>ERZ791914.2054-NODE-2054-length-11309-cov-9.464368_pt1 | contig 11309 bp, 9 predicted proteins | sample MGYA00510140_ERZ791914 | MGnify/ENA primary metagenome ERZ791914 (study PRJEB30046, sample SAMN00792079) | human gut metagenome | study: EMG produced TPA metagenomics assembly of the A metagenome-wide association study of gut microbiota in type 2... | reverse complement strand
CGCCCGCCCCTGATGCGCTTTTCTCTTGCAGGCTGTGTCGAAATATGGTAGGATGGATGTATACCATATGGTATAGCAACCCCCAAATACATGATTCGGAGGAAAGAGAAGCGATGAAGCAGATGAAACGGGCCGCAGGTCTGCTGCTGGCGCTGGTACTGGTGCTGAGCATGGCCGCCTGCGGTAAGAAGGACGGAGACGGCGGCGACAGCCAATCCGGCTTCCAGCGTGGCACGATTGAAAACGGCATTTACACCAACACCTTCGTGGGCATCGGCTGCCAGCTGAGCGATGACTGGACCTACTACACCGACGAGCAGCTGGCAGAGCTGTCCGGCGTGGTGGCCGAGAGCAGTGAGGAGATGCAGAAGGCCATGGAGGATGGCAAGAGCACCTATGATATGTTCGCCAGCGCCATGGAGGGCCTTGTGACCATAAACGTGGTGTATGAGGATCTGGGCGCTCTGTACGGCAAGCTGCTGGACGAGGCGGGCTATCTGGAGATCGCCGTACCCAAGCTGGAAGATGCTCTGGCCTCCATGGGGCTATCCAACGTGAAGGTGGAGCAGACTCCGGTGCAGTTCGCCGGTCTGGTTCGGGAGGGCGCTGTTATCTCCGGCGAGATGGACGGCGTCCCCATGTATGAGACGCTGGTGTGCATCAAGCAGGAGGGCTATATGTGCTGCGTGACCATGTGCAGCTGGACGGAGGATATCACCGCCGATCTGGCGGAGCTGTTCTATCAGGCGTAAGCCGAGGCGAAACAAATAAACAGGGGGCCGCAGACAATGCCTGCGGCCTCCGTTTTTTGGTTTATTACAGCTCCGGGGCGGCGTTGGTGCGCTGGGAGCGCAGACGGTAAGTGACCTTCTTCAGCTTCCGGCTTCTCATGGAGCTGATGGCCGTGGGGATAGCGCCCAGCAGCGTGAAGGCATACAGCTTCACCAGCTCCCCGATGTAGGTGGAGGAATCGATGATCTCCTGACGCAGCATCTCCGGGATCATGCGGAAGCAGTCCAACAGGCTCAGCTCGTAGTACTCCTTCAGCTCGTTATAGACGGCGACGGACCAATCCAGCTGGTAGCCCACATAGGTCATGCCCAGCATCAGCACGATGCTGACCACCAGACCCACGGTGGAGAACCGGCCGCCCAGCAGCTCATAACCCTTCATGGTGCAGATGGCCATGACGATGCCGCTGACTGCCGCCACATAGCCCAGCTGACCCAGCAGCACGATGCACGCCACGCCCAGCAGAGAACCCAGCAGCGCACCCACGGTGCCGGCCACCACGTTCTCCGTCTTGCCCAGCTCCGCCTGCTGGTTCTGCTCCTGCAGATGGCCCAGCTGCTGGTAGCAGCTGTCGCACAGCAGGGAGGGGACACCGGTCATGATGCAGGGGTCCGTCTCCACGGCGCTGCCGCAGTTCTGGCAGCAGTTGTCATAGCCGGAGGCGTGCAGAAACTCCACCACGGCGGCTACGGCCTCCGCCAGCTTCTCCACCTGATTGGGGTTGCCGAAGCGGACATTCAGGGTCAGCTCCACCCGGCTGCGCCGGACGGAGACGCCCGTCACCAGACGGGTCCCCTTTACAAACTGCCGGATGGCAGACTGATCCGGCTCCTGCCCCAGCCGGTGCAGGGACAGGGTCATAACGGCAAGGCCATGATCGTTGCGCCAGAGCATGGTCTGGTAGCCGCCGACGCTGCCGAAGAGGATGCTGCTCTCGCCGTCCACCGTCAGGTGCAGACGCTGGGCGGTCTGGTCCAGAAAGGTCTTTTCTTTTTGAGTCATGGGGTAGCTCTCCTTTTCTCTCTTTCACATGGTTTACAAACAACTAGGCCGGAGGATCGTCAGAAGGAGACGACCTCCTCCTTGGGCTTTTCGCAGGGGGCGATGGCGGTGACATACAGCACCGGACCCTCGCCCTGATAGGCGTCATTGGCCTCTTTCTTCACCGTGGCGGTGATCTCCACCCACTGGCGGTTCTTGAACCTCTCCAGTCCCTCGCCCTTGGCCACCAGGGCCAAAAACTGCATATCGTTCTCGCAGCAGACCATGGCGAAGCGGCCGGGGCAGTGGACGCCCTTGAACTTTTTGGAGTGGCACATGACGGCCTTATACCGCACGGTGACACCGTCATAGCGGTCGGGGTTGTCCATCATATCCACATACCAGACACCGTAGTCGTCGTCCGGCACATCCAGATGGCCGTCGGAGAGATCGAAGGGGGACATCTCCGGAGTGACGTACTCCTCGCTGGTGCCGTCCTCGTTCTCCAGATAGATATCGGCCCGGCGGTTCACCATCCGCAGGTTGCGGCTGCGGAGCTGGGCCCGCAGTTCCTCGTTGCAGTGGTTGAAGATCAGCATATCGGCGTTGCTGATCTTCTCCATCATCAGCTGGCCCATATTCTTTACATACATCTCGAAGCTTCTGGCGTCCACCAGACACATGATCTGGTAGAGGATCCAGTTGGCAGGCAGGCCATCCCGGTACAGAGGCTCGATCATCCACATACCGTTATACTCGATGATGACCTGCTTGGGCCGGTACTGCTTCTCCAGCTTCTTGAACAGCTCCGGAGTCAGCTGACTCTGCTCGTCCACCGTGTAGGTGAACACATTGCCCAGCACACGGGGGTCGTACTCCAGCTCCCCCTCCTCGCAGCAGATCAGCAGGGTGCGGTCCTCCTCGGCAAAGCCGTCCCGGAGGATACCGTTGATGAAGCCGGTTTTTCCGGAATCCAGAAACCCGGCGATGAGATAGACAGGAATATCCATAGTTCCTCGCTCCTTACAGGTGTTACAGGCTGAACAGCTCTTTGAGCTTGTCCTCCTTCAGCTGGGCGCCGATGACGCACAGGCGGCCGGTGTAGTCGGCGCTGCCGTAGCGGACGTCCTGCTCCTCGGGGACATAGTCGAAGTGCAGCCACTTGCCGCCGCTGGGGACGATCCCCTTGGCCCGGAGGATGGCGCCGTAGTCGCCGGTATCCAGCGCCGTCAGGATGCGGCGGATGTCCTCCTCCGTGTAGGAGTGGACCGTCTCGGCGCCCCAGCTGGTGAACACCTCGTCGGCGTGGTGGTGATGGTGGTGGCAGGAGCACTCCGGGTCGTCGCACTCGCCGTCATGGTGATGGTGATGCTCATGCTCCTCATGGTCATGATGGTGGTCATGCTCGTCGTGGTCGTGGTGATGATGCTCGTCGTCATCGTCATCATCGTCGTGGTGATGGCCGCAGCAGCAGTGGCCATCCTCCTCGTCGTGGTCATGATGATGGTGATGCTCATGGTCGTCATGCTCGTCATGGTCGTGGTGGTGATGGTGGTGCTCCGCCTCCTCCGCCTCGTGCTCGGCCTGCATCCTGGCCAGCAGCTCATCGGCCAGAGAGACCTTTTCCACAGCGGACAGCAGAGTCTTGCCGTCCAGCTGGTCCCACGGGGTAGTGAGGATGGCGGCGGTGGGATTCTTCTCTCGCAGCAGAGCCACGGCGGCCTCCAGCTTCTCCTGAGACAGCTTCTGTGTCCGGGAGAGGATGATGGTGCCGGCAGACTCGATCTGATTGTTGTAGAACTCACCGAAGTTCTTCATATACACCTTCACCTTGGTGGCGTCGGCCACGGTGACGAAGGAATTCAGCTTCATGTCCGGCTCGTCCCGGACGGTGTTCTCCACCGCCACGATAACGTCGGAGAGCTTACCTACGCCGGAGGGCTCGATGAGGATGCGGTCCGGAGCGAACTGCTCATGGACCTGGCGCAGGGCCTTGTTAAAGTCGCCCACCAGAGAGCAGCAGATGCAGCCGGAGGACATCTCGCTGATCTGCACGCCGGAATCCTTCAGGAAGCCGCCGTCGATGCTGATCTCCCCGAACTCGTTTTCAATGAGTACCAGCTTCTCGCCCTGATAGGCCTCGCTGAGCATCTTCTTGATGAGCGTGGTCTTACCGGCGCCCAGAAAGCCCGATACAATGTCGATTTTTGTCATAAAACAACCCTTCTTTTCTCCTCCGCCATGGCAGAGGACATTTTTCTCTTATATCATACCCTATTTTTCCAAAAATGCAAGAGGGGGAGACGACCCTCCGCCGCCGGGGCGGAAAACTTTTCTTGACAGGATACTCATACGGCGTTATACTGTACTCACTATAAACGAAAGGAGGCGTACACCATGACGAAGAGCAATCTGACCAGCAAGGGGATCATTGTGTGCGCCGCCGGATCGGCCCGATAAAGGGGTCGATGTGACCGTACTCTGTGTGCGTCCCCGTCCGGGGGCGCATTTTTTGTACGCTGCCGGATGCCGGCGGCGTTTGGACAGGCGGTCTGCGGGCCGCCGGGAGAGAGAAGGAGGCTTATGGAAGAGAATCGATCGACATTCAAGCTGTCGGGGCGGGAGAAGGCCGGGCTCATCTGGCACTATCTGCGCCCCTGCTGGGGGCATTTTGCGGCGGCGCTGCTGTGTGCGTGCCTGTCCATGGCGCTCAACGCCCTGACGCCCCAGATCATCCGTATCACGGTGGACTCCATTCTGGGATCCGAGGAGGCCAAGCTGCCGGCGCTGGTGCTGCGGGTACTGCCGCTGGAGACGCTGCGGCAGGAGCCTGTCACGGCGCTGTGGTGGGCGGCGGGAGCCGTCATGGTGACGGCACTGCTGCGGGGCCTGTGCAGCTTCGGGCAGCGGGCCCAGCTGTCCCGTGGGTCCGAGGCCTACGTCAAGGGGCTGCGGGATGACCTGTACCGGCGCATCCAGTATCTGCCCTTTGCGTGGCACAAGCAGCATCCCACCGGCGACATCATCCAGCGCTGCACCTCCGATGTGGACGTGATCCGCACCTTCGTGTGCAACCAGCTGGTGGAGGTGGTGCGGACGGTGTTCCTCATCATCCTGTATCTGTGGATCATGTTCCGCATGAACGTGAAGCTGTCCCTGATCGCTCTGGCCTTCATCCCCATTGTGGGCCTGTCGTCGGGGGTATTCTACCGGAAGATCTCCTCCCGGTTCAAGACTGCCGACGAGGCCGAGGGCGAGGTGACCGCCTGCGCTCAGGAGAACCTCACCGCCGTGCGGGTGGTGCGGGCCTTTGGCCGGGAGAAGTATGAGGAGGACAAGTTTCAGGCCAAGAGCGAGCGATATGCCGGGCTGTGGATCCATCTGGGGAAGCTCCTGTCGGTATACTGGGCGTCGGGGACGCTGCTGACGTGCCTGCAGGTGATGGTCATCATTCTGGCGGGCATCCATGAGAGCGTGGCGGGAGCCATGACTCTGGGCGCCTTCGTGGCCTTCGTCAGCTACAACGAGTCCCTGGCGTGGCCCGTGCGTTCTCTGGGCCGGGTGCTGTCGGACATGAGCAAGGCCGGGGTGTCCATGGACCGTGTGGGCTACATCCTCCGCTCCCCGGAGGAGCAGGAGCAGCCCGACGACGTTCCCTTCCCCGGCGGGGACATTGTGTTTGACCATGTGACCTTCGGCTACGAGGGGCAGCCGGTCCTGAGGGATGTGTCCTTCACCATCCGGGAGGGGGAGACCTTCGCCGTGCTGGGCGGCACCGGCTCCGGCAAGAGCACGCTGGTGCATCTGCTGGACCGGCTGTACGACGTGCCGGAGGGCTCCGGCCGCATCACCATCGGCGGCGTGGACCTGCGGCATATCCGGCGCAGCGACCTGCGGCGGCACATCGGCCTTGTTTTGCAGGAGCCCTTCCTGTTCTCCCAGACCATCGGGGAGAACATCCGGGCCGTGCGCCCCGATGCGCCGGAGGATGCCATGCGCCGTGCGGCGGCCATCGCCTGCGTGGATGATGCGGTGACCTCCTTCCCGGAGGGGTATGACACCATCGTGGGGGAGCGGGGCGTGACCCTCTCCGGCGGACAGAAGCAGCGGGTGGCCATCGCCCGGATGCTGATGCAGCAGGCCCCGGTGATGATCTTCGACGACTCCCTGTCCGCCGTGGACGCCGAGACGGACGAGAAGATCCGCACCGCCCTGCGCCGGTCCACCGGCAAGGCCACGGTGCTGCTGATCTCCCACCGGGTCACCACCCTCATGCAGGCCGACCGCATTCTGGTGCTGGACGGCGGCCGGGTGGCGGAGCTGGGGACCCATGCCCAGCTGGTGGAAAAGCCCGGCATCTACCGGGATATCTATCACATTCAGATGCAGAGTGCCGACCGGGCGCTGCTGGAGGAAGGGGGGAGCGAGCATGGCAGCCATTGACGAAAAGGAATATACCCAATCCTTCGACTGGAAGATCTGGAAGCGGCTGGGGCCGTTCCTGCGGCCCTATCGGGGGGCCTTCGTGTCCATGCTGGTGTTCAACGGCATCTGCGCTCTGGTGGACGTGGTGCTGCCCCTGTTCCAGAAGTACGCCATCCAGAACTTCATCGAAAAGAACACCCTGACGGGGCTGCTGCCCTATGCACTGGCGTATCTGGCGGTGGTGGTGGTGCAGGCACTGTCGGTGGTGGCCTTTGCCCGAAACTCCATGCACATCGAGATGAATCTGGGCAAGGATATGCGTGGGGCATTGTTTCACCACCTGCAAACCCTGTCCTTCTCCTTTTATAACGTGACCCCGGTGGGCTATCTGCTGACCCGTGTCATGAGCGACACCAACCGCATCTCCAGTATGCTGGCGTGGAACTTTACGGATATCCTGTGGGCAATGTTCTATGTGCTGGGTACCTTTGCCGCCATGCTGGCGTTGAACTGGAAGCTGGCGCTGGCAGTTATCGCCATTGTGCCGGTGATGGCCATTCTGACAGGGTATTTTCAGAACCGCATCCTCCACTGGAACCGGAAGGTGCGTAAGCTGAACTCCCGCATCACCGGCGCCTTCAACGAGGGCATCACCGGCGCACGCACCACCAAGACGCTGGTGACGGAGGAGCAGACCGCCGACGCCTTCCGCAGTCTCACCCGACAGATGCACGACTCCGGCATCCGGGCAGCCCGGCTTAATGCGGTGTTTATCCCGCTGGTGCTGTTCTTCGGCACCATGGCGGTGTCTATCGTGCTGCTGCGGGGCGGCTATATGGTGCTGAATCAGGCGCTGGAGCTGGCCACTCTGTCGGCCTTTACCACCTATGCCGTCAGCATCTTCGACCCCATCCAGATGACCGCCGCCAATCTGGCGGAGTTCATCTCTCTGCAAGCCTCCATCGAGCGGGTAACCGACCTGATGGACGAACAGCCGCAAATTCAGGACACCCCGGAGGTCATTGAGAAATACGGCGACGCCTTCCACCCCAAGCGGGAGAACTGGGAGCCGCTGCGGGGCGAGATCGAGTTCCGGGATGTGACCTTCCGCTATCCCGACGGCGGCGAGAACGTGCTGGAGCACTTCTCCCTCCACATCCCTCAGGGGACCACGGTGGCCATCGTAGGCGAAACGGGGGCCGGCAAGAGTACCCTCATCAATCTGGCCTGCCGGTTCTTCGAGCCTACGGAGGGACATATCCTCATTGACGGCGTGGACTACCGCCAGCGCAGCCAGCTGTGGCTCCACTCCAACATCGGCTATGTGCTGCAGAATCCCCACCTGTTCTCCGGCAGCGTCCGGGAGAACATCCGCTACGGCAAGCTGGACGCCACCGACGAGGAGGTGGAGGCCGCCGCACGGGCCGTGTCGGCGGATACGGTGGTGTCCAAGCTGGAAAATGGCTGGGACAGCGATGTGGGTGAGGGCGGCGACCGTCTCTCCACCGGCGAGAAGCAGCTGATTTCCTTTGCCCGTGCCGTGCTGGCCGACCCTCGCATCTTCGTGCTGGATGAGGCCACCTCCTCCATCGACACCCAGACGGAGCAGCTGATCCAGAACGCCATTGACCATCTGCTGACGAACCGCACCTCCTTTCTGGTGGCCCACCGGCTCTCCACCATCCGCAAGGCGGACGTGATCCTTGTGGTGAAGGACGGCCACATCGTGGAGCAGGGTAAGCATGAGGAGCTGCTGCGGCGCAAGGGGTACTACCACGACCTGTACAGCAAGCAGTTTGCCCAGGAGAACGCCGCCCGCATCTTGGGCGAGGGCAGCGCCCAATAAAGCACATATCAGAGCAAACAGCCCCATTCCCGGCGCTGCTGAACTGCACCCCACTTGTTAGATATCTAACAAGTGGGGTGCAGTTCACTGATGGCTTCCGGGATCTTTGCCGGAGGGCCTCCCTATCTGTTCATAAAATTTTCATATTATTCCTGTTGCCATTTTGTAACTTTTTTTATATAATACCTTATGGTGACATAATACGGCGCAGCCCGACAGGGTTCGTCGTTTCAAATGCAGCGGGCCGGGTCTCCGGCAACGAGGGATATGATATGATTCGATTGAAGGACGTTGAAAAAACATACGAAAACGGGACGGAGGCCCTTCAGGGCATCTCCTTTACCATTGAGGACGGGGAATTTGTGTTTCTGGTGGGACCCTCCGGCTCCGGCAAGTCCACCATCATCAAGCTCCTGACCGGCGAGGTCATCCCCACGGCAGGGCGGGTCATGGTCAACGGCTTCTCCATGAGCCGCATCTCCGACCGGCAGATCCCCTATATGCGCCGCACCATCGGCGTGATCTTTCAGGACTTCCGGCTGATCCCCAAAAAGACGGTGTTCGACAACCTGAGCCTTGCCATGCGGGCGGTGGGGGCCACGCCCCGTGACATCCGCACCCGCATCCCCTATGTACTGGAGCTGGTGGGGTTGAAGGGGATGGAGGACCGATATCCTGACGAGCTGTCCGGCGGTGAGCAGCAGCGTGTGGCCATTGCACGGGCGCTGGTGAACAATCCCAGCACCATCGTGGCCGACGAGCCCACCGGCAATCTGGATCCCAACCGCTCGCTGGAGATCATGACCCTGCTGGAGCGCATCAACGCCCTTGGCACCACCGTGGTGGTGGTGACCCACGAGCGGGATCTGGTGAACCACTTCGACAAGCGGGTCATCATGATCGATCACGGGCAGGTCAACGGCGACGGCGTGGGAACGTATGAGGTATAACAGATGAAGCACGATTTTCGATATTTTTTCCGGGAGGGCATCCGCAATATGTTCTCCCACGGATTCATGTCCTTCGCCGCCATCGGCGTGACGGTGGCGTGTCTGGTGATCATGGGGACCTTTTCGCTGGTGGCCTATAACGCCAACGAGAACCTGAAGGATCTGCAGAAGGAGAACGCCGTGCTGGCCTTCGTGGATGAGAACCTCTCTGACAACGAGGCCAAGGCCCTGCAATCCACGCTGGAGAAGATTCCCGGTGCGGCGGACTGCACCTTCGTCTCCCGGCAGGAGGCACGGGACAGCTACGTGGAGCAGTACGATGAGGACGACCTGTACAGCAACCTGGATCCCTCCATTTTTCGCCATCGGTACGTTATCCATCTGACGGACGCCGCACAGATGCAGCAGGTGGTATCCGATCTGGAGGCCACCCCCGGCATCGTAAAGGTCCGGGCGGACGAGGCCATCTCCAACGGGTTTTTGACGGTGCGGAATGTGGCAAGCCTCATCAGCATCGCCCTCATTGCGGTGCTGCTGGTGATCTCGGTATTCATTATCTCCAACACCATCAAGCTCACCACCTTTGACCGGCGGGATGAGATCGCCATCATGAAGATGGTGGGCGCCACCGACGGCTTCATCCGATGGCCCTTCGTCTATGAGGGTCTGCTCATCGGTCTGATGGGCGCCGTCATCGCCTTTGGGCTGCAGTGGCTGCTGTATGAGGCCATTTCCAAGGGCATTGCCGGGTCCGATACCCTGCAGCTGCTGCGGGTGGTATCCTTCCGGAAGATCTGGGGTCCGGTGGCCGGTGTGTTCGGTCTGGTAGGTATTCTGGTAGGCGTGGGCGGCAGCCTGACCGCCATCCGGAAGTTCCTGAGAGTATAAGGAGGAGTGTAGCATGAGTAAGAAAAAATGGTGCGGCCTGCTGGCCATTCTCATGGCGGTGAGCATTGTGTTCACCAGCGGCGCTCTGCGCCCGGTGAACGTCTATGCCGAGACCATCGCAGACCTGCAGGAGCAGTCGGAGGAGCACCAGAAGAAGCTGGAGGAGATCAACCAGCAGATCGAGGAGGCCGAGGCCAACAAGGCCGATGCGCTGGAGCAGAAAAACCTGCTGGATCAGCAGGCGGACGTCCTCCGCAGCCAGATCTCCAACGCCCAGCAGCAGATCGATGCGCTGGAGGCGGAGCTGGCGGACAACCAGCAGAAGGAGGAGTCCCAGTACGACCTGTTCTGCCGTCAGGTGCGGGATGAAGAGGAGCGGGGTACCGCCTCCTTCTGGTCGGTGATCTTCAAGGCCACCAGCTTCAGCGATCTTTTGGGCCGCATCGACTTCATCAACGAGGTGGCCGAGCACGACCAGAGCGTCATCAACGACCTGCGGCAGCTGCGCCAGCAGATGCAGGCCGACCGGCAGGCGCTGGAGGAGCAGCGCTCCCAGCTGGAGAGCCGCCAGACGGAGCTGGACAGCCAGCTGGAGGCAGCCACCCAGCTCATTGCCAAGTACAACGAAACGACGGACGGCCTGAACGATCTGGCCGCTCAGGAGAAGGCAGCCGCCGATGAACTGGACGCTCAGATCCAGGCCCGGAGGGAGGAGGAAAACCGGAACAACGGCGGCGATAACAGTGGAGGCAGCGGCGGTGGCGGCAGCAGCGGCTCCGATGAGACGCCCTCCTCCGACGGGTACATCTGGCCCTCGGACTGCCGGCTCATTACCTCCGGCTACGGCGGGCGTGACCAGCCCACCCCCGGCGCCAGCACCAACCACATGGGCGTGGACATCGGCGCCTCCTACGGCAGCTACATCTATGCCGTGAAGTCCGGCACCGTAGTGGGTTCTAAGTACAGCTGGGGCGGCTACGGCAACTATGTGGAGATCGACCACGGAAACGGCAACTTCACCCTGTACGCCCATATGAGCGAGCGTCTGGTGGAGGTGGGCGAGTATGTGGAGCAGGGCGAGGTCATCGGCCTGTGCGGCTCCACGGGCATCTCTACCGGCCCCCACGTCCACTATGAGATCTGGGAGAACTACAGCCGCATCAATCCGCTGAACCGTCTGCCGGGGTACATCCCCTATTGGTGGTAAGCGGCCTTTTCCCCACCTGCACCGCTTGGTGCAGGTGGGGAATTTTTTATGCCGTCTTTCTCCCGCCGCCGGGCCATAGACTGGTGGAAAGGGGGGCTGTGCATGGTGGGATATGTGCGATGGGAGGAGAAGCGGAAAAGGCTCACCCTGCGGCGCTGTCCGCTGGGAGACGGGGAGGTGTGCCTGTTGGAGGGCGGCGGACGGCTGAATCGGCGGGTAC
>ERZ791914.2045-NODE-2045-length-11410-cov-6.526993_pt1 | contig 11410 bp, 9 predicted proteins | sample MGYA00510140_ERZ791914 | MGnify/ENA primary metagenome ERZ791914 (study PRJEB30046, sample SAMN00792079) | human gut metagenome | study: EMG produced TPA metagenomics assembly of the A metagenome-wide association study of gut microbiota in type 2... | reverse complement strand
CTTCACAGCATGAACTACGAACAGTCCTTGGAGATGACTCCTTTACACTCGCCAACCTTCAGAACCGTTTTAAAGAACTCATGTCCCTGACCGTAAAACCATCCTCCAACACCGATCTCCTTGATGTTACCTTCAACTCCGACGGTGATATGGTCGATTCCGACGGAAACTACATAGATGACACCTGGTCCATCAGCGCATCCTCTTCCCAGACCGGAGATACCGCATCCTCAGATGAGTCCGATAACTCCGACGAGTCCGACTACTCCGACGAATCCGATTACTCCGACGAGTCCGATTACTCCGACGAGTCCGATTACTCCGATGAATCCGATTACTCCGACTATTCAGAAGAATAATCACCAGCTTCCGGTTCAGGCTCCTCCGTTCCGGAAGCTGAGAAAAAAATAAATGGATATTCAAAAATCCCCATACAGGTTGCATAACAACGTATCCCATCTGTTCTACAGGCCTGAGAAAATTTGTAGAAGTACTTAAAGAAAAAATAATACGTTGCCCCGGAAAATGATGCTGTGTAAGCGCAGCGAGTTCATCATTTTCCGGGGCGTTTTTAGTAGTATTTTTTATTGCTAGTACTTCTGAATTTTCGAATTGCCTGTAATGGCAGATGCGATACGTTATATACAGACTATATGGGGAGTTTTAATTATATTTTTTAGTTCTTTCTCACTTCCGGAACAAAAGCCGCTTTGCATTCTCCTCTGTCACAGCGATCACTTCTTCGCCGCTGATTCCTTTCAGCTCCGCGATCATCGCTGCCACATACGGAAGATTCAGCGAACTGTTTCTTTTACCACGATTCGGCTCCGGACTTAAGTACGGACTGTCCGTCTCCAACACAAGCTGCTCAAGCGGCGCATACTCCACCACTTCCTTCAGCTTCTTCGCATTCTTAAACGTCACAACTCCGCCAATTCCAAGATAAAGTCCCATATTCAGGTATTCCCTTGCCATTTCCTTTCCATAAGAAAAACAATGGATAATCCCTCCATGCATTCCCTCTTTCATGCATTCCTTCACCAGCTCCAGCGTATCCCTGGCTGCATCCCTGCTGTGGATCATAAACGGCATTTTTTCCTCTCTGGCAATCTCCATCTGTGCGCGAAACATCTTCTTCTGAATCTCATGTTCCCGTTCTTCTTTATGCCAGTAATAATCCAATCCAATCTCTCCGATCGCAACTGCCTTTGGCAGATGGCACAGATGACGGATCTCATTCAATGTATCCTCTGTCATCTTTTCTGCATCATCCGGGTGAATTCCAAAGGCGCCATAGACAAAGGGATATTTTTCCATCAGTTCTTCTGTCGCTTTCAGACTCTCGATCGATGCACATGCATTTACAATATGTCCAATTCCATGTGCTTCCATAGAATTCAATAATGCCTCTCTGTCCTGTTCAAAAGCCTCATCATCATAATGTGCATGTGTCTCAAAAATCATATGTGTTTCCATCCGTCTTTCCGCTCCTCAATCATAAACTCTCATCTCTGTTTACTCCGTCAATCTGTTCAAACTCCATTCCCGCACGGATGCTTCCTCCATGCAGAACTCTTGTAAAAACACCCTCTCGCGGCATAATACAATCCCCCATCTTCTGAAAGATTGCACATCCATGATGGCATTCCTTACCAATCTGCGTCATTTCCAGAACAACTTCTCCACAACGAAATCTGGTTCCAACCGGAAGTGATGAAAAATCAAACCCCTGCACTACAAGATTTTCTCCAAACGCTCCATCCTCTACTTCGGCACCTCTCGCACGAAAAGCTTCTATTTTGTCATAAGACAGAAGGCTGACCTGTCGATGCCATTTGCCTGCATGTGCATCATTTTTAATTCCCCAGTCCTCTACAAATTCTGCTTCCTCTACCGGATGTTTCTGCGTACCCTTTTTTTCACTGATACAGACTGCGATCACTTTACCCATAATCAAATTCTCCTATATTACAATTGACCAGTCCTGGACTGGTCATCTGTATTTTTCTATATTATTATTTTCGTGCACAATTACCGGCTTCGCCCGTAAGGATCTCTATTCCATGTCCCAGTGCATCAATGATATATTCCAGACTTTCCCGCACTGCCTTTGGACTTCCCGGCAGATTGATGATCAGTGTCTTTCCTCGAATTCCTGCAGTTGCACGGCTCAACATTGCACGCTTTGTGATCGTCATACTATAAGCACGAATCGCTTCCGGAATTCCCGGAACCTTACGTTCAATGACTTCCTCTGTTGCTTCCGGCGTTACATCTCTCTCAGAAAAACCAGTTCCACCTGTCGTCAAAATCAATTCTGCTTTTTCTGAATCTGCTATTTCCTGCAATTTACCTGCAAGCATTACCTGATCATCCGGAAGGATATCCATGGAAATCACTTCATATCCTTCTCTTTCCAGAATCTCCCTGATCGCGGGCCCGCTTAAATCTTCCCGTTCTCCCCTGTATCCGGAATCACTTGCTGTTATAATTGCTGCGCGTTTCATATTATCCTCCTATCTGTGACATGCACAAACTCTCTGTATCGTCTTCTTTTGCTTTTTCTCTGAAATGATGGCCATCCGGTTTTTCTGCCAGTGCGGCTCTGATCCTGTCCTTCAGCTCCTCATCTGTTCCTCCGTTTCTGAGAACGGCACGCAGATCACGTCCCGCCGTATATTGCAGACAGGTTTTCAGATATCCCTGTGACGTAAGCCGTATACGATTACACTGGCTGCAGAATTTATGGCTGATTGCGCTGATAAACCCAATTTTTCCCTCAAATCCATCAACAGTATAATACGTACATGGCCCATTTCCAAGAGGTTTTCCATTATATGGAATCATTTTTCCAAATTTCTGTTCCACCAAATTCATAATCTTTTCCTGTGGCATTCCTGCAAAAGAACTTCCATATCCAATCGGCATCATTTCAATAAAACGTACATGAACCGGATTTTTACGTGCAAACTCTGCTATCCCACAAAGATCCTGTTCTTCCAATCCCAGTGGAACACAATTGATCTTCAACTGGACATCCGGATATTTCATTGCTTCTTTGATTCCATCGAGTGTTCCATCCAAAAGATCCCTTCGGGTAATTTTGCAGAAACATTCTCTGTCCAGAGTATCAAGGCTGATGTTCAGACTGTCCAGCCCGGATTCTGCGAGTGCCTTCATTTGTCCTTTCAGAAGGATTCCATTTGTCGTCAGTGTGACCTTCTCAATCCCTGAGATTTCCTTTATCTGGTAAATCAGTTCCGGAATCCGCGAACGCACTAATGGTTCCCCTCCGGTAATCTTAATTTTTGTGATTCCAAGTTCTGACATTACTCTGCATACACGAAGGATTTCCGGCTCCTGCAATATTTTTTCACGTTCAGTTAATCGGATACCATCTTCAGGCATGCAGTAGATACAGCGAAGATTACAGCGGTCTGTCACAGAAATTCTCAGATAATCTATCTTTCTTCCACAACGATCAATCATTTTTTTCTTCAAAACGAAAATCTCCGCTTTTGCCTCCTGTTTTTTCTATCAGATGAATCTCTGACATAACCATGTGTTTGTCGATGGCCTTGCACATGTCATAAATTGTCAGAAGCGTTACCTGAACACCAGTCAGGGCCTCCATTTCCACACCTGTCTTTCCCTCCGTTTTTACGGTACATAAAACATGTATCCGGTTCTTTTCCTGATCCAGTTCATAATCGATCGCACATTTCTGAATCGGAAGCGGATGACACATCGGAATCAGTTCAGATGTTTTTTTCACGCCCATGATTCCAGCCACCCTCGCCACGCCAAGGACATCGCCTTTTTTGACATTTCCCTCCGTAACGCATGCCATGATTTCCGGACCTACCGCAATATATCCGGTTGCCAGTGCAGTCCGATAAGTAACATTCTTTCCGGAAACATCCACCATCACTGCATTTCCTTCTTTATCAAAATGTGTAAGTCCATTTTCCATGGCTTTTTCCTCCCTGAAATCTTACGCAGATTATTTTGGTCCCATGTCTGATCCTACGTCTGACTGTTATCTGCAATATTAATTATCTACAGTATACCCATAAACCATATTGCTTCGCAAGTATAATACAAAAACAAATCCCCTGTGTTCGCTTTCACGATACACAGGGGATCAGACTTTCAGTTACTATAATTTTATTTACACTAACTATTCAAATGCTATCTTATATTTAGCAGATTTCTGCTCCTGCCGGCATTTCTTTTTCCGGCACCATCAGAGAAAGCTTTCCATCTGCATCTTCTGCACAGAGAATCATTCCTTCACTGAGGATTCCGGCAAGTTTGGCTGGTTTCAGGTTCGTAACGACCATAACTTTCTTTCCAACCATCTCTTCTGCACTGTAATGAGATTTGATTCCGGATACGATCTGACGTACCTGACTTCCGATCTTGACCTGAGAACAGAGAAGTTTACGGGATTTCTTCACTTCTTCGCAGGCAATGATCTCCCCAACCTGGAACTGAAGTTTCCCAAAATCGTCAAATGTGATCTCTGGTTTTGCTTCAATATCAATCACATTTTCTTCTTTTTTCTCTTCAACCGGTTCTGCTTTCTTTGGATGAAGTTCTTCTACTTTTGCAAGCACTTCTTTGAGGTCAAGACGTGCAAACAGGATCTCCGGTTTCTCTGTTACTTTGTTTCCTGACGGATAGAGTCCGAAGGTCTTGAGATCTTCCAGAGTACGTTTTTCTGCATTCAGCTGTGCAAGAATACGTTCTGTTGTTTCCGGCATGAAGGCTTCCAGAAGAGTTGCACCCATTGTGATTCCTTCGACCAGATTGTAGAGAACTGTTGCCAGACGGTCTTTCTTTGCTTCATCTTTTGCAAGCGCCCATGGCATAGTTTCGTCAATATATTTGTTCAGACGTTTGAACAGAGTAAAGACTTCTGTCATTGCATCTGCGACACGCAGTTTGTCCATCTTCTCGGCAACTTTGCCCGGAACAGCCAGTGCAAATGCTTTGAGATCCTCGTCAACCGGCTCAACAACACCTTTGTTTTCTACAAGACCTCCAAAGTATTTGTTGGACATGGAAATAGTACGGTTTACAAGGTTTCCGAGAGTATTTGCAAGCTCGGAATTCAGTCTCTCTACCATCAGTTCCCATGTGATGACACCATCATTTTCGAACGGCATTTCATGAAGTACGAAATAACGGACAGCATCTACACCAAAGAAATCTACGAGCTCATCTGCATAGATTACGTTTCCTTTGGATTTACTCATCTTTCCATCACCCTGGAGAAGCCACGGATGTCCAAATACCTGTTTCGGAAGCGGCAGGTCAAGTGACATCAGGAAGATAGGCCAGTAAATAGTATGGAAACGGATGATGTCTTTACCGATCAGATGCAGATCTGCCGGCCACAGTTTGTTGAACTGTTCGGAACTTTCGCCGTCGCAGTCATATCCGATTCCTGTGATGTAGTTTGTCAGAGCATCCAGCCATACATAAACAACGTGTTTCGGATCGAAGTCTACCGGAATACCCCATTTGAAGGAAGTTCTGGATACGCAGAGATCCTGAAGTCCCGGAAGAAGGAAGTTGTTCATCATCTCGTTTTTACGTGATTCCGGCTGGATGAAATCCGGATGTGTATTAATGTAATCAATCAGACGGTCTGCATATTTGCTCATTTTGAAGAAGTATGCTTCTTCTTTTGCAGGAACGCATGGACGTCCACAGTCCGGACATTTACCGTCTACAAGCTGTGATTCTGTAAAGAAAGATTCACAAGGCGTACAGTACATTCCTTCGTAATGTCCCTTATAGATATCTCCTTTTGCATACATTTTCTTAAAGATCTTCTGAACCTGTTTTTCGTGGTCAGCATCTGTGGTACGGATGAATTTGTCATAAGATGTATTCATCAGATCCCAGATTCTCTTGATCTCACCGGATACGTTATCTACGAATTCCTTTGGTGTGATTCCTGCTTCTTCTGCTTTGAGCTCGATCTTCTGACCATGCTCGTCAGTTCCTGTCTGGAAAAATACATCGTATCCTTCCTGTCTCTTGTAACGTGCGATCGCATCTGCCAATACGACCTCATAGGTATTGCCGATATGCGGTTTACCGGATGTATAGGCAATCGCGGTTGTGATATAGTATTTCTGCTTATCCATTTTATTTCCTCCTGAATATATATTTCATAGTGATACCCTGCGGCTTGCTGCGTAGCACGCTGCTCCCAGGGTATAAAAAAACGCCCTCTCTATTCTATATAGAGAAGACGAGTCCTGCCCGTGTTACCACTTCTGTTCGTTCCTGCCTCGCGGTCAGAAACCTCATCGGGTGCGATTCCAGTCTGACATTCCAATCATTTCTATGATGATCTGTCGCTGTCATGATACCCTTCCGCTATAACAGGCGGTCCTGTTGCAGTCTGAATAATTGCCGAACTATCATTTCCAACATATCACATGATTGCCTCATTGACATCGATGCTCATCTCGACTGCACCTCTCCCAAGCCATCTTCCATCTGCACCTGCACTTCCCTCTCAGCCACAGGAATCGAATGATTCTTTTTCATTCTGCACTACTCTTCTACTCATAGAATAGCAATTCTTCCATCGGGGAATTCTCTGTAATGTGGCCAGCAAATGTACTCTCTTGTTCGTTGAGTTTGCTTATATTCTGCGGAAATTCATGTTTCCGCTTCTTTAGAAATAGTAGCATATTTGCCTATATTTGTAAACTGTGAATTTCGATGCCATAAATATGCATAATCCTACATATTTAGCACACACTACCTCCTGTCAGCATCCTCTATCTAACATGAGAATTGACTACCTGATGTTCCAATTGACGAACATATATTCTGAGTTGTATTATAAATTCAAGAAACAGTCCTTAAATTATCTGACACTAACTATTTCTATTTTTCCCAAAAGGAGGGATTTTTATGCAAGCTTTATCACAGACAAACACAGGCGATACCTGTACCATTAAATGGATGTTCGGTGTTCCGGAAATCCTTGAAACTATGAGAAACATGGACATCAAAGAAGGCAGCACCATCCAGGTTATTCAGAAATGCCGCGACTGGCTGATCATCGGAAGCAATAACCGCCGGCTGGCAGTTGGAAATGAAGTAGCAGACCGGATACAGGTATAAAACAATGTTAAATACCCGACATCTGTCCGAAAAGTCCAAAGAAATTGAACTCCAGAAAGATCCTCAGCGCAAAACCCTGAACCTGATCTCCGACTGCCTCAAAACACATAATGTGGAGTATATGCTGATCTGAAAATCGACAAAAGACCTCCTTCTGACATCATTCAGAACAAGGTCTTTTATTATTATTTCATCTTAAATTCAATCGTCACCTTAAACAGATCCCCATCGAGATACAATCTGAACTCTCCACCCTGGAGCTGTACCAGATCCTTCGCGATCGACAGTCCCAAGCCGCTTCCTTCGGTATTTCGTGAAACATCACCGCGGATAAACCGCTCCGTCAGTTCATCTGCCGAGATATTCAGTGGCTGTGCGGAAATGTTTTTGAGGGAAAGCTGCACATTCGGTCGATCAACTTTTACATCCACATAGACTCTCGTATTTTCCATTGCATATTTCGATACGTTTCCAAAAACATTCTCCAGTACTCGCCAGAGTCTGCGTCCATCGGCACAGATGATTGCTTCTTCCTCATCGAAATGAACCACCATCGTCAGATTTCTTTCTTCAAATTTCTCTTCGAATTCACCGATCACCTGATGTACCAGTTCAATAAAATTCAGATCTGTCATTTCCAGTGCAATATTGCCGGTGCTGGCTTTAGATGCTTCTACAACATCCTCAGTCAGTACTTTAAGTCTCTGTGCCTTGTTTTCCAGCACTTCCAGATATCCCCTGATCTTCGGATCTTCCGGATTTTCACGCTTCAAAAGATCTACATAATTGATGATTGAAGTAAGCGGAGTCTTGATATCATGAGAAACATTGGTGATCAGTTCCGTTTTCATACGCTCATTTTTAAGGCTGTTCTCTACCGCTGCGTCCAGGCCTTCACCGATATGGTTGATATAATCTGCTACCATCTCCTGTTCTCCAGAAAGCTTCTCTGTTGGAATCTTGTATTGAAGGTCACCATCCGTGATTTTTTTCAGACCAGCTATGATCTGCTCTCTTCCCCAGGCTTTTTTGATCAGATAATAAAGAACTGCACAGTCCATTACGATCATCAAAAGCAACGAAAGCGCTGAACCACCCTCAACTGTCATTCCGGTAAACATAAACTGTAAAAATATAAATATTCCAAATAACAGAATTATTTTTACTCTGCTGATCATGTTGCCACCAAGAAAGACAAGCAGATCACTGCATTTCGAAAAGCATTTTCTTACCAATAGCAGGATATGCCTCAACAGGCTGTCTCTCCAGAGCGAGCTCGCCTTGATCCTTCGTACCAGACTGAGCCATCCGGCCAGGAACCATATTCCAAACCAGAGTCCTAAAGTGCCAAATCCAATCGCCTTCCAGACCATTCGCATTTCTTCGTCATCCATTGCCTGAACAATTACAGAAGTACCCATCAGCCATATCATAAATACCACTACTGCTACGATTTCCGTGTAGCATCTGTCAAAAAAGTTCAGATGTACTTTTTTATCCTCGTTATTCCGTCCGGCTCCTATCGTCATGAGCACAACTCCTGCAAGTGCCAGAATCAATGCCAGCACAGAACCTGCCATAACCGGCACCAGCCACGGCTCAAATTTATCATAGACGAGTTTTTCCTGCTTGATCCTGTCTAACACAGGAAAATCTTTATCCACAGAAACAAAATAGAGATAATTTTCTCCGGCAAGTCCTGTATTTTCGAGCATATTCTGCCAGTAAGATACTGTCCAGTCCGAAATATTGGAAAAGCCCAATACACAATCCTGTATATCAGGAGCGATCAGCATAAACGGACCGGCTCCGGAAGTCAGTTTATCCAGCGTTTTCAGATAATTCGATGATGTAACATCTTTTATATTTGTGTATACTTTACCGGACTTTGTGTCTACGTACATATAGTTGACATTCGTTGCTCCCGATGCATATGTTTTCAGGATTTTTTCACCATAGGAAGCATCACTGTACTGTACCAGTGCTTCATACAAATACTGATATGCCTTGTTGAGATTTCCTTTCCATTCTTTATTATTATTTACAACATCCAGGATGCTGTCAGCTCCGTCCGGCTTGTATACCTCTTTCAGAGGTGCATCATTATTTCCACTGGATTCATAATTGTACACATCTGTATAGACAACATTTCCATCCGCATCTGTAACGTACTCCACACCGTTATTGCGAATTCCTATATTATCACTTTCATAACCATAATACGTATACTCTCTACCTGAAAGCATGGAAAGTATATCCTTTGTATTCTCTGTCCCCTCATCTTCATCACTGCCAAAGACAAATTTCAGTTCCCCGGTAGCAATCTTATCTGCAAAATCTCTATAATACATATAATAATCGCTGCCATCCGGCTGACGGCAGATCAGAACGTTTGTGCTTGTATCCCAAGATGAACTTTTTGCCCAGTCATACAGGTCACCTGCCCTGTACGCAAGTCCCGATGTGCTTTTGTGTGTCAGTGTATCTCCCCGCTTCAGCTCCTTAAGATCAATCAATTCCTCATCATCCGCCTGATCCAAAATATGCCGCTCATTAATCGCATCAACGATCGTATGAGAAAGATTATACACATTATCTGTAAAGCTCTGGGAATCCACATAATCCTTGCTGTCCAAAGGCTGGACACCCGTATTCATGATCATCACGGATACCCCGGCCCCCGCACAGGCTGCTACCATAAAAAATACCGTCAGCAGCACCAAAAGTCCCTTGATACCACTCTTTCTATACCACCTTGTCTTCATTTATACCCCTTTCCTTTCCCGGATGAATCCATCTGATTTCTCCGATTGCAAACACAGGAGTTTTCTACAGATTCCTGCAAAAGATTAAATTTTATCCACTTTATACCCAAGTCCCCACACGACTTTGAGATAGCGTGGTTCCTTCGGATTGATTTCTATCTTCTCCCTGATGTGACGGATATGGACAGCAACCGTATTGTCCGCAGCAATCGCTTCTTCTTCCCAGATACTCTCATATATCTGATTGATAGAAAAAACTCTGCCCTGATTCTGTACCAGAAAAAGAAGAATCCTGTATTCTATCGGTGTGAGTTTGACAACATCGCCATCAACCGTAACTTCTTTACGGTCATCATCAATCTCAAGCCCGCCGGTCCTGTAAACATTTGCCTTTTTTTCTGCCATCGCACCCAGCTGCGTATATCTTCGGAGCTGTGATTTAACTCTCGCCACCAGCTCAAGCGGATTTAAAGGTTTCGTCACATAATCATCTGCTCCGACATTCAGTCCGAGGATCTTGTCTGCATCCTCTGACTTTGCAGATAAGATGATAATAGGAAGCACATTTTTTTCACGAATCTTTAACGTTGCCCGGATTCCGTCCAGTTTCGGCATCATCACATCAATGATCAGAAGATCTACCTTATTATTCTGCAATACCTGTATTGCCTGTTCACCGTCATATGCCTTCAGAATGTGATACCCCTCCTGTGTCAGATAGATTTCTATTGCCTCTACGATATCCTTATCATCATCGCATACCAGTATCTCAGCCATTTTCTTTCCCCTGCCTCCTGTGTTTTATGAATTTACTATAACTGTTAAGAATTAATATCTATGGGGTAAAATATTAAGACTTTCTTAGGATTTCTCTTTCTCTCTATCATACCAGAAAATCTGTATAAAAAAAATCCAATTTCTTTGTTGACAAAGCTGGACCATTATGGTACAGTATAGTCACAGCAAGAAACAATAACTATTACTATTATTAAATAAAACAATTTTCAATTATGTAAAGGAGATTAAGATTATGGCAAAATGGGTATGTAATGTATGTGGTTATGTTCATGAAGGTGACGAGGCTCCGGAAGTCTGTCCAGTATGTAAAGCACCTGCTTCCAAATTCACAAAACAGGATGAGAACCTGACATGGGCTGCTGAACATGTTGTTGGTGTAGCTCAGGGTGTCAGCGAAGACATTCTTGAAGATCTGAGAGCAAACTTCCAGGGTGAATGCTCCGAAGTTGGTATGTACCTTGCAATGGCAAGAGTTGCCCACAGAGAAGGTTATCCGGAAATCGGTCTTTACTGGGAAAAAGCTGCTTACGAAGAAGCAGAACATGCTGCTAAATTCGCTGAACTTCTTGGCGAAGTTGTTACTGACAGCACAAAGAAAAACCTTGAAATGCGTGTAGAAGCTGAAAATGGTGCTACCGCTGGTAAATTCGACCTGGCTAAACGTGCCAAAGCTGCTGATCTTGACGCTATTC
>ERZ791914.2028-NODE-2028-length-11512-cov-3.744872_pt1 | contig 11512 bp, 10 predicted proteins | sample MGYA00510140_ERZ791914 | MGnify/ENA primary metagenome ERZ791914 (study PRJEB30046, sample SAMN00792079) | human gut metagenome | study: EMG produced TPA metagenomics assembly of the A metagenome-wide association study of gut microbiota in type 2... | reverse complement strand
ATTAAAGGCTTATAGCCGTCCGTCGAGCCACCCGTTTTACGGGTGGGGGCGACTAGTTACAAAAAATGTGAATTAAGACATTACTCCGGAGGTATGTTTTAATTGCAAAAGAATTATGTACTTTCCAGACAGAGACAGGTATTAGTGAAGGATATGGCATGATTTTGGAGCAAATAGAATTTTAGTCATGAAACAAATGGGAGGGAAAATAATGGTAAAACGTATAATGGGTTTAATCCTGACAGGAACAATGATAATGTCATTACTGGCATGTGGTAAAGCGAATACTGATACTTCGAAGACAACGCAGAGCGACAGCAATAGTAGTATCAGCAGCAGTAGTAGTGAGGGCGATGAGATTACCTTTACGTTTGCAGAGCATGTTGCGGATATTGAAAATCAGGCACCGCAGGTATATGCAGTAGTACAGGAATTTATGAAACAGAATCCTGATATTAAAATCGAAATGACGGGGGCTGCACAGGATGAGCATACCCAGAAAATCAAGCTGGCATCTCAGTCTGACAGCTTGCCGGATCTTTTTTATTCATTAAAGGGCGATGCTGATGCATTGGCTGAGACGGGAATGCTGGCAGATCTTTCAGAGGATATTCTTAATGATCAGGAATTCGTGGACGGATTTCTGCCCGGTATGCTTTCAGTAATGGAAAAGGATGGAGCTATTTATGGATTGCCTGCAGAGACTTTCTGTAATGGGATCTGGTACAATAAAGCATTGTTTGATCAGTGTGGTCTGGAAATTCCTGTAACCTATGAAGACTTCATGAACTGTGTTAAGGTTTTCAACGAAAATGGAATTGTTCCAATGGCAAGAGGAACAAAGGATGTATGGAGCAGCTGGTCCCTTATGACAATGCATTGCAGGTATGGTTTCTTTGACCATATTGATGGAATCCTTAGTGGAACAGATAAGTGGCTGAATGATGACTATTTACGGTTTTATGAAAAACTGCAGGATATGGCAGGGCGGGGAACATTCCCGGATAATGCTTCTTCAATAGGATACTGGGAAGCTACAGAAATGTTTCTTGGTGGACAGGCAGCAATGTTTGACAGCGGTGCGTGGGATACAAAGAAATTTGATGAAAGTGACCTTAAGGATAGCATTGGTTTCTGGTGGGGACCGACATTTGAAGATGGAGTTGGAAATCAAGAAATTTCCATGAAAGCACCGTCTCACCCATATTGTGTATCAGCCAAGACCCAAAAAGAAGATCCGGAAAAATATCAGGCTATTATTAAATTTTTAAAATTCTATTATGGTCCTGAGGGGACGGAAATTATTGCAGCACAAAATCAGAGTGTGCCGGTTACCCGTTATGAAGGAGAAATTGATGCTGATAAGTACCCGGTGTTTGCAAGAGTGATTGAACGGATGAATGATGATTGGGAAAGTCCGGATACCTGTCCTAATATGAAATTGCCCGGACAATTTGAAACTACATATTTTGAGAGTATGGTTGGTGTTATCAATGGTATTTATACGCCGGAAGAAGCTCTTCAATTTTTAGATGACCAGACGGAAGCGCAGGGTATTATAAATAAGTAATCAACATAAATGCTCTGTCAGAGTCTAAGCATTCTGACAGAGCATTTTTAGTGAGGTGAGAAATTTATGCATTGGTTAAGTAAAAAAAACACAAAAATTATCATGATTATGCCGGCAGTAATTTTGTTCACTGTTTTTTATCTGGCACCTATTTTTATCAGTGTCTATTATAGCTTTACCGATTTCTCCGGAATTGGAGCGGCAAAATTTATCGGTTTTAAAAATTATCAGGTATTGCTGAATGATAAATTCTTTTTTATTGCTTTGAAAAATACTTTTATTATTTTGATTGGTATAACAATTACCATTCTGCCATTGTCATTTATTGTGGCATTACTTCTGGAAAAACCATTTCGGGGAAGTGGAGTTGTGCAGTCCATGATCTTTGCACCAAATGTAATTGCACCAATATTAGTCGGTCTGATCTGGTTGTTTATTCTGGATCCGAAAATGGGGATGATTAATGCAATATTGAGGAGTATCGGACTGAGTGATTATCAACAGCAGTGGATTGGAGGTAAAACCCTGACACCCTATTCGGTTGCCTTTGTATATTTATGGCAGGTGCTTGGTTTTTATACAACTATTAATATGGCCGGCCTGAGAAGTATTCCGGCAGATATTTATGAAGCGGCAGAAATTGATGGTGCGAATTATTTTCAAAGGATACGAAAAATAACCATACCTATGATGAAAAATACAATAGTGATTAACACAATACTGATCATCACAGGTGGATTCAAAATCTTTGAGACCGTAAAGCAGCTTACCAATGGTGGACCGAACCATATGTCAGATGTGTTGGTTACCTATATGTATGATACTACCTTTACTTCATCACGTTACGGATATGGTATGGCGGTTGCTACGGTATCATTTGTCCTGTGTCTGATTTTCTCGATTATTTATCTGGCTAATGTCGGGAAATCATTAGAGCAAAAGGAGGGATAAATTTGAATATGAAAGCTAATTGGAAAACGATTTTGTCTAGATGCGTACTATTCGTTATTACAGCGGTAACTGCTATTCCGCTTTTATGGTTGGTTGTCTTGTCCTTTAAATCAGATACCGATATTTTGAATAATCCATTTTCTCTGCCGGAACATATTGATCTGGCCAATTACAGGAGAGCTCTTGATACATTGCCATTATTTAAAATGTTCGGCAATACACTTATTGTTGCAGTATTTGCATTACTGATCAGTCTGGTCTGCACCTTTATGATATCCTATGCGATCACAAGACTGCATTTTGATCATGCGAAAATACCAAATGGCTTGTATTTATTGTTTGTGTCAGGACTTACGATACCGCCATATATTGTTATTTTTCCTATCTATCGGATTATTGTGGCAATGGGGCTGCTGGGAAGCAGGGTGTCCCTGATTTTTCCATTGGCAGCAACAACGATGGCATTGGGAGTTCTTTTAATGGTAGGATTTCTGAGAGAATTTCCGACCGAAATAGAAGAAGCGGCCATTATTGATGGATGTAATATTTATCAAATGTGTACACAGGTTGTATTGCCGATTATTAAGCCGGTTCTGGCAACCGTAATTATTTTTAATGTACTTTATTTCTGGAATGAATACCCAATATCATCCGTACTGGTGAATGATACAAATATGATGACGATTTCACTGGGAGCGTCAATGTTCCGGGGCAGATACAGTATGGATTACAGTGGAATGATTGCAGCTACGGTCATTATCATTGTTCCACAGTTGTTTTTTTATGTTTTCTTTCAGAAATATATTGTTGAAGGTATGACAGCAGGTGCAGTCAAGGGCTAATTATTAATAGAAGGAGAATATCAGATTTATGAAAAAAATATATTCAGATGACGAATTGTTTTGCAATAATGAACAAAAGGCATATTCCGGTGATGCTGGATGTGTGGATTTTCTGTTAGGGGGGATTGGAACCGGAAATGTTTCCCTTGGAGCCAGAGGAAATCTTACAACCTGGCAGATTTTTAATCAGCCGGGACAGCTGAATCGTATGCCATATACTTTTTTCTCTATATGGATGAAACAGGATGGAGGAGAAGCCGTTTCCAGAGTGCTGGAAAGTAAGCTTAATCCACCGTTTAACAGATCACAAGGTTTTTTCCGAAATGAGGTTGCAGGTCTGCCACGTTTTGACAGTTCTGTAATGACCACAAAATATCCCTTTGTTAATATTGAATTTCGGGATGAGGAAATACCTGTTCAGATCAGTCTGGAAGCGTATACACCATTCATTCCGCTTAACGCGAAAGATTCAGGAATACCGGGGGCTTATCTGAATTATAAGGTGAAAAATACTACGAAAGAGAACATAGAAATTTCCATTGCCGGTTCTATGAATAATGCAGTAGGATTTGAAGGATATAATAATTTTTCTTTTATGAAGCATGCTGGTGATAGAGAAAATGAATATCGCAGTGATGATGTTATCCGTGGAATTATGTATACGGGAAAGAATTTTTCAGATAAACATATTACATGGGGAAACATGGCATTATCCACAACAGAGAAAGAAGAATATATTACTAAAAAACCTCTCTGGTATCAGGGACAGTGGACAGATGGTGGAGAAGATTTCTGGCAGGATTTTTCTACAGATGGAAGACTCAACAATGAAAGCATCTATGATCAGGTTGGAAGTAACTGGGCGGAAAAGTCTGATTTCAGTTTTCTGCATTTTACAGATAAAATCGGCTCCTTGTGTATCACCCAGACATTAAAGCCGGGAGAGGAAAAAGTTTTTCCTTTTATTCTCAGCTGGTACTTCCCTAACAGACCCAAGATGTGGATTGAGTTAGACAAAGACAAACAGGATATCGTTGACGGAAATTATGATGTTACGAAAAACTACTATGCAACCCTCTTCGAGGATGCCTGGAATGTGGCTTCTTATTTAGCCGGTAATGCGGACAGATTGTATGATGAGAGTGCTAAGTTTGCACATGCGTTTTTTGACACAACCCTCCCTGGTTATATACTTGAAGCAGCAGCAGATAATATTACGGTAATGCGGAGTCCTACATGCTTTAGAATAGAAAACGGTGATTTTCTTGGATGGGAAGGTGTAGATGGTGCACTTGGATGCGGTCCCGGAAATTGTACACATGTCTGGAATTATGCACAGAGTGTAGCTGTTTTGTTCCCGGAACTGGAGCAGTCAATGCGAAGGATAGAGTTTGTTGATGAAATACGGGATGATGGATACATGCCATTCAGAGCTTATACGCCATTTGATTTACCACAATGGGAAATGACACCGGCTGCAGATGGACAGCTCGGCTGTATTATCCGGTTATACAGAGAATGGGTTATCAGTGGGAATGACTCTTTGATAAAGGAATGTTGGAATGGGGTCAAAAAGACTCTGGATTATACTTTGAAGGTATGGGATTGTGATGAGGATGGAGTACTGGAGCAGCCACAGCATGTTACCTATGATACAGAGTTGTATGGAATCTCCAGTATGGCAACCAGTATCTACATTGCTGCATTAACAGCGGCAGCTGAAATGGCAGAATTTATGGAGTATGATGACCTGGCAGACCGGTATCGTAAATTGGCAGCGGACGGTGCAGGTAAACTGGATAAGGTAAGCTGGAATGGAGAATTTTATGAGCAGGTATTAGATAATGTGAATGCCTATCGTTATCAGTATGGAAAGGGATGTCTGTCAGATCAGCTTTTGGGACAGTATATGGCATTCAATGCACAGCTGGGTTATATCTTACCTGAAGAACATGTAAAGAAGGCGGTACAGTCTGTTTTTGAGTATAATTTTGTTGAAAAAGCAAAGAAGAATGTACATGCAGAAAGAGCATATATTTTAAATGATGAAAAGGGGCTTACCCCATGTACCTGGCCAAATGGTGGTAAACCGATTTTCCCGTTTGTATATTATGGAGAAGTCTGGACGGGGATAGAATATGAAGTTGCAGCTTTGTTAGTCCGTACTGATCAGGTGAATGAAGCATTAACCATTGTTAAGGCGCTCAGAGACCGTCAGGATGGTTTTAAGAGGAATCCTTTTAGTGAAAATGAATCCGGTTATTACTATACAAGAGCAATGGCATCTTGGGCGGTATACGAGGCTTTACTCGGATATCACTATGACATGCGTAAGCAGGAACAGTCTTTTGAACCGAAGCTGAATGAAGATCATTTTGATGGTTTCTGGTGCAATGGAAGACAATGGGGAGTTGTTCACCAGAGGAAGGATAATGACGGAACCCTGTATCAGACCACAGAGGTATTATATGATGCGGTTAAAATGTAAAGATCAGTGTTTTCTGATCATGGAGGGAGCATAATGGACCATAACGAGTATTGGTGGCAAAAGAGCGTGGTATATCAGATATATCCACGTAGCTTTATGGATAGTAATGGCGATGGAATAGGTGATTTACAAGGGATCATCAGTAAATTGGATTATTTACGGAATCTGGGGGTAGATGTGATCTGGCTGTCTCCCTTTTATGCATCGCCTAATGTGGATAATGGATATGATATTAGTGATTATCAGAAGATTATGGAGGAGTTTGGAACCATGGAGGACTTTGATGAGCTTTTAAAAGAAGCTCATCAGAGAAATCTGAAGATTATTATTGATATGGTAGTGAATCATTCCTCGGATGAACATGAGTGGTTTAAAAAGAGCAAAGCAGGGATAGAACCCTATCGTAATTATTATATATGGCGAAAGGGCGTTGATGGGAAAGAACCCAACAACTGGCGTTCTAATTTCAGTGGAAGCGCATGGACCTACTCTGAAGAACGGCAGGAATATTATCTGCATCTTTTTCATAAAAAACAGCCGGAATTAAATTGGCAGTGTGCGGAATTGAGAAATGAGATTTATCGTATGATGAATTGGTGGCTGGATAAGGGAGTGGATGGATTCCGTCTGGATGTTATTAATTATATAGGTAAGAATTCGGAATTTCCCGATGGAGTCATTGGAAAAGATGGTTTGGGCGATTTTGTACCGTATGCAGTAAACCTTCCCATCTCTCATGATTATATAAAAGAGATGAACAGTCAGGTATGGCATAACAGAGAGGGAATTCTTACGGTAGGTGAGACGCCGTTTGCCAGTACGGATGATGCCGTTCAATATTCCTGCTTGGACAATACGGAGCTGAATATGGTTTTTCAGTTTGAACATATGGATCTGGATAATGCGGAGGATGGCTCCAAATGGTCTGACAGACGTATTCCGTTATTGGAATTAAAGAGAAGCTTCAGCAACTGGCAAAGAAAATTATACGGAAAAGCATGGAACAGCCTGTACTGGTGCAATCATGACCAACCACGTGTTGTATCTAGACTGGGTAATGATACGGATACATGGTGGAACAAATCAGCCAAAATGCTGGCTACATGCCTGCATTTTATGCAGGGAACTCCCTATGTTTATCAGGGAGAAGAGCTTGGAATGACCAATTATCCATTTTCGGATATCAGAGATTTCCGTGATGTCGAAAGTATTAATGCTTACCATGAGTATACAGAAACCTTACACGTAGACAGCGATAAAATGATAAGTTATCTGAGAAATAAAAGCAGGGATAACGCCCGTACACCGATGCAATGGGATGAAACCGATGAGGCAGGATTTACTACAGGCGTCCCGTGGATGCCGGTAAATCCTAATTACAAAGTGATAAATGCCGCTGCTCAGATTGGTGATGAGGATTCCGTTTATAATTACTATCGCAAACTGATCTCTCTGAGAAAAGAACATCCGATTATCGTAAATGGTGATTTTGAACTTGTGGGAGAGGATGATGCTGATGTCTTCGTATACCTGCGTCATTGGAAGGATCAGATATTATGGGTGGCATGCAATTTTACAGACCGGATGCAGAAAATCGTAAGTCCGTCGTCCAATCATGCAGAATACCGGAAGTGGCATGTGATCTGTGATAATTATAGTCCGTCAGGAGATGCTTTCGAAAAAGACCAAATAGAACTGCAGCCATATGAGGCAGTAGCAGTTCTTGGCAATCCATGATACAGCGTAGAGCGGAAAGTGAAATTATCTGAAATGTAATGAGAGACAAGAGTAATCGGACAAATCCGGTTGCTCTTTTTATTTTGTATAAGCTATAATGTAACTATTCAGACCTCATTCGTAAAATCGCTGCTAACGCAGCTCAAGTTTTACTCATTGAGGTTACTTCGCCATATAAAATTGCTGTTCTGTATGAATGCAAGCATTCACAGAAAGGTAAGTAGGTAATCATCCGTATATTGACATTTTATAAAAGCCATCTGATACTGTTCCTGGCTGTCTGCCAGATTCTCTATCAGATGGCTTTGTATTATTTTTTTAGTTTAGTATGGCAGTATTCCGGAAGATCTTCTGACCATGGAAGCAGTTTCTTTAATTCTTCCTTTTTAGGAAAAGCTCCCATTTTTCTGAGTTCATCCAATATATAAGTCAGATATGCGTATGGTTTCAGATGGTTCAGAAGTGCCGTTTCTGTAATACTATAGACAAGGGCACTGGCATCTGCACCCCGTATGCTTTTGGCAAACAGCCAGTTACGGCGTCCTACTGCAAAGTCTTTCAATGCACGTTCTGCACTGTTGTTGTCTATGCTGAGATGACCATCTTCCAGATACCGTCTCAGATATACTTCCTGATTAAGCGTATACAAAATGGCATCACCAATAAGGGAAGATCTGTCTACAGAATCTTCCATCGTATGCAGCCATTCAAACATGGCATCCAGTACTGGACGGGACTGTTTCTGGCGCTCCGCATATTTTTCTTCCGGTGTTTTGTCATGGATCATCTCCTCGATCTTATAGAGGATCCCGATCCTTGACATCGCCTGATATGCAACCGTCTCTTTCAGCTGTTCTTTTGTGAAGTCTTTTTTCAATGCTGTGAGGGCTGCATCAAAACGTCGTCTTGCATGGGTAAGGCACCCGCTTACTATGATACCTTCTCCTAAACTGTGATAAGCCTGATATCCATCGCAGGTCAGATACCCATGAAACCCGTCCCTTAAAAAATTACAGGATGATATCCCGTACGGGTCCTTTTATAATCGAAGAGTACCATCTGTGGGGATCCACTGAACTCATCCGTGAGATATACCCACATCCAGTTCTGGGTCGTACCTTTCTGATCTGGTTCTCCGAGTACCTGGATACGGCTTTCATCACAATGGATATATCTGCTTTGCTTCCAAGTGAAAAGGCGTTTGCATATAAGATGAAAATGGATGCTATGAAAAGGCAAGGGATACGGACAGATTTAACTTCGTGCCAAAATGGCACGAAGTTCAGAGCTGATGCTGCAATGGCAGAACAGATAGGAGAAAGTGCAAGAAGTATTCAGCGGTATATCCGACTTACGGAACTCATTCCAGACCTTCTTGATTATGTAGATAAGAAACGTCTGCAGTTTACCGTTGCGGTTGACATTTCCTATATTGACAAAGAGATTCAAACATGGTTATTTGAATACATCAAGGAAAATGGTACGGTTAAAGCAGTTCAGGTAGCGGCACTCCGCACAGCACTTGAAGTAGGACCGATGACGCAGGCGAAAATGATCTCCATACTGGTAAACAGTCAGCCTGGTAGGAAGCAGGAACAGAAAATCACATTTTCAGAGAAAAAACTGAGAAATTTCTTCTCTGAAAAATATACGGCAGAGGATATGGAAAGTGTAATTTTGGAACTTCTGGATCAATGGAAGAGAGGTGAGATAACAGTATGAATTTTGAATACTATTACGGCACTCAGGCTGATCAGTTCAGTTTTATCCGGATTCCAAGAATATTATTATTAGATGAAGCATTTTCCGCACTGTCTTTATCAGCTAAAGTCCTTTACTCGGTACTTCTGGATAGAATGGGACTGTCAATGAAAAATAAATGGCTTGACGAAGAAAACAAGGTGTACATTATCTATCAGATCACGGAGATACAGAGTGACTTGGGATTCTCTAAGAAAAAAGCAATGGATTATCTCACAGAATTGGAGAAAATCGGACTGATTGAAAAGAAAAAGAGAGGCTTTGGATTGCCGAACATTATATATGTTAAGAGCTTTATGGCACATCAGAGAAGTAATGAAATGAGAACTTCACAGGAAAAAGATTTGGTACATAGAAGTATCGAAATAGGAACTTCTGAGGTGAGGAATAAGCACCTCAGAGGTGCCGAAATAGATACCTCAGAAGTGCCAAATAGCGGACTTCAAGAGGTTCCCAAAACGGTACCTCTATATAATAAGACTTATATGAATTATAATAACCAGAGTAATATAAAATCGAATCATATCAAATCAGATGGCGATAGGATTCGATGTGATCAAAAAGAACAGACAATCAATGCTTATGCTGAACTGGTAAAGAAAAATATTGATTTTGATGTTTTACTGCATACATATAGCAGAGAGCAGGATCTGGTAGAAGAAATATATCAGTTGATTCTGGAGACCGTTCAAACTGAAAAGGATATGATACGGATCGCCGGCGAATATTATCCGGCAGGCTTTGTGAAGGGAAAATTACTGAAACTGAATTATTCGCATATCGAGTATGTGCTGGAGTGCATGGATAAAAATACTACGAAAGTCAGAAACATAAAACAATATTTGCTGGCTGCTTTATTTAATGCACCATCAACGATTGGAAGTTATTATAAAGCAGCGGTAAATCACGACATGCCACAGTACGCAAACTGAAGGAGGTACTTATGATTGTTTTAAGAATGGCAGGAAAAATTTTATTGTTACCGGTGTGGTTATTATTAGCCACTGCCCATTTACTGGTAAAGATCGTAGTTGAAATCTACTGCATCGGCAAAGGGATTGTCAATCTCATTCTGGGTTTTATGCTGATTGGAACACTGCTCTGGTACAGACAATGGGAGCGGTTTGCTTTACTTGCAGTTGCCAGTGGTATCTTGCTGTTCTTTCTGTGGATCGGAGTGTTTATGGAAGTTATACTGGAATCAGCACAACACAAAATTGGAAAATGGATTATTAAGTGAGGAAACTATTATGGAAAAAGAATATATTCAGCTACCAGCATTAAAAAGAGATCTGGATCCAGATGTTGAAAAGGTTTTATGGGCGTTTATCCAATTACCTGAGGAATACCAAGCACGCTATCAGGAGCAATATGAATTGTTAAATCAGAGGAAAGAAGAAGCAGACAGGCAATTACAGGAGAATATCGAAAAGATTGATGCAGACGCAATTCATTTATATGAAGAAACCATGCGGAGCATGATTCGTGATATTGTTCAGCAATCCTGTAACTTAGCTTGTTGGGTTCGTTATCATAAATATGATTTGGAAGAATCTCTGGAGGAGATGATAGACCAGCAGCCACATGCTGCAAAATATATTATTGCAATGAATATACTTATGGATGACGCAGAGGGAAGCGAAAGTCCATTTGAGGGAAACAGTTTTATGACATCATAATTAAGGAAATCACAATCAATAGTGGAGCTGTCGGTAAATAACGTTTTTTACATATTTCCCGACAGCCCCATTCTTTTTCTTCTGTCTTTATATGCCAGAAACAGAATCGTCAGAAACGTAACTGTCTCCGCTGCAAGAAGAGAGATCCAGATTCCATTTAATCCGAATAATTTCGCAAGTATAACTGCGCAGATAACAATAGCAACAATTCCTCTCAGGAATGATCCCACAATCGCGATTTTCGGTTCATCTACTGCTGAGAAATATGCCACCAGTACAACATTGATTCCTGCAACTATAAATCCAAGGAAATACAGACGCAGTCCTGTATGTGCATAATTCAATAACTGAACATTGTTTTCACTGTTGAAAATGCTGATTAGCGGGTCAGTTGCTGTCCAGATGATCAATTGGATCAATGCTTCTACGGCAAGACATACGAGCAGGCTCCATTTCAGAAGTTTTCTTACCTGAGTAGGCTGAC
>ERZ791914.2026-NODE-2026-length-11517-cov-5.062467_pt1 | contig 11517 bp, 18 predicted proteins | sample MGYA00510140_ERZ791914 | MGnify/ENA primary metagenome ERZ791914 (study PRJEB30046, sample SAMN00792079) | human gut metagenome | study: EMG produced TPA metagenomics assembly of the A metagenome-wide association study of gut microbiota in type 2... | reverse complement strand
TTCCGACACCATATATCACTCTGTTTGATACAATTAGCAAGTAAATAAGTCCCCTGAAAACGGCTGCCAGCGGCGGATCATCTCCTTTTCAAAGTCCCGGTACTCCTTCTCGGTGATGAGCTTCTGGGCCAGCATCTTTCGGGCCACATGCAAGGTCACCTGGAAGGCGGCTTCGTTTTGAAAGGTCTTCTTATCCATGGCGCACACCTCTGAACCGGTAGGCAATGTAGCAGGCATGGGAGCAAAACTTCCGGCGGCGGTTCCCGTAGATGGTAAACTCTTTCCCGCAGGCCGGGCAGGTGAAGGTGTAGACCGCTTTCCGCTTCACCAGCTCCAGATGTGCGTTCCACCACTTGTTCCGGCAGGCATCGCAGCAGAACCGTTTCCGCTTCCGCCCTGGATTCTGGGCAATGGGCTTTCCGCACTGCTCGCATACTGCACAGTCTGTTCTGGCTGCCAGACTGTGCCGCCGGCAAAACGACTTCACCGTGTTAATGGAAATCTGGAGCTGCGCCGCTATCCTGCCATAACCTTCCCCATCCCGGCGCAGGGCGATAATCTGTTGTTTCTGTTCGTCCGTCATGATGGACACCTCCTGAAAATTTGGTCTTCAGGAGTAACAGGACAGAACGGCTATCGTTAAGTACTATGGAAGCAAAAAAATACGGATGCCCGTAATGAGCATCCGCTTATTGCAAGTGATATTCAGTTATTTTCCGCAGTATTCGCAGACCATATTTGTTTCCTAACCCATGTCATATTTTAGGAACAAGTGAATTATAATCAACAATGCTTTTAATTACGTCCCATTTTCCGACCCTCATTTTTTTTATTTTTTTGCCATCACCAAAATCAAGAAGATCTTCTCGTCTAAAAGCATTTAATAGTTTATTAAGACTACCTAAACCAGTAGATGAAAGAAGAAAAGCCTCATCCGGATCAACTAATTTACAATATGCCCATAACTGACCTAAATCACGCAAAGTCAGGCGTGTCTTTTTAGCTTCTATAAAAAATAGTTTAACTTGATTCCGCATTTTAGCTATAGCCAAAACATCAATCTGTATATCTATCCCATTAGCCATTTCTTTTATAACATTATATCTGGCTAAAACTCTATCTAAGCGTTCTGCGTGAGCATCAATGGCAATCACATCATAAGTTTTATATTTATCTTTTACATATTGTTCTAGCCATATTCTCATTGGCTCATATAGTTCTTCTTCTAACATATTTAAATTTCCTCTTTATATCCGAGATCTTTTGCAATCTGAGTCCAGCTATCATAATGTTTTCCACGTATTTTAGCCGGAATAAATTCGTCATTTTCGCCAGGGTGAGAGGGCTTTTGCTTGATTTTTTGAGTTTTTTCCCAATAATACTTATGTAGTTTTTTCTCTGGGTCTTTTCCTTGTAATAGATAAGATTTCCTCTGTAAATCAGCAAAAAAGTCTAAAGCTTGTTGTTTATGTAAAACAACAAATCCAACAGGTTGATATTCTATAGCCCAAACTTTTACCTGATGTTCTTTTTTCCAGAAATCGGTTTTCCCTTCATTATACTTTTTTAAATTTCCATCCCGCATATTGGGATGAGCCCAATCAATTGCTTGAACCGGAATATCAATACTTCTTAATAGATTACAAAAATCAATGACTAGGAACCAATTATGAGGAATTTCGAAATAAACGCGATAATTGGGCTCAGAATATGCATAATTACTGCGTCGAATATATCCAGTAACATCGCCAAATCCACGTATAAACTGCTTTCTCTCATCATATGTAAATGAAAATACTTCTGGAGATATTCTAACATTATCCGCCGAAGTTGCACCACCTATATAGCGCAATAATTCTCGCATCAAATAATCTTCGTTCGGTTTTCTAAACGATATCATGGAAACATTCTTACCTGGAATGAATGATAATGAAGTTCCTAATAGTGGTTCCAATACATTACGAATATCAGCTATACTTGCCTTAACATATACCCCAACATCATTTTGAAATTCTGTCTGTAATTTTTTATGCGGTATTTCTATTGTAATTGTTGTATCGATCACCCCCCGCTGTACTTCCCCATTTCCGGTTACCATTCCAAGTAAATAGGCCATTTCCGTATTCATAATGTCACTCCCTATATCCTTTTTCGAATTCTTTTAAATATCCCAATTTACAAGCAATAGCTCTAATGCACTCAACCTCTTGTCTATCTCCAAATCTGAATCCATAGTTTTGTACAAGCTCAAGAACAAATCTGGATTTATTTATTCTGCCCACACATCCCCCATTCCCTTTCCCCATATTTATTTTTAATTTTGTGGGACAATTTCTCAAATCTATAAAATTAATTCTAAATTGAGAACTTATTTTATTAGGCATTCCACTTGGAGTGTATCCCATTTCAATAGGCCGATATTTTTGTCCAGGATACAGCCGTTCAAATAGCTGATTTCTTCCATCTTTAGGCACCTCTGCTTCAAAAGAACTAACATGCCTGCTATTTGCAATGTATCCGATGCATTCAAATCGTTCTGATTCCGAATCAAATTCGATTGATTGAGCACGACTTCCTAAAAGTGATTCACCATCAGAAACGTTCTGTCCATGAAAAAATGTCGTACATTGTGATTTTGGATATCCCAAATGAACTGAAAAATTATTGGGAAATGCATCAATTTTAGTTTCTAGGTCTTTATTGGAAATATTATTTTTCAGATTTTGTATTTGCTCGATGAGTTCTTTATCTTCTGTAACGAGAAAAGGCCCAAAGGCCTGCGGAAATTGAAATGTTTTTATTTGATTTGCAAATTGAACTGTTATACTATCAGAATTCATCTCTGTTACTATTCCATCGCCAAACGTTTTATGTTTTACTCGATATACCATAGAGTTACACCTCTTTCTCTAGGAATTAAAAACTTTATCAATCTTATCAGCAATAGCTTTAGCTAACAACGGTGGCACTGCATTTCCTATCTGTTTACGGATATATACTTTAGATCCATAAAACACAAATTTGTCATCAAAAGATTGGATTCTAGCAGCTTCTCGTGGTGTAATTGCCCTATTTAAGTATGGATGATTATTTGTTCCGTTAGATGACGCGTCAAATCGTGTATCTATTGTTGGAGAAACCTCATCCCACTTAAGTCTTCCCCAAGTTGTTTTAAATTTTTGTTTTCCTTGCAACTCTTTAGGAATAAATTCTTTTCCTTGTTCTGGCGGAATCATTTTCAATTTTTCAATTGCGACTTTTTTATGATTAGAAGCTTTGTGATTATAAAGTGCCATACTTCCAGCCCTCATCATTTTCTGGTAGTCACTTTTTGCAGTAGTAACGTATTCTTGTTTAAATTCACCTTCGCCAGACTCCAAATATGACAAGTCGCTAATAGCATCACGAACAGTAGTTCTCCTACTTATGGTAGGTGTCGGTAATGTAACTATTTTATTTTTCGAGCAAATAAAAATCGCCCTTTCCCTAGATTGAGGAACACCAAAATCAGCCGCATTTAAAACCCCATATTCCACCCAATACCCTAAATTAGATACAGCAGTCAATATTTCATCTTTAAACCACCCATTTGAAGCAAGTAGTAAGCCCTTTACATTTTCAATTACAAAAATATCTGGTTGCAACTCTTTCACCAAATTTAAATACTCCCTAAAGAGAAAATTTCGTGGATCTTTCAATCCTAATTTTTTTCCTTTCATAGAATAACCTTGGCACGGTGGCCCACCAACTATCATATTAACTTTTGCTTTTCTAGAAAGTTCTATAACTTTTTGTTTGACATCAGCATCAGTAATATCCCCGACGATAACTTCTGTATCTGGCATATTCTTTTTAAAGGTTTCTGCAGCCTTTTCATCAAAGTCAATGGCTACTTTTGTACGAAAATGTTTATTCTTATCCATTCCATATGAAAGTCCACCTGCTCCACAAAAAACGTCTAGTATATTGAACATCATTTTCTCATTTCTTTTACTAATTTTTCTTATAAGAATTCTTTTAAAAAGCTCTTTTCCATTAATTTTAGGTTTAAATAAGTCAAACTCATTATCTGACCCATGATTAGCTTCACCAACTATTTCAAATTGTAATCCATTATGGTATTTTAAAAAGGTGATAGGAACTCCCATTATACCGTCGTAATCCATGGGTATATCTATAACTCTTTTTACATTAATTGCATTAAAATTATCATATTTAGGATATTCTGATGGGCTATACTTTTTCGTAAGTTCAAGATATACATGCCTTTTTGCAATATCCAAATTCGTCAGCCACATAGCGTTCCCTAAACTTCTCCATTTTTGTCCTGATGCATCTATCCAAAACCTTGTTTTTCTAGGTTCTGTATCATTTGGTACACGAAATGACATATCTCCAAACCTATAACCAACCCAGGCTTTATTTTCTTTGATGTAAGGGAAAATTTCTTTATAAGTAATAGCATTTTGATTACCAATTAACAGATAATGTTTATTATACTTCACTAACAAAGAAAATAATTCAGCAAACAAACTAAATGGGGGATTTGTACAACATATATCGCATTGCTTTAAATATTCCACGCACTCTTCAGATCTAAAATCTCCATTCCCTTTTAGCTTTTTCACCACACCTTTTTTTCGTAACATATTGTTAATTATATTATCAGGAATTTCTTCGTTCCCTTTCCCTGGCATACGTGAAACGATTAGAACACAGCCATTTTTAGAGTCTAAATCATCCTCTATTTCATCAAATAATGACAATGTCATAGGAATATTTTCTTTAATCATATTAATTCTTGAAGCCCCATATGATGTGCAAATAAGTTTCTTCAACCCCAGTCTATTAAAATTTTTCAAAAAGAAATATGAAAAATTCGATTCAAAAGGGTCGTCACAATTACACAGTACAATTTTGTTTTTAAATTGGCTTTCATAATGAATCAATTCTTGAGCAATAGTGTCATATGTTGTATACCACTCATCAGTATTGGATGAGTATTTCGCATTATTTAGTATTGTATTTCCCGCCATATTCCCATCCTTTTTAACATTTTATTTTATTTTTTCTTTCATCAGCCATTTCCATTATGTCACAAACGTCGCATTTTAAGGCTATACAAATTTTTTCTATAATTTCCGTATTTACATTTTCATTTTTTCCCAGTTTTGTTATAGAAGCAGAGCTAATCCCCGCAAGTTTTTGTAAATCTTTTTTTTTCATATCACGATCAATTAAGAGTTTCCATAATTTCTTATAGCTTATGGACATGAATTCCTACCTCCGCTTTTGAGACAAAACTATACTTGCATAAAAGAATACGCTATATTTAACTTTATGTCAAGCTTTTTTAATGCGAACGCGTGATTTTTTCTCCTTATCACATTATTTTTTGCTTTTATCCTGAAAAAAGAATAGTCGGCACAGAACATCCTTCTTGATGTCCCGTACCGTCTTTGCTCATGCAATCTTCTGTTTTACATCAGCCACGATGGCTTTGACCGCCTGCTGCATCAGGGTGATGTAGAGGCGGTTGCGGATTTTGACCCACCATCTGGTAGTAGTCTGGATTTCCACTTCCAGAGGATCTGTGAGGTTTTTCATCTGCGCTTCCACTAGTTTCTGGACGTCATCCAGGTCGATGGACTTAACGGCCCTTCGGCTTCGCTCCTGGCAAAGTCTACGACGGCATTGGCGACGGCTTTCTTGATTTTTTCACGGTTCATAGTCATTTACCTCTCAGGATCAGCTGTTCATAATCTGTTACTCCCCTGGCGACAGCTCTGGCCAAGGCATCCTGGGCATTGGCAAGGATATCTTCATCGCCGGGATTGGTGATGAAGGCCAGCTCGACCAGGACGGCTGGCATGTCGGTGTTCGTGAGGACATACAGTCCGTTGACGCCAGGCGTGGCAATCTTCACGCCACGGTCAGTGGTATCGAGGGCATCGACCAGCTGGCTCTGGATGTAGCTGGCCAGTATGCTGCCATGGCAACTGCTGCACAGGCCCAGGTTTCTGTGCCGTTAGCTTCCTCGGCTTCGGCGGCATTGCAGTGGATGGATAGGAAGATGTCGGCATCACTGGTATTGGCAGCCTCGCAGATTTCTTCCAGACTGTTGAACTGGAGCAGCTCGGTTTCTACGCCGGCCGCATTCAGATAGCTTGCGGCAGATTTGCCCACGGCCAGGGCCACATCACATTCACGCAGGCCCGTTTCACTGTTGACGGCTCCCGGGTCGGGGTAGCCATCCGGCGCATGGCCGGGGTTCAGGAATACTTTCATTGCTTTTCTTCTCCTTTCTGATGAACGACAGACTTCACAGTGCCGCCGATGTACCCGATCAAGCCAGAGGCAATGGACATGGCCAGCTCATTGAGGGCATAAAAAATCGCCAAGATCAGTGCTGTGACCAGCCCGATGATGACGATGCAGTCGGGGATATTCACTTTCTCAAACATGCCTTACACCGCCTTCGGCGTGACGGTTACGGTGCCGTCCTTGCGGACGATATCGAAGTCTTCTATGGCCAGGATGCGGTCTGCCGCCGAGCTCCAGTGGCTGTCTGCTTTATATGCATCCAAAGCGGCTCTGGGAACCAAGATTTTTGCCGATGCAGGTACACCTTTGTCCGCATCGGCGGCATCCTGCATGACAAAATCCACCTTAACATTATCAATGATGTTATTGTATTTCCGGACGCTATATTTTGAAGTAATGCTCAATTACGATGATAACCTTGTTTTCTTCAAAGATGTCCTCACATCCCTCCGCTGTAAGAACAGAGACCAGCATGCGGATAATGTCGCGGCCCGTGTAGAACTGCCCTGCATCTACATTCTGGAAGAATCGTCCAATGAGATTTTCAAAGATATACCCCATTCGAACAGAATCAAAATGTGCCGGAGAAAGATCTAGGTTGGAAAAATCTTTAACCACGTTGTAAAGGCATCCTTCGAAATTCATCTTGTCAATTTCATTATCGATGTGCAGCCCACCTTTTTTCTCCTCTTTTTCCGTACCATAAAGAATCTGCTGGACATTGGGAGAGAAACCCTTGATATATGCCTTGAAGTTTTCAGCCAAATGGTCTGAATCATTTAAAAGTTCTTTCAGGCTAAACTGTGATTTATTATAAAAGGGAAATCCTGTCCTTTTATACAATTCCAGATCTGCCATCTCTGGATGCTTGTTAATCGCTTCAAGCACCCTGTCTTTTGTTGGTTCAAGGCAGCATTCAAACCTACGGATAATGGTCATTGGAATAATGACATCACCGTATTTGTCAGGCATGTATGCTCCTCTGATGTTATCAGCAATCCCCCAGATAAAATTGGCATCATCAACGATCTCGCCGGAACCTTCAAGCGGATTGAATTTGACATTATCCTGTACCATTTATAACTCCTTACTTATTTTTAATCAGATTATCTTTTTTACCCCTGTTGTCTATATATCCAATAGGATGATTAAGTTTTTTTTGCACTCATTAATAGCTTGGTCAGTTCATCCAACTTTTCTTTGAACGGCCGGTCTTCTGCATAATTATAAGCCAAAAGCTGAACCTTACTGATAAGCTCCACCGTCGAGCTTGCCAAAATAGCAAAGGAATAATCCTAATACTCGCCAAAGGAGAATTAGAAATAAAATTTTACCGAGGAGGAAGCTCACGTTGTATAGGCAATTCTGTAGATAAAATTGACGGGTCAAAGAAAACGCAGTAAAAGAAAAATACTATTCCTCCCAAAATAAGCATGGTCAGTATTAATCCCACGAAACTTCTTTCATCCATATTTTTGAAAAGTCCTCGGATTATAGCCAGGACAAACAGCGCAACTAAAAACCATACCATGTAACGCATGATATTCACCTCAATACTGCTTAATCCACCCAACTACAATTCTATCCGCCGGAAGCCAGTCAACATCTTCCAGGTGTTCCTTATCAAGCCACCTGGCTGCCATATGCTCCAATAGTGTCAGGTGTCCTGAAGTCACGGTACAAACGTAACACCTCATGGACAAGTGAAACGAAGGATAGTCATACTCAACGGTCCCCAGGTACTGGCCCACAGAAATTTCAGTAGCAAGCTCCTCTTCAATTTCACGCTTCAGAGCCACCTCTGGGGTCTCCCCTTTTTCTATTTTACCACCGGGGAATTCCCAGCCGCCTTTAAATTCTCCGTAGCCACGTTCGGTCGCATAGACTTTTCCTTCATGCACGATAACTGCAGCAACCACATTAACTGTTTTCATTTTCCAAATCCTTTATCCCTAAATTTCTGAAGAACTCATATGTATGCTGAAAATGGCGCTCGTTAGGTATATAGATAATCATTCCATCACGCCCTCTGGTCAACAACACACGGTAGCTGTTTAACCGATGCTTTCTGTCCTCCAAATGCTTATCGTCAACAGTCCGCCATTCTTTGCCATTCCATAAAACATCGCTCTTCCAACATACAATAGGCATGTCCAGTTCAAGTCCCTGCCAAGCAAATTCTGTAGCGACCTTGTCAAAGTTCTCTCCAGAGCCTACCTGGCCCCTTAGAAGAACATACCAAGGCCCACATTCGGACTTTGAAATTTCAGAATAACGAGGATATCCGCCTTTCGAGGAAGCAAGCATACCATAATGCTTATGATCTTCTCCCTTATATCTATCAATGCAGTATTGCATCGCAACAGATAAATTTGTGGTTACGTAAATGGGAAAACTCTCACCAATTTTACCACGCAAACGTTTAGCTTCCTCTGTGTCTCCGGAAATAATATCATTTACAAAATTGCTAACTTGCCCTGCTGTATGACTATGAAGGGATACTGTCAAATCTAATTTATCCTCAACAAATTTAGCAGTATTAAATAAAGGCGCAAGTTTAGAAGGACAGGCAACATCCCAGCCCGGCGCTAATGCATCTGCCCAAGGCTGTAGACTCTCATGTTCCTTCCGATGTATGTCTTGTCCCTCTCCTACTAATATAAGAAGAACACCCCATTCTAAGCATTGGGTCATAAGATTGATAAGAAGCTTAGGCTCCTCTGGCCAGGCTCTTTGTCCTTCATCAAAGACGATAACATTCCTATTTATATTCTTTTCATTTTTTATGTTATAAATACGATTGACTAATGATTTGCTTTTAAGCGTGTACCTTAAAACTTCGACAAGCGGGTCGTTTCCTGATAAAAACAAAGTAGAATGCTCTGTTTCTTTATAAACTAATTGAAGTCCTAGAAGAGTTTTGCCTGCACCTGGTACTCCCGTCACAAAAGCAAGCAGATGCTTTTTGTTTTTAAAAGCATATTGAACCATCTCATGCAAAAGATCCATAGCCTCTGGAATTCCCGCACTACGAGCCTGCCGAATCTCAGGCAATGGCTCATTCTCTGCGTATGCCCGAGTAGCCTGTAAAATAGACGGAAGAGACTCATAGCGAGAATTCAGCCATACGTTAATGTCAAAGGACTCGGATGAAAGACAGTCTAGAGATAACATATCTGGAGAACGTACATGTACCCCTTTCCTTTGACAAGAAAGCCCCTTTGTTAACGTTAGTACGAGGATCGGATATACTTTTTTACCACGAGTAGCAAAGTGGTATTCTTCTAAATCCCTTTTATAGCCAATGAGCTGGTCAGCCTGGGAGACATGATAGCTATCCCAATCTTTAAACTCGAGCACCACCACAGATGACGAACATCTGGACGGCGCCCGCCTTCATAGGGGAGCTTATACTCAAATACAATATAATTGGTATCTGGATGCTTTGCACTTGCCAAAGCCTTCTGCATGACTTTAAAGCAATTCTTCCAGGCTTTAACCTGTCCCCTATTTTCATCCTCATCGAGAGGAAAGTCTGGATAAACTTGGTGAAACCTATGAATCATATAATCTTTCCAGTCATCCTCATTCAAATTTTGAAATTCAGCGACCGTCCCTACATAACAGCAACGACTGTTCTCCATGCTATTCCTCCGTCAGAAAAACACACAGGCCCCCACTAAATCACTTACAGATATGGTCAAAGATATATTGAAGTGCCTCTTTAGCCTGCTGATATCTTTCCCCAGTCCCACTCAAAATGACGCTATTTTCACTATTACGTTCAGCATTATCACTACCAGTACTGAGTGGGCTGTTGGCTGTTTCAAATTCAATGTACCCATTAAGGACAGTGGATTTCAACTTGGCCTGAATAGCGACGATGGATTTAAAGGGTATCACCTTGAAATTGTTATCTCCTAAATTCCACAATCCGCCTCCGGTCTTATCGATCACAACAGCATTTTCATGTACATAAAGATTGGCGCCGCGACAATCAATTGCATATAATTCCTGCCCTAAAAACTCGCGTACCGGGCTAGGGCGCATGCCATCAGATGAAGTATTGCTTCCTTTCACTGAATCAAATAATCCCATGATTACACCCTCCTTATTTTCAGATTGCTTTCCCTTCCAGCTGCATCTTCAACCATTTGTCATGTGGAATAAAGGTATTGTGAGGCTGCACCTATATCGGATTATTCCTCATCCTCGATGATATAACCGCTTTCTACTCCTTTATTGGAGTTATAGAAATGGAACTCATCATCAGCCAGGCTCCTTATTAACTTATCCGTCGCATCCATATTGAGGATATTCCCGTATCCATTTACCCAGCGAATGGTATATGGCACATTTAAAATAACGCTACGCGGGAAAGCATAGTAAACGAGGCCAAAGCTATGGGGCATCAAATCCTCGATTTCCTTTGGCATAGGTACGGGGCGGATAATCGTGCCGTCTTTGTCTATGACAAGTCTTTGTGTAGGCAGCTGAGGAGCAATGGCACCGCCGCCAAACAGGACGCTGCCACCTTCTCTTGAAAAATCCGTCCATGTTGCCACATAAATTAAGTCATTATATTTTTCCATGATGGATTCAAAGTTTGCCGGAACGTCCAGCAGTCTCTTTTCACCAGTAAAAGAAATGTAGCTAACAATCATTCTTGGAGTGACTAAGGAAATGGAGTTGGTAGATGCTTTGCGCCACTGTCTACTGAACAAATCAGGGTATTCTTGATTTCCGTTGGATTTAAAAGATTTTACTTCTTCCCAATATTCGGAATAAGTCTGCGGAGTAACGTCCTGGAAGCTGACTGGTTTTGCCTTGTTTAAAGATAAGCCTGGAATAGCTGCAAAAGCGGTGCCTGCTGATAAGGTCGATGCAAGAAGAGTTGCGATGAGTAACTTTTTCATAATTTATCACTCCCACCTAATTATTTTTTCTATTTAGATATTCAATATAATCCGGTTCGAGCTCAATGTAGCAGCTTCCAAAAGCGCCAGCAGTTAATTCATACGGCCTGAACACCATACATACTACTCCGCCACCAGTCAAAAAATAATTAGTCGGAACTTCCTTTAAAGGAGTTCTCCACATATTTTCATATTTTAGTTTATTGCCTTTTTGGTCATAACTGGGTGTGTCAAGAGTTTTGTGTAAATCGATTCAATAAGCAACATCGTATTGCTG
>ERZ791914.2015-NODE-2015-length-11605-cov-16.021558_pt1 | contig 11605 bp, 9 predicted proteins | sample MGYA00510140_ERZ791914 | MGnify/ENA primary metagenome ERZ791914 (study PRJEB30046, sample SAMN00792079) | human gut metagenome | study: EMG produced TPA metagenomics assembly of the A metagenome-wide association study of gut microbiota in type 2... | reverse complement strand
AGTTCCGCACGCAAAGAAGGCCACTTAATGTGGCCTTCGTCTTGCGCAGGACTGTTTGAAATTTTGAGGAAGCACCCGCCCTGCCGGGGCTCCCGGGTTCCCGCTTACGAGAGCGACGTTCTCAGCAACTCGTTGAAGAGCTTCGGGTTGCCCTTGCCGCGGCTCGCTTTCATGCACTGGCCCACCAAAAAGCCGATGACCTTCTGGTTGCCGTCGCGGTACTGCTGCGCCTGCTCGGCACAGTTTGCCAACACCTCGTCCACGATCGGCTGCAGCGCGCCGGCATCGCTCACCTGACGCATGCCGCGCTCGTCGACGATCTTGTTGGGATCGTCGCCGGTCTGGGCCATGGCCTCAAAGACCTCGTGCGCCTGGTTGGAGCTGATGGCATCGGTCGCCAGCAGCTTGGCAAGAGCCGCCACCTGAGCCGGCGCGATGCCGGACTCAGCCAGCGAGGTACCCGCGTCCTTAAGGTAAGCGATCATCTCGTTGACCAGCAGGTTCGCGACCGTCTGGGCCTCCTTGCCAGCCATGCCGGCAGCAGCGGCCTCAAAGAACTCGGCAAACTCCGGATCGCCGGCGATCTGCTCGGCGTCGGCGGCCTTAATGCCAAAATCGGCCTCAAAGCGGGCGCGCTTGGCATCGGGCAGCTCGGGAATCTCGCCGCGGCAGCGGTCGATGAACTCGTCATCCAGATCGAACGGCGCCAAGTCGGGGTCGGGGAACAGACGATAGTCGTCGGCCGTCTCCTTGACGCGCATGACCACGGTGCGCTTGCGGCTGGGCTCCCAGTGGCGGGTCTCCTGGTAGATGATGCCGCCCTCCTCGAGCACCTCGGCCTGACGGCAGATCTCGTAGGCAAGGCCGTCGTGCAGGCTCTTAAACGAGTTGAGGTTCTTGAGCTCGGTCTTGGTGCCCAGCTTGGTCTCGCCGCGGCGACGCAGGCTCACGTTGCCGTCGCAGCGCATGGAGCCCTTCTCCATGGAGCAGTCGGAAATACCCAGCGTCACAAAGATGCGACGGAGCTTTTCCATAAACAGGCGCGCCTCCTCGGGCGTGCGCAGATCGGGCTCGGTCACGAGCTCAATCAAAGGCGTGCCGCAGCGGTTGTAGTCGACGAGCGACTCGGCCGCGGCGGTGATGCGGCCCTCGGCGCCGCCCACGTGCACCATCTTGGCGGCGTCCTCCTCCATGTGGATGCGCAGGATGCGGATGGGCACCGTGTAGGAACCGTCCTCGCGACGCTCGGGCATCTGCAGGTTGGAGGCATCGTAGCTCGCCAGATAGCCGGCGCGCTGATTGCCCTCGCGCATCGTGGAGGACATGGACGTAGACAAGCCCTCGGCATTGGCCGAGGCGCTCGCCAGGCTCTGGGCCTCGGCCTCGCCAAACGCGCAGTCGGGGCGCTCGGCGGCACCGCGACCGGTCACGTCCAGATCCAGATGACCGTACATGGCAAAGGCGACCGGGCCCTGCGTGGTCTGGAAGTTCTTGGCCATGTCGGGATAGAAGTAGTGCTTGCGGTAGAACATCGAGTGGCGCTGGATCTCGCAGTTGGTGGCGAGACCGGCCTTGACGATGCTCTCGATGGCGCGCTTGTTGGGCACCGGCAGGGCGCCGGGCAGGCCCAGGCACACCGGGCACACGTTGGCGTTGGGCTCGTCATCGTGGCTGAGCTTGCAGTTGCAGAACATCTTGGTATCGAGTGCGGTGAGCTCGGTATGGATCTCCAGGCCGATCACGGCCTCCCAATCCTGCAGGACCTCGGAAAGCTCCTTCATTACAGCTCGCCTCCCTTCCCGGCAAAATCGGGCGCGACGGAAAGCGCGGGCGCACCCGTGGCGGCATCGGCAAAGCCGCGCTCCAGGGCGCGGGCAAACGTGAGCAGCTGACGGTCCTTAAACGCCGGACCCACCAGCTGGGCAGAAACGGGCAGCTGAGTATCCTCGCCCAGGCCCAGCGGCACCGAGATACCGCCGTTGCCGCAAATGTTGAGCGAGATGGTGTACAGGTCGGAGAGGTACATCTGCGTGGGGTCGCTGATCTCGCCAAACTTAAAGGCCGTGCGCGGCGAGGCGGGCATAAGGATGGTGTCCACCTTGGCATACGCGGCGTCGTAGTCCTGCGTGATGAGCGTGCGAGCCTTTTGTGCGGCATAGTAGTACTTGTCGTACACGCCCGAGGAGAGCAGGTAGGCACCGAGCATCTGGCGGCGCTTGGCCTCGGCACCAAAGCCGTGGGCGCGGCTGAGCGAGCTCTGGTCGGACAGGTTGGCGCAGCCTTCCTCCTGGTAGCCATAGCGAATGCCGTCAAAACGAGCCAGGTTTGAGAACGCCTCGGCCGGGCCGATGACGTAGTAGGCGGCGATGGCAGCGTCCAGGTGCGGCAGGTCGACCTCCACGAGATCGGCGCCCTGGTTCTGCAGCTCCTGGGCGGCACGCTCAACAGCGGCCTTGACCTCGGGCGTCAGGCCCTCGGCCTCCATAAACGCGGGGATGATACCCACGCGCTTGCCCTCGATGCTGTCGTTGAGATGCTCGGTAAAGTCGACGGCACAATCCTGGCTGGTGCAGTCGTACGGATCGTGACCCGCACCGGTAAGCGCATTCATGGCCAGCGCGACATCCTCGACCGTGCGGCCAAAGGGTCCCACCTGGTCGAGCGACGAGCCAAAGGCAACCACGCCGTATCGGCTCACGGCGCCATACGTGGGCTTAAAGCCCCCCACGCCGCACAGGCTCGCCGGCTGGCGAATCGAGCCGCCAGTGTCCGAGCCCAGCGAGAGCGCAACCTCGCCGGCAGCAACGGCGGCAGCGGAGCCGCCCGAGGAGCCGCCGGGCACGCGCTCGGTATCCCAGGGGTTGTTGGTGCGGTGGAACGCCGAGCTCTCGGTAGAGCTGCCAAAAGCAAACTCGTCCATGTTGACCTTGCCCATGGGCAGGCAGCCGGCGTCGAGCATGCGCTGAACGCAGGTGGCGGTGTAGACGCTCTGGTAGTCCTCGAGCATACGGGAAGCGCAGGTGGTGCGCGTACCCACGAGATTCATGTTGTCCTTGATGGCCAGCGGCACGCCCGCAAGCGGGGGCAGAGCCTCACCGGCGGCGCGGCGGGCGTCAATTTTGGCGGCAGCCTCGAGCGCGAGCTCGGGCGCCACCTGCAGAAATGCCTGGACCCCACCCTCGCGCGCCTCGATGGCCTCAAGCGAGGCCTGCGCGATCTCGGTGGCAGAGAAATCGCCGGCGGCAACGTGCTCGGCTAGCTGCGCGGCCGTGAATCGATCGAGATTGAGCTTCATTACTCGCTCTCCCCCTCTCCCAAAATGGACGGCACGCGGAAGTAGCGGTCGCGCACGCTGCCGGCGTTTTCGAGCGCGACATCGAGCGGCAGGTCGCGCTCGGGCTCGCGCAGGTCGTCGCCCATCACGTTGGACAGGTTTCCGATGGGATGGAACGTGGGCTCCACGTCGGGCAAGTCATATTGCAAGACGGGCTCGAGCATCTGGACGGCATCGTTCAGGTAGGACGTCATCTGGGTGAGCTCGTCATCGGCCAGTGCGATCTTTGCGTACTCGGCAATGCCGCGCACGTCTTTCTCGCTGAGTGCCATAGGCGCTCCCTTCCGCATAACAGTTAAACCGCTCTAGTATACAGGGCAACGCCGACTTGGAGCAGGCGCTTTACCCAAATGCAGCGAAAACGTAACGAGGGCGGCGCCTCTGCAGCAAAAGTGCATCGGCCACGGCAGGAACCGTCGCGCCCGCTGCAAAAACCGTCCCAACATTCGACGCTTTTCGGCAAAATCGCGATTTCCATCGGATGTTGGGACGGTTGGAGCCCGCCACCACAAAGGCGCCTGTCCCCTTTGTGGTGGCTCTTCCCCGGTGCTACAGCAGATGTTCCTGGACAAAAATTGCGATGCCATCCTCGTCGTTGCTCGCGGTTACAAAGTCCGCGGCGGCACGGGTGGCGTCGCTGCCGTTTGCCATAGCCACGCCCACGCCGGCGTCGGCCACCATGCAGGTATCGTTATCGGCATCGCCAAACACGCAGATATTCTGCAGCTCCATGCCGTTGAGCTCCGCCACGCGCACAAGGCCGCGCGTCTTGGACACGCGGGGATCCATAAACTCGTAGAGTCGCTGCGTGGTTTGCAGAGCAGCCGCCTTAACGGTGTCGTCGGCGAGTGTCGACGCCCGCTCGATCACCTGCGGCATCGCCTCGGGCGCCATGGTGAACATCACCTTGGCCTGCGGATCGCGCAGGAACTCGGCAAAGTCGACCACCTTGTAGGGCACGCCGTCGACACGCGACAGGTGCTCGACGCACGCATTGCTCTCGGGCACATAGAGCACGCCGTTCCGAGGACAAACGGGCGTTGCCGGCAGGTCTGCCATGTGCTCGCAGATGCGCGCGATGGTCTCGCCCGGCAGCGGGTAGCTCAGCTCGTTGATGCCGTGCGCACGGTCGATGACCTCGGCGCCGCCACAGCCCACCAGCACGTCTACTAGGCCGTCGATGCCCCAGAGCTCAAACATGGCCTCGGTCGCCTGGGCGTCGCGCCCGGTGCACAGGCCAAACAGCACGCCGCGCTCGCGCAGGGCGCGGATGGCCGCCACGGTGCGCGGGGACACCGTGTGCTCGCTCGTAAGCAGCGTGCCGTCAAGATCGCAGAGTACGGCTTTGATGTTGCTGAAGGTGGCGTCCATGGGGACCTTTCTGGGTAACGCGGCGGTGCTTGATGTATTCGTAAGTGGCGTACATGGTATACCAAGGCGCACACGGGGCGCTTTGGCGCAAAACCACCACAAAGGTGCCTGTCCCCTTTGTGGTGGTCGGATCCACAGCGCAAACCGTCCCAACATTCGACGTTTTTCGGCAAAATCGCGATTTTCATCGAATGTTGTGATGGTTTTACTGCCTTGCAGAACGATCGAAATGCCGGCGGCCAAACAGCAGCAACGCTGCGGGAACTGCCGTCACGACCATGCCCGCCCCTACGAGTGTCTGCTGCACGCCAAATGTCGCCGCCAGCCACGGGGCAATCGCCAGCGGGGCCACGCCGGCGAACATGTTGCCAAAACCCATGACCGAGTTGACGCGGCCGAGCTGCTCGAGCGGGGCCGTCGTTTGCACGATGGTGTTGTGGAGCGGGTTGACGACGCCCCAGGCCACGCCCAGGGCAATCTGTCCGACAAGGGCTACGCCCACGTACGACGTTCCCACGTAGAGCAGGCTTCCCAGACCTACGGACATAAGCGCTGCAAGCAGTGTTTTAAGGTTGACCAGGCGCGGCGGCAGCCGGAGCGCAACCATAGCGCCCAGCACCGCGCCCACGCCCGAGGCCGACGAGAGCCAGCCCATCCATTCGACACCGACATGCAGAATATCGCGGTAGAAGAACGACTCCAGCGGGTCAAAGGCGCCATAGCCAAAGTTCGAGAGAAAGATAATGCAGAACAGTAGGGCGAGGACGCTGTTGGTAAAGACTGTTTTGATGCTGGTTGCGAAGGTGGCGCGGGTGGACGCGCTGGAGTTGGGGCCTTGGCTGGCCTTATCCGATGTTATGTCACCGGTCACGGGTTCGTCTTCGTGCCCGGCAGCCTGACCTGCCCGTGGCTTAAAACCCCAGCCGGCGATGAGCGCCAGCACGGTAAAGAGCATCATAAGCACGAACACCGCGCGCGACGACGCAGCCGCCGCGACGAAGCCACCCAACGTGGGCCCGACGATAATGCTCACGTTTGAGAACATGGCGATAGCGGAATTGATGTCTTTGAGTTCGGCGGGGTCGTCGGTGAGGTAGGCCGGATAAGATGTGGCGATGGGTTGGGCAAATCCCATCGTAAAGCCTAGGAGCACCGCGCCGAGCAGGACGATGCCGGTCGCACCACCAAAGGCGATGATTGCCGTGCCGGTTACAAGCGTGCCGACGATGCTCAGCAAGAAATGACGGCGCGGACCCCAGGCGTCGAGCGCCGCGCCGCCCGAAAAGGACCCCAGGATTACGAAAACGTTCATGAACAGGACGGCCAGCGATGTCGCGACGACCGAGGCGTCATCCGCATAGGTGAGCGTTCCGATGACGCCGATAAAGTAGCTGGTCTGAAAACCGGTGTAGATGAGAAAGCGCATCGCCACCAGGCGTTTAGCCTGCACGGACAGCGACGAGTGGAATGTTGGAAATACAGATGCGAGCATGGGGGCTCCTTATTGCATACGAATGTGGACGTCGGGCATTCGGCCCTCCGTCCATTGGCTCAACCTATCCGTATGCCTTACTAAGGGCGCATCGAGCCTCTTCCTTCCGTCTTTTCGCCCAGCATGAACTACGTGGTAGATTTTAAGGCATGTCCCTAAAATCTACCGAGGTGGTCTTGGATGAGGTCGCAGATGGCCCGGGCGTCGTTTATGTTGATGGCTCGGGTTGCAAAGCCCGCATCGAAGGCCTGACGCGCCAGGGCCTCGTTGCAGGCGAGCGCCAGCGTGCGGCCGTCGACCAGGTCGAGCGAGCTCTTGCCGCGCAGGCGATCGACGCCGGAGCGCGCGACCACGATGTTGTCGAAGCCCTCGGTCTTGTAGCCCTCGATGATCACCACGTCGACATCGCCGTAGCGCAACAACAGCTCGCGCGCGGGCATCTCGTCCTCCTCGCGCGTATCGGCATACTCCGCCCAGCGCGTGGCGCAGATGAGCCCCACGTGCTTGGATCCGGCCTGGTGATGGCGCCACGTATCCTTAGCGGGAACATCGATATCAAAGCCATGATGCCCGTGATGCTTGAGCGAGCCCACGCGCAGGCCGCGGCGGGTGAGCTCGGCGATAACCTTCTCGACGAGCGTGGTCTTGCCCGAGTTCTGGTAGCCGATAAATGCGATCGCGGGGAAGGCCGGGGCCGGAACTGCGGACGCGATGGCAACGGATGCGCTCGCGGGTGCGGCACCGTCGGCGGTCACGGACTCAACAGCAGCGGCCTGACGCTCGGCGCGATCCCACACGCCCGAGTGGCCGCCTTCCTTGTGCAGCAGGCGTACGTCGACGATCTCCATGCCGCGGTCGACGGCCTTGCACATGTCGTAGATGGTCAGGCACGCGGCGCTCACGCCAGTCAGGGCCTCCATCCCAATACCGGTCTTGCCCGTCACACCGGCTGTGACCAGCACGTGAAAGCCGACCTGCCCGTCCGCGCGTGACGGCGCCCAGCCCTCGGGCACGTCCTCGACGGGCGTCCCCGCCGGCGCGATAGGCTCGATATCGCACTTACTCTTGGTAACGAGCAGCGGATGGCACATGGGGATGATGTCACTCGTGCGCTTGATGGCCATGATGCCCGCTACGCGCGCACAGGCAAGCACATCGCCCTTTTTGGCGCGATCCTGCAGCACCATGGCCTGCGTCTCGGGATGCATGAGGATGGTGCCCTCGGCGATGGCGATGCGATGGGTCTCGGCCTTGTCGGACACGTCGACCATACGAACCTCGCCCTTGGCATCCACATGCGTTAGCTCGTCGCGGCGGGCGTCGCGAGCGGGCTCGGCAGCAGCGCCGGCAGACGGCTGTGCGGTCGCGTCGGCGTTGCCAGCATTCGCCGCAGCCGTGACTTTGTGGGCAGACATCGCGGCCCTGCGAGCGGCCTTGGTGGCATCGGCGTACCTGCTCTTGGCCATATGATCCTCCTCCGATTTGGGACATAAATCGTTGCGTGCCCTCAATTATCGCGTGTTCCTGCGGTTTGTGGGCCACGGCATCGCGCCAAATCGAAAGCACCTGCATATCATCACCACGGCGCAGCGCCTCACGCACCGAATACTCGGCATCGCCGAACAGGCACGGACGCACGTTGCCGTCGGCCGTCAGGCGCAGGCGGTTGCAGCTCACGCAAAATGGTTGGACATGGCGCTGATAAAGCCGACCGTTCCCGCCGCACCCGGAAAGCGCCAATAGCGCGCGGGACCCGTGCCGGCAGGAGCGTCGGTGATGTCGAGCGGCTCGAGCTCGCCCAGGCCCACCGTGGCGGCCCCGGCATTGACGCGCGCCCGTAGCTCGTCGCTCGGCACGGTGTCGCTCGCATCCCACAGCGCCGGATTGAGCGTGGGCGCATGAGGGTTCACGGCGCAATGCGAGCTCGTACGCTCGTCGCCGATGGGCATGTATTCGATGAAGCGCAGGTGAATGGGACGGTCGACGGTCAGGCGCGCGAGGGCCGCCACATCTTGGTTGAGCCTGCGCACAACAACGCAGTTGACCTTGACGGGCTCAAAGCCCCAGGCCAGCGCCGCGTCGATGCCGGCCATGGTCTGCTCGAGCCAGCCCAGGCGGGTGATCTCTTCAAACAGCACGGGGTCGAGCGTATCGAGTGAAATGTTGACGCGGTTAAGCCCGGCGTCTTTGAGCTGCGACGCCAGCTTGGGCAGCAGGGCGCCATTGGTGGTAAGCGAGATGTCCTCGATCTGCGGAATCGCGCGGATGTCGCGAATGAGCGGGATGATACGGCGGCTGACCAGCGGCTCGCCACCCGTCAGGCGCACGCGGCGAATGCCCTCCCCCGCCACCAAGCGCACAAAGTGGGCAATTTCCTCGGCACTGAGCAGCTCGTCGTGCGCGCGGGGTGCCACGCCATCGGCCGGCATGCAGTAAATGCAGCGGAAATTGCACTTGTCGGTAACGGCAATGCGCAGGTAGTTGATATCGCGGCCAAAGCCGTCATGTTGCACGTGCCCGTCCACGCAGCCCTCCCCTCACGCTGGTCTTTATTCTTTAGGGAATATAGTACCGCACGGGAAGAATAGGTCGACATGCGTACGACACGACGCAGGGCGAATGGCGTTTTCTAGCGTGAACTCGACATGGTTCAACGCACCTGCATTCAATTGGAAATGCCTACGCACGCAACTTTTTCGCCCGGTCCTCAACTCAAACCTTGACTCTACAATAGTTGTAGGGTTTTCACTACACTGGTAGCTAAACGACCAAAGCCAGAAAGTGCCCCGCCCATGGAACACGACCTCACACGCGGCAATGTCCTTAAGACCATTGCGGTCTTTGCCCTGCCCTATATGCTCTCGTACTTTTTGCAGATGCTCTACGGCATGGCCGACCTGTACATGATGGGACAGTTTAGCGGCGCGGCCGGCATCACCGCCGTGGGCAATGGCGCGCAGACGCTCTATATCATTACCGTGACGCTCGTGGGCCTGGCCATGGGAACGACAGTCATCGTCGGCCACGCCGTGGGTTCGCGCCGCTTTGACCGCGCCGAGGCCGCCATCGGCAACACCATCACGCTCTTTATGGGCGTCTCGGTGGTGCTGGCCGCCGTCTTATTTGCGTTGTGCCCGCAGATCGTGGCGCTCATTGGCACGCCGGCCGAGGCGGTCGAAGGCACCGCTGCCTACCTGCGCATCTGCTTTGTCGGCATTCCGTTTATCGCCGCGTACAACATCCTCTCGGCCATCTTTCGCGGCCTGGGCGATTCGCGCTCGCCCATGTACGTGATCGGCGTGGCGTGCATCATTAACATCGCGCTCGATTTTTTGTTTATCGGCCACATGGGACTCGGCCCCGTGGGCGCGGCACTCGGCACGGTAACCGCCCAGACGGCAAGCGTTGCCCTCGCGCTCGTGTGGCTCAAGAGCCGCCGCACGCACATTCACCTCAAGCGCAGCGACCTGCACCCCCAGCCCGAGGTGCTCAGCAGCATCCTTAAGATCGGCGTGCCCGTTGCCGTGCAGGACGGCTGCATCCAGGTGGCGTTTATGTTCATCACCGTCATCGCTAACCACCGAGGGCTCGTCGACGCCGCCGCCGTGGGCTTGGTCGAAAAGATGATCAGTTTTTTGTTTATCGTGCCGAGTTCCATGGGCGCCACCGTCAGCGCGCTCACGGCGCAAAACGCCGGCGCGGGCAAGGGCGACCGCGCGCGTCAGGTGCTCAAAGATGCCATGACCATCTCGGTGATATATGGCTGCCTGATCACGGTGCTGATATGGCTGGTGGCACCGGCGTTTCTCGGCTTTTTTGCCAAGGACGCCGCGGTCGTTGCGGCCGGCACCGGCTATATGCGCAGTTATATTTTTGACGCGATCTTTGCCGGCATCCACATTTGCTTTAGCGGTTTTTTCGCTGCGTATGGCAAGAGCTACATCGGCTTTGCGCACAACGTGCTGGCAGTGGTGCTCATTCGCGTGCCCGGCGCGTGGCTGCTGTCGAACGCCTACTCCGACACGCTGTTCCCCATGGGCATCGCCTCGCCGTGCGGGTCGATTCTGTCGGTGATTATTTGCGTGGTGGCATTTACCGTACTCAACCGTCGCGGAGCTTTTGACAAGCTGATGGCGTAGCGGCTCGTTCGTGTCATACGACGGCCGCGCTGCATGGCCCCGGCGTTCCCCCGCCCACCGAAAGGAGCGGTCCCATGACCGACACGCCAACTGAACATACCGAGGGCCTGCTCCGCATTGGCGAAGTGGCGCGCATGTTTAACCTGAGCGTGGGCACGCTGCGCCATTACGAGCAGATGGGCTTGCTGGACCCGGCGCACATCGATCCGGCGAGCGGGTACCGCTACTACGGATCACGGCAGCTCTCCACCCTTAACACCATCAGCCACCTGCGCGTTCTCGACTTGCCGCTCGCACAAATCCGTGAGTTTGTGACCACGCGCGATGTGAACCTTATGCAGCGGCAGCTGGCTCAGCAGCAGGAGCTCATCGAACGCAAGCGCCGCGAACTAGAGCGCGTGTCGCGCAAGATTGACAACCGGCTTACCCTGCTTCACGATGCCTTGAACACCGAGCTCGATACCATTTGCGCAATCGATGCACCCGAGCTTCGCTGCGCCGTGCTGCGCGAACGCGTCAACCCCACCGACGCCTATGCGCTGGAGTGGCAGATTCGTCAACTGCAGAAGGGGCAGCACGAGACCTTTGTCTTTCTGGGCAACTTGGGCGTCGGGATTGGCGCCGAGCGCCTCGCCGCCGGTGATTTTGATGGCTACGACGAGGTCTTTCTGCTGCTCGATGACACCGATGATTACTTGGGTGACGTTGAGACGCGACCTGCCGCGCGTTGCCTGACCATCAGCTTCCGCGGCACGCACGGGCAAGCGGGCCCGCGCTACGAGCGGTTGCTCGGCTATATGCACGAGCACGGCATAGTACCCGCCGGCTCCTCGCGCGAGATCGCGCTCATCGACGACATTATCAGCGACGACCCAGCAACCTACGTGACGCAGATCACGGTGCCAGTTGCCGTGGCCGAATAAAAACCTCCCGGATAGCATCGGGCCATCCGGGAGGTTTTTCAATTTGATTAATTTGGCTATCGGCGCCTTAAGCCTGGGGCACCTCACCAGTCGCAAGAATCTGCTCGAGTGCGTCCTCATCCAATACAGGCACGCCCAGCTGCTCGGCTTTGGTGAGCTTGGAGCCCGCTTTGGGGCCGGCGACCAGATAGCTCGTCTTCTTTGACACGCTGCCCGAAACCTTGGCGCCGAGTACCTTGAGCGCCGCACCTGCCTCGTCGCGCGTGCGGTTGACGAGCGTGCCGGTGAGCACAAAGGTCAGACCCGCGAGCGGCTGTGCGTCGGCGAGCTCGCCGGCCACGCCAGC
>ERZ791914.2000-NODE-2000-length-11678-cov-2.413663_pt1 | contig 11678 bp, 10 predicted proteins | sample MGYA00510140_ERZ791914 | MGnify/ENA primary metagenome ERZ791914 (study PRJEB30046, sample SAMN00792079) | human gut metagenome | study: EMG produced TPA metagenomics assembly of the A metagenome-wide association study of gut microbiota in type 2... | reverse complement strand
CAATAGAATTTAGGCTTGATTCTCCAAAACTCAGGCGACTGAACAAACATATTTACAGCAAATACATCATTACTTTCATAATGTACCTCTCCGCCCTCGAAAGCTTTCTTCAAAGAAGGTCCATTGGCAAGAATAGTACAACTCTTGCATGATTTCAACTCTGGATAATAATTTGCCTGTCGTGCAACACTATACCGGCTCAGCACTATCATTCTAAGCAAGGAGGCAAAACTCTTTGCCGTATTAGTCAATGCGCTACCAAATCTTTTGGAAGCATTGTTCAATGTATCTCTTAATTGTTTATTCATTTTCTTTTCTTGATAACTTTGTTTATGAATTCAGAAATTAACGATACTATTTCCTTCCTGTTCAAACAAATAACTGTAAATGTCAATAAGAGTGAGTATATACCTGTAGGCGAATAATTTAAGAAAGTAATGATTATTCCTTGCACAAGCAAGAGTGCATAAGATGTAAAGATCTGACATGTACCTAATGAAAAAGTTAAAAACTTTTTAGTGTCAATATGCAGGTATAAGAAAATTGTCAAATTTGAAATAACTACTGAAACAGCAGATCCTATGGCACCAATCCTTGGTACAAGAATAAAGTTGACCAATATCGTAATTACTGCTCCAAGTACTGTACTCAAAAATAATCTGTTCGTCTTCTTCCAAGCAAGATAGATAGGTGAATAAAACGCGACTAAAGAACTGAAGAGAATGCCAACAATCAATAGTGGTGTGAATCTCCATGCATCAAAGAATACTGCAGAATACAAGATGTTTGCAAACTGTTTACAAAGAACCAACATACCCGCACAAAGCATAATGACGAGTACATTATACAACTTGTAGATCTTTTTAAAGAATGCATCGGCTCCCTCCTTATCAAACTCAGTGATAGTTGATAACTGCCATGCCTGAACAAATATTCCACGAAATGTATCTACTATGGTAGGCATCTTTGAAGCAGCCGAATACAGCCCCACATCACCTACACCACAATAATACCCAAGGATATACCTGTTTGCAGAATGCTGAATCCACCAACTCAACGAATTCGGAATCATCGGGAGTGAATACATAAGCATCTCCTTGTTCAGAGTTTTATTATTATCTCCTCCTATATATTTATTCATCTTACATGTAAAAAACAGAAAAATAACAAAGACAACATTTGAGATGACGATAGAGATTAAATATCCGTTTACTCCTCTATGAAACACAAAGAGGAGAAAAATATTTGAACCAACCACCACAAACGAACTAACCATACCAGCAAAGCCCACAAACTTCATTTTATTCAAACCACGAGCAAATAATCCCACAAGAGAATGTAGCACATACGTAACGTAAAGTAGGATGAATATCCAGATATAGTCACAAACTATTGGAATGTGAACTAAGAGAGGAGATGATAAAACCAAAAGAAATGAACCTGCAAGTGTCACTTTCAGCCCAAAAGTAAAGACCGACTTAGTATCATTTACCTTGTCCAATGCAAAACGCATAACACCTTGTGATATGCTTAAAGACAAAACCGGAGCAAGGAGTCCAACAATAGTATTTACAAGGTCTGCAGTTCCGAATTCCTCTTTTGACAATACTACCGTATAGAAAGGCAGCATGAAGAAGACCAAAAGCTTTGATGTAAAGCTACAAATGCCAAATATCAAGGTATTTAGCGCTAATTCTTTGTATTTCCCCATTCTATATAACAATCTTTATTAACAGTAAAAAATAAGCACAAACTTAAAGCATTCCAAAACCACTTTTCTACATAGACCGTCTCGCCCATACCATTAATAACTGCTCCAAAAGTTAGAAGTAAAGCAATAATAAACGGGAACTGATATGTTGCATAATTAAAACTTTTCCACGTATTCCGGAAAATTTTAAAACACAGACAGATAAAAATAATAACTCCTACTAAACCCAATTGAGCCAGAGAATCAAAGAAGATGTTATGACAAGGATGATCCATTCCGTATAGAATTGCTACTGCATTAAAATTACCACCACCTAAACCAACTCCAAACAAAGGATACTGGGGGAATATATGTGTAAGCAATATCTGAATAGCAGGCATTCTATCACTTCCTCCACTATCTTCCAAAGACTGTAAAGAAAATCGGTCTAACACTACAGAATCCACCAGACTGAACTGCTGGACAACAACAAGTGCAACACCTGTCACTACCACAGCCGGAATAATATACTTTTTGAAGTTCTGTCGAGAGAGTTCAAAAAACAAAATTAAAAAAGCCATCAACGAAGCCAGAAGGCTTGCTCTTGATCCTGTAAGAATGATGATAACAATTGCAAGTATAAAGCCGACTACAGATACCCATCGTATTACTTTGTTCTTCTCGTTTGCTATAAAAGGCGAGATAATAACCAGTCCCATTTGCATTACCATCATCGCGATACGGTTGCTATTGGTTTCTCCTTCGATTCCCTTATATCTTTCGTATAGCAGTTGATCAAAACCTATAGACACAAATTGTACCCATACACCAATAAATGCAATCAAACAGGCAAAATAAAGTAGAGAACAAAAGTATTCGATATCCATTTCTTTGATTTTAGGAAAAAGCAAAAGCACCAACAATCCTTGTATCAACAATGCAAACGGAACCAGAGAACCCGTTACAGATAATACGGCTGATATAAAACAATAAACCACAAATAGTATCCAAAGGGGAAAATATCCATCTACCTGATGGTTGCCCCCTTTACGAACGATGTCTATAACCAAAGATATAATCATTATTAATGACAAGAATCGACCAGCAGATACACCTTCACTTATTACAAAGTAAGCAGTTGAAAGGGAAGCAATAAAATATACTGGAAAAATGACTACAGGCTTATGGATTCTGCACACACACAGTCCCAGTATAGCATATAGAAATACAAAATTGTGCGTGACTGTCATTGCAGACAACAATGCTGGCATCAACAATGCAATGAGAGTGTCACACTTATGTTGAAATAATACTTTAATCATAATCCCCTATATATTTCTTCATAAGTCTTTGCCAACGACTGCCAAGAAAGGTGTGCCACAGATTCTGCCACAGTTTTTGGATCGTAGCAGACAGAAAAGTCAATAGTCTTAAGAATATTGTATATTTCTTTTACAGATTCGTCTTTAGTCATAATGGCGTTAACTGAAGTCACTACACCTCTCTCTTTGACGATAGGAAGGTGTATAGGAAGAATGAATGGAACACCTGCTGCTGCACTTTCAACATATGTCTTACCAAATCCCTCGGAAGCACTTGGTTGAATAAACCATTTCGATTTCCAGAGAAACTTGTTCAGCTGATTCTGAGGACAATACTCCAAGAAATCAACCTTCAAGTCATTATCCTTTGCGTATTTCTTATAGTAGTCGACATAGTCCTTGTACCCACTCCCTATCACAAGGTAAGAAAGATTGACGCCGTCATCCTTGAGCATCTTCATTGCTTCAATTACACGCCCCTGACCTTTACGATCCTGAATGCCGGAAATAGTAATAAGATCATATTCTTTCTCCACCGGTTTATCAGATGTAAAAAATACATCTTTATTGTATCCATTAATGATTGGAATCATTGGACACTTGAATGATCCATACTTCACTTTCCAATCCTCACATACGTCGGTTGTTACAAAAGTTACTACAGAATAATTATAATCAATAATCTCCTTCTCCATCCTTCTGTAGTCCTCGTATCCATGGATAGTTGAGTCGAAACCATTCAGACCGTGAAGACGAAGTACAACTGGCTTCCCATTTTTCCAAAGAGCGTTGATAAAAAGAGCATAGTGCACACCATGAAGATGGATAATATCCGGCTTTACAATTTCTATAGCATAGTCCAGAAATACCATTTTAATAAACGTGTCAAGTATTGGTATAGTAGAGTACCTTTTAGAAATCTTATAAACATTCGAAAAGAAAAAGGGCAATCTATAAAAATGCTTAATCATGTGCTTCAACAAGATACTCTTAGTCCAGCCTAATACATCGATGTGTGCTGTATGATAATGCTTCTTGAATACATCGGTAGCTGCAATGGTTACCTCAAACTCAGAGCTAACCTCATTTACGGCATTATGCAAGTCAAACAGCCCTGTTGCCAAACCTGTTGATTGTTTGCCACCTCTCCATCTTGGCAAGTAACCAAGTGCTAATACTTTTTTCATATAAGTTAAGTTATCACTTTAGCCCCGTAACAAACCTAAAGCTTTTGTTTTTGTAACTAGTTAACAAGTAATTCACATATTACCCTCATACATTTTTTTACTTTAAATGTTTTACCAAGTCCTTAGCCTTCTGGTATTCCTGCAGGGTACCAATATCAATCCAAGTTCCGTTAAGAGGATAGCGGATGACTTTCTTGCCTTGGGCGATGAGCTTTTCCACAAGGTGAGTAGCATGAAAGAAAGTGTCTTCAGGAATCTCGGTAAGAGCACGCTTTTTGATAAGATAGATGCCAGCATTGGCATAGTAGTTATACTTTGGTTTCTCAATGAGACCTTTAATATTACGACCTTCGAGGTCGAGAATGCCGAGTTCGATACTGATGTTGTAAGGAACAGCAGCTACCGACATCTCCGCATCATGCATCTGGAAATGGAGAAAGAAGTCCTCATAGTCGATGTTGGTGAAGAGGTCTGAGTTCATCACAAGGACGGTATCATTGTAGAAAGTATCTACGAACTTAATACTGCCGATAGTTCCAAGGAACTTAGGCTCACGGAAAGTACGAACCTGCACACCATCGCGAGGAGTTGCGAAGTGTTCCTCTAACTGCTCTCCCAGATAATTGACCGTCACATTGACATGCTGCACACCATATGAAATCAGACGATCTATATTATGGTCAATGATACATTTACCTCCCACTTCGAGCAATGGCTTAGGAGTCTTCTCGGTAAGAGGACGAAGACGTTCACCCTTGCCACCAGCCATCAAGACAGCATCGATAGGAAGCTTTGACTTGAACCTTTGAAGGTCAACTACATCCACCACATGATTCTGAGTATCAAGAATAGGGATGAACATAATACGACAGTCACGAAGGGCCTTCAAGTTGGCTACAGTAAACTCTTCCTGCTTTATAAACTTGAAGTCACGATGCATCACTTTATCAAGTGAGCACTCAAGACTATGTCCATTAACCAATGCACGACGAATATCACCATCTGTTAGTGTTCCAATGATTTGTGAATTATCATTTAGCACAAAAAGAGTAAGTGTAGCATTATTCTTTAGGTTGTTTAATGTAACGAGAGCATCCTTAATTGTAAGCTTGCTATTTATACAATGAATTTCAAAAATCATCATCCTTATAAAACTGATTAGTTTGTTTAAGATATTGAAGTTTGGCTTCTGTCTCAATAAAGTCCTCCTCAGTATCAATGTCAGTAGACAAAATTTCAGGCATTACATACTTCTTACGATTGAATGCACTCATTCCTTTTTCGAGAAGTGCTTTAACCTTCATAGCATAGATGGAACCATTGAACTCGTAGTACTCGCCTCTGAAGTCCTGACAACGACCATAGTTCTTTTTTAGTGTAGGTGTAAGGAATCCATCCTCATTCTCATGGCACATCACTGATGCTGCATGAGACTTACATACAGATACAACCATATCGCATCTATCGTCAATCAAAGAAAGGGCATTAAGGATGTCTTCCTTTCGACGAAGAGGAGAGGTAACCTGAAGTAATACTATATATTTATACTCTTTTCCTAACTTCTTATAGTAGTTGATGGCATGAACTAATACCTCATTCGTGGTTGCGGTATCTGATGCCAGTTCATCAGGACGTCTGAAAGGAACCTTATAACCATAATCACCTACTACAGAGATAATATCATCGCTATCGGTAGATATGCAGATGCCACTATCGTCAGTTAATTGACGAGCTACATCAATACTATAACAAATCAATGGCTTGCCTGCAAGGGATTTGATATTCTTCTTTGGCAAACGTTTGCTTCCACCTCTTGCTGGTATTATAAATAGTACTTCGTTTATATTGATTTCCATACGCCTGTACTTCTAGTTGAATTATAATTTAATAGTCTTCAAGACATTAATAATCTCATTAATGCTATTACCTCTACCATAAATATACTCCTGTTGTGGGACCTGAATCTTCTGGTCGATTATTTCGCAAATAATAGATATCAGTAAATCAATGTCTGAGTCCGTATTTTTTACAGACTTTGGAGCATTCCGTCCACTCTGACGTTGGCCAACATTAATAGTAAACTTATCAAAATATGGAGCCTCGATTATACCACTGCTTGAGTTGCCAATTACAAAAAGACAATTGTCTATAGCTGCATGATAATTCTTGGCTCCTAAGTTAGGTATTACAATAACATGCTCGTTGCCTCGCCACCTATTGATGATGTCAAGAATTACCTCAGAACCATCGTCATTGTTTGGATATGTAACAAGTACTCGCTTCCCCTTTTCAATAATAGTCCGAATAGAAATATCCATAGCTTCAGAAACATCAAATGAACCTATTGTCTGAGAATGGAATGTCATCAATGCAAAAGAACCTCTTTTCAAACGAGGGTCAAGGTCTGTCAGTTCACGTGGTGATTTGATATAGTTGACTATGTTATCAACTGCCGACGAACCTACTAGGTAGATAGTTCCATTCTCTATAATAGGTATCTGCTGAAGTCTCTCATACGCATACTTATTGGTAACGAAATGAACAGAAGAGAGATTAGAGATATTGTATCGGTAGATATTATCAACAGCTCCCTTGGTTATCTGACCTCCTGCAAAATGTGCGACAGGAATACCCCGAAAGTGTGCAGCCAATGCACCTGCGTAAGCTTCCAAACGATCGCCAATCAAATAAAGAATGTCTGGACGATTGGAAAATAGTCCTGCTGAAATAGCATCAATAAGAACTACAAAGTCATCTTTCTTATCTCTCTGTTCCTCGGTATAACAAGGCATCTCTACTATGGGTGCAAAGTTATCGGCTTTCAGTTCATTGATAGTGAGTCCATACTTCTGCTGAAAATGCATACCCGTAGCATAAATGACCGGAGTAAAGAAAGAGTCTTCAGAGACACGCTGAATGAGCTGGCGCATTACGCCATACTCAGAGCGCGCTCCTGTCAGAAATCCTATTTTCATCTTATTAATCAATGAATTCTTTACGAATAACACGATCAGCTTCAATATCCACCAATAGGCGATGGCCAATGACCAGATCCTGCTCAATAGGAAGGAATCCTATACCAGGACGCTTAAAGCAGAAATCGTCTTTAGTAATAATGTCACCAGCCTTCATAGCATGCTTAGTGATAAGGCTCTTACGTGCAACACGACTGATCTCACGCTGGCTATCGCTAAACTGACGCTCAAAGCTACCCAAAGCCATTTCGACATGACGAACTGCCGATACAAGAGAGGTAAGTTCTGGAATGTCGATAGATGCCTTGTGGTCAGGACCGTTTGCATTCTTGTCGAGAGTTACATGTTTCTCAATCATGGTTGCACCCATGGCTGCAGCTGCAATGGCACACTCGTTACCTACTGTATGGTCAGAGAAACCAACCTTGCAGACAAACTTATCCCTGAGGGTAAGCATGTTTTGAAGATTTACTTCCTCATACTTTGCTGGATAGTTGGAAATGCAATGCAATACGGTAATATCCTTCTGAGAGTGACGGTTGAGCAACGCCAATGCTTTCTCAACTTCCTCGTAGGTAGCCATACCAGTAGAAAGAATGATAGGTTTGTTCTGCTCACTGATGTAATCAATCATGTCAAGAGAGAATATCTCTCCAGATGCAATCTTGTAATAAGGCATATCAAAATGCTCATCAAGATAAAGAAGACTCTCAAGGTCGAATGCAGAACACACATAATCGACACCACATTCCTTACACTTCTCATACAGAGAGATGTGTGCTTCACGCTTGAGTTGGTAACTCAAAGACATCTCACGAGCACCTTTTGCCTTATCGTTCTTCTTTTGATAAGAAGCCTTAAATGAATCATTGCTATAGAGTAAATAAGGGTCGGTCATTTGGAACTTCACGCAATCAACACCTGCTTCTGCCATCTTCTCAATCATGGAAAGTGCTGTTTCGACACTACCATTGTGGTTTGGACCTACCTCGCCAATTAGATATATTTTATCCATTATTTCTTTTCGATTAGTTTTGCAGGACTACCAAAATATGTACAACCTGCTTCTGTACAGTTTCTGTTTACAAGGCTCTTTGCGCCAATCAACACATTGTTAGCAATCTGCACTCCATTCAGTATGGTACTGCCATTGCCAATGAGTGTGCCTTTGCCGATGTAACAGTCACGCCCTATGCTAGAACCTGCTACAACATGAACATATGAATCAACTATGGTATCGTGACAAACAAGTACACGATCGCCTATCATTGAGTGAGCCTTCACTACAGCTCCTGCCTGAATAACGGCACCATTACGGAGGATAACACCTTCTTCTATTACTGCGCCTCTTTGTACAACTGAGAACTTGCCGTGGATCACGGGAAGAATAAAACCATATGACTTGACCTTATTGGTAATCTTTTCCTTGATAGTACAATCATTAAGATGGTTACCTGCTCCTACTAGGGCATACTTGACACCCTCTACAAAAAGTTTTGGAAGCACATCCTCATCCTTACCAAGATACTTGTAACCAAGTATGTCACCATTATCTTCAAGATCAGTATAACCAACGATTTCATACTTCTCTTCATCTTCTATATAATTGATAGTACACTTTGCAAATGGGCCACCACCTACTAAAACAATCTTTTCCATTTTACATCAAAATTTTCGATTAAAGGTCTTCAGGACGTACGCTTGAAGGAATATTAACAACTCTATCCGCAAACCAGATGGTGTTCTCCAAGCCATCATTCTCGCAGTTCTCAAACATAGGCAGACGGTTCATGAGTTCCCAAATAGGACGAGTCATGACGCCATTATCATTGGTCTGCTGAAGGAATTCAAACTGAGCCTCCTTGTCTTTCAGAATAACAACATTCAACCAATAATTTGAATATGTATTTGGAGAATCAGCGAAGAACACTATATCGGAGACATTCTTGAAATACTCGATGTATTCTGCAGCCACCTTTCTCTTGCTGGCTACATACTTGTCAAGATTCTCCAACTGAGCACAACCAAGAGCTGCATTGATGTTAGGCATACGATAGTTGTAACCAATATGGTCGTGACGGAACTCCCAACGATGTGGAATCTTTGCCTGAGTAGTGATATGTTTCGCGTATGCACCCAGTTCCTCATCATTGAAAAGCATCATACCTCCACCACCTGTGGTGATAGTCTTATTACCATTGAACGAGATTGCTCCTATCTTTCCGAATGTACCGGTGTGTTTTCCATTGTATGTTGAACCGATTGATTCTGCTGCATCCTCTACAAGCTCAATATGCCACTCCTTGCAGAGTGCTGTAATCTCTTCTATACATACAGGATGACCGAAAGTGTGCATAGGCACACAAGCCTTGATACGACGACAGGTGTTCTTGTTGTAGCAAGCGAGTTCGTCGTCTTCATATACGAAATCCTCGCTATCCGAAAGTTCTGCAATGCGAGTATTCTTGCGTACCTCTGCATTCTTGGTGAGCCATTCTTTCATAGCGTCAGGAGAAAGTCCCATAGTACTTTTGTCAACATCAATAAATACAGGATGAGCACCGATATAAGAGAGGGCATTACATGTAGCAATGAAGGTAAGTGCCTGAGTAAGCACCTCATCATCTTTTTTTACACCTGCGAGCAGGAGGGACATGTGTAGGGCATTGGTACCGCTCACACATACTACGGCACGCTTTGCACCTGTGTACTTCGCCATATCTTCCTCAAAGCGGTCAACAAATTTACCTACAGATGAAACGAAGGTTGTGTCGATACACTCATTGAGATATGCTTTCTCATTACCTGCAAATACAGGAACGGCAAGAGGAGTAAACTCCTTGTTGCCGTAAACGGACTTAATGAAATCTACCGTTTTTTTATAATCTGCCATGATATAATTACATTTTTTGATCCAAGTTCTTACCTTTTTCCTCATGCTCGAAGTTTGGGATGAACTTCTTAATGGATTCTACTACTTCTGCTTTGGTAAAGTCTTCCTTTTGGAAGATATCCTCGAGTTCTGCAAAAAAACTATTAATCTCAGGCATTGGGCGACGAGTTGTTTCTTCTACAACACCAAGAGCAGAGAAACGTTCCATATTAATCCTCTCACCAGGGATATAAAACTCTTCGTAAGCCTTTTCTCCTGTGGTGTCGCTCTTAAAATAAACTACAGGATAGGTATCAGATTCATATGACATCTGTGTAGCGTACTGTTTTGCTTCAGGATCATTTTGACACTCTATCTTCTTAAATCCCTCTGCCTTGACAAAATCATCACAGATTGATGAGAAGGTGAGCATTTGGTCTTCACTCAACTTTGGGAAGAATACTTCACCACCATTGCCGAGGATACAAGCGAGCATACAGATCTGACCTGACTCTTCTGGAGATACGAAATAGCGCTTTACATCGGATGGTGCTGCAAGAGGCTGTTTCTTCTGGAGACGATGAATCCAACCGTCAGGAAGTGAGCCGTTGGAGAAAGCAACATTGGCAAAGCGAGCAGTTGTCACTTTGAAATGGGTATTATACGCCATCACAAGGTCTTCCATAATGCGCTTGCTCGCTCCCATAATGTTCACAGGATTAGCTGCTTTGTCGGTAGACACGCAGAAGAAATGCTTAGGAGGATATACACAAAGGAAGTCCATTAGTTTCTTTGCCTTAATATCGTTATTCTCAATGAGCGCCTGAACGGAGTATTTGTCCTTCTCAGAACGTACATGCTTATGAGCCGAGAAGTTAGCAACGATATCAAAGCCCTTCTCTTCACGGAAGATACGCTCGAAGATAGGATCCGCGAAGTTGAGCGTGTAGCAGCGGAACTCATCTGGCACATAAAGACCTTCTGTGCTTCGTACATCACGCACCAATTCTGCAAGTCCGTTCTCGTTGAGGTCAATGACAACTACAGAAGCAGGCTCAAAACGGAGAACTGCCTTGATGAAACTGGAACCTATAGAGCCGGCACCACCTATGACACATACCTTCTTACCCCTAATCTCAGCGATAAGTGTTTCCTTGTTTACCTCAATATCTGCTGTAAACATGCTGACGGGGCGCGAGGTCACCGAATCAGCAATGAATTTCTCTAAGTTAAACATATATATGTTGTTATTACGTTGATGAAAATGTTAACTTGTTAACTCGTTGCCTCAGTTACTTCTTACGTAACCGGAACATATAACTGACATTATGAGAGAATCGAACTCTGATTTGTGTCCACCTATACACGTACCCTTAAATTAATGAGTTTACTTCGCAAGGTTTACGATTCCGTTCAACTCATTCTGGATATATTCCAAAGCGGCAATTTTTGCTTTGGTTTCCTCAAGATTCAAGCGATGGGTGTTGTCGGAATTGAACTCTGTGAGTTCGCATCGCTTTTGGTCACCCTCGGTGAAGAACTTGTCATAGTTGAGCGAGCGGTTATCGGCTGGAACGCGATAGAAATTACCCATATCTTCAGCCTTGGCACATTCTTCATTGGTGAGCAATG
>ERZ791914.1986-NODE-1986-length-11744-cov-3.959877_pt1 | contig 11744 bp, 13 predicted proteins | sample MGYA00510140_ERZ791914 | MGnify/ENA primary metagenome ERZ791914 (study PRJEB30046, sample SAMN00792079) | human gut metagenome | study: EMG produced TPA metagenomics assembly of the A metagenome-wide association study of gut microbiota in type 2... | reverse complement strand
AAAGAAGATAAAATCACTATTTGAAGTTAGGCGTTTTATTGTGTGAATATGGTGGAGCATGTAACGAAGACCTCGTGATACCAGCGTACGATACACGGCGGTAACGGTGTCCTCTTTCGACCAGAACCAAATTTCCCGTCCAATTTTCTATTTAGAAATCAGACGGGAAGTTTGGTTTTTTTACATCCCAAAGTTCCGATGGATTCTATGACAGACTATTCGGGAGCTTAGATTTTACAATGTCCAGAGCATCCAGAGCGGCAACTGGGCGGCAGGATTTCCCCAAAGCAGGAGAAATGTCAGGGCCGCCATTGAGGAGAGACGAAGCCACGGAATATTGGGAATGCCAAATGTTTTTGATTTACCGCGATAAAATTATGTGGTAATATCTTTTAAGAAGGCTGCATCTTCTAAGAACTGCCCGGCAGAATCATTCCGGACAAATTCCATAATATAATTGCGTGCCTTGCAGTTTAGCAGAGAAAAGTATTTTTTCCAATTTTCAAGACCGGATTTCAATGGCAGCCGGATATCTCCTTTTCCCCAATTGAAAACATGTATATTCGAAATATAGGGCAAAAGCAGTGTTATTTCTTGTATATGTGCCTCTGTGAGAAGATCAGGGTTTGTTTGCCAATAAGTGCTCAGATTTTTACAATTTGCCTGCTGCAGAAGATGCAAGGTGCTTTCAGCTGTGTCAGTAAGAGTATTCTGGTGATACTCCAACGCCAGACTTAAACCGTAATCCTGGGCCATCTTGCAGCTTTCGCAAAGATTATGCAACAGCTTTTCCCGCAGATGCGGAGTGGTTTGAGCAGAGCCAAGTTCGCCTGCCCAAATACGAACCACAGGAGCGCCCAGCGCAGCGGCGCTTTGCAGTACAGGCTCAAGCGCCGCCCGCCAACGGGCGTTTTCGCTGAGACGATAGTAGCTGCCGTATGAAAAAACCTGCAGCCCGGCATGCATTGTTTGCTCTTTTACAATTTTTGCCGTAGGCTTATCACCCGCAGGAACATGGATGTCACCGCCCCATTCAATCCCATCCATATTTGCTTTTTGGGCGAGGCGAATGATTTCGGATGGAGAAAGATGCCGAAAGGTAACAGAGGTGAGTCCTGTCATAACCACAGCTCCTTTTTATGCTTATGCAAGAGTTTCCAACATATCCGCGGTGATTTCACAGTCGGATTTCTTACCGGACAGATACATATCATAAGCGTCAAACATCATTTTTCCAAGCCGCTCGATCTCGTTTGTAAAGCTTCCGGCACGGTGGGGCGTCATATAAACGTTGGGAGCATTTAACAGCGGAGTCCCGGGCGGGGTGTATTCTTTGATGCTGACATCCAGCAGCGCTGTGCGCGTGGGCTGCTCGGAAAGCGCGCGCAGCAGGTCATCTTCGTTTACCTGTCGGCCGCGCCCCGTGTTGATAAAGGTCGCGTTTTTACGCATTCGGCAGAAGAGTGAATAATTCAGAATGCCCTGTGTGTGCTGGTTATCTGCCAGATGATTGGAAATTGTTTGACAATTTGTAAATATTGTTTCCAGGCTAGCCTTCTGCACGCCCAATTTTTGTGCTTCGGCTTCCGACAGAAAAGGATCAAAAACAAGTATCTTTAAGCGATAGGGCCGCAGCAGGCGAATGAGATATCTGCCGATTTTACCGGCGCCCAAAAGCCCGACTGTAGTATCATAGTTGCCGGGAAAGGTTTCCGCATAGGTTTGCGCGGCAATCCCGCCTTCCCTGCGGTAACGGTCGGGCAGTTGAAAGTAGCCCTTGTTTGCCAGGACGATTTGCGCCGCGGAGAATTCCGCCACGGGTATGGCGTTGCCTGCCCATGCGCTGAAAACGCGTATGCCGAGTTCCAAAAATGGACGGGCAAAATATTGAACGCTGCCGGCGGCGAAAAACAATGCTTTTAAATTTGGAAAATATTGTTTGATTTCCTTTTTCGAAAGAGCGGGCATGCCCCAGCTGCTGAAAAGAAATTGCGTATGTACGAAGCGGGTGGGGTTTGCACGGACATCGGACATTTCCACTACGGGAAAGTCGCCCCGCTGCTGCGGAGAATAGCTTTTGTAGATGAACTCTTTCGAGTCGCTTAAAAAAATCATAATGATTCCGCCTTGATTCTTTTAGTGTTTTGCAGGAGGTGCGCTATGCACGGTCTGGACGATGGAGATAATACGATCTTGAGTTGCAATCTGTACAACGAAAGAGACATATCACTTTCGATTGGAGGGTCAAGCGGATTCCATTGCCATAAGGGACTGGAGCTGTGCTATATCCATAATGGAAATGGGCGTTGTGTTATAAATGAGGAAACCTATTACTTCAAAAAGAATTCCGTGCTCTTTTTCAGACCTTTCCAAATACACGGTTTTTTTCCGCAGGCGGATAATGTGTTTTCCCGGTCCATCATCGTAGCGGATATTGCGCTTTTGATGCATGCCAGCGCGGCGCTGCCCCAAATCAAGCGGTTTATATCCTTTTTACACTCGGACGAGGCCAATATGCAGTGCATACAGGATGAGAACGGAGGAATTGAAGCCTTACTGCACCTTGCTTTGCCGGTATCCCCAAAAAATGGAGGGAATATGCCGGCAGAGGACGCTCTGCTGCTTTATCAGGGGATTTTGAAAATGCTCAGTTATCAGCAAAACGCCATTTGCAGCGGGAAGAACCTGAAGGAAAAACAATACATTGGCAGCGGTGTGGAATATGTAAACGCACTCATAAAGTGGGTGGATGGTAATTTTGAAAAAGAATATTCGCTGGACGAACTGTCGGCACGTATGGGCGTTTCCAAATTTTATCTTACCAGGCTGTTTAAAAAGCATACGGGCAGGACGATAAGCGAATATATTATGAAGAGAAGATTGCGGGAAGCAAAAATTCTTTTATATACCAGTCAATTGACGGTTACCGAAATAGCGTGCAAGACCGGATTCCCGAATTTGTCATATTTTTGCCAGGCATTCCGGCGGGACACTGGGCTTACGCCGAGCGAATTCCGTATGACAAATTCGGAAAGGCTGGCTTAGGAGCCGTCCTCAGTCTTTTATCGCTTCGTCGGCGGTGGCGTCGCTGCCGCTCCAAATTTTTTTCCAACTCCAGTCACAGTCCGGATTTTGCCAGAACGCGTCGGAAGCAGGCAGTCCCAATGGCAAAAACACAGCGCAGCTGAGATAACAGCTGGCAGAAGAAATATAACATTCGCCAAGATGGGGCTGGTGTCCGGAGAGACCCACCTGCAACCAACCGGTTTCATCGAAGCTGTCCGGAGCACCGAGCGTACGGCCAATTACTGCGCCAAGTGCGCAGCGCACCTGTTCGGGAGGCAGGGTCGGCGGCAGCAGCTTGTGCAATGCGGCATGAGACAGCGCGGAAAATGCACCGCAGCGGTATGTGATGGACCGGCCGACCGCAGGAAAACTTCCATCCGGTGCAATGAGTCGCTCCAAAATAGCGGCGTATCTTGTGATACGCCGTTTTTCTTTTTCCAAAAACGAAAGGATATAACTGGATTCGCTGTCAAATGCGGGTGCGGCGCGGCTGAGAATATCGTACAAAAATGGATGAATAACGAAACTGTTATAGTAGTCATGGGCAAACCAGGCGCCGTCTTTATAATAACTGTCGCCAACATACCAATTTTCCATGCTGGCGAGGGCGTAGTCGATTCTGGCCGTGTCGCATTCACCCGTCGCAAAATGGAGAAACGTTTCGACCATGGCCGCAAAAAGCAGCCAATTGCTTCGATGGCAGCGGTGTATTTTGGTGGAGGAAACCGCCTCGATCACTTGCTTCTGTGTTTTCTGCGGCAGTTTTTGCCACAGCTGTACGGGCGCACGCAGGATTCCCTGCACCAGAAATGCGGTGTCTACCACCGGCTGGCGGATATCCACCTGAAAAGGCTGCGTGAGATCCCAGTTTTTCCAGGGCACGTTCCCGGACGTAAAATTTCCGAAATTAACGGAGTGTGCATCTACCAGATTGCAAATCGCCGCGCGGGAAAGCTGCGCAAATGTTTCGCGCAGAGCATCTTCTTCGCTGCTGCCTGTTTCGGCGTTTTCAAGCCACGGAGCAATGCCGGAGAGGACCCGGGCAACACATTCAAGATTTACAAAATATTTGCGCGCGGAGTTTCCGTCCTTTTGCGGGACGCTGTTTTGCAAAACGCCTTCGGCGCAGCTTTCCAAGACAGGCCGAGCCGTTCTGGCCAGCATATTTACCCAGTATTCACGCCCGGTACTTTCCATGTTGCCGCCTCCCAAGTTGATTTGCCATTATTATATCATCCGCGGCTTTTGCGGAATATGTTTGTATTGCACGCGGGTTTATGTATATTGCATCGTTTGTGAATGTAGTGCAATATAATGATGCCTTTATGCAATCTGGCAATGATGCGGATTCTGTGAGAATGTTATAATTGTATACAGGAAGCGCACAAAAAAGCGCGCTGATAGAAATCGCAGATAAGCGGGTGTGACAATGAAAAAAATTGCAATTGGTTCGCTGGCACAAGAATCCAACAGCTTTTCTCCGATGAAAACGGGAAAGGGCGATTTCCATGTGCTGCGGGACCCCGGCGAGATCATCGGAAAATTCCACGAAGCAGCGCAGGTATTTCAGGATTCCGGTTTTGAGGTGGCTTCTACGATTTCTGCCTATGCTTTGCCTGGCGGGAGTGTGGTAAAAGAAGATTTTGTGAGCTTGGCGGAAGAACTGGTCGACAGGATCCCACCGGATGTGAGCGGCGTGTGGCTGATGCTGCATGGAGCAATGTATGTGGAAGGCATCCAAAGCGGCGAAGAATATGTATTGCGGCGTATACGGGAAAAATTGGGGGAGAATATCCCGGTGGCCGTATGCATGGATATGCATGCGAACCACACGCAGGCCTTCATAGACAGAGTAACGGTTGTCCGCGGGTATCATACTGCACCGCACGAGGAATGGGACTATGAAAACTGTGAACGGATCACGGCAAAAGCGCTTATCCGGGCCATCGGCGGGGAAAAGATGAAAACGGTTATGAAAAGAACCGCTGTCCGGCTGTTCGGAGAAAATTTTATGACGGATTTCTATCCGGCCAAGCAGACGGTAGAGCGGTCTGAAGAAATAGAACAGATACCCGGCGTGATTGCGGCGACGGTTTTTGTGGGAATGGCATGGGTAGACTGTCCGTATAATACTGTCAGCGTTGTGATTACCGTTGACGAAACATGTGAGGACGTGCAAGAGCCGCTTTGCAGGCTCGCGGATTGTATCACCAGCAAGCAGAATGAATTCACAATCCCGGCAAAAAATATGTTGTTGAATGAAGCGGTGGATTATTGCGAGGCATTTTCAAAACGCGCATTTTATATCAGTGATTCAGGAGACAACGTAACGGCCGGCGCGGCCGGCGACAATGCATATTGCCTTCATTTTCTGCTTCAGAGCGGCAAAAAAGGATATCTGATTGCAGGAATACTCGATCGGCCTTTTGTGGAACGCTGTTTTGCGGACAAGCACACGGCCAGGCTGTACTGCGCGATTGGCGCGGCAGAGGATAGCAACAGTACAAAGGTGGAAACGGAGTTTGAGGTGTTGGCAAGGTTTTCATCGGATGTAGGTGAGGTAAAAGATGTGAACCTGGTGTTTGCAAAGACAGGTGAAAATTACCTGCTTGTAACAGACAAAAGATGTTCCTTCACATTCGAGGAGGAAATCGTGAAATATGCGGGGCCGCTTTCAGTGTATACCGGGGTCTTTGTAAAATTGGGCTATCTTTTTCCGGACCTTGTGAAAAATGCGGCCGGGTACGTCATTGCATTGACGCCGGGCAACGCATGCCTCGATAAAAAACAGATCGTTTACAAGAACGCCACATGAGTTTCTGGCAAGAGGTAAATCAGCAGTATACACGCTGCTAAAATGCGGGTGGCAGACACGATAAATGGATTTCGGGAGGTTCATATGCGTTATTGTTACGGTGTGGATATGGGCGGAACTACCATAAAAATGGGGCGGTTCGATCAGAAAGGTGTACTTTGTGAAAAGTGGGAATTTCCCACAAGGGTATCGGCGGGAATGTCCGCGATGATGGGAGATATTGCGGAGAATATTCTGACAAATATGGCAAAAAATGAGATTGCACGGGAGCAGGTAATGGGGACCGCAATCGGCGTTGCAGGGCCGGTGGAAGCAGACGGGTATACGGAATCCTGTGTGAATCTGAACATGTACGATTTCAACCCGAATACCATTCTCGAGCCTCTGCTTGGCGGAATCACTGTATACACGGCGAATGATGCGAACCTTGCTGCATTGGGCGAGCTCTGGCAGGGCGGCGGAAAAGGCTGCAAAAACATGGTTTTTGTCACATTGGGAACAGGGGTGGGAAGCGGCGTGATTTTGGACGGCAAGATCCTTTATGGCACGCATGGCCTTGCGGGAGAGATCGGGCATATCTGTGTCAATCCGGAAGAGCCTCTGCGTTGCAATTGTGGCAGTCGCGGCTGTCTGGACCAGATGGCGTCTGCAACGGGGATCGTGCGCAATGCAAGCCGTATGCTGGCGGCAGAAGCGCAGCCGTCGGTTTTGCGCAGTATCCCGGATTTTTCGGCTAAAGACGTATTCGACGCGGCAAAAGCCGGCGACGAAATCGCACAAAAAGCATTGGATTATTGCCTGCACTTTCTCGGTAAGTGTCTTGCCGGCGTCAGCTATGTGGTGGACCCGGAAATTTTTGTGATTGGCGGAGGCGTATCCCGGGCAGGAGACTATTTGCTCGAGATCATAGAACGGCACTTTAAAAAATATCCGCTTTTAAAGAAAGCCACTGCCAGATTTGCGCTTGCGACATTGGGAAACGACGCGGGCATTTACGGTTGTGCGAAGCTTGTTTTGCAGCACAACGGAAACGGGTGAAATCAAATGCGAATAAAGCCGAACGATATTTTGTACACGCAGCTGCCCCTGCCCGAGAGCGAGAAGTCGATCGTCCCCGTAGATTTGACCGACCATACGATGCGGCAGCATAAAGAAAAGATCCTTCATTTGATGCAGCAGGAGAATTATGACTGTATTGTAGTCTATGGCGACCGGGAACACGGTGGAAATTTTGGATATCTTGCCGGATTTGAACCCAGATTTGAAGAATCGGTGATCGTGCTTCATGCCAACGGAAAGGCATACATGCTTTTGGGCAATGAAGCTTTGCGTATGGCGGCGTACAGCCGTTTGGAGGTAACGGCTCTGCACACGCCGTACTTTTCTTTGCCGAACCAGCCGATGGAAGGAGAACGCCGTTGTTGCTTTTCAAAAAGAATGAGAAAACTTTTCAGAAAGAATGAGAAAAAGCGTGTTGCGATTTTGCAACAAAAGTTCAAAAACAAAAAGGGCGTTTACAAAGGTTTTAATGCCTTGTAAACGCCCTTTTTAATGCCTAAAAATTAGGCTTTTTGTGCCTGTTGCCGTGCTCTTCGACAATCAGGTCTGCACCCGTTTTGCGCTGTGGATTTGGGACATACTCTAAAACATCTGAAACGTTACACTCGAGCACCTCGCAAATACGGTCAAGATGCTCCAAGTTTACCCGGTCCGTTAGTTCATTGTAAAGTTCATTGATTGTGGCTCTCCGTATGCCCGTCTTTCTAGCAAGATCCGCTTGTGTCCACCGACGCTCACCGAGCAATTTTGACAGATGGTTTTTGATCATCTGATCGCCCCGCGTATTATAATACGCGATTTCGTTCTTATTATCCGATATACGGTCTAAAAGTACGAATATCGTACAAGGCGATGTTAATAGTTACGTATGATTATTTCCTTGAATGAACTTTGATTTTTCCCAGCGCCGGACAGTGTTTCCCTTCGTGCAGTGGATTTTATATCACACCAGTCATATAACTCCCGAATACGCGGATCATCATTGTACGACAGCACAAATCGTCCCTTGAGCTCTTTAAGATTTGCGGCCAGGCGTAAGTGGTCTTCCCACCCGAACATACCTTCGTAGTGTTTCTCAGTTCCAAGATATGGAGGATCGAGATAGAATAAGGCATCCGGCCGATCATACGTTTTCAAAATGGGTTCGAAATCGCGGTTTTCGATTACAACCCCATTCAATCTCTTTTGAACTTGTTCCAGATAATCAATGGAATTTACGACACTTTTGCCTGATGTAGCAAAAGTCTTTTTATCGCATCCAAACGAGGTTTTGAGCAAGTAGAAAAAACGTGCTGCGTGTTGGATATCTGTGAGCCCATCAGTATGCAGCTGATCCATGGCAGTGAAGAATATCTCACGCGCCGAAACAAGCCACTCCAGCTCTTCCTGGAGGGCAGCTCTGTGATACTTGATGCAACGGAATAAATTGACGATCTGCCCGTCTCTGTCATTGATTACTTCAAGCTGTCCGGGCTGTTTCTCTCTACCGAAAAACACCCATCCAGCGCCGAAAAATACTTCGATATAGCGGCCAACGCCCTCCTGTGGAAAGAGTTCAATGATTTCTTTCCGCAGGGCGCGCTTGCCGCCAATCCAACCGATTGGACTATTCATATAGCAATCCACCTTATATAGTTGTAGGCGATCAGATGAATCACTACATTATTACTTGTATCCTCTGTCACGCATTAGGAGGCACGCCGCTGGTGTGTATCTCAGCTTTGCCGCCCGCATCCGCGACACCGATTACGTCCTCAAGAACGATTTCACCGATGTCGGGGTTCTGTAAGCGCTTAATAAAGTCGCTGGTATAGTTGGAGCCGCGGGAAATAACGATGCCGGTGAGTAATACACCCAGCCATGGAATCGCAAAACAAACCCCTACCAGAGCGTATAGATCGACCCCAGCTGCAAAGCAGATAAAGACTGCGAGCAGGATCGCAGCCAGCTGTGTAGCGAAGGTCTTGTACTGCTTGTCCTCCAGCATTTTAATAATAGTCTTCACATACTGGATGAGCGCCTCAACAGTGATCGCCAGTATAAGAATAAGTACGATTGTCTGCATAAACTACCTCCGAAATAAAAATATTCACACTTTAGAACAGGCCACGCCGATCTCCTGGGCCAGAGCCTGCAGGCGTGCGGCGTCGCCGCCAGAAATGGGTCCAACCGTGAAAGAACCCATACAGGGGACGCCCATATCTTTTGCCAGGGCAACCACGCGCTCAGCATCGCCGCGGGAGACCGAACCGAGCTTATAACTCGGAAGTCCGGCCGTAGGGTCGGAGGCCGTAAGGCCATAATGCTCTGCAATGACCTTCGCCTCGGCAGCAGCAAGTTCAGCTCTGCGTGCCGAGCTGTCGAGAAAAGCGCAGTCATTGGGATTGGTGTGGAAGCCGTGCTCAATCAAGAATGCATCCTGTACGTTTCCAGAGGCCACGGCGGCACGGATAACGCCGTAGTAGTCCAATGTGCTGTAGCCCGGATATTTGCGGGTCCAAACGCCGCCGGACGCGCCGGAATAGCCGGACAGCTTCGTGCTCATAAGCCCGGCCACTGTAGATGCCAGCTTCCGGCCCAGGGCAACGGAATTGGGGCGTTTAAGGCTACGAATCACCGTCACCCACGAGGTACTTGCCGAGCTGGAAGCATCGCTATGCAGGCTCAGGAAAAGCGTTGCACCTTCGGTGATAGCCAGTTTGCCGCGAGCATCCAGCGAAGGGTTCTGTGCGCCGCTGGTGCGCGTCAGATACACCTCTGCACCATACTTCTTCAATTCCGCCTTGAGACGCTGTGCAAGGTCGAGGGTCATGTTGCCCTCGTAATAGTCTGCAGCGGCGCCTTTGTTGTAGTTTTGGGTATGCCCTGGATCGAGCACAACGACAAGTTTACTCATTCTCCAGCCCCTCCAGTTCTTCTTTTAGCAGCGCGCCCATCTCTTCGGATGCGCCCTCTTCGTCGATTAATACTTTTTCAGCATCCATCTTTCAATAAACCTCCAAAACAAAAGTTTAAGCAGCCGGGACGGCCTGCAAGGGTTTTCGGCGCTGCATCCAGCGCAGCGCCTTACGTAATTCGTGGAGTTCGTTGTGTACATAGATGCGCGCCGTGACCTCCACATCTTTGTGTCCGAGAACTTTTGCAATGCTGTAAATATCCACACCGTGGCGGCGCAGATAAGTCCCATGTGTGTGCCGCAGCTCATGAGCTGTAAGGCGCGGCATATCTTCATGCATTTGTGCCATTCGGCCCATTTCCGTCTTGAGCCTGCGGCTCCAGGTGTCTGGGCGCATCAGTCCGCCATCCGGACCCGGAATCAGATATGGGCTGTCTGGATATCTCTGCCGCAGCAGTTCCACAGCTTGCAGAGCGCGGTCCGACAAAGGATTTGTGCGATAGCTCAACGACTTCGGTGCGGCTGTCTCCGGGGCTTGTCCGCGAGGTTTTCGCACGGTTCGTGCGACGCTGTAAACATGCCGCCGGGTATCGAAATCCGACTTGTAAAATCCCAGTAATTCGCCCCGGCGCACGCCGGTTTCCAAAGCCAGGACCACCTCCGGCATGGTCTGAAGGAACCAGGCGGAGGCGATCTCGATTTCTGCATTTGAAAACACCTCCTTGACGCGCGGTGTAGCTGTGCTCTCGATTTTTACCTTGTGGGCCGGATTATGCTCGCACAGGCCATTCTCGACCGCTGTCTCTAATATCCCGTTGAGGCACATTTTAATCTTGCTGCAGACGGACTTTGACAAGTGGGATACACTGTTATAAAACGCCTTGATGTCCATGGGGGTCAGGTCCATCATGACGCAACTGCCCAGCGCCGGGAGAATATGCCGCCGCACTGTTATTTCATACGTGGTCGTATAAGCGGTGGGCGTGACGTCCGGCTTCTTGTACACGTTCAGCCAGCGGGCGGCCCAACCACCCAGGGTGAGTATGTCGGCCTGCTTCTCCGGTGTGCCATGGCTTTCCAGCCACCGCTCTGCGCGGCTTTTTGCCTGGGCCGTTGAACGGCCATAAAATGCCTTTTTAATAGGGGTATTATCGGCTTTAAACCCGATGGTTACAGTAATCTTTTTTAGCTTTTTGGCACTCATAGCTTCGTCCTCCATAACATTTTTTCATAATTATAGAGAACGTTTTTTTGCACGTCTGGATTTTGGAATTTAGCTTGCTTATGGTGCTAATTTTGCATTGCGCGATTTGGGAGGTACACGAAAACAAAAAATCACTGAAAAAAATCTACCAGGATTCAGCGCAGTGCTCGCAAACACGAATGAATTATTTGTCGGAGACGCCGATTGGTTTGGAAGCACAACGACTAAGGTGTCTAGTGGATATGCATATTTCACCACTGCACGTAAGCTCGGTAACAACGCTGAGGCAGCATTAGATATCATTCCGCCATATCTTGCGCAAAACATCATCGTGCGGGCCTTGTAAGGCCCACATGCTTATGGTGCTAATTTTGCATTGCGCGATTTGGGAGGCGGTGTAACACACAATCATGGCGGCAATACTGGCGGAACAGGACTTACCAGCTCACAAAATGGTCCGCATGTGCACTACTATGCAACAAACCCGAACAGCCAAGGCAATTCTTATTTTGGGCCTGGCATTGCAGGCTCAAGTGAACATGGGCCTAATGCGAGTACAGATTCATCCGGCGAGGGAGAACCTCATCACCATACTATAAGCGCTGCCAATCATATGCCGCCATATCTTGCGCAAAACATCATCGTGCGGGCCTTGTAAGGCCCACATGCTTATGGTGCTAATTTTGCGCTGCGAGCTACTGGCG
>ERZ791914.1983-NODE-1983-length-11753-cov-2.737135_pt1 | contig 11753 bp, 10 predicted proteins | sample MGYA00510140_ERZ791914 | MGnify/ENA primary metagenome ERZ791914 (study PRJEB30046, sample SAMN00792079) | human gut metagenome | study: EMG produced TPA metagenomics assembly of the A metagenome-wide association study of gut microbiota in type 2... | reverse complement strand
ATGGCTTCCACAAAACGGCTCATGTGCGTGCCTTTAAAAGACGCGGGCAGATCCACGCTCAAATCCACGCTGGCCACGGTTCTCTGCTTGAGATTGGCGCGGTCTCTCGCCCAGAGCGGCACCTTCACGCCACGGACACCCACCCTGTCAATGGGAATGGGGACCTCCGGCGCATGTTTCTGTACATCAATCATCGCTAAGCCAAATCCTTTCCAAGTGTTGTCGGCACGAAAACGCCATGCTTGACGCCGTTGCAGGCGATCAGTCTGTCCGCCAGGGAACTGACAGCGGCGGCATCCCCGCGCAGAACAAGTACTTCCAAGCAGTTGTGATGGTCAAGATGCACGTGCATCGACGTGATGACCACGTTGTAATGATCGTGCTGGATATCCATGAGACGGCGGGCAAGATCATTGGAGTGATGATCATAGACGAGTGTCAGCGTCCCCGCGACCTCGCCTTCCAGCTTTTTCCACTCATCCTGAATAAGCGCCCTGCGGATGAGGTCACGTATGGCCTCAGAACGGTTCGTGTAGCTTTTGCGGCGGCAGAGTTCATCGAAAGGCAGCAGCAGATCCTCACTCAGGGAAACGCCGAAACGGGCAAGATTGGCCATGATTCATTCCTCGGATTTCTGAAAAGTCCCCTAACCGAGGGGGTGTTATGCATTTTCTGTACACTGTTTCATCTAACGTACTGATTTCTTTTCCGATATGCCCGCAATTCCTGAATTTGTCCAGATTTGTCCACCCGCTTTTCACATTTATCATACCGTTTTCATGCATTATTTTATATTTTTAGGAAAAATAATATCAGCGGGCAGGCTCTTTCGGGCATAAAATTCGCACGTATTGAATGACTTCCCCGGGCGGAGATTCCCAATGCAGCCCGAACTCCTTTCTCCGGTTCAGACTCCACGGACAGGACACCTGTATGCCTGCTCCTCCGCGTGTTGTTCCCCCGCCGCCCTTTTGGTATAGAAAAACAGCTTTTCTTTTTGGAGGATCCATGGGGCAGGACATCTTTGACACAGCGACCATTCTTATTCTGACCTTCTTCGCCATCAGGGGCTATCTCAACGGTTTTGTCGGAGAAGTCGCAGCCATCGTCTCCCTCATCGGCGGTTTCTGGGCCGCGCACACATTCCATCCGCTGCTCGCCCAGCATCTCCAGTTCATCGGTGAGCCTCTCTGGCGCAACATGGCCTCGTACGTCATCATTTTCATCGCGGTCATCATCGCTGTCGCCATCATAGCCAAAATCCTGCAGCGCATCCTCCAGTTCGCGCTCATCTCATGGGCTGACAGGGTGGCAGGCGGCATACTGGGGCTGGCCAAGGGCATCATCATCTTTTCCATCATCTTCATTCTGCTCAATAAATTCTGCGCCAACGCGGATTTTTACAAACACTCGCGGGTGCGTCCGTACTTCACGGCCATCATCAACCAGATACGCACCTCCCTGCCTCCCGATATCGTCAAACGATTCAACATCTAGCCGGAGAAAAAATACATGGATAGCAACGAAGGCATCGTCACTCTCAAGAATATCGTCGAGCGTCTCATCGCCCCGGACGGCTGCCCCTGGGACAGGGTACAGACGCCCGAAAGCCTCAGCGAATACATCATCGAGGAAAGCCACGAACTGGTCAGCGCCATCCGCTACGGAGACGCTGACGATGTCTGCGAGGAACTCGGCGATGTCGCGTTCCTGCTGGTCACCATAGCCTGCCACTTCGAAAAGAAGGGGGCCTTCACCCTCGACGACGTTTTCAGGCGCAACGCTGCGAAAATGGTACACCGGCATCCCCATGTTTTCGGCAATGAAAAGTTCGCCAGCCTCGACGATCAGCTTAAAGCCTGGGAAAAGCTCAAAAAGGAAGAGCACCAGAAGGAAGGAAAGGCTACAGGCGTGTTTGCCTCCCTGCCCCGCGATCTGGATCCGCTCGCCAGGGCCTACCGCATCCACTCCAAGGCAGCCAGAACCGGCTTTACCTGGGAAAACGACGAGGATGTGGAGCGCCAGGTTGAGGCCGAATGGCTGGAATTTCTGGATGCAGAGACCCGTAAGAGCGACGCAGAAGTCAAACACGAACTGGGTGATCTTCTTTTCACCATCGCCGAACTCGGACGCCGCCACGGCATGAAGGCCAACGAGGCCCTCGACTATGCCAACGAACGTTTTCTCTCCCGCTTCAAAAGGATGGAAGCGCTGGCCGCAGAGCAGAAGAGAGAACTCACCGACATGAGCCTCGATGAAAAGAACGAACTCTGGGAACAGGCGAAACAGGAAGAAAAGGCTGCGGGAACCTTAAACTCCACAGTCTCCCCCGCAGCTGACGCTCCCCTCACAAAAAAAGACTAGCAGCCCGTGGGGAGAGGCGCTCCCCGCCGTCTTTTTTCTGACAGCGCACGGCCTTTCCCGCCATTCAGCTTCTTTCCGGGCCCGTCGCATTCCGCCGGATTTCCCCGGATTCCCGTGTCTCTGCTCCTTTGGAAACTGCACGTCTCTGCGCCCACCGCAAAGGCTTCCTTTCACTTTCACAACGCCCGCCTGGCCGTGCCGGCTCCCCTGCCGGCCAATACTGGCAGGAAAGGAATTTTTTAAGAATGGATACCATCGGCTCCGATCAGGAAAAAACTTCTGCCGTAAAGCAGCCTGCCGAATCGGCTGCCTCCGGACCGGCCATACCCCTGGGGCAGGACGGGGACAGCCAGTTCAGCACCCCTCACGCCCCTTCCCCTGAGATGAATCCTGCCGGGGAAACCACCGCCTCCGCCAGCCAGGACTCTCCCGCCGCAGCCGAACCGGAGAACGCCGGTACTGACGGCACAGATACCACGGCCAAGGAAGCAGCCGGAGAAGAAGTTTCAGGGGATTCCCCTGAAACTTCTTCCGGCAGCGGGCCGGAAAACACTTACGGCACCGGGGAAGAGCTCATCGACGAGAACTCCACGCAGCACAACGCGGCTTTCCGCCTGCTCGGAAGAATAACTCCTCTGACCCTGCTTCTTTTTCTGGCTGCTGTCTGCTGGCCTGTTTTCCTCATTGGCGACTCCTTCTGCCCGGGCGAGGCTCTCAACATCAAATTCTTCAGCTCCGTCGCCCAGTCACCGCTTTTGCCGCAGGCTGACGGCGCTGTCGCCCTCCCCGGCTTCGCCTGGCTCGGAGCTCTGGTTCTCAAATGCGTCCCTGCCCCTGCCATGGGACTCTCCGTGGTTTCCGCGCTCGGTGCCTTCATCTGTCTGCTTGGCGTCTGGGGCGTCTGCCCCCTCCTGCGCCTCGGCCGGTACACACCGCTGGCAGCCGGGCTGGCCCTCTTCTGCACGCCGGCTTTTCTGGCATTCTCCCAGTTCGTGGGCCCGGTCTTAACGGCAACAGGACTCTCTCTCCTGGCCCTGGGCATACTCGGACACGCATGGACAAAGGACATGGATTTCCCGGGCATGATTCTCGGGAACCTGATGGCTGCCGCCGCCGGTCTGACCGGCGGCCTGCTCTATGCTCTCCTGCCCGTTATCTCCGCGTTCCTTCTCTGCCTCTGGCGCTGTGACTTCAGGCGCAGCCGTCAGCCTGATGCCCTCATCGGCTTCGCCGTCTTCCTCTTCACCCTTGCCATCTGGGCAGCCCTGACCATCATCTTCTCCGACGGCGCCGGATCTTCTTCCATAGCCAAATCCCTGATCCGGCTGCCCTCTGAGCCGTCAGTTGCCGGCAATGCCCTGCGCCTCTACGCCCTGGGTTCCCTCCCGGCCATCCTGGTGATCTTCTGCTGTAACTGGCCGAAAATCCTGCGCGGCAGCCTCGCCAGCCTCAAAGCCAGCCGCACTGCCCCGAAAACGGCCATTCTCTGGATCGGCCTCTTCGTGACCCTAGGGCTCACCGTCCTCACGCCGCACGCGGCAGACGTCTTCCCGGCCATCGCTATCACGGCGATTCTGGCGGGACGCGCCCTGCTCAGGCTCGGAAAAATCGGGAACCGGGCTTTCTTCATCTTCGTCACGCTCACCCTGCTGGCCGCCGGCTTCTCCTGTGCCGCAGCCACAATTCCTTCCCTGCAGCACTGGGTGGCTTCCACCCTCGGACTGCCTCTTGACGGCAATGCCGAAAAGATTCTCGCCGATCTCGCAGATATAAGCCGCATCAAGACCATCGTCTTTACGGCCCTGCCCGTGATCAGCGCAGCCATCATCCTGCACGTTGTCTGGAGAAGTTCCACTGCGGCTGCCGGCCTTCTTGTGACCGCCGTCATGGTCGTTGTCATGGCTCAACCCTTCGGGCTCTTCGTCGCTCCTTCGCTCAGGGAAATGCCTTCGCTCCAGCTGAAGACGTTCGAACACCTTAACGACACCGCACCCGTCGCTCCGAAAGACACCAGCCCCATTGTCACCGGCGGATCCGACTATATGTGGCCGAACTACAACGCCACCGTGCCCGGCAGCCCGGCTCAGAAGCCGCAGCCACAGGAAAAGGCATCAGCCCCGGCCGCTTCCGGAAAGACGGAGCCGTCTGCAGCGCCGGCCAGCCCTCTCAAGGATAAGGAACAGCCCGGAATCAGGGAAAACAGCCCGAAGCCTTCCGGCCAGGCTCCCTCTGGCAGCCAGAATTCGAAGGCTGACCAGTACTCAAGTGTCCTGCAGCAGAAACCTGCTGCGCCCGGAGCCTCCCAGAATCCGGCAGCTGGGCCCCAGTCCGAACAGAAGGAAACAAAAACTCCGGAAAATCAGCCCTCGGCTCAGGAAAAGGCCCCTTCCGAAAAGCAGCCTGAAGCCGATCAAAAAACATCTCCGGCCCCCAGGCTCCAGACTGGCGGGGAGCAGACTGGAACGGCCATTTAAGGCCGCCGGATGAGCTCCCTGCAGATAACTGAACTGACTCTGAAACGATAATTGCCCCGGCAGCGGAAAAACTGCCGGGGCAATTTTATGTCCTGGCCAGACGGAGGTCAGCCCCACAATGTCATCAGGCCGCGAATGAGGCACGACAACGCGCCGAAAACGATGATGATTTTCAGGAGCAGCTGAAAAGCCTCTGGCTTCATACGCCTCACAAGCGGATAGGAGGCAAGCGTGCCCAGGATGGACGCAGGGACGCCGCATATGGCGTAATGCAGCACTTCCGGAGTATAGAGGCCGGCGTACCACTGCATGCCGCAGGTAACCAGAGAACGGCAAAAGTAAAACACTCCCAGCGTTGCCAGGAGAGGACGCTGCCGCCAGCCCACATACAGTGCGTAGGCGGCAACAGGGGGACCGTCAACGGAAATAGACGTACCAAAAAAGCCGGCCGCTCCGCCGGCAAAGGCTCCCAGTCCCCAGGATTCCCGTCCACTTTTCAGACTGCCGAACTGCTGCCAGGCCATGAAAAAGAGAAGCATGACACCTACTATGATTTCAAGGGTCCAGGCAGGAACGAAACAAAGCACGTAAAGACCTGCCGCGACTCCCGGAACGATCCCCAGGAAAAGGGGGATCAGCGAACGCCAGCGGCAGAAGCGCAGATGCATCAGAACGAGAAGGATGCTCGCGAAAGGTGCAACAATGCAGGTGATGAGGATATCCGTCTTGATGGGCACGAAGAAGGAAATGACAGGGACGGCCATCATGGCCGGTCCCAGCCCGCATATACCTCCCACCATAGCCGCAAAAAACCACATCACAGCGACAACGATCTGTGCCGTATCCATCTTTCCCTCCCAGACAAAACCTCTGTTCGCCCTGCTTGCGGCAGCCTCCTATGGCTTTTGCGAATGAAACAAAGTATTATTTTCTCAGCTTTCGGAACCGGAGGCAAGGTTTTCCGCCGCTCGGATATGACAGGTGCAGAGGCTTTCATGAATAGCGATCGCTATCTTTTTCGCAGAAATCTCATCGAATTTCTCTATCAGACCCGTCCTGAACTCACCAGACGGCTGAAGGACACGCCCCAGCTTTTCAAGGGGCAGGAAAACCCTTTCCACATGGAAGACTCTGTGTGGACGCACACTATGATGGTGCTCCAGGCATCTCTTGATGATCCTGACTCCCAGATCCCGGATCGCCTCTGCGCCCTGGTGCATGACTTCGGCAAGCCCTTCACAGCTTCCGTGAAGACGAGGCAGGACGGGAAAAAGCACATATCCTTCCACGGCCATGGAGCCCGCGGCACCCAGGAAGCCGTGGATTTTCTCCTGGAACTGAACGCATCGCGACAGACTATGCTCCCGGAGGAAATAGCCGGTATCGCCTTCTGCGTCTCAAATCACATCGAATTCTATGGTCTCACTACCGCCTCTGACGCATTGCTTTTCTGCAACAGGGATCCCGTCCTCCTGACGCGTATGATCAGGCTCTTCGAATACGACGTGGACGGCAGCATCATGGACTGCGGCATTCCGAGCTACGAATCCAACAGGAAACTTATTGCGGACTGCCATGAGCTGCTCCGGACAGCAGAGACTCCTCGGCAGGAAGAACTTCCGGGGAAACGTATTCATCTGCTCTGCGGACTTCCGCGGGACGAAAAAAAGGCCTTCGCCGGAAAAATCCCGGACTCGTATACCGTCAGCCTGGACTCTCTGTGCGGGATCGAAGAGGAATCACAGCTGCCAGAGCTGGAAGACCAGCCGGAGATCCGGCAGCAGGCCATCAGAGAGCTGCAACTTGAATCCGTGCATTCCGTCCTTCTCCTGAGCGGGTATTTTCTCACAAGACATTCGCGCAGACACATGCTTTCTCTGCTCAGGGAAGCGTTTCCCGGTGTGCCCGTCGTCTGTGACTATTTTCTCGGCCGCACTCCGGAAAACCAGGCCGGCATGGCCTGCCTCTTCCAGCATCTTCCTTCGGCGCTTTACGAGACAGAGTTTTCCGGCATTTTCATACGGGTTAGCGCATAAGAGAGGCGGTACAGAGACGGGCCGGACCGCAAAAACAGATGCGCTGGGAGGCCTGATCAGGCAAAATTGCGCCAGACGAGCGTTCCGAAAAGCAGTCCCAGTGCGATATAGAGGAACACGCGCACAGCACGGGCCCCCACTCTTACGGCCAGATGAGCCCCGCAGAGATTACCTGCGATATTGGCAAGAGCGCAGGGTATGGCAAGCGAGTACAGCACAACGCCGCCGGCCGCAAAGGAACACAGAGCCCCCGCGTTGGACGCGAGGTTCATGACCTTGGTGGTGGCTGAGGCGCGGACCAGTCCGAGTCCGAGAACAATGTTCAGAGCTATAATCATAAAACTGCCTGTTCCCGGGCCGAAAAATCCGTCGTATACGCCTATGGGAAAACCAATCAGAAAGACTTTCAGCCCGAGCAACGTCTTCTCCAGAGGCCGTTCTTTTTTCCCAAAGCCCGTCATCAGAGAGATGACAATGCCCACAGGAAGCATGAAGAGAAGCACTTTGCCGAGCACGGCATTATCGAGGCACAGAGCCAGCCCCGAACCCGCCGCGCCCCCCAGAAAGGCCGACACAAAGCCCACGGGAGCAATGGATTTTTCTACCAGTCCGCTGCGCAGATAGGAAAAAAAAGCAGCCAGAGTGCCCAGGGTAGTCGAGAATTTATTGGTTCCGAGGATCATATGCGGCGGAAGGCCGCAAAGAAGCAGCGCGGGGAGTGTAATCAGTCCCCCTCCTCCGGCGATGGAATCAACAAAACCGGCCGCAAAGAAGACGGCCAGACCTATGGCTATGAGATCAAAAGTAACGTCCATACGCAGCCTGAGGAGAAAAGAAAAACGCCGCTCTTCTTTCGCAGAGAACGGCGTTCTTTCAAATGAGTGCCCGGCCTACACGAGGCGGGCGAGAAGATCCATGCGTTCCCCGGGGAGCAGGTAGACCGGAGGAATGTCGATAAGCGTGTAGCAGCCATACTGTTCGGCCTCGTTGAGGCGTACGGCGGCGCGGGCGCTGGCAACGAGAATCTGAGCAGTCAGCGCGGGGTTGTTGATGCGCATGTCAAATTTGAGCTGCTGATTGGAGGACATGCCCGAAGCTCCGACGCGTTCCATAAGCACGCCGTGAGAGGCATCTGCCACCATGAACAGAGCCTGGCTGTCGGGAACGGCGGTTACGGTCAGTGGATCAGAGGCAAAATAGGGATCAGCTTTCATGGAGCTGGTGACCTGCTCAACGGTATACCCGTCCTTCAGCACGACATAGACCTGACGGGCATGACGTCCTCCGCCAAGAGGAATGGTGATGGCCGTGGCGTCGGCAACCCCCTCGATGGCGCGGGCAGCCACGGAATGTCCCATGGAACGGCCGCGGCCAAAATTCGTGAAAGTAGTGCCTCTGGGAACCATGGCCTCGAAAAGAGCCCTCTGCACGGAATCCGTGCCGGGATCCCAGCCAGCCGCTGTAATGGCTACAGCACGCCCCTTGTGGGCTTCCTCCTCAAGGGAGCCGACCACTTCCACGATGCGGGCGTGAATATCAAAGCTGTCGACAGTGCAGAAGCCACGGGAAAGCAGTTCCTTGGCCGCAGCTGGAGAGAGGCGGGATGGCAGGCCAAGGATGACGACATCCGGATTCCCCCCATGTTCGAGCAGTTCGTCAAAGCTCGGAAAGTCCGGCACGCCGCGCAGGTCGTAGGGCGTTGTGCCCACGGAAGTGGGACGTCTGACAACGCCGATACACTCGGCATCCGGCACCGTCTCCAACGCACGGATAACACTGCGGCCAATATTGCCAAGACCGAGAATGGCAGCCTTAAAAGACATTAATTTTTCCCTCTTTTTAACGTGCTGGCTCTGGTATTCCCGTCTTCTCCGGTAGGAGAGGAGAGAAAAAACGGAGCCGAAAATACCGTGCGTTTATCTTATTCTGAAATATATTTCCGGACAAGTACCGGAAACAGCGGGAAAAGAAAAAGGGACGCCCTGCCTCACGGCGGGCGTCCCCTCATTGAAGTAAAAAGGACAGTGCTACTTTTCAGGATTGACGCCATCTGCAGCTGACGTGCCGTCAGCCTGCTTGATTTCATGCGTTACCTTATCGCGGGCCCAGTAGCGCATGGTGCCGCGCGCTGCGAGTTCCGTGATCATCTTGTCCTCGATTTCTTTGCTCTTGCCGTGACAGCGTATGGAGATAAGGCGGCTGCCGTTTTTACGGATTTTCGAAAGAACGGCGATGATGCGGACATCATACTGCTTCAGAATATCAAGAAGGGCACGCAGCGTGCCCGGCTTGTTCTCAACTTCGAACGACAGCATGATGCCTGGCTGGTTGACACCCGTGATGGAAACGAGGCTTTTAAAAATATCCCACTCCGTCAGGATGCCGACCAGCACCTTGTTGTCGTCAATGACGGGAAGGCAGCTGACCCCCTTGTCGATCATGACAACGGCCGCATCCTCAAGCGTATCATTGACGTTCACGGTGTACGGATCGGGCGTCATGACTTCTTTGGCCTTCTTTTCCGAAAGAATATCCAGGGCTTCGAGAATTTCCACGCCGGTTGAATGAAGGGGCTGGAATTCCTTCATATCATTTTCGGAAAGAATGCCGAGAATGTGCTTATCCTTGTCCACGACAGGAAGGCGTCCGATTTTGAGTTCTTTGAGAATCGCCTTGCATTCCAGCAGACTTGTATCAGGTCTCACGGTACAGACGTCTTTGGCCATCCAGTGCCTAACGAGCATGGCCTCCTCCTTTCTCTTTTTCTGGGTTCAGAATTTTCAGTGCGATAAAACTTCCGGGGAGCGCCACGGAGCGCGCCCCATCTCTGCTACGGATGGAAAGGCCAAATCATGGGGATGACCAGCCAGCTTATGAGCAGGGCAATGAGCTGCAGCGGCCAGCCGCACTTGGCATAGTCACTGAACTTATACCGGCCGGGACCAAGAACGATGGTGTTGGGCGGCGTGGCAATGGGGGTAAGGAAGCACGCAGAAGCAGAAATGGCGATACCCATGACGATGGGCAGCGGGGAAATACCCGTAGCCATGGCAATGGGCATGGCCAGAGGAGCCATAAGGGCGGCCGTGGCCGTATTCGACATGAAGTTCGTGACAACGGCGGTCAGGGCGCAGCACACCAGCATGAGCATCCAGGGGTCGGAGACGTGGCTGACCACGGCGTGGGCAACAATGGCTGCAGCTCCGGACGAAGACATGGCCGCGGACATGGAGAGCATGCCGGCGAACAGGAAGATCGTCGTCCAGTCAACGCTTCGAAAAGCCTCGCGCATGGTCATACAGCGGGTCATAACCATAAGGCATGCGCCCAGCATGGCGGCCGGCGTGAGCGGCATAAGCTTGGTCACCATCATGACGACAACGAAGGCGAAGATAAGGATTGACAGCCACATCTTATTGGTGCGGCGGGCTTCCTTGGGCTGGGAAAGGAACTCAGCGCCGGGCTTTGCCTTGGGCAGAAGCCTGTAGCCGACGAGCATGAAGTACAGCATGCCCGCGACGAAAAGCGGAATACCAATGAGCGCGAATTCGAAAAATCCAAAGGGTTCAAGGCCGTTCTGGGCAAGCATGGAATTGATGATGCCGTTAGGCGGCGTACCAACCAGGGTAAGCGTGCCGCCAAGAGACGAGGCAAAGGCCACGGGCATGAGCATCTGGCTCGACGGAATTTTGGAGGCGATGCACATGGCAAGAATCATGGGAACTGCCACTGCCGTGGTACCGGTGTTTGACAGGACACCGGAAAGGCCGCCGACTGCCAGCATAGAGAAAAAGAGCAGCTTCAGTTTGTTGCCATGAGAGAGACGCATGGCTGTTTCGCCTATCTTGTCGGCAAAGCCCGTGACGAACGTACCTTCGCCGAGGATGAACATGGCCATGAAGAGGACGACCGTCGGGTCACCGAAGAAGCTGAAGGCTACTTTCGAGGAGATAACTTTGGTCATGCACAGAGCGATGGGCACCAGCATGGCCGTGATAGGCATGGGGATAACTTCAGTAAAGAAAAGAATGGCGGAAACGCCCAGGATGCCCAGCGTGATATACGCTTTGGTGGGATCCTCGGGCAGTTTGACGGTCATTTTATTATCGGCACAAAAAGAAGTGTCCGCGCCGGCAACCAGCAGTACTGCGGCAGCGACGGCGATGACGAGAAAAAGGTGATAGAACTTGGGGTTCCGACATATGCCAAAAACATGAGCGAGGAAGCTCCGACCCCTGTTACAGGGCCGCGCTGACAGCTCCCGCGCTGAATTCCTCTTCAGAATCATACTGAACTCCCCTTTTTCGTAAGATGCAGGGCTGTCTCCCCTCCTCGGCCCTCTGGATGGATGTCTCTGCTACATCCGGCCTGGGAAACAGTACTTCTGCTGACTATTACCCTCCTTTATACACCAGCCATTCTTTTTGACAATAAATTTTTAAATTTTTATGGGCTCAGGCTTATTATTTTTTCTGAATCGTCATCTGATACGCAAAAAATCTGTTTTTTACCGGATTTTTATATCCGTTTTTAATTCACGTAATATACATTGTGAAATATATTACATATTATTTTCTTCCATCAGAAGGCACGCAAAAGAAAAATATACACGGTTTTTCTCCTCTGAATAGATTGATTGAATGACAAATTTTACAGATTGGCTGCCATTTTTTCTCTCTTTTTTATTAACATACTGATTTTAAAATATATTTTTCCAACATTGATCAAATGCAGCACACTGCCGGCACGCTGTCCGTTTCCCCCGTTTTCCTCAAGGCAGAGAGGCTTCGCTGTGCCGGGGCGAAATACTTGTGACTTTTAGCACGCACTCTGTTTTGCCTAGATCTGAACAGAAAAGCCGCTCCCGGTTTTTCCATGG
>ERZ791914.1974-NODE-1974-length-11841-cov-3.700747_pt1 | contig 11841 bp, 10 predicted proteins | sample MGYA00510140_ERZ791914 | MGnify/ENA primary metagenome ERZ791914 (study PRJEB30046, sample SAMN00792079) | human gut metagenome | study: EMG produced TPA metagenomics assembly of the A metagenome-wide association study of gut microbiota in type 2... | reverse complement strand
CATGGTACGCCATCTATAGTGTAGCGTATTGCTTGACTTTACAAAAAAAGCTTAAAAGCTTTCAAAAAAAATTTTGCGTCTTTTTAACTGGTTAGATCCTTTTTCACAAGCATCTATCTAGCCAGGCGCGCTTTTAATGCGTATAAAAGACGGCAAGCAAAAAAATTCACAAAGTCCTGAAAACAGGAAGCAGTTGTAAACACATGGATACTCAGCCCAAAAGCACCCACATCCCGCAGGCCACCATCAGGAGGCTTGCCACCTACGTTCAGGTCCTGGAAGATTTCCAGCGTGACGGCGTGGAAATCATCTCCTCCAATCCGCTCGCAGAAGCCTGCGGCGTCAACGGCTCACAGGTCCGCAAAGATCTTGCTTATTTCGGAGAGTTCGGCATACGCGGCGTGGGCTACAATGTCAGTTCCCTCATTGCAGCCATCACCTCATCGCTGGATGTGGACCGCGAATGGAAAATGGCTCTCATCGGTGTTGGCAATCTTGGCAAGGCTCTTCTCAATCACATTGAGTTCAAGGCCAGAAACTTCAACATCGTTTGCATCTTCGACTGTGATCCCTTCAAGATAGGCGAAGTGGTCCATGGCCTCGAGGTGCACTGCACCAAAGAAATGCCGGCTCTGGTGAGGGAGAACAACATCGAAATCGGCCTCATCACCACTCCGGCCCAGCGTGCCCAGCGTGCCTGCAACCACCTTGTCAACGCCGGCATCACGTCCATTCTGAATTTCGCACCTGCCCGCGTGAAGGCACCTGAAAACGTGGAGGTGGAATACGTGGACTTCTTCCACCATCTGTATTCCCTTGCCTTCAACCACAACAGCCACCGCGGCTAGAAAAAGCCATGCAGACCTCTCCGCTGGCCCGCTTTCTTGATACGCTGGCCTTCTTTACCTGTCTTGTGCCGGCGCGCATGTACAGCGGTACGGATATGCCCCGCTGCGTCCCGTGGTTTTCCGCAGCCGGGCTGACCATCGGCTTCCTCACCACAGGACTGTCCCTTCTGGCCGGACTTTTCTTCAGGGGCGTCGTACCGCCCCTCTTCCAGGGCCTGGCCGCAGGCTTCGTCTGGTGCGCTGCCGAGATCATCATATCCAGGGCCCTGCACTGGGACGGACTCTCCGATCTCGCGGACGCGCTCGGGAGCTCACGGGACGGAGAGGGGTTCTGGCAGGTTCTCAAGGACAGCCGCGTGGGATCCTTCGGCGCGCTGGCCATGGTCTGTGTCTTTGCGGGGCAGGTCATCGCCTGTTCCGCGCACGCGGCACGCGGTGACATCCTGGCTCTCGTTCTCGCTCCGGCGGCCAGCCGCTGTCTAGCGGCCCTTCCCTTCTGCTATGTAGCGCCGCACAACCCGAAATCCCTGGGCGGACGCTTCTCAGGGGGCGGCACGGCAGGGACGAAACGGCTTTCCTACTGCCTTCTCGCGATCATGCTCGCGCTCTGCGCCGCGGCCGGCGTTTCAGCCGCGGGCCTTGCGCTTCTGATTTCTTCATGTGCCCTGCTTCTTCTCTTCATCATCCGGACGGCCAGAAGGCAGGGCGGCATATCCGGTGATTTCATCGGCGCCACTATCGAGGCGGGGCAGCTTCTCGTCCTGATCTTTTCCTTTTAGCCGCGCCAGGTACGGGCGAGCCTCACGAGACCACCGGCCCATTCAGGCAGGATGGGAGCGAAGATGTGCGTATAGGAGCCCCAGGTGTTCCCGGCAGTTATGGCATCCGTACCCTTCCCGAATCCCCTTCCCTTGCTGAGCCGGAGGCAGGGATCAGAGATATCCGAGGTGGGGAGAACGTTCGAAAAATGAAATTCGTGCCCGCGGATCCTGAGCCCGGCCGGATAAAAAGGCGTGTTCCGGATGGTTTCTCCGGTCACGTAGCCGAGACCTACGGGGCGTTTGTGCATCTCAATGTCTACGGGCAGAACGCCGGCAGCGGAAGATCTTTTCCCGTTCTGGGTGATGCTGCGCGAAAGAACCATGAATCCGCCGCATTCTGCATAAACCGGGAGACCAACTCCTGAGGCCGCGGCAAGTTCGGCGAGACGGGGACTCGCTGCGAGTTCAGCGAGATAATCCTCCGGGAATCCGCCGCCCAGATAGACAGCGTCGATGCGCTCTCCCGGTCCCGTGAAGTTCCATGGCGTGCTGTCCGCGAACGAAAGCTTTCTGAGCCTTGCACCGGCGCGTTCGAGCGCTTCCAGATTTTCCCGGTAGTAGAACCACAGGCAGGCGTCACGCACGTAGCCGATAACGGGCGGGTTGTCGAAGCGCACGGGCTCTCCTTCCCAGAAGGGCCTGATATCACTGAGAGGCGCCGCGCCGCGTGCCGAGGATATGATCCTGTCCACGTCCACGTTGCCTGCGATATAGGTCTTCAGGCCGTCAAGCACGCTCCTGGCCGTATCAGTGAGCCTGTCGCCCAGAAGGGACGCTATGCCCATGTGCCGCTCGGGCAGGGGATTTTCCGGAAGCCTCGGGAGCTCTCCGAGCACGGGCAGATCCGTATAGGTCTCGATGCTCTGCCTGAGATAGCGCCCGTGCCTGCTTCTGCCCACCTGGTTGAGCACAACGCCCGCGAAGGAGAGCCCCTTCTCAAAACGGGTCAGGCCCTGCAGGACAGCCGCAGCGGTCCTGGTCATCTTGGTGGCATTAAGGGAAATCACGATGGGGGCGCCGAGATCCCTGGCCAGTGTGGCCGTGGAGCAGGAGCCTTCCACATCGAGCCCGTCATAGAGACCGCGGTTGCCTTCGATGAGAGCCACGGCGTTCCCCTTCTCCAGGGAGCCGTCAGGCAGAAAACGCGCGGCATGGTGTGCGAAAAGAGACAGGAGCCTGTCTCCGGAAAGAAAGAAGGGATCGAGGTTGGTGGACGGCCGCCCGGCCGCTGCTGACAGCCAGGCGGCGTCGATATAATCGGGCCCCTTTTTGAAGGGAAGCACATCAAGGCCCCGGGCTGCGAGAGCCCCGGCGAGACCGAGGCTCAGGAGCGTTTTGCCGCCCCCTCCGCAGGTCGATGTGACGATAAAGCGGGGCAGGTCGAGGCGTGACGGATCTTCCCTCATGGGCATGTCGGTCTTCCTAGTGCTTGAAGGAACGCTGACCGGTGAAGACCATGGCCACCTGCGGGGAGTGCTCGTTGACGGCCTGGATGACTTCCCAGTCACGGATGGAGCCGCCGGGCTGGCCGATGGCGGTCACGCCCTCAGCCATGGCCACATCCACGCCGTCGCGGAAGGGGAAGAAGCCGTCGGAGATGATGACCGAACCGGCGAGGCCGCCGTGGGCTTCCCTTGCACGGGCCTGAATGTCGGCAAGCTTGTCGGCGAACCCCTTGTCGGAGCCGGCCTTGGCTTTGAGCTCATAGAGGGTGAGTCCGAGCTCACGGAAGGACAGGATGTCCTCGTACTTGTGGTAGGCCTTGTAGATGGCGAGCTCGACGCAGCCCACGCGGTCCTGTTCGCCCGTGCCGATGGCCGTGGTGGCGCCGTTGTGGGCGAAAATAACGGAATTGGAGGTCACGCCGGACTCGACGGCCCAGGCGAAGCGCAGGTCATCGAATTCCTGGGCTGTGGGCCTGCGTGCGGTAAAGGTGTTGCCCGCTTTGTCCGTAGCTTCCGCAGGAATGAAATCGTCAGCGGAAAGGATGCGGTTCTGGAAGGACTTCTGCACAACAAGGCCGCCGTCGGAAAGGCACTTGATGTCGAGGTAGGCAGAAGAGAGGAACTTTTCGAGCTCTCCGAGCCCGGGCAGTTCCATGATGCGCAGGTTTTTGCGTGACTTCAGGATATCGACAACGCCTTCCTCAAAGGAAGGTGCTGCGACGACTTCAAAATAATTGGCAGCCACGAGTTCGGCCGCTTCTTTGGTGAAGGGCCGGTTGACCACGATGGCGCCGCCGAAAGCGGCGATGCGGTCACACCAGAAAGCCTTTTCCAGGGCATCGGCGATACCCTTGTCGGACCAGGCCGCGCCGCAGGGGTTGTTGTGCTTGATGATGAGGGCGGCCGGTTTGTCGGTAAGGTACTGCAGGATGTTGGCGCCGTTGTCCACGTCGGTCAGATTGGTCTTGCCGGGATGCTTGCCGGCCTGGATCATCTGCGCTTCGGTGAGCGAGGAGACAATGCCCTGCCCGGGCTGACGCCAGCTGCGGCCGCCGAGAGTAATCCCCCCGTCAACGAGTTCGTAGAGCGCGGCGGGCTGATCAGGATTCTCGCCGTAGCGGAGGCCTTTCTTTTCGCCTCCGATCTCCCACTGGCGCTTGTGGTAAACCAGCTTCTCGTCTCCGAGGGTAATGGTCATGGTTTCGGGAAAGTCTTCCTTCACTATGGTCTTGTACATTGCTTTGAGATTGGACATGTTTCCTCCCTTCGTGTGCTTTTCTGCTAACACAGACAGCCCGCGTCCGCCACATGGTTTTTGCAGTGACTTTTGACCTGTTTGTGAAAAAAACGCCAGAGTTTCCATTTTGTTGTGATCTGCGTCACTGACTCAGTTTTGGGTAATTAGTAGGGGAAGACAGTTTGGAAGTGATCTGCCAACTGAACAGAGGCATTGCACCGGGCAGTAAGTGTGCGATTCGCCGCGTATCGGACCCGCAGACCGGTATACTGTTCTGATGTCTGGCGGAGAGCCTAAAGGAGTCGAAATGTGAAAAAATTCCTCCAGAGTCTCTCAAACAGATGTGTCATTGTTCTCTCCATTTGCGCGGGCGCCATCTTGGGACTGGCCGGCTACATAGCCTATGCCTCCAACGTGACGTCCTACCTGACGAACGATCCGTCAGCGTGCACGAACTGCCACGTAATGTCTTCCTACTACGCCACCTGGAGTCACAGCTCGCACGCAACGCGGGCCACCTGCAATGACTGCCATGTTCCGCACCCCAGCGTCATTGCGAAGTACTACTTCAAGGCGAAGGACGGCCTTTACCACGCAGCCGTGTTCACGGCCCACGCCGAGCCCCAGGTGCTCCGTCCGAGGACGGCCAGCGCTACGGTCATCATGAACAACTGCATCCGCTGCCATACGCAGCTGAACACGGAATTCGTGAAGACCGGCATGGTATCCTATGTGGATACCCTGAACGGCAACGGCAAGGCCTGCTGGACCTGTCACACGCAGGTTCCGCACACGAAGGTGAGCAACCTTTCGTCCACACCGAACGCCATTGTTCCGCTTCCCGGGTCGAAGCTCTCGGGAATGGCTTCCTGGCTTGAGAACAAACAATAAACATCACGCTAATGGGAAAGGGAGTAACTATGAGTTCCGAAGAAACACCTAAGCGCAAGTCGTCCCTCGGCTGGATTCTCTGCGCCGCAGCCATGGTCGTCGTCTTCCTCCTCGGCATGCTGGCGGCGTCCATCAACGAACGCAAGGCTGAAGTCGCTTCGATATACAACAACAAAAAAATCGAGCTCACCCAGACCAACGCCAAGAACGGCGACTGGGGCCTGAATTATCCCAGGGAATATGAAACCTGGAAGATGACGGAAAAGGGCGATTTCAAGAGCAAATACAACGGCAACGACGAACATGACGTCCTCGCTGACCGCCCGAACATGGTCATCCTGTGGGCCGGCTACGCCTTCTCTCAGGATTACACCAAGCCGCGCGGCCACATGCACGCCATTGAGGATATGCGCCGCACTCTGCGTACCGGCGCCCCCATGGACGGCAAGGGCGAAATGCAGCCCGGCACCTGCTGGACCTGTAAGAGCCCCGATGTCCCGCGCTACATGGCTGAACACGGCATCGCCGAATTCTACGCCAAGAAGTGGAGCGAACTCGGCAATGAAATCGTGAACCCCATCGGCTGCGCCGACTGCCATGACGCCAAGACCATGAACCTGCGCGTCTCCAGACCCGCTCTCATCGAGGCCTTCAAGCGCCAGGGCAAGGACATCAACAACGCCACCCTGCAGGAAATGCGCTCTCTCGTGTGCGCCCAGTGCCACGAAGAATACTATTTCAAGAAGGGCACCAATTATCTGACCTTCCCCTTTGACAAGGGCCAGACTGTTGAAGCCATCGAGCAGTACTACGACGAACAGGGCTTCACCGACTACGTCCACAAGCTCAGCAAGCCCCCCATCCTCAAGGCCCAGCATCCCGGCTGGAGCATGTTCCTGCAGGGCCCCCACGGTCAGCACGGCGTGGCCTGTGCCGACTGCCATATGCCCTACAAGGCTGAGGGCGGCATCAAGTACTCCGATCACCAGATCATGAGCCCGCTCGCCAAGATCTCCTCCACCTGCCAGACCTGCCACAGGGAATCCGAGGAGAATCTGAGGAACTGGGCCAACGAAAACCTCCGCAAGGGCGAGGAAGTCCGCACCGTGGCTGAAGAAGCCCTGGCGAAGGATCACATCATGGCCAAGGCCTGCTGGGATGCCGGTGCCACCGAAGAAGAGATGCAGCCCATCCTGAAGCTCATCCGTCAGTCCCAGTGGCGCTGGGACTACGCCGTCGCCTCTCACGGCGCCGCGTTCCACGCTCCCGCCGAATTCCAGCGCATCATGAGCCACAGCATCGAGAAGGCCTATCAGGCCCAGGTGCTCCTCCAGAAGGTCATGATTGCCCACAACGTCAACTTCACCATGCCCGACTTCTCCACCAAGGAAAAGGCCCAGGCCTACATCGGCCTGAACATGGCCGAGAAGAAGGCCGCCAAGGACAAGTTCCTCCAGACGGTCGTCCCGCAGTGGGTCGAAGAAGCCAAGAAGGCCGGCCGCCTCTAGGCCGTCCCACTCTGGTTCCGCACGCATGAACGGAGCGCCGGCGGGTTTCCCCCGGCGCTCTTTCTTATCCCTCCCCTTTTTTTCTCAGGCCCCGGGAAGCGCCGGGCGAAGGAGTCCTGTTTGCTGTTCTCTCTTGATACTCCCGAATCCGGGCAGGACGGTCCGCGCCCGGCATCCCCGCGCAGACTGTGGCAGGCGCCCTATGGCACCGCCGAAAGCGCCGTGCTTACCGGCATGCTTCTCGTCACCGGCTTCGCGCTGCAGTGGATCACGGGTCCCGCTGATTTTTACCTTCTGACCTTTCCCTTCAACCTCATAGGCGGACTGGTCATTCTTCTCCTTGGAGGCCTTCTCGCCGCATTCCGCCGCTTCCCTGTCTGCGCCTGGCTCACAGGCCCCCAGCTCGCCGCGGGCCTGCTCGCCGGCCTGCTTCTCCTCTCTCTCATCATGGGCCTCGTTCTCCAGACCGGCCCCGACAAAGCGGCCGGAATCGCAGGCCGCCTCGGACTCAGGAGCGTGACGCACAGCTGGCCCTTTGTCCTCCTCTACACACTGCTTCTCATCACCCTCGCCGGCACCGCCTTCGCACGCATCCGCCATCCCATGAAGAATGCCGTCTTCCTGCTCTGGCACCTCGGCGTCTGGACGGCTCTTGCGGGCGCGGGCCTCGGCATTCCAGATCAGCAGCACTACGTCATGTACGTCAACACGGGAGAGACACAGTGGCGTGTGTATTCCGAAGACGGGCAGGGCCTCGCGCTGCCCCTCGCCATCACCCTGCATTCCTTCACCATGGAGGAATACGCCCCAAAGCTTGTGGTCATCGACCGCAAAACCGGCCTTCCGCAGCCCGAGGGCAAACCCGAATTTTTCCAGATAGCTTCGCAGACGCCTCAGGGACGCCTCGGGAAATGGGATATCCACGTGGACACCTTCTATCCCCGCGCTGTCTTCGCCGGCAACGAGACGTTCCAGCCCCAGGAAAAGCCCGGCTCCTCCCCGGCCGTAAAAGTCACGGTCCGCTCCCGGGAGGACGGCAAAACCCAGAGCGGCTGGATTTCCGCGGGGAATATGGACGAATTTATGCACGTGGTGAATCTCGACGAGCGCTACGCCCTGGCCGTGACGCCGCCTGAGCCCAAACAGTTCATTTCCGATGTCACCGTCCTCGTACGGGGGGACGAACCCGTGCGCACGAAGATAGAGGTCAACTCTCCGCTGCGCATAGGCAGCTGGATCATATACCAGTACGGCTACGACCAGCGTCTCGGCCGGTATTCCGATTTCAGCAGTTTCGAAATCGTCTGTGACCCCTGGCTGCCCGTCGTTTACGCGGGCTTCATCCTCATGTCCCTGGCCGCCATTTTCAGCATCTGCAGGCGCCCCGCCCGCAGGGAGGAACGCTCATGATCTGGAATCAGCTCTCCTGGTTCGCCGTCCCCGCGCTTTCGCTCTGGATTCTCGGCGTCCTGCTCGCACAGAGGAAAGGAAGCCCAGCGCCCGCCTTTCTGGCCACGCTGGCCGGCTGGCTCGTGCTCTCCGTCTTCATCGGTCTTCTCTGGCGGGACCTCGGCAGGCCTCCCATCCGCACCATGGGTGAGACGAGGCTCCTTTTTGCGTCCGCGCTCTCTCTCATCGGCCTTCTGACCGCCCTGCGCACCCGCTATCTGTGGCTTCTCAGCTTCTCCAACCTGATTGCTTCCATCTTCCTCTTCATTCTGATTCTGAGCCCCGGCATGCAGTCCGGCGCCCTCATGCCGGCTCTGCAGAGCGCGTGGTTCCCTCCCCACGTCGCCTGTTACATCACGTCCTATTCCATACTCGGCGTGGCTACGCTCCTGTCCCTGAAACAGATCCGGGACAACAGGAAGGACGGTTCCTGGCGTCTCATGCCCGTTCTGGACGCCGTTGTCAGGCTGGGGTTCGCCTTCCTCGTCCTCGGGCTTATCACGGGTGCCGTCTGGGCCAAGCAGGCCTGGGGTGACTACTGGGCCTGGGATCCCAAGGAGACGTGGGCCTTCATTACGGTGTCAGCCTACCTCGTTTACATTCACCTGCGCGCGCGCCGCGTGCTTACGAGGGGCACGCTCGGCCTTCTGACCGTGGCCTTCCTGCTTCTTCTCATCACCTGGCTCGGCATGTCCTTCATTCCCGCGGCGCAGACCAGCGTGCACGTTTACTCCTAAAAACGGGGGACGGCCGCTTTGCAGGCCGGGCAGAGATTTCCTATAGTCGTCTTTCATCCTTTCCGTATCAGACTGCCGGAGAGCAACTCTGCCCGCCAAACGCCGCATCATGCATACAGCCACACTTCTTCAGGGCGCCTGCGACACCCACGTGCATTTCGCGCCGGACATCGTGCCCCGCCTTCTTTCGGGTCCCCAGCTCGCAGCGGAGGCCAGGGAGCTGGGCATGAGGGCGATCCTGCTCAAGAACCACTACTGTCCCACCTACCTCACTGCCAGCGCCATCGATGAAATGTTCCCCGGCCTGCGCGTCTTCGGGGGACTCGTGCTCAACGCCGCCTGCGGCGGACTCAATCCTGACGCCGTGCGCTGCGCCCTGCGCATGGGAGCCAAAGAGATCTGGATGCCCACAGTCTCTTCCCTCAGGCACGTCACCTTTTTTCACGCGCCTCCGGAAACGCTCTGTGTGCCTGTCTTTGATGACCGGGGGCGTCCCGCGCCGGGGCTTCCCGAGATCCTTGATCTTATCGCGCACTCGGGGGCCATCCTCGGAACCGGACACCTCTCTCCCTTCGAGTGCGAGGCCCTGGTTTCCCTGGCGAAGCAGGCAGGCGTCAGGAAAATACTCGTCACGCATCCGGAATTTGAAGCCGTGGACATGGATCTCGACACGCAGGTGCGTCTTGCCGGGCAGGGAGTCTTCTTCGAGCGCTGCTGTCACGCCCTGTACACACGCCAGCACCTTCCCCTGGCCCTCGTGGCGAGACAGATCCGCTGTGTCGGCATCGGGAGCACGATCCTCGCGTCTGACATGGGGCAGCTCGGCTACCCGGAACCGGCTCACGCGCTTCTGCATTTCTGCGAGTCCCTCATGCGCTTCGGCTTCAGCCAGGAGGATATCCGGACCATGGTCTGCGGTAACCCGGCCCGCCTTCTTGGGCTTCCGGCGTAAAAAATCCCGCGAATGTCAGATACTTGTCACAGGCATGGACTGGAAGTAAGATAAAAGGGTATGTGTCCGATTCCGTGTTCATGAAAGCGTGCCGTGTAACGGCAAAGGCTAGAATGGAAAAATTACTGCTCAGGCTCGCCGAACAGCTCGACAGCATCGACGAAGCTTCCCTGATGGCCCTGTGGCCCAAATACGCAAAGCAGGTCAGCGTTTTCGAACCCACCAAACGCTGGGAAATGGCTGCGCTCATCCTGGGGCTCATCCAGGCCAAGTACATGAAAAACAACCTGTTCAACCACCACTGGGCAAAGCAGTCCAACCCGCCCAGCGGAGATCAGGATTCAGAACCCATGCCGAATTTTGCCATGAACTTCTCCCTCGAGGACAAACCGAAGGAGCCCTGCCGCATCCTTGCCTTCAAACCGCTGAAGGAACCCGGCGGGGACGGGAAGTAAACTTGTCAGAATCCGCTTATTTGCATAAGTAAAGTTTTTGCGTTTCCGTTTTCCCGCCCGCGCGCCCTGTCGCGTCCGCGCAGGAGAGATTCGGAGACTATTCTACCGGTTTTCCGGCTTTTCCCGGGAATCTGAAAAAGGTGAAAATATGGCCAATACCGTTATTATCGGCTCCCAGTGGGGCGACGAAGGAAAGGGAAAAATCGTTGACATGCTGGCTACGGACAGCGATGTCATCGTGCGTTTCCAGGGCGGCAACAATGCCGGGCATACCATCGAAGTGAACGGTGAGCGCACCATCCTGCACACCATCCCCTCCGGTATTCTCCACGAGGAAAAACTCTGCCTCATCGGCAACGGTGTCGTTCTCGATCCGTACGTCTTCCTGAAGGAATTGGATTCGCTCAAGACGAAGGGCGTCAATATGTCCGCCACCAGGCTCGGCATCAGCCCCAAGACGCATCTCATTCTTCCCTACCACCGCGCCATTGACCTCGCCAGGGAAAGCCTGAAGGCCGGCAAGAAGATCGGCACCACGGGCCGCGGCATTGGTCCCTGCTACGAGGACAAGGCCGCCCGTATCGGTATCCGCGCCAACGATCTCACAGATCCGGATCTCCTGCGCACCAAGATACGCGCTGCCCTTACCGAAAAGAACATTCTCTTCACCGAGCTCTACAAGACCGAGCCCATGGATCCCGACAAGGTCACCGATGAGCTCCTCAGCACCGCCGATCGCATCACGCCCTACCTGCGCGACGTGTCCGAGGCCCTTCTCGACGCTTCCAAAAGCGGCAAGAGCGTGCTCTGGGAAGGCGCCCAGGGCGTGCACCTCGATATCGACCACGGCACCTACCCCTTTGTGACCTCCTCCAACACCGTGGCCGGCGCCGCGGCCATCGGTTCCGGTGTCGGTCCGAACTTCATCCAGCGTATCGTGGGCGTCATGAAGGCCTATACCACCCGCGTGGGAGCCGGCCCCTTCCCCACCGAGCTTGAAGACGAAACCGGCAAGTTCCTGCAGGACAACGGACATGAATTCGGCGCCACCACGGGCCGTCCGCGCCGCTGCGGCTGGCTTGACGCCGTGGTCGTCCGCGAGTCCGCCCTGCTCTGCGGCCTCACCGACATCGCCATGACCAAGATAGACGTGCTCCGCGGCATTCCCAAGCTGAAGATCTGCGTGGATTACAAGTACAAGGGCCGCCGCATGGAATATCCTCCGCAGGGTGAAAACGCCCTCGCCGATGTGACCCCCATCTACGAGGAGCTCCCCGGCTTCGATGAGGACATTTCCGACTGCCGGACCTTCTCCGCCCTGCCGGGCAACGTGCAGAAATACATTAAGCGCGTCGAGCAGCTCACTGGCGTGAAGGTTTCCATCATTTCCGTCGGCCCCGGCAGAAATCAGACCATCGTTCTCTAATGTCCGATCCCGTCCTTGAGGCCGTTTCAGGCCCGGCTTTCCAGTCTGTCAGGGAACGCCTGGACAGCCTCG
>ERZ791914.1964-NODE-1964-length-11904-cov-8.564014_pt1 | contig 11904 bp, 11 predicted proteins | sample MGYA00510140_ERZ791914 | MGnify/ENA primary metagenome ERZ791914 (study PRJEB30046, sample SAMN00792079) | human gut metagenome | study: EMG produced TPA metagenomics assembly of the A metagenome-wide association study of gut microbiota in type 2... | reverse complement strand
TGGGTGGGGAGCTGCTGCGGTCCTTCTTCACCGCATAGTCCACGCCGTATTTCCGCGCGATCTTCTCAAACTCCTTGATGGAGGGGTCGGTGATCTCGATGTTGGAAACGCCCTGATTCTGGCCGATCAGCTGTTTCACCGTCTGCTTGCCGTGGGGAATCACGGGGGTATCCCGGCTTTTCTGCTTTTGCAGCTTCTTTTCCTTGCGGTGGGCAAGGTATTTGGTGATGGCGGCTTTCATCAACCGCCCGGTAAACTTTGTTCCGCTGACTACCAGCGTCAAAGTCCTGTTTTCCACTTCCTCCTGCATAGGTCATCGCCTCCTTTCCACGGATTTTGCAGGGGTGGCACTTGATACTAAGGCGGGACCACCAGCCGCCGCAGCAGGTATTTCAGCATGGCAGGCTCCTTTCAGCGCAGCTGGTCGGAGCGGTCATAGTACAGATGGCCCTGGCGCACTTTGGCATGGCTGAGAATCTTGATGTGGCCCTTTTCCTGGTTCTCCAGGCTTTTCTGGTATCCGGCCTCCGTCAGGAACAGGCGGGTTCGTTCGCCTTTCCAGCCAACAGGGGAATCGTTCGTCAGCACATCAAAAATAATCATGTGCCGGGTGTCCTCCGCAAAACGCTGGAGATCCATATATCCATGACCGTGATAATTCTGCGCTCCTGCCTTTACCCGCATTTCTTCCATCAGCTGCCCTATGGTCTTTCCCTCAGACATGGCGTGCACCTCCTTTCCCGCGTCCCTGGCCCTTCACGGCCAGGATACCGTCCAGGGTGGTGGCGGTGATCCGCAGGCGCTCGGCGGTGGCAATGTCATTCTTCACGGTCTCGTCGATGCCGTGGCCGCAGACCACCAGCACATGGGACCGGCGCAGGTAGTCCCGCGCCATATCCAGCCCGTCCTTGTGTTCCTGGGGAATCTCGTCTTTGAGGAAGGTAGGCAGGAACAGCACCGGGCAGATGGGCGAATACCCGGCATCGTACACCTGACGGCAGTAGGCCGCAGCGTTCTCGGCGTTCTCATACTGGCTGTTGCTCCAGGGAGCCGTAATGTAGGCAAGAGGTCGTTTCATGGCAAAATCCTTTCTCCCGGTGTTTTCGGGCAGCAGAAAAGCGGCTGTTTACCAGCCGCCTGCGTACATATCGTGGTTAACTTGTGCGGTGTAGTGGTTGCTGATCGTGGTCGGCGCATTAAACAGCACCGCAAGCAGATACTGCTTCATGTTGCGGATTTCGGTGGTATTGTTCCGCAGGCATTCCATGACAAACTCGATGTGGGAGCAATCTAGCTTCAAAAAACGGGAGCGGACCACCTCATGGGGGAAGTCGCTGCCAGCGATCCGGGTGGTTTTCCGCTTGGCACAGACGGTCTCCACCATCAGCTCCACAATCTCGTCCAGGTCCTCCCGGTAGGTGGTAAACTCCCGGCACAGGTGGTCATACTCGATGTTCTCCAGAATCAAATCCCGATAACTTTCCATCTCTGAGACAGACATCGCATCCCTTCCTTTCCGTTCCGGCAGCTGTGCTGCCGCTGGCTCCCGGAAGGGAATGGAATCGGTACTTGATCCATAAGTAATTGTTTTTTCTGTATTTGATTTCTCTATATTTAATTCTGCGGGCTTTTCCGTATCCGGTTTTACCATATCCGGGTTTTCCGTATCTGGTGAAGCCGTATCCGGCTGGGGCGTATCCGGGTTCTTCGGCTGTGGTTGCTCGTAGATAACATACTCGGTATCGCTGATCCGACCCTGCCGGTCTCGCAGCTGATGGCGGACAATGTACCCGGCAGTTTCCAGCTCCCGCAGCGCGCCGCCGATAGCGTCCACGCCCTCTTTGCAGATGGCGGCAAGCCCTCTGGTGGTATAGTTCCAGTCCTCCGGTAAGGACAGCATCATGGAAAGCAGCCCCTTGGCTTTTAACGACAGATTTGCATTTCGTAAATGATGATTGCTCATCACGGTATAATCACGGGTCCGTTCAATGCGAAAAACGGCCATCGACCTCACTCCTTCCGAATTTTGGGTACAAAAAAACCGCAATCCTCATTCCAAAGAATTGCGGTGTTCAACACTTTTCAAATTTTCTTGCATAGAACCAAAACAGCGGCTTTCGAGGACGCGCCTCTGTAAATGGCTCCTCCTGGGCGAAAGGAAGTGTTTGCATCACTCGGTCAATATCCGTTGAATCCATGTCATGCTGAGATTTGCAATCTTCCCGGATTGCTTCTTGAATTTCCTTTACCGTACACATAGTCATTCCTTTCCTTTCGTTGTATGGGTTTATGAGCGGCGGCGTTTTCCCGGTTTGAAATCGAGGATATGTCCCTCAATCACACGAGCGTAACGCTTGATCTTGATCTCCCGGCGCTGCTGGCTTTGCAGAGCGGCCTGATACCCGTCCTCGGTCAAAAACAGCCGCATTTCCTCTCCGGGACTGCCGTAAGCTGCGCTGGGACGCAGGACGGAAAACTCAATCATCCAGCGTGTGTCATCCCAAAACCTCTCTATGGCGAGAATGTTGTGTCCTTTCAGCTCACGGGCTGAAATATCCCTCATAGGCGGCTCCTTTCATCGTTCCTGGTCTCTCTGACGCTTTTTCTGCCATGCCTCCAGCAACTTGATGATGGTTTCCTGCATCCGCTGGGGCGTATAGCTTTTAGGGAAATACTTCCGCAAGGTGTCAGAGGTAAATGTCACTCGGTCCAGATCGCTTTTCTTTTCCTCACCCATGATGACACGCATCATATCGAGGGTCAGATGCCCCTCCTGACTGTATTTCTTGAGCCGCTGGGCTTGAGAAAGAGAAGGGGTAGCCTGTTCGCTGTCCATCGCGTCCAGCAAGTCCCGCTGTTCCTCTTTTTTGAGGAAAGACAGCTCATAAGCCGGGTTGATGGCGATTTTCTTTTCATCTACCATATCCAGCAGTTCGGGGATAAGCTCCGTCAGGCGGATATAGCGTTGCACCTGCCTCTGGCTTTCACCGGCTTGGCTTGCAACAAGCTGAATAGAAGTCTGCGACTTCTCGCCAACTTGGCGAGAAGTTAAGTCAGAGCGTTCCCCCTGATGTTTGATGGCCTCCAGCTTCATGCGGTATGCAAATGCTCGTTCACTGGGGAGCAGGCTTTCTCGTTGCAAGTTGCTGTCCACCATGATGATCGTGGCGGCATCATCATCCAAATCCCGAACAATGACTGGCATGGTCTCCTTGTCTGCCAGTTCACTGGCTCTGTGCCGCCTGTGTCCGGCTACCAGCTCATAACCACCCTCCGGGTCCGGTCGAGCAATCGCCGGAACCAGAACGCCATACTGCTTGATACTGTCAGCGGTCTCCATCATGGCTTCGTCATCCTTGACTTTGAATGGGTGGTTCTTAAAGGGATGCAATTCAGACAGCGGAATCTCCTGAATCTTTTCCAGCTTTGCATCTTGACGGTCTTCTTCGGTGGAGAACAGATCATCTACCGAGGCCAGCTCTATTTTTTTCGCGCTGCTTTTCAAGTTTCAACACCTCCTTCGTCAGATTTCGATACCCCTCTGCCACTTTGCCGCCAGGGTCATGGGCGAAAATACTTTTTCCCTCTGCGCTAATTTCCTTTGCCCGGACAGAGTGGGGGATCTCTGTGCCGAATACTTTGATCTTGCTGCCATAGGTTTCCCGCAGGAGCGCGGAGATCTCTTTGGCAAAGTTGGTTCGGCTGTCCACCATCGTCAGCAGGATACCGTCTATCTGGAGCTTGGGGTTGATCTGCCGCTTTACCTTGTTTACCGTGGAGAGCAGCTGTTCCAGCCCTTTGGCGGGCAGATACTCCGCCTGAACGGGAATGATGATCCTGTTCGCAGCGGCCAGCGCATTGACCGTGAGCATCCCCAGGGAGGGCTGACAGTCGATGAGAATATGGGAGTATTGCCCCTTCAGCGTGTCCAGATATTGCCGCAAGATAGTCTCACGGCTCATGGCATTTACCAGGGATACCTCCATACCGGATAACTGGATGTCCGCAGGCATCAGGTCAACGCCTTCCGCATGATGCAGAATACCTTCTCCAGTGCGTATAGGCTGATCCATCAGAATTTTGCCCATTGCATCCGACAGTGTAAATGGCAGCTTGTCCGGTTGCGGATTTCCCAAGCTGATTGTCAGGCTTCCTTGCGGGTCCCCGTCGATCAGAAGCACTTTCTTTCCGGCCTGTGCCAGACCTATTCCCAAGTTCGCACAGGTTGTTGTTTTGCCAACGCCGCCTTTCTGGTTGGCGATGGCGATGATTTGTGTATTCAAATAAACCTCCTCCTTCTACAAAAAATATCCCTATTCCGAAAAATAGGGATGAAAAAAGCCGCTTACTCAAATAAATGAATAAACGGCTATGTAAGAAATATTCGATTGTAAGTAAAGTTTTATATCACTGCAAAATAACGAAGTGCATCTTTGATTGCTTCTACCTTTTCTGGTGTCGGATGTTTCCTCGGCTGTTTCAATTCTTCTACCGCATTAGGAGCATCATACATCGGCAATCCCAAATTTCGCTTTACCTCTGCGATATATGCGGTATGTACCTTGAAGCCGTATTTCGCTTCTATGTACTCCTTAATCATTTTGTAGGTCACTTTTTCTTTGGGCTTGTACGCTTCGGCTCTTTTAGCAATACTATCTACCGGAATCTTGCCCTCGCCCTCTCCAAACTCCACATCAATGTGGATATAACTGTCGGCTTTTTTGTGGGACAAAAGAACTACCGTCTCCACATGGCGAGTGCGGGGGAAGAGATCCACGGCCACGGCACGGCGGGTGAGGTAGCCCATCTCGGCAAAGCGCTTCACATCCCGGCCCAGCGTGCCGGGGTCGCAGGAGACATACACCACCCGCCGGGGAGCCATGGCGGCGATGGAGGCGATGACCTCCGGGACCAGTCCCTTCCGGGGCGGGTCCACGCAGATGACATCCGGCCGCAGCTGCCGCCGGGTCAACTCCGCCGCCACATCGGCGGCGTCTCCTTCCAGAAACTCCACGTTCTCCACACCGTTGCGCCGGGCGCTGGCCCGTGCGTCCCGGATGGCCTCCGGCACGATCTCGCCGCCGATGACATGGCGGGCTTGCCGGGCCAGCACCTGCGTGATGGTGCCTGCGCCGCAGTACAGATCCACCGCCAGCTCCGTACCAGTGAGACCGGCGAACTCCAGCGCCTTGCCGTACAGCACCTCCGCTTGGGGGTGGTTCACCTGATAAAACGACGGCACCGACAGCCGGACCGTCCGACCGCACAGCACGTCCGTCAGGGCGTCCTCCCCCCAAAGGGTGCGGTAGCGATCCCCCAGAATGGCGTTGCCGGGGCGGGTATTGACCCCCAGCACCACGCCCACGGTCTGTGGTGCCGCCTGACGCAGCAGGGCCACCAGTTCCGTCTCGTAGGGGAGGCTTTCGCCGTTCACCAGCAGGCACACAAGGCTCTCACCCTTACAGTTGGTTCGCACATACAGGTGCCGCACCAGCCCCCGGCCGGTGGTCTCGTCGTATCCCGGCACATGATACTGCGCCAGATACTGCCGCAGGGCCGCCGCCAGTGCATCCGCCTGCGGCTTCTGGAGGAGGCAGTGCTCCACCTCCACCACTTGATGGCTGCGGGCCCGATAAAAGCCCACCCTGCCGTCGGCGGACACCGGGTACTGGCTCTTATTCCGGTAGCGCAGGGGCTGTGCGGCGCCCAAGATTTCCTCCACGGTCACGTCGCTGCCGCCCAATCGGGTCAGGGCATCCTGAACCCGCTGGCGCTTGGCCCACAGCTCCTCGGCGTAGTCCAGATGGCGGAAGTCGCAGCCGCCGCAGCGGCCATAGTAGGGACAGTCCGGCTCCTGCCGGTGGGGGGAGGTGCTATGGCGCAGGACCGGCTTGCCGAAGGCCACGTTTTTCAGCACCTTCATCACCAGAATGTCGCAGTCCTCGCCCCGGACGGCGTCGTGGACGAACACCACCTGCCCGTCGATGCGGGCCACGCCCAGCCCCTCGCTGGAGTAGCCCTCGATGGTACTGCGGTATATATGATTTTTCTCCAATGCGGGCATAGCGGCCCTCCTTTGATATGGGGATTTTCTTCTTATTTCCGACGGGTGACTTGGCGACTCCTTGCGAGATTGAGTGCCCATGGGCATTACGGATTCCCACGGCCAGCTTGTGAACCGGCCGTGGGAATCATGCATTCAGAGAAGATACCGTGGTGCAGGGGCCATGCGGCTCAGCAGAGGCCATCGGCAGGGCGGTCAGGTCTCAGCGGTGACCATCCGGCAGCACCGGCTGGCCCAGACACCAAGCTCCCCGTCTGCATGGACACTGCCTCCTATCCGGCCACCGGTGGGCCGTTAAAACTCAAACTTCTCGATCAGCTTACGCAGCGACTCGGCAAAGGCGGCCAGTGTCTTGTTGTCCCGGCCCTTGCTGCGGCGAATGAGGCCCAGCAGGGCATCGCCCAGCTGCACCAGCCGCTGATAGGCCGCCGTGGTGCGGGGTGCGCCCTCGAAAGCGGGCTTCTTCCGCCCCGGCAGGTAGCCTGCCTCCAGCTGGCGGCAGGTCAGCAGGTCATAGGACTCCGTATACTGCGGTGCATGGGCGGCAAAGCCCAGCTGTGTCACTGTTAGGGCAAACACCGGCGCCACCTCCCGGTCGCCGTGGACCACGAAAACGTGCTGGGGCTTGGGCTCCTTGAACTGGCTGATCCAATTCACCAGATGGTCGTGGTCGGCGTGGGAGCTGAGGCCCTGGAAATTCACCACCTTGGCCCGGACGGCTACCTCCTCACCGAACAGCTTCACACTGGGAGCGCCGTCCAGCAGGGTACGGCCCAGCGTACCGGGAGACTGGAAGCCCACGAACACGATGCTGCTCTCCGGCCGCCACAGGTTATACTTCAGGTGGTGCCGGATGCGGCCTGCGTCGCACATACCGGAGGCGGACAGGATCACCTTGGGGGTGCGGTCCATATTCAGCAGCTTGGACTCCTCCACCGTCTCCGTCAAGTGCAGGCCGGGGAAGCTGAACATATGGGTGCCGTCCTGCACCAGCGCCAGCGCCTCCTCGTCCAGATAGCCCCGCAGGTCGCCGCAGAAGATGGTGGTGGCCCGCTTGGCCAGAGGACTGTCCACATACACCGGGAAGTCCTTCACGGACTTCACCAGATTCTTATCCTTGATCTCCCGGATAAAGTACAGCAGCTCCTGGGTGCGGCCCACGGCGAAGGCGGGGATCACCACGTTGCCGCCCCGGCCCAGTGTCTCGTCGATGATCTGGGCCAGCTCATCGGTATAGCTCCACACCTCCGTGTGGTTGCGGTTGCCGTAGGTACTCTCCATCACCACATAGTCTGCCCCGGTGAAGAACTGGGGGTTCCGGATGATGGGCTGATCCACGTTGCCGATATCGCCGGAAAAGACGATGGTCCTCGTCTCGCCGCCCTCGGTGAGGGTCAGGCGGATGCTGGCAGAGCCCAGCAGGTGGCCGGCATCGATGAACACGGCGTCTACACCGTCGCAGATGTGGATCTGTTGGCCGTACTCGCAGGTATCCATGAATTCCCGCACCCGCATGGCATCCTCTACCGTGTACAGCGGCTCCTCCATGGGGCGGCCCGCCCGCTGGTTCTTGCGGTTTTTATACTCAGCGTCGCTCTCCTGAATGTGGGCGGAGTCCTGAAGCATGATATCCAGCAGGTCCGCCGTCAGGCGAGTGGTGAGGATACGGCCCTGAAAGCCCTGCTTGATCAGCAGAGGGATACGGCCGGAATGATCGATATGGGCGTGAGTCACCAGCACATAGTCGATCTGGCCCGGATGGAAGGGCAGGCTGGCGTTATCGATCTCGTCCCGGCCCTGCTGCAGGCCGCAGTCAATGAGGATGTGCTTGCCGCCCACCTCCAGACAATGGCAGCTGCCGGTGACACATTGATCTGCTCCGTAAAAGCTCAGTTTCATGGCGTTGTTCCTTTCTTGTCCTTTCTTGCGGGCCGAAGCCCGGTTTTGTGTTTCCTCCGACGGGTCGTTCTATCTTGCTCTATTTTGTCTGTGTTTTATCCGGTTCACGGCGGCCCATGAGGTTCTGTCCTACCGTCCGGATGCCGTGTCCGGCGGATCGTAGGCCCTGCCCCGCCGCCTTCATCAGCTCATCCTTCACGTCGATGGCCAGCCGCCCGAATATCTCTGTCAGGATCTGCTTCTTTCTTTCGTCGGCTCCGGCATACTCCTTCCACAGGGCCGCCCAGCCGGAGAACCCGCCCTTACGCAGATCCTCGAAGGTCTTGGCACGGCCACCCATGGAGAGGATGCTGTACAGGGCGTCGCAGAAGGCTTCCCGGTCCTCCTGAGACACGGAGTCCAGCCACTCCCGCAGCACGTCGTCGGACATCTGCCCCAGCTGGGAGCGCTGGCCCAGATGCACAAACCGGTTCCCCATCACCTGCCACGACAGTGCCTCATGCTGCATGGCGGCGTGGCTGGTGCTGTCAATGACGTCGTAGTCCTCGGCGTGAACCAGCAGCACCCCCACGATGGAGGATTCCGGGATATAAGTGTGGAGCCGATCCTCCACCCGCCGGTAGGCGGGGGTATCCAGCAGGTCGGCGTGGAAGCCCGGCCCGTCGTTGTTATAGGCCGCCAGCAGGCGCTTGCCCTGAAGCTTCTCCGGCAGATGGACCGCCGCCCACGCCGCCAGATTCCCGCCCTTGGAGTGGCCACCGATGCGGTAGGGACGGTGCTTGCAGGCCCGGATCACCTCCTGAGCGTACTCCGTGGCACGGGCCTGTGCCGGCACCGTCTCCAGATAGCTCATGTTGAAGTTCTCCTTCCAGCCCACCAAACTGGTATCCGTCCCCCGATAGGCGATGAACACGCTGCCGTCCGGCAGCAGGAAGGACACGGCGGCAAACTGCATCTGCTTCGCCTCGTCATTGCGGCTCTCAAAGGCGAACAACCGGGTATCCCGGAACCGCTCCGTCTCCGCCGCCGCCCGCATCACCGGGATATAGTCCAGCGACGACAAGCCCAGCTGTTCATCCGCCGCCGTCAGCCGGGCGCATACGTCCCCGATGAGCATGGCGTCCTTGGGGTTCTTGCTCCACAGGCGGTCGATCTTCCGAAGGTTGATGTAGGCGATGATGCACAGCACCAGATTGTCCACCTCATTGAAGGGGTCCTGCTGCAACGTCAGATCTCCTCTCCACTGGAGATAGTCGAAAACCGTATATTCGTTCTTTCCGGCCATAGCTTCCCTCCTGCCCGTATAATGGTACAGGGTAAAGTATACCACACTCCCACTCCCGGCGCAAGCAGAAGGATGACTTGTCTTTTTCCGGCAGCGGGAGTATAATGCGTCGTATCATATATGTTTCTGTGAGGAAGCTATGTATCGTGATATGACCCGTGGCAGCATCACACGGGGGCTGCTGCTGTTTGCCCTGCCCATGGCAGCGGGGGCCCGTGTGGCGCTGGCCTATGCGCTGGCGGGGCCGGTGGGCGTCAACGGCATCTGGGCCGCTATCCCTATCGGCTGGTTTCTGGCGGACGCCGTGGGATACGGCTACTACTTCCTCCGGCGCAGAGCGCTGCTCCCTGGGGAGAGAGACGGCTGATTCGAGGAATCAAAAAGAGCGGTGCGTCACCTATGAACTGCACCCCATTTGTTGGACAGTATGGTATACTGTCCAACAAATGGGGTGTGTTTATATGCCAAAGGGAATACCACAGAATCAAATTAAAACTAAACGGCCTGAGTCCTGTACAGTACAGGATTCAGACCGTTCAGGCCGCTTAATTCTTGTTTTTGTCTAACTTTTGGGGGTCACTTCCGTGCGGGTGCGGCTCTTTTATTATTTTACTTCTTCAGGGCTTCTCACTACACGTCTTTAAGGGACACTTTGAGAGAAACGCTTTTCTTCCGCTTCCCCGTCGTGCTTGTGTAGCTGCTTTTGCAGCACCGGGATCAACTTGGCCATATCAATGGGCTTTGCCACATGATCGTCCATGCCTACCTCCAGCGCCCGTTGACGGTCCTCGGCAAAGGCGTTGGCCGTGATGGCGATGATGGGGATATTGGCCCGCCACGGGTCCGTCAGCCGCCGGATCTTCTGGGTGGCCTCGTAGCCGTCCAACACCGGCATCTGCACATCCATGAGGATGGCGTCATACATCCCCGCCGGAGCCTTCTCCAGCATTTCCAGACAGTGGGCACCGTTTTCCGCCCGATCCACCAGCAGACCCTCCTCGCCCATGAGCTCAGCGGTGATCTCGGCGTTAAGGTCGTTGTCCTCTGCCAGCAGGATACGCCGCCCGGCAAGGCCGGTCTTATCCACCCGCTCTGCGGCACGCTTGGGCACGGCATCCTCCTGTCGGGCCAGACGGCAGGGGATGTAGACGGTGAAGGTGGAGCCCTCCCCCAGCTTGCTCTGGATATCGATGCTGCCGTCCATCAGATCCACCAGCTTCTTCACGATGCCCATGCCCAAGCCGGAGCCCTCCACGCCGCTGACGGTGCTGGAGCGCTCTCTGGCAAAGGCTTCAAAAATATGCTGCTGAAACTCTTCACTCATACCGATGCCGTTGTCCGCCACGGACAGTTCCTGCACGCACCAGCCCTCTCGGTCGCTGGGCAGCTGGCGGATGGCACAGCGGATATGTCCGCCATCGCCGGTATATTTGATGGCGTTGCTCACCAGATTCAGGATCACCTCCAAAATGCGGGAGGTATCCATATACAGATAGGGATTGGGCGTATGCTTCTCCACTGTCATGGTCTGGTGCTTACGCTCCAGCTCCGGCTGCACCATGACGACACAGGACTCAAAGATGCTGCCGGCCTCCACCGCCGTCTCCTCCAGCGTCACCTTGCCGCTCTCGATGCGGGAGAGCTCCAGCACGTTGTCAATGATAGAGAGCATTTTCTCGCCGCTGACCTGAATGTTCTTCAGGTAGCCCTGCAGCCGCTCCGGCTCCTGCCGGTGCTTCTCCGCCAGATCAGCATAGCCGATGATGGCGTTCATGGGGGTACGGATATCGTGGGACATATTGAAGAGGAAGGTACTCTTAGCCTGATTAGCGGCATCGGCGGCTACCACGGCGTTCTGCAAAAGCACCTGCTGCCGGGCCTCCGCCATCCGCTGCCACCGCAGGTACAGGTAGATGCTCATGCTCAGCAACGCTGCCACCATACCGCTGGTCAGAGCCACACTTACGGTGGTCTGACTACTTCTCTTCAAAAATTGATAGGTGGTGTTCATGGCGATCTCCACGCACAGAGCACCCATGACCTGGCCATTTTCATCCTTCACCGGGTAGCAGGCCGTGAAAATGGGACCCCACGTGGTATCCACTACATCACGAGAATACACGGGCTCTCCAGACAGCGCCGTCTGGATATAGGGGGCCATCTCCTCCTCGATGCGGGTGCCGGGGTAGGCAAAGTCCTCCGCCCCCAGATCCAGACCGTCGATGAGGTAGACAGGCTGCCCGTCCTCCCCCAGCTTGGCGGTGTAGAGATACCGGGTGGAGTTCAGGGTCCGCAGCTGATTGAGGGTCTTTTGCAGTTCCAGATAGCGAGGCGAGGTCATGTCGCTCCAGATGGCGGGGTCGTCAAAATCCTCCCGTGTGAACTCGTCGGACACCAGCCGGTGGATGGCATCGGCGCAGGTGGTATCACGGGTCAGCGCCGCCTCCAGCATATTGCGGCTGAAATTCTGATACAGCACATAGGTATACACCGAGATCAGCAGCAGGACCATCAGGAGCAGGAGGCCCACGGTGGCCCCCAGCTGCCGGAATTTCTTCGTCATAATACCGCCCTCATAGTTCCGCTTGCTTGCTTGCTTGCTTGCTTGCTTGCTTGCTTGCTTGCTTGCTTGCTTGCTTGCTTGCTTGCTTGCTTG
>ERZ791914.1962-NODE-1962-length-11907-cov-5.226038_pt1 | contig 11907 bp, 12 predicted proteins | sample MGYA00510140_ERZ791914 | MGnify/ENA primary metagenome ERZ791914 (study PRJEB30046, sample SAMN00792079) | human gut metagenome | study: EMG produced TPA metagenomics assembly of the A metagenome-wide association study of gut microbiota in type 2... | reverse complement strand
ACGAACTGCAACTGAAGAATGTGAAAACTGGCACGCTCGCGGAGATTGGGCAACTAGCTGATCTCGCGGTAGTCGTTGGTGGCGACGGTAATATGCTGGGCGCGGCACGCACACTCGCCCGTTACGATATTAAAGTTATTGGAATCAACCGTGGCAACCTGGGTTTCCTGACTGACCTTGACCCCGATAACGCCCAGCAACAGTTAGCCGATGTGCTGGAAGGCCACTACATCAGCGAGAAACGTTTTTTGCTGGAAGCGCAAGTCTGTCAGCAAGATTGCCAGAAACGCATCAGCACCGCGATAAATGAAGTGGTGCTTCATCCAGGCAAAGTGGCGCATATGATTGAGTTCGAAGTGTATATCGACGAGATCTTTGCGTTTTCTCAGCGATCTGATGGACTAATTATTTCGACGCCAACAGGCTCCACCGCCTATTCCCTCTCTGCAGGCGGTCCTATTCTGACCCCCTCTCTGGATGCGATTACCCTGGTGCCCATGTTCCCGCATACGTTGTCAGCACGACCACTGGTCATAAACAGCAGCAGCACGATCCGTCTGCGTTTTTCGCATCGCCGTAACGACCTGGAAATCAGTTGCGACAGCCAGATAGCACTGCCGATTCAGGAAGGTGAAGATGTCCTGATTCGTCGCTGTGATTACCATCTGAATCTGATTCATCCGAAAGATTACAGTTATTTCAACACATTAAGCACCAAGCTCGGCTGGTCAAAAAAATTATTCTAATTTTACGCCAGCCTCTTTACTGTATATAAAACCAGTTTATACTGTACACAATAACAGTAATGGTTTTTCATACAGGAAAACGACTATGTTGGCACAACTGACCATCAGCAACTTTGCTATCGTTCGTGAGCTTGAGATTGATTTTCATAGCGGCATGACCGTAATAACTGGCGAGACCGGCGCGGGTAAATCTATTGCAATAGATGCCCTCGGTCTTTGTCTCGGTGGTCGCGCTGAAGCCGACATGGTGCGTACCGGCGCTGCTCGCGCTGACCTGTGCGCCCGTTTTTCTCTGAAAGATACGCCAGCGGCTCTGCGCTGGCTGGAAGAAAACCAGCTTGAAGACGGGCATGAATGTTTGCTTCGTCGCGTGATCAGCAGCGATGGTCGCTCCCGTGGTTTCATCAACGGTACAGCTGTTCCTCTGTCACAACTGCGCGAACTGGGTCAGTTGCTGATTCAGATCCATGGTCAGCACGCTCATCAATTACTCACCAAACCTGAGCACCAAAAATTCCTGCTTGATGGCTATGCCAATGAAACCTCTCTACTGCAGGAAATGACCGCACGTTATCAGTTGTGGCATCAAAGCTGCCGTGACCTCGCGCATCATCAACAGTTAAGTCAGGAACGCGCCGCCCGTGCGGAACTGCTGCAATACCAATTAAAAGAACTTAACGAATTTAATCCGCAGCCCGGAGAGTTTGAACAAATCGACGAAGAGTACAAACGTCTGGCGAACAGCGGTCAATTGCTGACCACCAGCCAGAATGCATTGGCATTAATGGCCGACGGTGAAGACGCAAACCTGCAAAGTCAGCTTTACACGGCTAAACAACTGGTGAGCGAATTGATTGGCATGGACAGCAAACTGTCCGGCGTACTTGATATGCTGGAAGAAGCTACCATCCAGATTGCTGAAGCCAGCGATGAACTGCGCCACTACTGCGATCGTCTGGATCTCGATCCCAACCGACTATTTGAACTTGAACAGCGCATCTCAAAACAGATTTCGCTGGCACGTAAACATCACGTCAGCCCTGAGGCATTGCCACAGTATTACCAGTCGCTACTGGAAGAACAGCAGCAACTGGACGATCAGGCCGACTCACAAGAAACGCTTGCGCTGGCGGTAACGAAACATCATCAGCAGGCACTGGAAATCGCGCGCGCATTACACCAACAACGCCAGCAATATGCAGAAGAACTTGCACAGCTGATCACCGACAGTATGCATGCGCTCTCAATGCCGCATGGGCAGTTTACGATCGATGTTAAATTTGACGAGCATCACCTGGGCGCTGACGGTGCCGATCGTATTGAGTTTCGGGTAACCACCAACCCAGGTCAGCCAATGCAGCCTATTGCCAAAGTCGCATCCGGTGGTGAATTGTCCCGCATCGCACTGGCAATCCAGGTCATCACGGCGCGTAAAATGGAAACCCCGGCACTGATTTTTGATGAAGTGGATGTAGGGATTAGCGGTCCAACAGCGGCAGTTGTCGGCAAACTGCTGCGTCAACTCGGCGAATCAACTCAGGTGATGTGTGTTACCCACCTGCCACAAGTCGCGGGATGTGGTCATCAACACTATTTTGTCAGCAAAGAAACCGATGGTGCGATGACAGAAACGCATATGCAATCCCTGAATAAAAAAGCGCGGTTACAAGAGCTGGCGCGCCTGCTTGGTGGCAGTGAAGTCACACGTAATACACTGGCGAATGCGAAAGAACTGCTTGCAGCGTAAACTTTTTTCCTGCTTCACGGTCAGAGTAAACAGCAAAACGCCGTAAGACCGGAAAGCAAAAGGTTTTAAAGTGATGAAAGGTCTATTATCATCGGCATATTACAGATGAGCCACGTACTGCTCGGGCCCGAAAAGGAATCAAATCACTATGCGCTGTAAAACGCTGACTGCTGCAGCAGCAGTACTATTGATGTTGACCGCAGGCTGTTCCACTCTGGAGCGAGTGGTTTACCGTCCTGACATCAACCAGGGGAACTATCTGACCGCTAACGACGTATCCAAAATACGTGTTGGCATGACGCAACAACAAGTTGCGTACGCATTGGGTACACCGCTGATGTCCGATCCATTTGGTACGAATACCTGGTTCTATGTCTTCCGCCAGCAACCAGGTCATGAAGGTGTAACTCAGCAAACGCTGACGCTGACCTTTAACAGTAGCGGTGTGTTGACCAATATTGATAACAAACCTGCGCTGAGTGGTAACTAATAATAAAGTTGCTCTCAAAGACGTTAAAAAAGGTGCTCAATGAGCACCTTTTTTCTGTCTGTTATTTATTCGCTGATTTTTCTGCTCGTTGCCTGCGAAGCTCTTTCGGATCGGCAATGAGAGGGCGATAAATCTCCACCCGATCGCCATCATGCACACTATCGCTTAGTTTTGCCGGACGGCTGTAAATGCCGACTTTGTTTTTAGTTAAATCGATATCGGTACGCAATTCCAGCAAGCCACTGGCGCGAATAGCTTCTTCAACCGTCGCGCCCTCCTGCAGCGTCACTCGCTGCAGGTACTGCTTCTCAGGTAGCGCATAAGCCACCTCAACGGCAATTTTACCTGGCACTGTAAACCTCTTTCGCACGAACCGTAAAAGCCTGGACCATATTAGCCGCCAGCTCTTTAAACACGCGACCAAAGGCGAGTTCAATCAACTTATTGGTAAACTCAAAGTCGAGATGAAACTCGATACGACACGCCTCCTGGCTCAGCGGCGTAAACTTCCATCCACCAATCAATTTCTTGAACGGCCCATCCACCAGATTCATAAGAATACTTTGGTTACTGGTCAACTGGTTGCGGGTAGTAAACGTTTTGCTGATCCCAGCCTTAGAGACATCTACCGCCGCAGTCATCTGCCCAGGAGTGGACTCCAGAATCCGACTTCCGGTACAACCCGGCAAAAACTGAGGATAAGACTGAACGTCATTCACTAACTGATACATTTGCTCCGCGCTGTAGGGTACCAGTGCGGTCCGGCTAATCTGAGGCATAACAATTTCCATCAACAAAAATCCAACAAATAATATCATTTATCCTGCTGTAAAAAAAACGCTATCCCGGCGCTGGGTAACATCGGGTTCATGCTAAGATAGAGCCTTGTCCCCCGCAGGATTGATATGGGGTGTTTTCGATTTCAGATTACCGATGATTCACGACGCTTATGACGAAGAAAAAAGCACATAAACCTGGTTCAGCGACCATCGCGCTTAACAAGCGCGCCCGTCACGAATACTTTATCGAAGAAGAGTTCGAAGCGGGACTTGCCCTGCAAGGCTGGGAAGTTAAATCCCTGCGCGCAGGAAAAGCCAATATCAGCGACAGCTACGTCCTTCTGCGTGACGGAGAGGCATTTCTGTTTGGCGCTAACATCACGCCAATGGCCGTGGCCTCCACGCATGTGGTGTGCGATCCTACCCGTACCCGCAAGTTACTTCTCAACCAGCGCGAACTGGACTCATTGTACGGTCGCGTCAATCGAGAAGGCTATACCGTAGTGGCGCTCTCCCTGTACTGGAAAAATGCCTGGTGCAAAGTGAAAATCGGCGTCGCCAAAGGTAAGAAACAGCACGATAAACGTTCAGATATCAAAGAGCGCGAATGGCAGGTGGATAAAGCACGTATCATGAAAAACGCCCACCGTTAAACCTGCACTCCAATTATTGACCAGTTCCTCACCGCGCCTCCCTCTCCGGCGGCGCGAATGAACATCTTATTGGCTATCACATCCGACACAAATGTTGCCATCCCATTGCTTAATCGAATAAAAATCAGGCTACATGGGTGCTAAATCTTTAACGATAACGCCATTGAGGCTGGTCATGGCGCTCATAAATCTGGTATACTTACCTTTACACATTGGGGCTGATTCTGGATTCGACGGGATTTGCGAAACCCAAGGTGCATGCCGAGGGGCGGTTGGCCTCGTAAAAAGCCGCAAAAAATAGTCGCAAACGACGAAAACTACGCTTTAGCAGCTTAATAACCTGCTTAGAGCCCTCTCTCCCTAGCCTCCGCTCTTAGGACGGGGATCAAGAGAGGTCAAACCCAAAAGAGATCGCGTGGAAGCCCTGCCTGGGGTTGAAGCGTTAAAACTTAATCAGGCTAGTTTGTTAGTGGCGTGTCCGTCCGCAGCTGGCAAGCGAATGTAAAGACTGACTAAGCATGTAGTACCGAGGATGTAGGAATTTCGGACGCGGGTTCAACTCCCGCCAGCTCCACCAAATCATGATCCGGATACGTCCGGTGAAGTACAGAAAGCCCGCACGGCACAAGCCCTGCGGGCTTTTTTGTGTCTGTCGTTGTCCGAGAACATCCGGCTAAATCCAGAGAAAATTGGTACACGTTTAGGTACACGCTATACTGTGGTCCATTAAACGTGTACCAATTATGGAAGGGATCCAGACATGGCGCGTATCACACGCCCCCTCACTAACAATGAAATCCTTAAAGCCAAACCCCGTGAAAAAGACTTCACCCTTCATGATGGTGATGGCTTGTTCTTGCTCGTCAAAACCACTGGTAAAAAACTCTGGCGCTTCCGTTATCAACGACCGGGAAGCAGCAGCCGCACAAATTTGAGTCTCGGCTCATATCCTGCCCTTACACTCGCAGCAGCTCGTCAGATACGCGACCAGCACTTAACCACGCTTGCGCAAGGTATGGATCCGCAGCAGCAACAAGAGCAGGCATCAGAACAACGTCAGATTGAGTTGGATAGTATTTTCTCAACTGTGGCCGCCAACTGGTTCAAAATGAAGAGCAAAAGTGTCACTGAAGACTACGCTAAAGATATTTGGCGCTCTTTGGATAAGGATGTGTTCCCTGCAATAGGCGCGATTCCTGTTCAGGAGATTAAGGCCAGAACGATAGTTGAAGCGTTGGAACCAATCAAAGCACGAGGTGCATTAGAAACTGTTCGTCGCTTGGTCCAGCGCATTAACGAAATAATGATTTACGCAGTTAACACAGGCCTGATTGATGCTAATCCGGCATCGGGTGTCGGAATGGCATTTGAGAAACCGAAAAAGCAAAACATGCCGACACTTCGACCAGAAGAATTGCCAAAGCTCATGCGCTCTTTGGTGATGTCGAATCTCTCAGTTTCGACCCGCTGTCTAATTGAATGGCAACTCCTGACGCTCGTGCGTCCATCTGAGGCTTCTGGCGCTCGGTGGGTAGAGATCGATCTTGATGCCAGGCTCTGGACAATTCCAGCAGAGCGGATGAAAGCAAATCGAGAGCATATCGTTCCTTTATCAACCCAGGCGTTAGAAATTTTGGAAGTAATGAAGCCTATTAGTGCTCATCGTGAACATGTCTTCCCCAGTAGAAATGATCCCAAACAGCCAATGAATAGCCAGACGGCGAACGCTGCCTTAAAGCGGATTGGTTATGGTGGAAAGTTGGTTGCACATGGTTTACGTTCAATTGCGAGTACAGCTATGAACGAGGCGGGATTCAATGCTGACGTCATTGAGTCTGCTCTAGCACACTCTGATAGAAATGAAGTTAGAAGAGCTTATAATCGTTCTACATATCTAGATAAAAAAATAATACTATTTAACTGGTGGGGTGCACAGGTCTATAAGAAGTAAATAGAGCCTGCTGAAATGCAGGCTCCACTTCTTTATTCAGTAAATATTACATCATCAATATTAAAAGACACTTTAAAATTAGGGTAGAGTTTCAATATTACCTTTTCGAAAATCTCATCATCATCATTTAAATTTCTTGCTCTTGAATAAAGACGGTAATTATCTTTTGTTATTTGTTTAATTTCGATATGACAAGCATCATTACTATCAAAGCCTCTAAAGAAGGTAAAACTATCCAAACTTACAGCATAAATATTATTCAAGGCATTTTCGTCCTCAAAGAAGTAAGTTAACTTATAATCCTTATAAACTTCATAATTATAGTTCTTAACTGAATTTTTATTCACAAATAATATATAATTATTCTTCTCTATATCAGCATCATTAAATTTTAAAAAACGCCCTCCTGCTTTGACACAATTGAATAATTGCTGCTTATATATAGATATGATTCCATCTCCATATAGCCCAGCACTTGATAAATATGAAACATCATCAACCACGCCTAAAAACTCACGTTTTGATGGATAAAAAATTAGTTCACTTGTTTTATGGCATATAGGAAGCTTGGATAAATCAACATTTAATGTACTAACAAGCCATTTATTTAAATGTAAATTCACATCTATTTTAAAGCGTAATACAATGTTCTTATCCATTGTCGATTTTATAACTTTTCTCGTAACTTCTTTGCTCTTATACTCCAACATCATATCAAATTTATCTTTAATTAAATCCACTTCCCTTTTCACTTCATTATTATCATACCCCATAGATGTTACCATTATATCTAATTCAGGAGACTCACACGCTTTAATTAGCAGGTGATAGTCGTTAGAACTAAATCCCACCACATCGACTAATTTACGCCAGTCGTACAAGTATCTCAGGTTAAACCCTCTACGTTTTACAGCCAAAACCAATAATATAAAGACTAATGCTCTTATTGCATAGTGATATTCTGTAACAGTATAGGCCTCACCTTCCGGGAGATTTCTAATTCGTTGTTCATCTATACTTGCACGAATTCTTTCTTCATAAGAACCAAATAACATTCCATATAACTCAACTTCATCTGTATAATTAGAAAAGATAGCAAGATCGCTCCACAATTTGCTAGCATTAATTATCGCATCGATCTCCACGTCACTTTTATTGTCAGTTTGAATTGCGCTCCAACGCATCTGAAGAACAGTTAAAACAAACCGCTGAATTTTAAATATAACAGAAATAATTTCGCTAGCATTTCTTTTTTCTAAATTCAAATACTTGACACTAAGATGCTTAGTTCCTGCATTAAAGTACTCCCCCCAAAACATTATCGCACTGTAATCTAACTCATTGCATGCAGATTCAATCAACCCTTTAATGACTTCATAATAGTCTGCGTTATCATCGTGATAACTCAAATAACTATTCAAGGTATCTTCATGATTTTTGATAAAAGCATTAAAGTCATCTCTATTTAAAGAGAGTTTTGCTATCTGTATTATAAATTCTAACGCGGCAGTTTTCTTTCTAAGATTAACATTCAACTCAGAAAAATTATTCATTAACTCATCAATAGAATTTTTTTTCACATCCGAATTATTTAAATATTGATATGACAGTCCAAAAGCTATATCAAAAGGATATGCTGAAACATCCCCATTAACTAAGCATGAAAAAACATTAATAGCATTTCTTATTGACTCTCTGTTATTTTCCAAAAGAGCACTATACAGATAGATGACAACCCCATTAATTAATTCATCATAATGATTAATCACTTTAAATTCATTATCTGTTATTAACACACCAACAATCAAAGAAGAAACTTTCTTTGATGATTTTTTATCCAAAATTTTTTTAGCCGTATAATTAACTTCTATAGTTTTGCTTCCACTACTATGCAGGTTAATATTTGGCACAATAATTTCATATTCATCCAATAAACCTTTTATCTTCATTCCATTTAAAAAATTGTTTAGTTTATGGAATTTCTCTAAATCTATGTCAACAGTCAAAACATTATCACCCCCATATATCCCTATGCTATATGGTTGTTGCTTTTGCATTTTCATTTTGCCATAAGAATAATATCCATTTGGTAAATCTCTAACTAGATTTAAAATCTTATCATGTAATTCAGAGTTAGCATCCTCTAACAAGGTATAACCCTTGACAAGACTTGAGCAGTGAGATTGTAAATACTCAACAGCGAAGTTCTTATTACGTGACATGTTAAATAATTTCAAGTATGTTTTAAAATACTTCAAAAGAAAATACATTGATAGTAATTGTGACACCACATACTGAGCAATACCACCACCAAAAACAAAAAAGAAGAATGAAATTATCAAGGTTGATATTGCATCAATACCAAACTGCACAAGGTTGATTTCATCCAGTATCTTTTTCCTAATATAACTTTCCAACGCACGAGGTGAGGATTTATTAACAGCATCAACAGTCACACTCATAAAAGTTAATGACAACGCACTGATTGTACCGTGTATACCTAAGGAGACCCCCCAAGCACTAAATATCCAATCAAACCCCAATTTTTTTAAATCACTAGAATTAGAAAACAACCACCACCACTCATTTTTACAAAAAAAAACAAGAATACATAAAGTAAAAAAAATAAAAAAACCAGAGATATAACAAAACAATCTTTTACCCATCATTCGTCCTTATGTTTTTTGGGTATTGTAAACCAAAGATAAAACCCTCTATGGTTTTGCATGCCCTGTATATTGATTTGTGTAAATTAGCTCATTACCAATTAGCGCGCAATGCTCTCCCCGCCACGCCTGCCCGCTTAAGAGGTCACTTTTAATGCAGGTGCATGAACGGCCTCAGACCGCACCGGTACTGGTGTTGCGTGGGATAAAAAATACGGGGATTTGCATGCAAAGCCATGCACCTTATGGATGCATGGCTTTTTTCGGGAAAAATAGCGGAATTTTCGGTTTTTTTTCGCGTGCTACCGTGCGGCCAGTTCTGCACGTCGGCGGGTGTAAATCAGGTTCTGTGCCGGGGTGAATTTCTGGCGATTATCATCCCGCGAAGCCGCATCAGGCCTGAATCCGATAGCCGTTAAAATATCGCTGTCCTGCACGGAATAATTAATTTTTTCACCTGCGGCCAGCCACACCGACAGGGCTTCACGCAGATAATCAACCGAGTGCTGCATGGCGCTCTGTTTTACTGCGGGAAGCTGTTCGTGATATCCCATCAGCTCAGGTGCCAGCGTGGCGGCCAGCTCCGCGCCGTGCTGCTGCATAAAGTCATGGAGCCGGTTGCGGATACTGATGTGCTGCACCTCCTCATGTGAGCGGATATAGCGACCGGCGGCCTGATTAATTTCCCACTTTTTCACGTCGATATTGTCGCGCAAATCCTGCATTCTGAGCGGGATTTGTTCGTCACCGGCAAGGAGCTGTTCACGGTATTCCCGTTCAAGGTCTGCCAGTTCGGCTTTACGTTTCAGCCAGGTGTTTTTGTTCGTCTGACAGGCCTCAAAGGCCTGCTGTATGGTCACAGTGGTCACGTGTCTCTCTCCTGATTAATGCCGGAACGGCGAGCTGTAGCAGCCCTGTACTTTACGCGGCGGCGGTGGCGTCACCGGGGCGGGGTCGGGTTTCTCCGGTGCGGCACGTATCACACCGTCAACCGACTCGATGGTGCGGAAAGTGGCCGAGCATTCGATATTGGTACACTGGTGATAACGCTGTTTGACGTTTTCCGACAGATAACGGCTGGTACGGACGTGCGCGGTATTTTTGCAGAACGGGCAGTGAAACATGATTCAGCCCTCTGCCTGTTCGTGGGATTTTTCTGCCAGTTCAGCGGCAAGTTTCATCCGTCTGGCCGGGCTTCTTAACAGCGCCATATCAACCCCGGTTATGACCGGGCGATTCATGCCCGTTACGGACAGGACCGGCTCCTGCTCCATATCAAAATGATACAGGGCTGACTGCATATTCAGGGCATCACCCAGCTCGCGGGTCACGGTCGCACGCGGCGAGGTATCTCCACTCATTTCCAGCGACCGTATACGCAACAGAAAGGCACGTAACAGTGCAGGGTTGATACCGGTCAGCGCCTTCTTCCACTCGCTGTTGGCGTAGGTAGTGAACGCTTTTTCATGGGCGCTGATATAAGCCGTACCGGAGGAGCATGCGCCAAGCATGGCGTGGCTTTTGTCTTTCTCCAGCTCGGTAATCAGACCGGTGAACTCATCAGCCAGTTCGCGGCTGGCGATACGTTTGCTGTGTTCAGCTTTCAGTTCAGGAGTGAGGTTGCCGCGCAGAGTTCGAAAGCGGCTGCGCCAGTCCTGTTCGGCCTGTGCGCTTTCACTGAGGGCGGTCTGTTGTTCCTGCTCACAACGCTGAATGGAAGCCTCAATGTCGCTGAGTTTACCCATGCAGGCCGAGTGTGCGTCTTTTGCTTCGTTAAGTGCGGCCAGCGCACCGGCAATACGTTGTTCCGCGCCTTCATCCTGTTTACTGATAACGGTCTGCATGGCTTTGATAATGAGTTCGGGTTTCATGTTCAGGTTCTCCGTATGTTCAACCTGAAATGATTCTGACGCCTCCTGCACAACAACACGATTCATTGCCGTTGTCAGAGTGCTGGCACAAACAGACCTTAAAATCAGGCTGGCCAGAGAAAGGTCGCAGGAAAACCTTACTCACCGTTTGTTTTTTTACTTATAACTATTCACCACTGTTCACCTTAAATAAAAAGATAAGTAATACAGTAAGTTAAATGGTGAACAGTTGAAGGTCTGACTGTTCACCGTCTGTTCACCACTGTTCACCCTTCAGTTTTGCTCTGGCTATATCATTTAGACTTTATTACGATTGAAAACGAAGAATATATAACTAAAAGAGATATTAATTGCTGCATTGTAATGCAGTGATTTGCATATGTTTGCCAGCGTTTGCCTTTGTTTGCCAGAGCGAAAAGTCAATGTTTGTTTCCCCGAAAATCTCACATGACCTGAGGGAAAATATAAACATAATAAGGAGCTACCCGAAGCCGGACGGACACGACCGGCACTGTATGGACTTTGTGAGGTAGCCCGATGCACACCGCTTTTTCTTCCCCGTCTTCTGCCCCTGCCGCGCCGCTGATGCCGGTTTCTGATACCGTTCACGAGCGCTTTATCCGTCTGCCCGAAGTGATGCATCTGTGCGGCCTGTCCCGCTCGACCATTTACGACCTCATCAGCCGGGAAGCCTTCCCGAAACAAATCTCCCTCGGCGGAAAAAACGTGGCGTGGGCGCAGTCTGAAATCACTGCATGGATGGCGGATCGCATTGCCGAACGTAACCGGGGCTATGACGCATGATGATGGCCGCTCAGCAAAAAGCCCCTTTTTCTGGCTTGCTTCTTTTCGCCGTTTCCAGGTATAGTTTTCCCGCTGTCGCAAAATCGGCAGCCGGGCGTAGGAACCCGAGTTACTTCAAGGCGACACCAGACGCGCCATGCGTCTTTTTTTATGTCGTTGCTCAGGCACACCCATTTTTCGGGCTGTGGTGCTTATACCTT
>ERZ791914.1955-NODE-1955-length-11938-cov-6.021628_pt1 | contig 11938 bp, 10 predicted proteins | sample MGYA00510140_ERZ791914 | MGnify/ENA primary metagenome ERZ791914 (study PRJEB30046, sample SAMN00792079) | human gut metagenome | study: EMG produced TPA metagenomics assembly of the A metagenome-wide association study of gut microbiota in type 2... | reverse complement strand
CACAAGGGTTCGCTATGGATTTTTAAGTGTTCAACTTAATTATACAATCCGCCTTCCTCTTTATTCTAACATATGAGAAAGGAGCAGGCAGGGAATTCATGAAATTTTATAAATCCATAGAAAAAGAGCCGCAGATTTTGCGGCTCTTTCGTGTTCTTTAATCGCGGATGAATTTCTCTCCGGCTTTGATAATATTCTCGATGACCATGGCTGTCGTTACGCTTCCTACGCCTCCTGGAACCGGAGTGATGCATCCGGCTTTCTCAGAGACATTGTCGTAATCGACATCGCCAACGGTCTTTCCGTTTACACGGTTGATGCCCACATCAATGACGACGGCGCCTTCTTTGACCATATCTGCTGTCACGTATCCAGGTCTTCCAACAGCAGCGACAAGAACATCAGCCTCGCGTGTCAAACTTGTCAGATCCTTTGTATGAGAGTGGCAGATCGTTACTGTTGCATTCTCCTTCAGGAGCATAATGGAAACCGGTTTCCCGATGACATTGCTGCGCCCTATGACGACGACGCGCTTTCCATTCATTTCAATCTTATAATGCTTCAGGATTGCCATGACGGCGCGCGGTGTATTTCCGAAGAGTCCGTCTTTCCCGGCAAAAAGTCTTCCTGCATTCATGTCCGTCAGCCCGTCTACATCCTTATCCGGATCAATGAGTGCAATCATCTTTTCAGGATCGATCTGCTCCGGAAGCGGCATCATCATAAGAATGCCTGTTATTTCATCATCATTGCTGAGATCGGTGATTAATTTCCCAAGCTCATCTTCGCTGACATCTTCTGCTTCCTTGAATATGCCTGAATTGATGCCATAACTTTTAGCAGCTTTCTGCATGAAGGATGCATACATGGCAGAGGGCTTGCTGTCTCCCGCCAGAATGATGGCAAGCTTTGGTTCATACCTCTTCGCCTTCAGTTTTGCCAGGCGTTCTGCCAGTTCCTTTTCAAGAGCTGCTGCTACTTCTTTTCCATCTAAAATCATTGCTGCCATATCAGAAGAGCCCCGTAATATTTCCTTCGTCATCCACATCGATACGTTCAGCAGCCGGACGGCGCGGAAGTCCCGGCATCGTCATGATCTTGCCAGTCAGAGCGACGACAAAGCCTGCGCCGGCAGATACTTTGACTTCTCTGACATGGAGTGTAAATCCTGAAGGTGCTCCCAGCTTGGACGGATCATCACTGAAGGATACCGGTGTCTTTGCAATGCAGACAGGCATCTTTCCGTATCCCATTTCTTCAATGTGCGCCAGTTCTTTTGCAGCGGCACCGTCAAATGCCACGCCGTCAGCGCCATAAATTTCTTTTGCAATGGTTTCAATCTTTTCCTTAAGGGAAAGGTCCAGATCATAAAGCGGCTTGTAATTGGATCCCTGATCAATGGCTGCCAGTACTTTTTCACCCAGATCAAGTCCGCCTTCACCGCCGTCAGCAAAGACAGTGGATTCAGCAACAGGTACGCCGGCTTCCTTGCATGCTTCGAAAGCGACTTTCTTTTCTTCTTCTGTATCGGATGGGAACATGTTCAAAGCAACTACGATCGGCAGGCCATACTTCTTCAGGTTGTGCATATGGCGAAGCAGATTCGGAAGGCCTCTCTTTACAGCTTCCGGATCGGATTCTGTCAGTTCGTTCTTTGCCTTTCCGCCGTTCATCTTTAGTGCGCGGATGGTAGCGACGAGGACTGCAGCATCTGGTTTGAGACCTGCGAAACGGCACTTGATGTCCAGGAATTTTTCTGCGCCAAGGTCAGCACCGAATCCTGCTTCCGTAACGACGTAATCAGCAAGATGCAGAGCTGTTCTTGTTGCCAGGACAGAGTTGCATCCGTGAGCGATATTGGCAAACGGGCCGCCGTGAATGAAGGCCGGGACATGTTCGAGTGTCTGTACCAGGTTTGGCTTCAGTGCATCCTTCATCAGTGCGGTCATAGCGCCCTGTGCATGAATGTCGCCTGCAGTAACCGGTTTATTGTCATAGGTATAGCCGACAATGATTCTTGCAAATCTTTCTTTCATGTCATGGATCGAATCTGCCAGGCAGAGGATAGCCATAACTTCGGAAGCGACGGTAATATCGAAGCCGCCTTCTCTTAGCACTCCGTTTGCATGGCCGCCGAGACCTACAACGATATGACGGAGAACACGGTCATTCATATCCATGACGCGATTCCATACAACGCGTCTGGGATCAATGTTGAGTTCATTTCCCTGCTGGATGTGATTGTCGACCATAGCTGCCAGAAGGTTATGCGCAGCTGTGATTGCATGGAGGTCTCCGGTGAAATGAAGGTTGATGTCTTCCATCGGTACGACCTGGGAATAGCCGCCGCCGGCAGCACCGCCTTTTATGCCCATGCATGGTCCAAGGGATGGTTCACGCAGGCAGATCATCGTCTTTTTGCCCAGTTTGGACAGAGCCTGTCCGAGGCCGACGGTCGTCGTTGTCTTGCCTTCTCCGGCAGGTGTTGGTGAAATAGCTGTCACAAGAATCAGCTTTCCCTGTGGTTTTGACAGCACCTCATTCGTGAATTTCAAGGATACTTTGGCTTTGTACGGTCCGTAATTTTCCAGATTTTCAGGAGCAATACCGACTTTCTCACCAATTTCAACAATCGGTTTCATCTCCGCTTTCTGTGCGATTTCAATGTCACTCAGCATCTCTTTTTTCCCCTTTCCTGGCAACGGTGAAATAAAGGTAAATCTTTATTTATTATAGCATGCAAGACACTATGCCGCATAAAAACGTACAGGAAATATGGTCATTTTATGTTTTGGAAAACCGCCAGCAAAAAACTCTCCCCGAAGGAAGAGTCTTTTATTACTGCCGGAAATATACGTGGACGCTTGAGCCTCTCTTTACAGTTGCCCCTATTCCGGGATCCTGCTTGTAGGCATAGCCGCTTCCTTCAGGCTGGAAACCGAGTCCTGCGCGGGTCAGCCATTCTCCCGTGTCGCGGATCGTCCATCCTGTAAAGCTTGGAAGCCTGAATTCTTTCACATCCTCTGATGGAATTGCCGGCTTGTACGTTTCAATATCCTTTGCTTTCGGCTTTGCATGCGTTGCTTCATCTTCCAGTGTCGGTACTGAAAGGTAATGCATGATATGCGTCATGGCTTCCTTGAAAACAGGAGCTGCTACCTGGCCGCCATAGTATACGCCTTTTGGTGTATCCAGTACGACAAGGCATATAGCCCTTGGATCTTCCGTAGGGCCGAAGCCGCAGAAGGATGCGATGTACTGGTTTTTAAGATACCCGCCGTTGACTGCATCGATTTTCTGTGCCGTACCGGTTTTCCCTGCCATATGGTAGCCATCAACCTGCGCATTTGTGCCGCCGCCGGATGCGACTTCCTTTTCCATCATGTCCTTGACTTCATCAGCCACTTCCTTGGATACAGGATTTCCGCTGATTTCCGTCTGATTGACCTTGTAATCGCTTCCATCCGGATTCTTGATTTCCTTGATGATATGCGGCTTGACCATTTGTCCGCCGTTTGCCAGGGCGCTGTATGCCTGCACCATCTGGAGCGGTGTTACCGCAATGCCCTGCCCGATGGACATGGTCGCCACATCGATAGCACGCATTTCCTTCGGATTGAAGAGAACGCCCGATCCCTCGCCAGGAAGATCGATTCCGGTCGGTTTCCCAAAGCCGAATTTCTTTGCATATTCCGTCAGTATATCTCCGCCGGTCAGAAGCCCTATATGGGCAAAGCCGGTATTGATGGAGAATTTCAGGATATCAACGAGACGGACATCGCCATAGGATTCATCATCCCAGTTCCTGATGGCATGGCCGGATGCCCAGACTGCCCCGGGATCGTGCCAGACACGCTGCGTGTCATATGTTTTGGCTGCCAGAGCAGCCGCTGCAATGACAGGCTTGAATGTCGATCCTGGTTCGTAAATATCGACAACGGCACGGTTCTTGAATTCTGCTTCTGTCGCCTTGTCAAAGTGGTTCGGGTCATAGGAAGGCCTGTTTCCAAGCGCAAGGATAGCCCCTGTCTTAGGATCCATGACGATAATGATGCCGCCGGATGCTTTGGTGCTTGTCATAGCGCGGTCGAGCGCTCTTTCTGCATAGAACTGGATATTCTGATCGATTGTCAGATACACGGATCGTTCATTTTCAGCCTTGTACGGAGCAAGAGCCGACTCCAGAATCGGATTTCCACGGGCATCGGTCAGAAGCATCTGCTTGCTCTTGCCTCCGCGGATCAGGTCATCCAGCGACATTTCAAGCCCGTCGAGCCCCTTGTCATCGAGACCTACAAAGCCCAGCACATTCGCTGCCATAGGGCCATTGGGATAGAATCTGCGGCTTTCATCGAAGAAGCCGAAGCCTTTCCACCCTTTTTCCTTGATCAGAGCCTGCACTTTATCGGAATCTTCCGGATCCATCAAACGCTCCAGCCATACGAAGCGTGTTTTCCTCGACATGGCCTTCGCCAGGTCTGATTCATTTTTCTTCAGAATCGGAGCGAGGTCTTTCGCTGCTTCTGCTGCGCTGACGTTCATTGTCCCGGGGTCTGCATACAAGGATTTGACCATGATGGAAAAAGCAAGTTCCTTGCCGTTCGTATCGTAGATCGTTCCTCTTGGTGAATAGAGTGTCTGCACGCCTTCGGTCTGGTTCATCGCCATTTCCTCATACTGGCTTCCGCGGGCAATCTGGATCCAACCAAGTCTTCCGGCAAGCAAAAATCCGACGATGCATAGGATGCCCGCCATCTTCCTGCTTCTGGATTTCATGATTTTTTCAGGACCTGATTTACTCATGCGATCTTCTCCTCATATAACGGACTGCTGCATCGTAGATGGCCGCAGGTTCATTTTCAAGGCTTCCGCTCTGCACGCGGATAAGAAGGTTCTTCATTCCTTCAGGCGTCTTCTCTCCTAAAAGGAGGGGAACACGCTTGTCATAATGAAGTTCCTTTGTTGAAACAGGGATTTCCAGCGCAAGCCGGGACATGTATTCTCCGATTTCCTGATGTCCCCTTGTATCGGCGTCCGGATTTCCGCATCCTATAATGTCTGCGATGGAAAGATCTGTCATCTGCAGCATGGCTTCCGATACATCGGCCGACGTCGGGAATGCTTTTTCTCTGGCAATCTGCCTTATCCACTTGTCGGGATGTGATTTCGGATCGTTGGCAATGGTATGGAATCTCATATGATTTTCTACCAGCCAGGTTACACGGTTGACAAAGGCTTTCGGACGTTTCCAGTGCTTCAGGAGCGCTCTGGTCATTTCAGCCCCTTTCTTATCATGGCCGTAATCAGTAAGCCGTCCCTTGTGAATGCCCCTGACACCAGGCATTCCTTTGCCTACGTCATGAAGAAGAGCCGCCCAGCGGTTGATGAGTAATGGTTTTGATGCATCAAGAACGGCCAGTGTGTGATACCAGCCGTCGAACTTATGAAATTCTTTCTGCTGCGGAAGTCCCACCAGGTGAGAGAGTTCCGGAAGAATGGCAATTTCCGTTTCTTTGCCGTATTCCGTTGCATGGCAGAAACATTCATTAAGCCCTGTACGCACAAGAAGGTCAAAGCCGCGCGCTGCATGCGGCGTCACAATCAGCCGGTCTATTTCACTTTCCACTCTTTCAAGCGAAAGTCCCTTCACCCGTTCAAAGGCGGAAGGCATGCCGTCAATCAGTGAACGATCCGCCATGAAATCCAGCTGTCCCAGAAAACGGCAGGCACGGAAAAGGCGGAGCGCATCCTCTGAAAAGCGCTTGGATGACTCACCGACCGTACGGAGCCTTTTCCGGTCCAGATCAGAAACGCCATCAAAGTAATCATAAATCACGCCGTCTGCATCGACAGCCATGGCATTGACAGTGAAGTCGCGGCGCATCAGGTCTTCCTTCAGATCGGATGCAAAATGCACTTCACTTGGACGATGTGCATCCTGCCCGTACGTTTCGCTCCGGAAAGTCGTCACTTCATAGCTCATGCCATCAATGACGATGATAACTGTTCCAAAGCGGCGTCCCTCTCCTCCAATGGCTTTCCATCCGCGGCTTTCTGCCACGCGGATCGTTTCATCCGGAAGAGCAGACGTTGTAATATCCCAGTCACGAGGCTCAAGCTTCATCATCAGATCCCTGACGCAGCCGCCCACGATAAATGCTTCAAATCCATCTTCATGAAATGCACGCAAAATACACATCGCACCCTTGTCTATGAGTCCGATCCTTTCGTCAGAAGACAGATTTTCAAATCCTTTTTTATGAAAGTAAGAAGAAACCGCCCCCAAGAATCCCATGGTTCTCCCTCCTGTATGAATGTATATCTATTATTATATACTGAATTGGAATGGCGGGCAAAAACAGTTATGCGAAATATTTCGATTTTATAATTCAAATATTTGATAAAAATCCCGTTTGAGCAAAAAAAGACCCATATCCTGAAATGGACATGAGTCTTTTTATTATCGTATAAAATTACATTCAACGATTAGTTACATTCAACGATTAGTCTTTGTACTGAGCTGGAAGTTCAGTTGCTCTTGCTACGCCTGTCTTGATAGCAGCTTCTGCTACAGCCTTTGCAACGACATGAGGAACTCTCTTGTCGAATACGTCAACGACAACATGCTTCGGATCCAGTGTGCACTGTGTAGCCAGATCAGCCAGAGCATGAGCAGCAGCCAGTTTCATTTCTTCATTGATCTGGCGTGCGCGTACGTCGAGAGCGCCGCGGAACAGGCCCGGGAATACGGAAGAGTTGTTTACCTGGTTCGGCATATCGCTTCTGCCGGAGCCATAGATGTAAACGCCTTTTTCTTCAGCTTCTTCATACATGATTTCCGGAACCGGGTTTGCCATAGCGAAGACAATGCTCTTGTCTGCCATGGTCTTCAGAGCGTCATTGTTGAATACGCCAGGAGCGGAGCAGCCGATGAGTACGTCTGCGCCTTTGACAGCATCAGCAAATGTTCCCTGCTTGTTTTCCGGGTTTGTCTTCTTGATCAGTTCCATCTGGACTCTGTCGCGTTTTCCATTGTCAAAGAGAATGCCTTTGGAATTCAGGATGGTCATGTTTTCAGCCTTTACGCCGTCTTCCAGAAGCAGTTTTGCAATAGCTGTGCCTGCAGCGCCTGCGCCGTTGATAACGACTTTGATGTCTTCGATCTTCTTGTTAACGACTTTCAGAGCACCGAGCAGTGCTGCGAGAGCTGCAATAGCTGTGCCGTGCTGGTCATCATGGAATACCGGAATATTCATGATTTTCTTCAGTTCGTCTTCAATGTCATAGCATTTCGGGGAAGATATATCTTCGAGGTTGATGCCTGCGAAGTTCTTTTCCAGAAGCTTTACTGTATGAATGAATTCATCTTTGTCTTTGGTGTCAAGAACGATCGGAATCGCATCAATGTTGCCAAATTTCTTGTACAGAGCAGATTTGCCTTCCATAACCGGCATGGAAGCAGCAGCTCCGATATCGCCAAGGCCCAGTACGCGGGTGCCGTCGGAAATAACTGCTACGACATTGCCTCTCCAGGTCATGGTCAGGGACAGATCTTCGTCGTCCTTAATAGCAAGGCACGGAGCGGAAACGCCCGGTGTATATACGATAGCCAGATCGTGGCCGTCGTTCAGTTCAGCATTCAGTTCAGTCTTGATCATCTGATGCTTTTCTTTTCTAAGCTCAATGGCTTCCTGTCTAAGTTTCTCGGTATCCATAAAAAACCTCCTGAATAATAAAATTAATCTTTTATAGCCGGCATATTCCTGCCGTTGAAGATTTCATACATTTCCTGCTTGAGCAGGCGGCGGATTCTCTTTACTTCCTTCTTGTCGAGTTCCTTTTCCGTCGTGTCAAACAAATAGTTGTCCAGCTTGAAATCATGAATCAGCATCTTTGTGTGGAAAATATTTTCCTGATAGACGTTGACGTCAATCATATCATAGCGGTGGCGGAGATCCGGCGACATATAATTCTGGATGGAATTAATTCTGTGGTCGATATAGATCTTCTTGCCATTGACATCCCTGGTGAATCCCCTGACACGATAGTCAGTGATTACGATGTCTGCATCAAATGACTTCAGCAAATAGTTGAGCGCCTTCAAAGGAGAGATTTTCCCGCAGGTCGATACATCGATGTCTGCGCGGAATGTGCAGATCCCATCCTGAGGATGCATTTCGGGATATGTGTGAACAGTGATATGGCTCTTGTCCAGATGCATGACCACATCCTGCTTTTCCACTTCTTCCTCTGCAATCAGCATCGTCACGCTGGCGCCCTGCGGATCATAATCCTGCTGGGCCGTATTCAGCACGATGGCACCGATCGTATCAGCAACCTCATTCAAAATCTGGGTCAGTCTTTCTGCACTGTACTGCTCATCAATATAAGCAATGTACTTTTTTCTTTCCTGTTCTGTACTGGCATAACAAATGTCGTACATATTGAAGCTGAGCGTCTTCGTCAAATTGTTGAAGCCAAACAGTTTAAGCTTACCTCTTTTCATGAAGTAAACTGACACCCCCATCCTTATTCTTACCCGGAATGGAACATTCCAATTATAACATAGAGTCAAATAGATTGAAAACGATTTATATCTTGTATACTTATTCTGTATAGATATCGATTAAGACTATAATTTTTTTAGCTCATTGAGCAGCGCCTGGATGGCTTTTCCGCGATGGCTGATCTTGTTTTTCTCCTCCATGGAGATTTCTGCCATCGTCTTGCCATACTGCGGCAGGTAGAACAGCGGATCATATCCAAAGCCGCCGTTTCCTTTGTAGAAATCACGGATGATGCCCTCGCAGGTACCTTCTGCTGTGATTTCCTTTCCATCCGGCCATACAAGTGCAATGACGCATACATAATGGCCCTTGCGGTCATCTCCGGTATACGGTTTCAGGTCTTCCACAAGTTTTCTGTTGTTGGCCTCATCATCGCCATGCTTTCCTGCATAACGGGCGGAATAAACACCCGGGCGGTCGCCTAAAACATCTGCAATGATGCCGGAGTCATCTGACAGCACGGGAAGATTTGTGACTTTGGCGTAATAATGCGCTTTCTGCAGTGCATTTTCTTTGAAAGTTTTTCCGGTCTCCTCCGGATCTGGTGCATCAGAGACATCAGCAACAGGAACGGCTTCCCAGCCTATTTCAGAGAATACTTTCTGAAATTCCCTGATTTTTCCTTTATTATGAGTTGCAAGAACCAGCTTCATTAATTTACCCTGCCTTTCATTTATGACCACTCGATTTATGCCTGACCATGTCCCATCATCAGGGCGACGGAATCTCTCTTAGCATTTCTCCAGGCTTCTTCTGCCTTTGCCAGCGATTCAGCTGTCTTGCGGCAGAGCGCATCTGCTTCGCGGATAACCATATCATCCGCCTTGGGAAGCGGCAGCCTGAGAATCCGTTCCGTTATTAAATGGTATGAATACCCTGCTTTCATCGTATTAAGGAAAAGCTGGCCGACCGGGCCGTCCAAGTACAGTTTCAAGTACCAGGAAGTGTACCTGCCTGAAGGGCGGAGTGCCAAGATGCCAGGTGCAAGAACGCAGGATGTCCCTTCCGGAATGACGGCGGTCTTCACACTTCCATCCCTGACTGTAATGACAAGATCGCCGCTTCTGACAGCAATCCCTTCATCGCCTTCTTCTGCCGGCGCTGAGGAAATAAGGTCTTTCCTGATTCCTGAATCAGAAATGCCTTCTGCAGAAAGGCCGTCATAATATCCGGCGGAAAGTCTTCCAGGCATGAGACCTTCGAACACTTTTCCGATGGAATGATCGAGATCCAGAATATTTCCTGCAAGGATCGACTGAAGCGCAGGAGATCCATTGTATGCGTAGATATCGATATTCCAGTCGTCAGCTGCTGCAAAATCTTCAGAAGAAAGCTTAAGCGTATCATACCCATGGAAAGCGCCGGCTTCAAATCCGGATTCGCCAAATGATACGGCAGGCGACTTTTCTCCTGCAAACCGGAGGAATGCGTACTCCTTGCCGCCTAAATCTGTATCATAATAAGAAACGAGTTTTCCTTCAGCGGCCAGAGCCTTTCGTGCGTCTTCTGCTTCCTCACTGTCTTCAAGAAGAAGCGCATATGGAATCAAAACATCCATCGTGCCCTTCTCTGAAAGTCTTCTGGTGATCGAGGCAGCATGCGCAATGCTGCTTGTTTCCCAGTTGAATATGTAATTATATGCTTCCGTGTCAGCATCAAGTTCTTCCTCCATCATCATCCGCCCTCGAGGGAAGACCATATGGAGCTTTTCTTTCCATTCCGGCGAATTCATGGCAAGAGCTATTCTCTTCGTCGTCAGATCCTTGAAAAGATTATCCAAAACAGGAAGGTAGTTTTCTGCGCCGGAGAAAAGGATTGTCTGTCCTGCTTCTTCTGCCTTCTTTCCTGCTTCCTTGAGAAGAGCTCTGACTTCCTGACGCGCTGTGCCTGCTCCCGGTGCAAAGGCCATCGGATCCACGCGTAGCGCGAGTGTATACACTCTGGCATACGTATCGGCATCCCCTTCATAAAGGCCCAGGCGGTCAGCCGTCTTCTTCATATTTTCATACAGATCTTCAATGGAAATGCCATACTGGGCATTCGACGAATTGCTGAAAAGGAAATAGTCCAGATACCTTGCACGCATGACTTCCTGGAAGATATTTTCTTCCGGTACGCCATAGCGTCCAAATGTATTCGTTGCATCAATAATATCCTGTGGAGTCATATCCAATCTTCCTTTCGTTTTTGACTTCAATTGTTATCATTATACTTCACAGAGCCATTGATGCGCTACCTTGCGCAAATACGGCTGTCTTAACCGAAAAAAAACGCACATGGAATTCCATGTGCGTTTTTGCCGTAATCCAACGATTAACGCTTGGAGAACTGGCTTGCTTTTCTAGCTTTCTTGAGACCGTATTTCTTACGTTCTTTCATTCTCGGGTCACGGGTCAGAAGACCTGCGCTCTTCAGCAGTTTTCTGTAGTCAGCGTCTACGTCGAGCAGTGCGCGGCTGATGCCATGACGGATAGCACCTGCCTGGCCTGTACGTCCGCCGCCTTTAACGTTAGCAATAACGTCATATGCGGAGGTTGTGCCTGTCAGTTCAAGTGGCTGTTTAATGATCAGTTCGAGAGTTGCAAGATCGAAATAATCTTTCAGTTCACGACCGTTGATTGTAATGTTTCCCTGTCCCGGTACCAGACGGACTCTGGCAACGGATGTTTTTCTGCGGCCAGTGCCGTAGTATGTAGCTTCTGCCATTTCTTATATTTCCTTCCCTTCTGGTTAACGGATATTGAGCTTCAGTTCTTCAGGTTTCTGAGCTGCGTGCGGATGTTCTGCACCAGCATAAACATGAAGCTTACGATACATCTGAGCGCCAAGTTTGTTCTTCGGAAGCATGCCGCGAATAGCATGTTCAACAACCCAAGCTGGTTTTTCACGAAGAGCGTCCCCGGCTTTCTGGTATCTATCTCCGCCGATGTAACCGGTGTAGTGGAAGTATACCTTCTTCAGTTCTTTCTTGCCTGTCAGAACGACTTTATCTGCGTTGATGACGATAACGTTGTCGCCTGTATCAACATGCGGTGTGTAAGTAGGTTTATTTTTGCCTGTGAGGACTTTAGCTACACTAGCTGCCAGACGGCCAAGTGTCAGTCCTTCTGCATCAACAATATACCATTTACGGGTGATGTTTCCCGCATTGGCCATAAATGTGCTTTTCATTATAAATGATTCCTCCTGAATACTAAACAGAACCGCAAGATATTGTCTTTCCTCCGGGGCTAGTGGTTTCCGGACAAATCTCACAAGAGGTATTATACCTTTTACGGAGAGTTCATGTCAAGTAAAAATAAAGACTTTTTTGTTCCCCGAATTGCAATAATAAGTTGAACACCCGGCGAACCTTTATACAGTAAGTGCTG
>ERZ791914.1932-NODE-1932-length-12047-cov-6.426534_pt1 | contig 12047 bp, 13 predicted proteins | sample MGYA00510140_ERZ791914 | MGnify/ENA primary metagenome ERZ791914 (study PRJEB30046, sample SAMN00792079) | human gut metagenome | study: EMG produced TPA metagenomics assembly of the A metagenome-wide association study of gut microbiota in type 2... | reverse complement strand
TCGACACCGCGGGTATGAACCGCGTGCTCTAGCCAACTGAGCTATCTCGCCATATGTAATTTTTGATAAATATGGGACCTATAGGGCTCGAACCTATGACCCTCTGCTTGTAAGGCAGATGCTCTCCCAGCTGAGCTAAGATCCCATATCCTGTTTTTCATCAGCGCTTATGTCCCGCTGACATTTATAGATTTTAGCACTGTTCTTTTAATTTGTCAACGGTAATTTTTAAAATTTTTCAAATTTTTTCTTTTATTTCTACAATAGCGTCGATTATGGTACGAACCTGCCCAATTCAGGAAAAAGGCTGCCTGCTTTCTCAGCAGACAGCCTTCTTCTCATCATGTCAAACTTCCACGATCTCCCGCACACACAGATCATCTACCGTCGTATGTAAGATCTCGGCAAGTGCAAACAGATTTTCAATGCTCGGCATCTTTTTTCCCTTCTCCCAGTTCCAGACACTCTGAACCCCGGCGAGCCCCATCTTCTTCTGAATGTCCGGTCGGTTCATCCCCAATCTTTCACGTCGGCTACGGATATTTTCGCCCGTTTTCTTCATGTTCAAGTTTGCATAGATCTGTTCCGATTCTTTCATATCTTTGCCCTCCCTGATTTCTTTTCTTATACCCATATTTTACACTCCGGGTTAAAATCATAAAAGGTCAGGACAGAAAAAATTTTCGTTCAGGTTAGACCCCCTTCTTTTTTCCTTTTACCCCTTTTTATATACTGTTTTAGGTACTTTTTTATCATTTTAGATTATATGTGTTTTTGGTCTCCCCAACTTTTGCTTTCTTTTCTGGACATATATTTTTTCGGGTTAAATTTTTAAAAATGTCACTTACTTCCGTAAATCGTCCCGAGTTCATACCCTCTTTTTCTGTCAAGGTCGAGGCTCTTCAGGAAAAAGAGCGTATCATGTTCATCGCAGTCCGTCTGGCTTTCCCGGAAGAAGGACAGGTTTTCCTCTATACGTTCATCCAGATTGCTGATGCTCTTTCGCAGTTCCTGATAGAGACTTTTGGTAACCATTTCTTTGTAATGGCCCGGCACCTGGTTCAGCACCCACTCGTGGAGATGGATCATGTTGTGCAGTACAAGTTTTTCGTCTTCCAGCCCTTCCGGTGTTATGACAAAGCATCCTGTGCCAGGGTAAAACTGAGCCTTGCTGCTTCCTTTCTTTTTACAAAGTTTCAGTTTGAACAGATCATATGAAAAATAAGTCAGCTCATCCGGCAGCGGAATCGTCTCCGGTTCCCAGGTTCCGTCCTCACGCTGTGCTTCCGCTGCGATGAATGGCCCGCAGATGCTTTCCCGTTCCATCCGCATATCGTCAAAGAACTCCTCAAACTCACCCATCCGCATGGAAATCGTCATTCTGTCCCGGATTTCCTGATCCACTTTTTCCGGGCTGCCTGTTTTCACCGGACGTGTCTTGTACAACTGGTCAAGTCTGACTCCATAAAGCCGTGCCAGATTCAACGCATTATCAATGCTTGGAAGTTTCGGATGTGTTTTGCTCTCCCAACTGCATACCGTCTGCTCTGCCGAAAGTCCAATCGCGTCTCTCACCTGTTTTAACTTCAGGTTATTCTCAATTCTAAGTTTTTTCAGATTTTTTGCTGTTTCTATGGAATCAATCCCAACATTATTATAAGCATCCATCTAAAATTCTCCTCGTTATTCTCCAAATTATTTCTAAAAAATGTATCCTCGTTACTGTTCATTCAGCAGTGAACCGTAACTGTCCCCCGACAGTTGAATCCTTTTTCTCATCCTGGGCTTGCATTTTTTCTCTGGAAAGTGTAATATCATAGATGTAACTAAAAGGAAACTGAGTGGCTTCTGCCTACGCAAAGCAACTACTACCCTAAGCTACAACTACCCAAAAAGCTCAGGTCCAGAGTTAACCTTACTTTCATAACTCTGGTTCCCCTGAGCTTTTTCTTTTATCAGATCTCCGCCAGAAAAAATTCCTTATTTCCCGCGTGCTTCATCCATCTTCTTCAGAATACTCTTTGCAAGATTCATCGTCTGCCCACCGCACATTTTACCGAAGAGTTTTCCGCAGGCTTCCACGGCCTCCGCCTCTTCCTTCACGCAGTCCGCATAGATTCTTTTTGCGATCACCGGGGCAATCAGCTTCCATTCTGCCGTTCCAAACTCCTCTGGCAGAATGCCTTCATCGCGCATTTTATACAGCTCTTTTTCCACGCGCTCCCGCGTCACCATCCACTCAACGGTTGCAAACGCCATCTTTTTCGCCGCTTCCTGCTCCGATGTGATCGGTGCTTTCTGCGCTTTCATCTCTGAAAATTTTTCATTCACAATCTTCAGCACAAACGGCGCTCTCGAGTCCGGATTATTCAGTTTCGACATATTCTTGACGATAATGCCTTCCTCGCAGTCCCCATCCGTATACTTCGTAATCCGCATGAAACTCCGACAGTGATCCCAGTCCACGAAAGGTCCGTCATACAGCACATGTATATACGGAACTCCTACCTCAGCCGCCAGCGCCTTTACCTGCTTCTGCGGCAGATAACCGTCCGCTTTCAGATCGTAGACATCGTACATGATCCAGATATTCAGATATTTCTCCGGATACGGTACACGATGACGCGTCATCCATTCCCCGAAAAATACATAATCGGGATACTTCTGAAACTTCTCCGCGTCCAGTGTATCCACATAGTCGAGAAATTTTGATGTCGCGTCGACATCCTTTGTCCTCACGATCTGCTGCTTTCTGGAGAACGCCGCAAGCTTTCCTGTTTCCGGGTCATACCGTACGCTGGCATTGCTTCCATCGATTTTAATCTGAATCACAATGTGATCCCCGGGCTCGAAAGCCCAGGTGTTCTTGTTTTTGTGCATCTCATTTTCCTGCACGATTCTTTTTATATCCATAAACTTCTTCTGTTCCATAAGTTTTATCCCCTTTCTATTCCTCATTAGTACGCTCATAAACCGTACCCGGCTCATAACTCAGCTTGCGGTCGAGATCCAGACTCTTCAGGTAGAAGAGCGTATCGTGCTCCTCACAGCTTGCTGCACTGATCCGAAAAAACGACAGATTGTCCATAATTTTCTGATCCAGATCCGCAATCTCTTCCTTCAGGTTCTGATAAAGGCACGCAGTAACAAGCTCCTTGTACCGGGACGGCAGGCGGTTCAGAACCTGTTCGTGGAAGTGGAGCATCTGATGCAGCAGTGCCGCCTCATCCTCCACATCATCAATTTCCGGCTGGAACTCATCCCATCGGAAATACGTCAGCTCATCCGGCAACGGAACCGTCTCCGGCTCCCAGCATCCATCTTCTCTCTGCGCCATCACAGCAACGGCCGGTCCGCAGATGCTTCCCGGTTCCAGACGCATATCATCGAAGAGTTTTTCGAGAATCTCCACCCGCTGTTCCATTTTTTCATTATTTCTTGAAAACATCTTGTTTTCCTCCTCATATAATCAAGTGTTTTTTATTGAAAATTCAAGGTTTTTCAACCTTTCATATCTCAGTGAATAAGCCACAGCTATGAGCATTTCGATGTATCAGGTACTGAAATAGCGGTTGAATGGTATACGAAATAAAACGTCATTGATTTTCGCTTTACTGGCCTTGTGTATACCCTTCCCTCTATGGCAGCTAACCTCCTATATCCACCAGGATCATCTCTGTCTCCAGAGGTCCTAACTTCCTTCGTCCTGCCTGTCCATAACCAGGGTGTCAGCTATGCTCCTATACGGGGTCTCGCCCCATGGAAAATATTCCTGCCGACTACTGGCTCATTCTTTGTATTATTGATTACTGACTCGCTTCCTGTTCCAGCACTGTGATCAGTGGACGTTATCTGTTACATTCTGCTTAATTCAGTGGCTATCCACTTGACAGCCTCCATTACAGTTACTTGTCTTTCTTACACAGCCTGTAGATAAACTGCCGGTCTCTTGATGTCACTGACCATCTTTTTCGGATCATAATCCACACCTTTTGTCAGCATGGCATAAAAGACACGTATCAACTTGGCTGCAATCGCCATAAGTGACTGCATTTTCTTCAACGGATTCAGCCTTCTGGTTGTGTAATAATTATGGAGTTCCCTGAACTCCTGGTTCTTCGACACAAGTGACATTGCAACCTCAAAGAGCAGATATCTGAGTCTCTTTCGACCTCGTCTGCTTATTGTTGTCTCGCCCTTGTGCTTTCCCGAACTATTTTCAACCAATGCCAATCCTGCAAGCTTCTGCAGTTCCTTCGGATTGTTGAAGCGGCTGATATCACCTACTTCTGCAAGGAACCCTGACACTGTCCTGATTCCCACACCTTTGATCTCTAACAGCTTTTCAGCCATCGGAATCTTTCTTACCAGTTCTTCAATTAGAACCATAACTTCCTGTAGACGCGTATTTCTGGATTCATAGTCCTCCAGAAGCATTCGGATTTCCATTCTTGCAGACACCGCACCTTCTTTGCTTCCAACGCTGTGCTCTGCAGCTTCTATCAGGGTCTTCGCCCTCGCCTTTCCAACTGCTCTTAACTTCGCATCACGCCAGATTTGGTTCACTCCATCGATACCTAACGTCAGGATATCTTCAGGGAGTGGTGCTGCTTTAAGAATTAGCATTCCGCTCTTGGCATCCGGCTTTCCGTATACCGTCTTATATTCAGGAAAATATATATTGAACCAACGACTGATCCTGTTTTGAATTCTTGTAAGTTCCGCCTGTAACTGGAATCTTATGTTTGATGCAGTTCTAAGATCAGCATAAACACCATCCGGCAGATATGGGATCATGTAACGTCCCTCTCTAACTAATCCTGCTATAACTTTCGGATCCTTACGGTCATTTTTAGTAGGATTATTGTCGTCGAGTTCTTTTGTTTTTTTCACATGGTGAGGATTTACAAGAACTGGTTTCATTTCATTATCCTGTAGAAACTTTCCAAGATTGAACCAGTAATGCCCGGTCGGTTCCATACCCGGAACCACCTTATCCTTCTCATGCCTTTCTTTGAGCTCCAGGATCCATTCCTTAAATGTTGCAAATCCGGCCTCTGTGTTACTAAACTTAAATGGCTTCTTCGAATACTCGATTCCTCTGTAATCAAAAGCTCTAGCATAGTGCGTTTCACTTCCGACATCAATTCCGAGTACCAAAGTTTTTTCTGTAATAGCTTCAATTTTTGCGTTCTGTGTGTTAGACTTCATTATAGATACCTCTCTGCATAATAAGATTTTTACTAACCTGCCAGTCAGTAGTCTTATTGTACTCTGAGGTATTTTCAATTTTCAACGTCTACGCTCCTTGTTTTTTAATTTGTAATTCTATTTTACTCTTCGCCTCGAATCCCTTAAATATTAACCTCAAAAAAATTTTTTTTCGTTTTACCCATTACCTACCACTGATCCGGGCATCTTTTTATCGTTTTGCTTATGTGTGTAATTGATTTTTTTCTAGCAATTTCATATGCGTCACACATATTTTTTCTACTTTCACTCGCTGTTTAAAGTCTTTTCGTCCCATTAATCTCTCCTGCCTGATGAGGTTTCTGGCCGAGCTTTTCTCTTTCACCCTGTAAAATTCTACCATACTTCATCTGTCCGGTCATTCATCCCGCAGTATAACTGCCGTACTCTCTTTTACTTTCAAACACTTCCACAAATTTTCTATAATTTCCATTCTCCCGATCCGGTATCGCAAATATAATCGCATCAAAGCTGTCAGCTCTTTCCTGAATACATCCCTTGAAAATTTCTGCCACTTCTTCCGCTTTCTGCCCGAAGCTGCAGCCATATGCTCCCAGAATCAAATGATCAACTTCGTTCTCCCTCGCAATATCCAGAATAAACGCAATTCTGCTTCGCAGGATCTCCGTATTTTCCTCCTTTGACACCGGTCTGTATTCCTGCACTGCAGATAAATTTGGTGCTGCACAACTGATCACATCACACTTCCTATGCACTCCGTCCCGGAAAAACCAGACTTCCGGCAAATAAAGCGCCCTGTTCAAATACATTCCTCTGTTTCGATTCTGCTTATTCCAGATATAATAGTGAAAAAAATTACTGGCGTATAAAACATTGTAAAGAAATGACTGATGACATAAACTGATTTCCTGCCCCCACCAGCCTTGCATAAAGCCATCACATGGCGTTTTGTAGGAAGCAAAACTTAAAGCAGCCGTCTTTCCTGTGCTCCCATACTTCATAATTGCGCCGACACTGTCCACATCCTCTACCAGAATGCGCGTATTTTTCTTTTCCCGTTTTTCTCCCTTTACGCAGGCAGGCTCAGGCCCATACATCTTCGTCCCCATACAGGAAAATGTGATTTGCTCTTCATACTTCTCCCGCATTTCTTTTGTATGATCCTCTGCTGCCTTTGATCTTTGCTGCCTTCGTTCCCATTTTTCTTCATCTTCTTGCTTCCACATTTGATTGCCTTTCCAATTTATATTCATCCAACCAAAAACAGACGAACACGATGTCCCGCACCATGCCCGCCTGCTTTTCATTTCTCAGTTTCTTTCATCCCATTTACCCGCCTTACTGCCAGCTCCGTTATCTCCGCAATGGGTATCGAATCAAACTCCGCCAGTTTCAAAACCATTTCGCAGATATCCTTTTTCCGAAATGCTTTCACACATTCGCACGGCTGCATTTTGTACTGCCGCTGTACAGCACGAAATGCCCTGCACAAAATCATTCTGCCTTCCCTCAAATCCCATTCATCCCTTTGATCCGGCGTTCGGAAGCAATACTGATCCTTCAGACCATGCCATAACGCCTCCCGCTTACGCCGTATAATTCTCATCGCCATATCTTCCGCCTCTTTCGTCCCCGACTCGCCATAAGCTCCGGACAGGTACGCCTGTAGATACAAACTGGTCTCATCGTCCACTATTTTGGTCCACAGGACATCGCACATTTTATAATCCGATTCCCATTCATCCCAGGCAAGCTCCCTGTTCCGGTTTCCCGCAATACAGCGCAACCATTCCCGGCTGGTGACAATCATACAGCATCCTGAAGTCATGCTCTTCCACTGAAACCGGTAGGCGGATATCTTGCCATCCTTTTCTGTGAAATTTTCAGGAACCGTTCCGCAGAGAACCGCCTTTCTGACCGCCGCCTTCGCATATCGGCAGGCCATCTCAAGCGACGACGTAACATAAAACCCAGCTCCCAGATCATGCCCCGGAAAACATTTTGTCAGATCAATTTCTGGAACCGCCGTATAGCTTCCATGATAAAGGATCATTCCATTGTCCAGATCCTCGTTTTCGCACGGTTCCACCCATAATTTATTATTCCTAACTAATCTCTCCCACATAAACGCCCTAACTCCTTTTGATTCCCTTTCTGGCTTTCTATCATCCATTTATCTGTCTTGCCGACAATGCTGTTTATTTCGATTCTTCCATTCTCCCCAAATTCTATCCATGCGGAATCTATACAGATATCAACATACCATGGAATCTTGTAACTTAATAATACGATTGCATGTTTTCCTAACGTTTGAAGAAAATCGGAATCATATGCCTTGTAATACATATCGAATCGATCCATAAATATAATTTCTGCCTTTTCTAAATCACCAACAACCTGAATCTGTCCGCATCGAAAGCTGGTCGTTGCAACTGGATATCCCTTTGCTGCCAGCATCGACAGTATCGTACATGCATATGTTTTGCCAATTCCCCCCCCTCCTGAACCGAAAATTCATATATGCCATTTTCCAGTTCAATCGATAGCTCTGCTGTCCCTTTTACTTCCATATCAATACTCCTCCTCCAGATAAATCCAAAAATCGTCGTACGTATAAAATCTGTGTCCGTCAATCTTCACATCAATGCTCTGAGGATACCAATAAGTAAAAAATCGAATCCGCTGCTCTGGAATATATATCCTGCCTGTCGGTTCCTGTATTAACAGCTCTCCGGCATTCAAGCCAAGTTCCAGCCCGTTTACGATTCTTTTTTCATACTGAAGCCCTAACAGAATCTTCGCTGTTGTACTCAGACACTCCAGCGGAAGCTTACATCCACATCGATCAATAAAAAACTTCGAAGACCAAAAGTTTCCCTTATCTATCTCTCTTATAATTCTCCGGTTAAATTTTGTATCTTCTATTTTAATATCTGCGAGAATGCAGTCCGCATCATTCAAAAATTCTTCACTTTTCATAATATTTTCATCTGTAATGATTTCCAGCATGCTTCATCCTCCAAAACACAGCCCCTCAGAACCACCGCCATGCACCAATTCTTGGCCTGTGATCCTAATTCTGTAATGATCTTATCACACGACCTCAGCCCCGTCATTCATCCCACAGTTTAATCGACCTTTCTCATATTTCATTAAAAAACAGGATGCCACCCTGCTTCGTCAGCAGAATAACATCCCGTTTTTCCTTACTTGACTTCTCTTTCCCAGTTTCGCCGTCCATACGAACGACCTAGTAAACACTCTAAGCTATAATATATTACCTAAATTTTTTATATTATCTAAAAACTTCTTGCAGTTTACCAGACCATGCTCGTTATCTGTCTTACCCATGCATAAGATTTTTCTAGATACTACATTTACATACTCCTTAAAATCTCCACCAGTTACCTCCCGTACCCAGTGACCCTTAGCATACGCAATTTCAGGCTTCTTTGAAAGCTTTATTTCTACCAGGTAAACATTTGTAGCTATACTATCTGTTAGATAAGTATTTATATCTATATTATCTGTATTCCTGTCAAGTAATACTAAATCTACTTCACTATTTGTTCTTATGTTGTGATAGAAATAGCATTCATAACCTGAATCCTTTATTGCATGAACTACCAGCATATTTCTCAGTACCCAATCATTTACCTGACTAAAATTTTTCTTCCTTACACTACCACCTATACTAATCATCGCATCTACGATCAAAGAGTATATATTGTTAGCAAGATATGGAGATACGATATAGTAATTAACATATCTGTTCTGGCAACCTATACATATGTTATTGCATCCAACAACTACACCAATATCTTCTAAAGCCCGTAATACTTTTTGTATTGTACTTCTGTCAATAGTCTTACTCTGTCGTATCCCCAATGTTTGATTTATTAACCTTCGCAAGGTTAACTTATCTTCAATAACTTTATCTGACAGAGCCGCAGTTATTACCCTGTCAAAAGACAAATTCCTTGAATTAGAATAAATAATTGCATATAAAATTATATACGTTGCTATACGAACATCCTGTCCCGAAACACCATCAAAATCTGGCAAATGGTTCTTTAAGATTGTTGAAATAATGTTTCCTGCGATCGAGGTATTTATATAGGATTTTAATCCGTCTACACCCTGGTAACTTGATGCTTCGTACAAACCACCCGAAGTTAAGTAATCCTTTAAACTACCACCTACCGTTCTCGCATACTCTGGATAAGATACAAAAGTAACATTATTTAATATGCACCTGTGGAACAACCCATCACCAAATGCACACTCAATCGAGTAAGAATCCGTCCCTGCTACTACTACCCTTTTCCCATCTAAGGTAAAGTTATCTGCTAAAGTACCACTGCAATGTACAAAGTCTTTCACTGCAGATACTTCATCTATAAAAATATATTTTATATTGTCTGGAATACGATTTAATATATCTATTAATACATCAATTCCTATATTTTTACCTGGTAAGAATTGGATATAGACACTTCTCTCGTAACTTCTTAATCTTCGTATGCACTGACACATACCAATCGACTTTCCTGTAGATCGTAATCCAGATATTGCATATACCTTACCCCTAGCTACACTGTCATATCTACAGTATCTTACAACACTATTTACAAAATCTCTTTCTTTTGATATGCCTTTTAGCGTATCATCTATATACTTTTGAAGCGCTTTTCCGGTTCGCCAGGAATATCTGCTTGTAACCACGCAATCTTTAACTTGAACTGGTTTTGGAAATTGATACATAAAGATACCATCCTTCTATCACTACAATTAAAAGCTCTTTTAATTTTCTTTCTGATTTTATCATTCATTTACGAAAAAGCCGGCGATCATGATGTTTCCCTGCACCATGCCCGCCTGTTTTATAAATTTCTCATTCTCTTATTTGTCTGAAAAAACTCTGGCAAATTCCCTGTAGTTCCCATTCATTCCGTCCGGCACCGCGAACACGACCGTATCAAAACTCGTATGCATCGTTGTCAGAAATTTCTTAAAAATCCCGGCAACTTCTTTCGCATCCTGTCCGAAAACGCCGCATCCGTATGCACCCAGAATCAGTGTTTTCACATCGTTCTCTTCCGCAATATCCAGCACAAACTGGATTCTGCTTTTCAGTGCCTCTGTATTTGCCTGGTCGGAGACATTTTCGTATTTCTGTGCCGCCGCCTTATTCGGTGCTGCACAGATGATCACATCGCAGAACGCTTCCTTTCCGTTCCGGAAAAATCCAATTTCCGGCGAATACAGCGCCCGGTTCAAATACAGCCCTTTCTGTTTATGCTGCATATTCCATTCATAAAACTCTCTCTGAAAACTTTCCAGCACATTGTACAAAAACGATTCATGACACAGACATTCTTCCTGCGCGATACTGCCCCTAATAAAACCGCCGCCCGGGCTCCGGTAAGAAGCGAAATTCAGAACCGCCATTTTCGATCCCTGATATTTCAGGATTGCAGCAACGCTGTCCAGATCCTCCACGAGAATACACATCTTGTTCTTCTCTGCATTCTTGACCGGATTTTCTGAATTCCAGACCACTTTGTAAAGTTTCGTTGCCGAAATAGAAGCCTGAATCTGATCCTTGTACTTGTCCTGCATCAGCTTCGTATGGCGTTCAGCCTTTGCCGCATTCTCCATTTTTCTGTTGTACCTCTGTTCACTCATGTAAGCCACCTTACCATCTCCATTTCTGCACAGAATCACTCACTCATAATCTCATGCACACAGTTCCGTGTCGCAGCAGCGGCATACTTTCCAAATTGTTTTCCGATCTGCTTCACGATCTCCGGCTCTTCCTTCACGCAGTCATAGTAAACTCCGCGTGTCAGCTTTCTTGCAAGCGTTTCCTCTGTCTCCACTTCTTTCCAGTTCTCCGAAAGCTCTTTCTCATCGACCAGCTTCAGAATCAGTTTCCGCACACGCGCTACAACCACGATCGAATCCGCCAGTTCCTGCCGCTTTGCGCCCGCAGAAACATCACCCACATGCGTGCGTGTGATTCTCTTTTTCTCTGCGAAGTTTTCTCCGACAATCTTCGTGTAAAACGGAAGCTTTTCGTTCGGATCGTTTAAGCGGGACATATTTTTGACTACAACGCCCTCTCCGTACTCTCCGCCCAGCGCCGTTTTACCAACCATCGCCTCAATCTGCTCCCAGTTCTGGAACGGTCCCTGATAGAAAACAGGCACATAGGTCAGCCCGAGCTTCTCGACCATCTCCATTACCTGCTCCTGCGGCAGATACTTTCCGGTTTCGAGATCCATGGCGTCAAAGCAGTACATCTGATGGTATCGCTCTTCCGGATACGGCACTGCATGCTTCACGAGCCATTCCCCAAACAGCAGATAGCGGCTGCCGAGTACGCTTTTCACTTTCTCCTTGTCCAGTTTCTGCACCCACTCCCAGGCACCACGGAGGTTGTTTTTCTCATCCAGCTCCGTTTTGCGGCCGAAAGCGCGGAGTTGGTCGCGATTTTCATCATAAAAGAGCGAGAGGTTGGCTCCATCAATTTTTTCTTCTACACAGATCTGATCCCCCGGCTGGAATCCAGCAGCATGTCTGGGACGCAGACGGACGATGTTTATGTATTTTTCTTCCATTTTGTTGCATCCTTTCCGTATGATATAGGTTTCTTTGTAGAAAAGTATATCATGCGGAAGACGGGATTGCATTCAACTTGCGGGTGAATTATAAGTACATAAGTTCCCTCTTTCATACTCGCAAATAAGTAAAATGTACAGATCTTGATATCTTATCTGAGAGTATGAAACTTTTTCTGTAAAATAGTGTTTAAAAGGTTCTTCTATGATAAA
>ERZ791914.1907-NODE-1907-length-12225-cov-3.142728_pt1 | contig 12225 bp, 10 predicted proteins | sample MGYA00510140_ERZ791914 | MGnify/ENA primary metagenome ERZ791914 (study PRJEB30046, sample SAMN00792079) | human gut metagenome | study: EMG produced TPA metagenomics assembly of the A metagenome-wide association study of gut microbiota in type 2... | reverse complement strand
AGAGTTACAATTATGAATAAAAAGTATATATACAGTTTGTGTGCGGCCTCGTTCCTTATGACGGCTTGCGACTACAACGAAGATAACTTCCCCGGTTTCGATCAGGAACCCATAACAGACGTTGTCTATTACGAAGGGGATTTCACAGGAAAATATCCTACGGAAGGCTATTTCAGCCTTGTGCAGGGTGATGAAGATGCCGGAAAAGCAACCATAGAAGAGGCGTTAGTCAGCATGCTTGAAGATACTTATCCATACTGCGATAAGGGGTCATCGGCTAAGATTAAGGTGAAAGTGGCGGACGTGATGCCTTCTCAGGAGAAAGAGCCTGCCTATAAAGATGCCTATGAGTTGGGAAAAGATGATTATGATTCGATGGGTACAGAAAAGGGGCAACCGGGCAAATACGATAATTTCGATAAGAATATGGATGTAAATGCCTATTTGACCGCTTTCTGCAATACGAAATATGCAGATAAGGCCGAAGGGTTTATTTGTAAGATTACTTATAAGTATTATGCCGGGACGACGACCAACCAGTCCAGATACTATAAGAAAGGAGCAAATGGTTGGACGGAAGAACCGCTTATTCCTTATGATGCGGATAAGAAATACTCATTGGTTTCCGATGATTATAAGGCTATGGGCACAGACGACGGCGAACCGGGGAGTAATGACGAATTTACTTCGGTAGAACAGGCAGATGCTTGCTTGGTGATATTCCTGAAAAATAGATATACTTATGTGGCAAAAGACGGCTTGACCGTAGAAGTGAACTATAAAGTAGCTGGAGCAAACAAGACAACTGTTTACCGCTACAACGGTTCTACATGGGAAGCGTATAATCCGAAAAACTCCGTTGTCGTTTCCATCAATGAGCGTATCACAGTGATGAAGTTCGACGGTAAAGAGTGGAAACTCTCCAACCTTATCAGTAATATTGAGAAGCTGATACTTACCAATGCCGAATATACCAAATTGGTAGAATGGGTGAAGACTAACAAACCGGAATACATGAGTACGCAGAACACAACTTCCGAATATTATTTCGGGGCTGATTGCGGTAAGAACAACAACATTAACAACAAGTATTCCACTTGGGCTCAGTACTACAATGTGGATGGCTATTTGGACAATCTGAAAGACGAGGAAATCCAGACTATCATGGACGAACGTTTGGCAAAAGAAGCCTTCCCGATTATCCTGTTACCCGATATGGTGGCAAATCCCGATCCGGATACAAGCTATACGGTTATTTACAAAGTATATAGTGGACGGGGCAACGGTAACTATGCGATGTCATTCTATTATAGCAAAGAAGATAATACTTATACTTGGGATGAAATGACACCCGTTATGCAATAATATTGTGTAGCATCATTTCAAAGAGCTTGGAAAAAGGTGAGGGGAACTATCCTGTTGAAAGGACGGTTCCCCTCGTTCTTTTTTATCATAATGTAATCGCCTACCACTTCTCCCTCTTCACCTCGAAGCAAGGGCATTGCTTTGTCCATTCCATGGGTTCCACCTCGCCGTTGCCGTTGAGGTCGGGGCTCAGGTCGCGATGTCCCACCACTTGGGCGCCGGGATAGTCCAGCAGCAGCGTCCTGACGAGGACGCGGAGCGAATGGCGTTGCCACTCGGTGCGAGTGTCTTTGGGCATGCCGTAGTGGTCCAGACCGCCCTCATAACAGATGCCTATTGAGTGGGCGTTGTAGCCGCGGGCATGTGCTCCGGGACGTTCGGGGGAGCGGGTGGTGAGTATGCGGCCGTCGCGACGGATGTAGAAGTGATAGCCTGTGCCGTCGAAACCGCGTTGGCGGTGGGCGGCTTCCAGTGCCTGCTCCGTAAAGGGGCGGTCTTCGCACGTGGCGCTGCAATGGATGATGATCAGGGTGATTGTACGCATGGGAATGAGGAGATAGGAGTGAGGAACGATGAGTGATGAGTTACATGGGCATGGCTTTGGCGCCTACTGCGCCGAGAACGGCCGATGCTACTGCGATTACGATTTTGAGGAACTTGTCCCACCAAGATGATTTTGTTGCCATAGGAGTTTTGATTTTTTTGATTATTAATTAATTGTGCGAATCAGTATTTGAATTAAGTTTATAACCTTGCAAGTAATGAATGCTTTCACCACAGAGTACACAGAGTGCATAGAGTTTCACAGAGTGTTAATCTTGCTACTCGATAGTATCTGTCATTCAGAGCGTAGCGAAGAATCTACTCTCTCATGTCAATACTCACTCATGTCAATACTCATCCCAGTATAGGGAGAGCAGATTCTTCGCTCCGCTCTGAATGACAGAATGTTTTGCCTCATAAATAAAATGTTTTGCCTCATAAAAAGAGAAAGACTCTGTGAGTCTCTGTGCCCTCTGTGGTGAAAAAGCTCAAATCCGTATAATAATGAACTATAAATTCAACTACTGATTCGCATTAATTGTGAATGATTGCTTTGCAATTGTGAATTGTTGCTTTGCAATTACGAATTGTTACCTTGCAATTACGAATTGTTACTTTGCAATTGCGAATTGTTGCTTTGTTCCCCCCCTCATACACAGGGAGAGGGGGGAGAACCGGATAGCTTTCCTTGCGTGACTTATCCCAGCGGATCTTCTTCTTCTCCGTCGTCACCGCTGCCGCTGCCACCGCCACCGGAGGGACCGTCCTCTTTGGGGTTGTAGAGGCTGAATGCCACGTTGTTGGGGCTGCCTTTGGTGGTGGCTCCGGAGTCGTTGACAAGGCGCAGACCGCTGTCGGTGAGGAAGCGGATGTTCACTTTGTCGATGTTCTTTACGGTGCATTCTTCCGAGCTGGGGGTTCCTTTGCTGTGGAAAGTGGTGTAGAACACACCGAGGCCGTCCAGTTTTACGCTGTCGCCGTCTGTCAGCTTGCGTTTGATGTTGCGTACGAGGGCGGTGACCACGTGTTCCACGTCTTCGGCGGACATGCCGCCCAGTTCTTCAATCTCTTGCGCGATGCGCTTGGTGTTGTACAGGCGGGAGTTGTTGGCTTTCCGCTTCAGGTAGTACAGTTGCGGGGAAGTCTTGTCACCGACCTTCTGATAGCGTTGCACAGGTTCTACGATGATTGCCATAATGAAGTTAGTTTTTTTCTAATGTTAATACTGATTGATTGTCTCTGACGGTTGGAGGAGAAGAAGTCTCCGCGGCGATATTCCTTACCTCGTTTCGTTGAAACAAAGATACGGCAGAGACAAGGCGGAAAATACGCTTCGGTAAGGTTGGGGAAGGTTTAGTAACGATAAGTACGCTTTAGTAACGATAAGTATGCCTTAACGATGCTGCGCATGCCTTAACAGTGCTGTGTATGCCTTAACAGTGCTGTGTATGCCTTAACAGTGCTGTGCATGCCTTAACAATGCTGTGCATGCCTTAACAATGCTGTGTATGCCTTAACAATGCTGTGCATGCCTTAACAATGCTGTGCATGCCTTAACAATGCTGCGTATGCCTTAACGATGCTGTGCATGCCTTAACGATACTGCGCATGCCTTAACAAATGCTGTGCATCCATTAGTAATAATATATAGGTTGTTTCCTTTTATTTCTCCGGTAGTCGTATTTTTTTTGCTCCGATATTGTATTAATTTATAATAATCATGCAAATAATAACCAAAAAGTGTTATCTTTGAGCATCTTTCTTTCTGAAAGGGGAGTGAGGTATGTGTTTTTTGAGGGGTTTTCCCTTAGGTGTTTTTGTGTAAAGTTGATAAGATATTTCCTCACATAAACTAAAAAAATATAACAGATCAATGGATAAATGTCCTGTATGTGCCTGCCTCATGAAGCGGGATTTGGAAGAGGCCGCCGATCCTTATGAATTTCTCGATGAGAACTTTTCTATTTCCGGTATTCTTGACAATTTGGATAAACTCTCCCCGAAAGAACTGAAATGTGCCTGTTGCCTGTTTGGGACGGCATTGCAGCAAGCCCGCAAGAAGAAAAAAAGAAAGTGGTATCGGAGATGAATTTCTCCGGGTTTGATTGCTTATCTCGCTGAAAATCACTATCTTTATGTCTCCAATCCGAATGAAAATTACACTAATGGAGACTCTGTATGGGAAAGCCCGATGAAGATATTGTAGAGAAAGCCTTTGTGGTGCGCAGCTACGGCAAGGGCGAATTGGCAAGCATGTATATAGACGGTGTGCAGCAGCAGACAGCCGTCAAGCAGTTCAACGAATGGATACGTACCGCGCCCGGACTGGAGCAGCAGTTGCAGGAAACGGGCATGGCGCCTACCGCACGACGGTACACGCCCGCACAAGTGCGGCTCATCATAGGGGTGCTGGGAACACCATGACCCCATGTTTCGCAGAATGAATGTTTTCCGTTTCGCAGGACGAAACTTCCCGTTTCGCAGGACAAAACTTTTCATCCCGTAGGACGAAACTTCCCGTCTTACGGGATGAAATTATTTATCCCGCAAGGGGAAATTATCTGTCTCACAGGAAGAAATTCTTTTATCCTGCAGGAGGTTTGTATCTTTTTCGGGCTTATTTTATTGTACGGGGTGTATTATTTCTTTAATCATTCGTTGAATGATGGGGAGCATCGGAGGGATGTCCTTTTACGGCTTCCCCAAGTGCTATCAAGTTCATGCAGATAGCATCCAAGCGCAACATTCCGTCCGGCGACATCAGAAAGTCGTCCGCGGTATTGGCTACAGCAGCACGTTCGGTTATCAGTAACAGTGCATCTTGGATGTTATATAGGCTGTCGAGTGCTAATTCCTTGTCATACATAGATGCTTTCTTTTAGAATTCGTTGTTTCAGGCGGCTGTTCATGCGTTCGCGTATTCTTATCAGGTCTACCGGACTTCCCAGTAGGTTTTCCAGTTCGCTTTGGATACGTTCAAGCGTGAGGAGTGAGGGGGCGTCTCCTTCGTAGCAGATGTCAACATCACTGTGTTCCGTCTGTTCTCCGCGGGCTACGGAGCCGAAGATACCGAGACGTCTCACGCCGTATTTGGCGGCAGAGTGTGCCTTGTAGATACGGAGCAGCTCTAATATTTCGGTAGTCGATTTCATGGGATGATGCTTTTATATATTGCTTGCGATGTTCGTACATCGTACACAAAGATACGAATAGTTTTGAGAAACAGCCTTGTTTCTTTTGTTTTTATTTTTCCAAAGAGCCCCCGCCCGTCGAATTGTCGGGGCGAGGGTTCATTTAGGGTTCATTTCCTTATAGCCCCTGTTTACCTTGCCTTTTTCTGCGTTTTCGGTACTTATCTTTCTGTTTCACAACGAGTTCTTGTTCAACTGCCTTTCTCAGGTAACGTTTGGCTGTGGACACAGATATGCCGAGTTCTTTGGCGGCATTGATGAAGTCGATGTAAGAAAAAATCCTCGGTAATTTCTTGAGAACGTCTTCAAACTGGTGGAATTTACGCATGGCTACCGGCGGGTGTCCGGTGTCGGGCAGCGAAGTGCCCAGCAGCAGGCTGTGCTCAATGACGGTGGCTATAATCTGCATGGCGGTGTCGAAGTCGGCATCGGTGCAGCAGTATTCCTTGGCATAGCGGTAGTCGTCCCACTTGCGGAAGATGGTGAGGATGGACGCGAGGCGCATGGCAAGCAGTCCATGACGGAAGACGATGCTGGTGGGGAACTCCTTTCCTTCCACCAGGGCCGACTTGAGCCATACGCCGAACTGTTGCGTATGGCGTTCCCACTGTCCGGGGGTGAAGGTGACGAGGGTGGGGGATTCCAGCAGCAACTTGTGCATTTCGAAGAGTTTCTTTCCCAGCGTATGGAAGTGCTCGCGCAGATCCACGCGGCCTTCGCCGGGGGCACACGTCTCCCAATGGGGGTTGAGCTGGCGGGTGTAGATGAGGAAACGACTGTACAGACCGTTTTCGTGGCTGCGGAAGAAGCCGGTGAACTGCTCCGGTGTGCCGGACATGATGAGTGCCAGGTGGGGACGGGGAACGACTATCGGGTCGCCGTCTATCTTGTACGACTGTGAGATTTCCTCGTGGTGGGCAGCCTTGCAGAGGATGTCCTCATACTTGCCGTAGTCCTGTGCGAGCGAGGAGATGAGGGTGTTGATTTCGGTGGACGCCGTGTGGCAGCCGAGATCGCCGTTGGTGGCGAGCTGCTCCAGCAGACGGCTCTTGCTGGTGGTGGAGGAGGTCTTCAGGTATTTGGCTTTGGTTTCTTCGGGCTTCTTGTCGGAGTCGGGAGAACGGTGTTCGCGCAGTGCCTGATGCACTTCGGCTTCCCATGCCATTTGGGCTTTCTCGAAGGCTTTCTTCTGATCGCGACGCTGGCGGTCGTAATATTCCTGGGTGGCATCGAGCAGGCTGAGGATGAATGCCACGACGCCCTTTCCGGCTGCTGCGTTTGCCACGAGGGCATGGTAGAAGTGGGAAGAGTAGAGGGCGTTCTTGTAGAAGAAGCTGACACCGGGGAAGAGGGCGCTGCAACAGTTAAGGCTGCCAAGCAGCGTGATGTCGCGTTCGCGCGGGTCGGAAGCGTATTGCACACAGTCTTTCAGGAATTGGGGCAGACCGCTGTATGCGCTGTCGGGAATGTAGGGAGACTGGGCACGAAGTTCGTTGTTTTTTTCCAACAAATCTTCTTCTTCGGAGCCCGCATCGGGCGGCTCGGCGGGGTCATAAGGGAAATGAACCCTATTTGAACCCTCGCCGGGAATTTCCGTTTTTTGCGGAAGGGAGTCAATGAATTGATAACCAGCGGTTATACGTTGACGGATGTCTTCGGCTGTGAAATCGGTTGCAGCATAGCGGCGGATGAAGAGGCTGATAACTTCTTCCAACTCCTTTTTTGAAAAACCTTTACTGCGAGACACACGACCCAGCTTCAACGCAAGGTCGTTTCGCTCGCCACGACGGAAGGGGTTGCGGTGCTCAAAGTCGTTGAGGAATTGCACCAGAAAACCGGGAGCTGTTGTTCCTGAAACTGCTGTTCCTGAAACTGCTGTTCCTGATGCTGCTATTCCTGAAACTGATTTTTCTGAGACTGATTTTTCTGAGTTTGTCACTCCTGAGTCTGTTCTTTTTGAGTCTGTCACTTCTGAGATTGCTCCTCCTGAAACAGCTTTTCCTGAGTCTGTCACTTCTGAGATTATTCCTCTTGAAACAGCTCCTCCTGCATCTGCTGCTGTTTCTGAAATTGTTCCCGTTTCAGGAGCCGTCTCTTCTCCCCACTGCATCCTGAAAGTCTCTGCATCAGGGTTGTAATACGCATTTGCGTCCCACGAATAGAAACTGGGCTGTGTCAGGATCTTGCATTTGGAGTCGTAGTTGTGTGCGGCATGCCGGCTGACGGCTTCGCCTACGGCGGCATAAAGCTGCTCATAGTTCCGCATCACATCTTCGGCTGCCACGCGTACAAACGCCCGTACCCCGTTCTGCGAGAAACTCTTGTGCACCACTGTCACGTAGGGCAGTTCGCAGAGCAGCCGGCACACTTCGGCGGTGCGCAGCAGGGTGTGGTCCATGTCTATCTGGAGCAGTCCGCTGTGCTTGACGAGGTTCTTCACTGCGTGTCCGCCGCTGCACACTCCGGCGGGTACGATGCAGGGCATCCCGTCCTTCACCCTCTGCGCTTCGGCTTCATGCCCCGGCAGGGCGGCAAGGCGGCGGTATTCCTCCACCTGCGCCTTGAATGTGTTGCTACGCACTTTGTTTACATACTCTTGCAGACTGATGGTCTGTGATTGTTTGCTTCGGACTGAGCCGAACTCGGAGATTTTCACTTCTCCTTCCGTACATGTAATTGCCATGTCTTGTTTTTATAAAATGAATACTTATTGAAGCAGACTTCTGCTCCCGCTGCTTGCAATTTATGGCGGAGGGAGAGAATATGTCCGTTCAATGTTTATTACCGCAAATGTACTGAAAATAAGATAGATGCTTTGTCCTGTTTATACACTTTACGCCACCTATTGCGGTGTGCTGCAACACTTTGCCTTTGTAAATATGTATAAACATCGTTTTGGCCGTTATTTGTGCTTTGTTAACGATTCAGGGACTTTTCCCGCTCTTTTTCCCTCTGTTCCAGCTTTTTTTCGTAGGCCTTAATCAGCTTCTCGCAGTTTTTCACTATACGCTTCAGTGTGTGATAGGCTTCGTCGCTCACCTCATACTTCCCGTCGGTTACGGTTTTGATACACTCCATGGCTTTTCTGACATGCTTCAGATATGCCCAACCTTCTTTTTTTTAGTTTCCATCATAATGAATTATTTTTAGGATAAAGGCGGCAAAGATATTCAATTTTCTTTCACCGCAACGAATTTCTCCTTACGCTTTTCCGGCATGCCTTGCATACGGTGCACTTCTCTTTCTGCTCTTCCCTCATGCCTTGCATACAGTGAACTTCTGCTTCTGCTCTTACATACAATGCACTTCTCTTCCGCTGCTTTTCCGTTACACCTTATTATATAATACATCTTTCTGCTTCAGAATAATTTCTTAAAAAATGTAGCAGAATTGTAATGCTTTTACATATATTTTTGCGTACCTTTGCAAGTGTTTTAAGAAATATAACATTTTTCAAAAACCAATTAGAAACAATTATGTTAAAAGGAATGAGAGTTATTTTTACGCTGATGCTGGTCTTGGCGGCTATGGGCGTAAATGCACAGGTCACCACCTCGGCCATTAGCGGCAAGGTGACCGACGAACAGAATGAAACTGTAATCGGAGCGACGGTTATAGCTGTTCATGAACCTTCGGGCACACAGTATGGCGCTGTCACCAACGTGGACGGACGCTATACGATGCAAGGTATGCGTACCGGCGGCCCGTACAAACTTACAGTGTCCTACGTGGGCTATCAAAGTGCCGCCTTTACGGGCATCATGCTGGAACTGGGCAACACCTATACGCAGAACGTGAAACTGACTCCCAGCTCGGAACTGCTGGACGAAGTAGTGGTGGTGGCTGAAGCCAAAGCCGCTGCCGGAGCCGGACAGAACTTCTCACTGGGAAAGATTGAGAACACACCCACCGTAGACCGCAACGTCTACGACATCGTGAAGAACATGCCCTTTGCCATGCCTTCCAAAATCGGCGGTATGACGTTTGCAGGCTCCAACAACCGCTACAACAGCTTCCAGATAGACGGTACGGTGAGCAACGACGTATTCGGCCTTGCCTCTTCAGGAACCAACGGAGGACAGACCGGAGCCAACCCCATCTCAATGGATGCCATTCAGGAAATACAGGTGGTAGTAGCACCCTTCGACGTTCGCCAAAGCGGATTCACAGGCGGCGGCATCAACGCCATCACCAAGCAGGGTACGAACACCACCAAAGGATCGGCCTACACCTACTTCAACAACCAGTTCATGTATGGCAAGTACAGCGCCGTACGCGACTATGCCAAGAGCGAACTCGGACAGCAGTTCACACGCACCTTCGGCGGCACACTGGGCGGAGCAATCGTGAAGGACAAACTGTTCTACTTCGTAAGCGCCGAAGCACAGAAAGAGTCTTATCCCGCCAGCATCTATCCGGGATACATCAACTCCTACCTCACTTCGGCCACAGCCAAGCAGATTGCCGATAAATACAAGGAATATACAGGCATCGACGAAGCCTACTCACAGCGCGACGTAGACCGCAAGTCCTTCGGCTTGCTGGCACGTGTGGACTGGAACATCAATCAGGACCACAAACTGGCACTGCGCTACCAGCACAACAACTCCTTCGATGACAACTATTCTCCCGGAGCATACTCCTACGTGTTCAACAACAGCGGCTACCGCATGAACAACAAGACCAACTCCATCGTTGCCGAACTGAACTCACGCCTCGGACAGAACCTCTACAACGAGTTCCGCGCCTCGGCCAGCTTCGTTCGCGACAACCGCGAAGTGGCCTATCAGGGACCCACCGTACAGATTGAAAACGTGAAAGGAAACGACGGCAAAACCAACATCACCGCCAACATCGGTACGGAATTCTCCTCCGGAGCCAACAAACTGGATCAGGACATCTATACCTTCGAGGACAACCTCTCATGGTATTTGGGAAGCCATACGATGACCTTCGGTACGCACAACGAAATCTACCGCATGAGCAACCTCTTCATTCAGGCCGTAAACGGTTCATGGTACTTCAACTCTTTGGACAACTTCCTGAACGATGCACCCTATAAATATACGTATAAGTACACCAACCCCGAACTGACAGGCGGTGACCTCCGCTACGCCCCCATCATGAAGTCGGGACAGTTCGGCTTCTATGCACAGGACAAGTGGAACATCAACACCAACCTTGAGTTGACCTACGGTATCCGCTTTGACATCCCCTTGCTCTTCAACGACCCCACAACGAACGAAGCCTTCAATACATTCGCTGCCGACAACGACATCACATCGCGCGTAGGCGAAATGCCGGGCGCCAAAGTGCTGGTTTCTCCGCGCGTAGGCTTCCGCTGGTATACGGACGACTCTCATAAGACACTGATCCGCGGCGGTGTGGGCATCTTCACCGGACGCGTACCTTTCGTTTGGTTGTCCAACGCCTACAACAATACGGGCATGGAGTCCATGGGTACTACCATCGAACCCAAACAAGGCAACAACCACACCAATACGGCCCCTTCACTGGCACAATATGCCAAAGATCCTATGGGAGCAGCCACATCAGTGGAAACCGGAGCTTTGAGACCGGACATCGTTACCGTAGACAAAGGCTTCAAGTATCCGCAAGTGTTGCGTGCTAACCTTGCACTGGAACAACGCCTGCCGGGTGACGTGAAACTGACTCTGGAGGGTATCTACTCCAAGACCATGAACAACGTGTTCTTTGAGAATCTCGCACTGAACAACGACGGCGAGAAGGTATATGCCATCCCCGGTGTGGAAGCGTCTGCCGCTCCTTTCTACTCCAAGACCAGGAGTAATTACTACTCCATCGTGAACCTGAGAAATACGAACAAGGGTTATACCTACGCTTTCTCCGCTTCATTGGCGAAGAGCTTTGACTTCGGTCTGGACATGTCGGCATCTTATACCTTCGGACGTTCCAAGTCTGTGAATGACGGTACAAGCTCGGTGGCTTACTCCAACTGGAAGTATAACTACTCCCGCGACACCAACTCCGAAAACGAACTCGGCTTCTCCAAGTTCGATGTTCCTCACCGCCTCATGGCACAGCTCTCTTACACCACTCCGAAGTATCTGAACGGCTGGACAAGCACCACCATTTCCGTTATCTACAACGGTTTCTCCGGTAGCCGTTACAGCCTGACGATGAACGAAGTCAGCGACTTCAACGGTGACGGCCAGAAAGGTAACTCATTGCTTTACATCCCTACCGAAGCCGAACTGGACAACATGAACTTCGTGGATAATACGGATAAAAATGGCAAACTGATTATGAGCGCAGCAGACAGCCGTAAAGCCTTCACCGAATGGGTGAACAACGACGACTATGCCAAGAACCACCGCGGACAGTATGCCGAACGCAACTCCAACCTGAGCAACTGGGAACATGAGATAGACCTGCACTTGGCGCAAACCATCTACAACGCTCAAGGACTGGGCAAACTGGAATTTACATTCGACATCATCAACTTTGCCAACATGCTGAACAAGAAGTGGGGCGCAAGCTACAGCTCTGCCTACAACTTGTCACCGCTGACAGTGGTAAGCCTGAGTACGGATGAAAATGGTAACAGAAACCCGGGTTATGCATTTAATAATGCCAAAATCAACAAGAGTGACATCTCTTCACGCTGGCATGCACAAGTGGGCATCCGCTTGACTTTCTAAAGCCATTTTTTTTGTTTTTCTATATTTTAGTAAAGGCTATTCCGGGAAACCGGGATAGCCTTTTTTAATATACTCTTTCTCTTTTGTATATCCTTTTGCGCTTTAGTATTTCACCGTAAATATCACCGGATTGTGGTCGCTGCACAGATCCAGATCGGGAGAGTAATAGTCGGTGCAGTCCAGCTTGGACGAATGGAAAGCATAGTCGATGCGCAGCATGTGCTTGGCGTAGCGGTAGGTGTACATATATCCATGTCCGCCTGTCTTGAAACCGTCTTGGAGGATTCCGGACAGTTGGCGGTAGGTGTAGGACGAGGGTAGGGAGTTGAAGTCTCCGCACACCAGTACGGGGTGCGGACTGGCGATGACAAGGCGGACGATGCTGTCGGTTTGGGCGGCACGCTTCACGAAGTTCTCGTGCAGGGTTTCCGCAGCATCCTGTA
>ERZ791914.1895-NODE-1895-length-12339-cov-27.914197_pt1 | contig 12339 bp, 8 predicted proteins | sample MGYA00510140_ERZ791914 | MGnify/ENA primary metagenome ERZ791914 (study PRJEB30046, sample SAMN00792079) | human gut metagenome | study: EMG produced TPA metagenomics assembly of the A metagenome-wide association study of gut microbiota in type 2... | reverse complement strand
CTTTGTTTGCAGAAATGGTCTTGTAACTTAAAGTATCCACTCTTAATTGTTTTTTTTAAATGTTACTACTAAATTTTTGCTTCACCACGAATCAACCGCCTCGGACAAAGGGAGATTAATCCGCTATGAATTAAATGCTTATCCTTATGAGATAATAATCGGCTTGCAAAGGTACGGATTTTCTTATAACTGGCAAACGTTTTCTTCTTTTTTTTGATTTGCACTTGGCTGATATACAACAAAAAGAAATTCTCTTCCGAGGAAATACAGATTTCCTCGGAAGAGAATTTTAAAAGTTCCCGCCCGCACACGCAAACACTTATAAACAGAAAATTTTCCGGATTTGCGCAAGGGACATAAAACAACATTCGTTTTATACTACCGAACAATGTCTACCGGAAACGCGGATGGCATATTTACCCGTTTCCATGTTTCATGGAACCATGTATTCAGTTCATTTCCGTTTAAATCTTTTGCGATAAAGTATTTCAGGTACATCACACCTCCCTCACCCATTTCAAATTCAAGGATATTGTCCTTATTATCCAACATAGGCAGATGGATGTTCCTCTCGATACTTTCCTTATAGGCTGTACCCGATATTTGCCGATAGGTACCATACCCCGTAATAATGGCATCTGCACCGGGCCGTATCGTGAAGTTAACAATGCGACCGTCATCGCTCAGTACCTTAAATGTATTACTCGGTTTCAATGTTCCGGGAATTTCCGGATTTTCAGACACATAATGACACAACTGCCAAATACCTTCCAGATGCGCCGGCTCAAAAGCAGCCTTATCCTGCGCCCGGACTCCTGTTACCGCAAGCAGCACCACTGCCAGCATGGTAAAGAAATAATTCTTTTTCATATTCGTATGATATTGGTTAACGCTATGCCATTCCTATTGACACAAATATAAAGATTTATTTCGAGAAAATAACAGTTTATCCGATAAAAAAGCCCGCATAAGCCAAAGTTTATGCGGGCTTATCCATCAAGGATATTTTATTTCGTTCTTCGGCGGTTAGAACTCCGCATTGCGCGGAGTACGCGGGAACGGTATAACGTCACGAATATTAGTCATACCGGTTACAAACAGCAACAGACGTTCAAAGCCCAATCCGAAGCCTGAGTGCGGGCACGTACCGAACTTGCGGGTATCAAGATACCACCACATATCTTTCATCGGAATATGAAGTTCTTCAATGCGGTTCATCAGTTTAGCATAATCGGACTCACGCTCGGAGCCGCCGATTATCTCACCAATCTTCGGGAAGAGCACATCCATAGCACGTACCGTTTTGCCATCGTCGTTCTGCTTCATATAGAACGCCTTGATTTCTTTCGGATAATCCGTCAGGATAACCGGACGCTTGAAGTGGTCTTCCACCAAATAACGTTCGTGCTCGGAAGCCAGGTCGACCCCCCAGTATACGGGGAATTCAAACTTATGCCCCTGTGCTACGGCTTCTTCCAGAATCTTGATACCTTCCGTATAAGGCAGACGAACGAAGTTTTCTTTCAGTACACCTTGCAAGCGCTCTATCAAACCCTTGTCAAACATATCATTCAAGAACTTCACATCATCGGCGCAGTTATCCAAAGCCCACTGTACGCAGAACTTAATGAATTCTTCCGCCAAGTCCATGTTATCGGTAATGTCATTGAACGCAACTTCCGGCTCCACCATCCAGAACTCAGCCAAGTGACGGGGGGTATTGGAGTTTTCCGCACGGAACGTAGGCCCGAACGTATAGATAGCACCCAACGCCGTAGCGGCAAGTTCACCTTCCAACTGACCGGAAACCGTCAGACTCGCCTGCTTTCCGAAAAAATCGTCATCGTAGATAATAGAACCGTTTTCGTCTTTCTTCAAATCATAAAGGTTCATCGTAGTAACCTGAAACATCTGTCCGGCTCCTTCGCAGTCGGAAGCCGTAATGATAGGCGTATGAAAATAGAAGAACCCTTTCTTATGGAAGAATTCATGAATGGCAATAGCCATATTGTGACGGATACGGAACACAGCACCGAATGTATTCGTACGAGGACGCAGATGGGCTATCTCGCGAAGGAACTCCATAGAGTGCCCTTTTTTCTGCAAAGGATACGTATTGTCGCAAGTACCCAACACTTCAATTTCACGTGCCTGGATTTCAGCTTTCTGACCGGAGCCTACCGATTCCGTTAGCACACCGTTCACGCTCAAACAAGCTCCTGTGGTAATTTCTTTCAGCATCTGCTCATCGAAGTTTGCCAAATCCACCACAATCTGCACATTATTTATTGTAGAACCGTCGTTCAGCGCGATAAAATTAACTTGCTTACTACCTCTGCGGGTACGAACCCAACCTTTCACGTTGACCATAGCGCCAAAATCCTCGCGCTTCAGCAGGTCAACAATCTTTGTTCTACTAATCTTTTCCATAAAACAGTTATTATAACTTGATTATATATATTATTCGAAAGAGCCCATGCGCAGGAAATTAACCTCTTGTTCCGTGAGGTAACGCCACTCGCCGCGACGCAAGCCTTTCTTGGTTAAACCGGCAAAGAATACACGATCCAGCTTCACGACCTTGTATCCCAGCGATTCGAAAATACGACGCACGATACGGTTCTTACCGGAGTGGATTTCTATGCCCACTTCATCTTTTTTGAAATCATCCGTATAGCTGATAGCATCTGCCTGGATTTCACCATCGTCCAACTGAATACCGGCTGCAATCTGCTCCATATCGGCTTTAGTCAGATTCTTATCCAAATGCACATGATATATTTTCTTTTTCAGATACTTGGGATGGGTCAGCTTGGAAGCCAAGTCGCCATCGTTCGTCAGCAACAATACCCCCGTAGTATTACGGTCCAGACGACCTACCGGATAGATACGTTCGTCACAAGCACCTTTCACCAAGTCCATTACAGTACGACGCGCCTGTGGGTCATCGGAAGTTGTCACCGTATCTTTCGGCTTGTTCAACAGGACATATATCTTACGTTCGATGCTGACCGTCTGGTCGTGAAACTTCACTTCATCGCCACGCTTAATCTTAGTACCCAATTCCGTAACCACTTCTCCGTTTACAGACACTACGCCTGCCGTAATAAACTCATCCGCTTCACGACGCGAGCATACACCGGCATTAGCCAGAAACTTATTCAAACGAATCGGTTCGTTCGGATCGACAAACTGTTCTTTATACTCTATCTGTTTCTTCTTACTGTACTTGGCATTGGGATCGTAATCTCCCGTACGGCGAATCGGGCGACTGTAGCTGTCTCTGTTGCCATAAGGGCGTTGAGGACGGTCACCGTTCGAGTTATAGCGCGGACGGAAAGGGCGGTCACCACCGGCATTGTTACCATAAGGACGCTGAGGACGGTCGCCACCTTCACTGTTATAACGGGGACGGTAAGGACGATCACCGCCGGCATTGTTACCATAAGGACGCTGAGGACGGTCGCCACCTTCACTGTTATAACGAGGACGGTAAGGACGGTCACCGCCGGTATTGTTGCCGTAAGAGCGCTGAGAACGGTCGCCACCTTCACTGTTATAACGGGGACGGTAAGGACGGTCACCGCCGGCATTGTTACCGTAAGAGCGTTGAGGACGGTCGCCACCTTCACTATTATAGCGAGGACGGTAAGAACGGTCGTTGTTATAGGAACGCTGAGGACGGTCGCCATTTTCCGCATTCGGATTAAAGCGCTGACGGTAAGGACGGTCACTGCTGTACGAACGTTGCGGACGGTCGCCATTTTCACTATTAAATCTCGGACGATAAGGGCGGTCACCATTTTCACGGTTATAAGACGGGCGACTATAGCTTCCCTCTCTGTTAAATTGGTTACCATCACGGCCGGCGCCTGAATTCTCCTCTGAAGAAGAAGCATCACGCCAAGTTTCATTTTCTGTACTCATTGTTTTATTCGAATAAAATTAAACCTACTGGCCTCACGGCCATTCTTTCTTTATCTCTAATTACCTTTATTTTAGCTTATAACAAATTCCGGATTAAAAAAGTTGAAATCTCCGGTTTCCCTTGTCGCTTCTTAAAGCCCCGTATATGTATGGGGAGTAATTGCACGTAATTCTTTCTTTATATCTTCGCTTACATTCAATTCTTCTATGAATTCCTTGATAGAATTCTCTGTGATAGCCTGATTGGTACGTGTCAATGCTTTCAGCGCTTCGTAAGGATGCGGATATGCCTCACGGCGCAGGATTGTTTGAATGGCCTCGGCCACAACACTCCAGCAGTTATCCAAATCGCGATAGATAGCCGTTTCGTTCAACAGCAGCTTACGCAATCCTTTCAATGAACTCTGAATGGCTATTATGATATGTCCGAACGGAACGCCCACATTACGCAACACGGTAGAATCCGTCAGGTCGCGCTGCAAACGTGACACCGGCAACTTCACAGCCAGATGTTCAAGGATAGCGTTTGCTATGCCCAGATTACCTTCGGCATTTTCAAAATCAATCGGATTCACCTTATGCGGCATTGCACTCGAACCAACCTCACCAGCCTTGATCTTCTGCTTGAAATATTCCATGGAGATATACTGCCAGAAGTCACGGTTCATATCAATCATCACCGTATTAATTCGCTTCATCGCATCGAAGATAGCAGACAGATTATCATAATTGGAAATCTGAGTCGTATATTCTTCGCGCTCCAACCCCAGTTTCTCTGCAACGAACTTAGTACCGAAAGCTTTCCAGTCATATTCCGGATAAGCCACATGATGTGCATTATAATTTCCCGTAGCACCGCCAAACTTAGCAGTAACCGGACAAGCCTTCAATGCAACCAGTTGGCGTTCCAAACGATATACAAACACCATTATCTCTTTTCCCAGACGAGTAGGAGAAGCCGGCTGTCCGTGCGTTTTGGCGAGCATAGGAATATCCGCCCACTCTTCAGCATAAGCACGGAGTTGCGCTATCAATTCCTCTATCTGCGGATAATACACCTGTTCCAATGCCTCTTTTACAGACAGAGGAATAGAAGTATTGTTAATATCTTGTGAAGTCAGCCCGAAGTGGATAAACTCTTTATAGTCGTCCATTCCGCCTAACTTATCAAATTCTTCTTTCAAAAAATATTCAACAGCCTTCACATCATGGTTAGTCACGCTTTCAATATCCTTGATACGTCCGGCATCGGCTTCTGAAAAATTACGGTAAATATTTCTCAAAGTTTCGAATACATCCTTATTCACCCCTTTCAACTGAGGCAAAGGCAGTTCACATAAGGTTATAAAATATTCCACTTCAACCTGTACACGGTATTTTATCAGTGCGAATTCTGAGAAATAGGCAGCCAAAGCATCTGTCTTGCCCCTGTAGCGACCGTCAATCGGGGAGATTGCGGTAAGTAAATCAAGTTCCATACGTCGTATTTATGATAATTATCGGATTGCAAAATTACGGCTTTTTTCCGAGTAATCAGGTATAATGGGGAAATAAATTAAAAAAATGAAGTTTCAGAATAAAAAAAATAGCTTTGTATACTATATACAAAGCTAAAATCCGCAACAATTGTGTGGGCGTTGACGGATTCGAACCGCCGACCCTCTGCTTGTAAGGCAGATGCTCTGAACCAGCTGAGCTAAACGCCCTTTTGATAAACGAAAGTGCTTGTTTTTTTTGTGTGGGCGTTGACGGATTCGAACCGCCGACCCTCTGCTTGTAAGGCAGATGCTCTGAACCAGCTGAGCTAAACGCCCGTACACTTCCGTTTCAAAAGCGATGCAAAGGTACAGCTTATTTTGAAATTACCAAAACTTTCGCCATTTATTTTTCAAGTTTTTTTTCATACAACATTAACTACTATTGAATTTCAACCAATTAGCCTCATCACTTTTTTATATCATTTTTGCGGATTACCTTTGCCGGATTCCCAACAGCCACACAATCGGACGGAATATCTTTGGTCACTACACTTCCCGCACCTATAATGCAACGGTCGCCAATAGTTACCCCGGGACAAATAACAGCGCCACCGCCAATCCAGCAATCTTCACCTATCGTCACCGGATAGGCATACTCCTGCTCTATACGCCTCTCCAGATAATCAAACGGGTGTTGAGGAGTATAAATCTGCACACAAGGCCCTATCAGCGTATATGCCCCAACAGTGATATAGCCACCGTCCAGAAAAGTACAATTGGAGTTGATAAAGACATGTTCCCCAAGGCGGATACCATCACCATGATCGCAACAAAAAGGCGGGCAAATAGTGGCAGAAGCTGGAATACCGGGTATCAATTCTTCCAATACGCTCCGGCATTCTTCCTCATAACCGCTCATAGCGTTCAGCTTCAGCAACAGTTTTTTCGCACGTTTAAAACGCTCTTGAATTTCCGGGGAAGCCGTATTCGCCAATTGTGAACTCCGCATTTTATCTACCTCATCCATATTCTTATCCATTTTTATTGTACAATATACTACAAGCCATTACATATATGCAGCAATGCCGTCAGTTTCTCCATCCAGTCTTCATCGGGAGCCACATGCAATCCGCGTATGCCAAGCGCTTCCGCCGCCTTGATATTCTTTAAACTGTCATCTACAAATATCGTTTCTTCAGCTTTCATACCGTCAGCAGCCAATGCTTTCAGGAAAATATCCGGTTCAGGCTTGTAAGCCTGCATTTCATAGCTGCAAAACAGCGTATCAAAATAATCGCTTATCGGTTTATGTTCGTCACTAAACTTATCACTGCGGGTAAAAGCCATAATAAACGGATTAGTATTGCTAAGCAGGCAAATGTGATACTCCTCTTTTAACTTCAATAAATTGTGAAGCCGGTTCAGAGGCACATCACGTATAAAGCCCAGCCAGCAATATTGCGCCTCATCCCAACTGACAGATTCGCGCCCGGCAGCCTCAGCCATTCTCCGGCAAAACTCACCGGCATCAATCTTTCCCGTCTCTACATCCAGGAAAAATCCTTTTTGACCGTATTCTCCCATATACTCATCCGTATTCACTCCCGCTTCACGAAAACGGCGGAAAGCCTCTTCCGAATTCTGGCGGAATATCACACCGCCCATATCAAATAATATATTCTTTATCATATGCCAATGCTTATTTAAGGAAAACGGACACCCGTTGCCGGATGTCCGCTTTATTACAATAATATATCAACCGGCTTATTTATATTCCTGCCAGCTCTTGATTTGGATATCTTCCATCTTCATCTCACAGAAAGCTTCAATGAAAGCACCTGCCAGACGGGCATTCGTAATCAACGGAATATTATGGTCGATAGCACCGCGGCGAATCTTGTAACCGTTGGTCAGCTCGCGTTTAGAGTGGTTCTTCGGAATATTTACAATCAAGTCGAACTTATGTTCGGCAATCATTGTCATTACATTATTCTCCGCATCGGCACGTTCATCCGGCCAGAACACAGCTTCGGTGCTTACACCGTGCGCATTGAGGAATGCAGCGGTACCTGCCGTAGCGTAAATCTTATATCCCTTCGCAAAAAGCATGCGGCTGGCATCCAGCAAGTCCACTTTCGATTTCATTGCACCGGAAGAGAACATCACACCTTTTTCTGGACGCGGAATCTTGAAACCGGTAGCAATCATGGAATTCAGCAATGCTTCGGAGAAGTCGTCGCCGATACAGCCTACCTCCCCCGTAGAAGACATATCCACGCCCAATACCGGGTCTGCGTTATGCAGGCGGGAGAATGAGAACTGGGAAGCCTTCACGCCAATCCAGTCGATGTCAAACGCCGACTTGTCCGGACGAGAGTAAGGAGCATCCAGCATAATCTTCGTGGCCGTCTCGATAAAGTTACGTTTCAGCACTTTGGATACAAACGGGAAACTACGTGAAGCACGCAGGTTACATTCGATAACTTTCACCTCATTGTTACGTGCCAGGAACTGGATGTTGAAAGGACCGGAGATATTGAGTTCCTTTGCAATCTGACGACTGATTTTCTTGATACGGCGTGCCGTAGCGAAGTAAATTTTCTGTGCCGGGAATACCAGCGTAGCGTCACCGGAGTGCACACCGGCAAACTCAACATGCTCGGAAATGGCATATTCCACCACCTCGCCGTTCTGTGCCACGGCATCGAACTCAATCTCTTTCGTATTCTGCAGGAACTGGGAAACCACTACCGGATATTCCTTGGAAACCTCGGCAGCCATTTTCAGGAAGTTCTCCAATTCTTCTTCATCGTAGCATACATTCATTGCAGCACCGGAAAGCACATACGACGGACGCACCAATACCGGATAGCCTACTTTCTCAATGAAGCCCTTCACATCTTCCAGACTGGTAAGTTCCTGCCAAGCCGGCTGGTCGATGCCGAGCTGGTCGAGCATGGCAGAGAATTTGTTACGGTTCTCTGCACGGTCGATAGAAACAGGCGAAGTGCCCAATACAGGAACAGACTGACGATAGAGTTTCATTGCCAGATTGTTAGGAATCTGACCGCCTACGGATACGATTACGCCGCGCGGCTGTTCGAGGTCTATAACATCGAGCACACGTTCAAAAGAAAGTTCGTCGAAGTACAGACGGTCGCACATATCGTAGTCGGTAGATACAGTTTCGGGGTTATAGTTAATCATGATGGATTTGTACCCCAACTTGCGTGCAGTCTGGATAGCGTTCACCGAACACCAGTCGAACTCAACGGAAGACCCGATACGGTAAGCTCCCGAACCCAATACAACTACCGATTTTTCATTCTTATAATAGTTCACATCATACCCTTGTACGGCATACGTCATATAAAGGTAGTTCGTCAGTTCCGGATGCTCGGAAGCGACGGTATTGATACGTTTCACAGCCGGAAGAATACCCAGTTCCTTACGACGGGCGCGTACCATAAGGTTTTCCTTTTCCATATTACCTTCCGGATTCAGTACGAAACGTGCAATTTGGAAGTCGGAGAAACCGAGCACTTTCGCTTCACGCAGCACATCGGCAGGAATATCCTCCACCTTATTATATTGTGAGAGTTTATTCTTATAGTCTACAATGTTCTTCAGTTTGCCGAGGAACCAAGGGTCAATCTTCGTCAGCTCAAAGATACGGTCGATTGTATAGCCTTTTTCCAGAGCCTGGGCGATAGCAAACACACGCAGATCGGTGGGGTGAGCCAATTCGTGATCCAAATCTTCGAATTCCACACTATCATTACCCACAAAGCCGTGCATGCCCTGACCTATCATACGCAAACCTTTCTGGATAATTTCCTCGAAAGAACGGCCGATAGACATGATTTCACCTACAGACTTCATGCTTGAACCGATTTCGCGAGACACACCTGCAAACTTCGTCAAATCCCAACGGGGAATCTTACAAATCAGGTAGTCCAATTGCGGAGCTTCGTAAGCAGAATTAGGAGTTCCCATTTCACCGATTTGGTCGAGCGTATAACCCAATGCAATCTTGGCGGCAACAAAAGCGAGCGGATAACCGGTAGCTTTGGATGCCAATGCAGAAGAACGAGACAAGCGGGCGTTCACCTCGATTACGCGATAGTCGTTGGTTTCGGCGTTGAATGCATACTGAATGTTACATTCACCCACGATGCCGAGGTGACGGATACACTTGGTAGAAAGTTCCTGCAACATCTTCACCTGTTCGTCGGTAAGCGAGCAGGTAGGAGCAACCACGATAGACTCACCGGTATGGATGCCCAGAGGGTCGAAGTTTTCCATACTTGCTACGGTGAAGCAGTGGTCGTTGGCGTCGCGGATTACCTCGAATTCGATTTCTTTCCAACCTTTCAGGGATTCTTCCACCAGGATCTGCTTGGAGAACGTGAAAGAACTTTCAGCCAGTTTGACAAACGCTTCCTCGTCCGGACAGATACCGCTGCCCAAACCACCCAAAGCATAAGCCGAGCGTACCATTACCGGATATCCAATTTCGCGGGCAGCTTTCAAGGCATCTTCCATGCTTTCCACAGCGTGGCTCTTCGGAGTTTTCATAGGAATCTCATCCAGCTTCTTCACAAAGAGGTCGCGGTCTTCCGTGTACATGATAGCCTCTACCGAAGTACCCAACACACGCACGCCGTATTTCTGCAAAGTACCGTTCAGGTAAAGTTCTGTACCGCAGTTCAGCGCAGTCTGTCCGCCGAAAGCCAGCAGAATGCCGTCCGGCTGTTCTTTTTTGATGATTTCTTCTACGAAATAAGGAGTTACCGGCAAGAAATAAACTTTATCGGCAATACCTTCTGATGTCTGAATTGTAGCAATATTCGGGTTTACCAATACCGAACCCACACCTTCTTCGCGCAAAGCCTTCAAAGCTTGCGAACCGGAATAATCAAACTCTCCGGCCTGACCGATCTTGAGCGCACCCGAGCCCAAGACAAGCACTTTCTTCAAATTCTTTTCCATATTCTCTTATTGTCTATTTAAGTTCATTCTTCACATTCCGGCACAAAAAAAATGCGTTACCCCGAATAAGGATTAACGCATTACCAAAGAACTAAAAATATCGTTTTCGGAAAAAGAGAAACCGACAGCCAGCGAATGAAATTCATTCGAACGTAGGTTATATGTACTTCTCTTTTCCTGCGATTGCATAGTTATCTCTAAAATTTCTGCAAAGTAACGACTTATTTACGATTTGAGCAAATTAATCAGAAAAATAAATTTATTACCTGAAAATAGCAGTTACTTTTGCAACCGGTCACACCGGTGAGTATCGCAACCGGTACACTGGAAATATAAAGAGTGTTATACAATGAAATTAATGGAAAGATTTACTTACGGTTACGGGAAACCATTTGGCAGATGTAATCACATAGGTCATATTACTATGAACTATCGGCTTTTCCGGATCGAGCGAACCGGCACCGCCACCTCCCGCTACATTACCGCCCAAATAAATCTCTACTGTGTAATGTTTCCCTGCCTCGATAGTGTATCCGGCATCTGCTTTTGTAAATTGAATCGGATAATAAACAGGAGTCGGAACATTACTGCCTATCGTTCTTATTTCCGACTGAATGGAAAGGATGGTCGGTTTACTCGTACCGTTATTGGCAAATGTATAAAAATGATTGAAAACCGTACGGCCTTGATTCAGTGTGAAAGGAGTGAGTACCGCATCTTTCAAAACAGTAGATTCTGTGGCGGAACCGGCAGAAAAAGAACTATAAGAAACATCACCTGAATAGAACTCGGTCTGAACCGCTTTTTCCGTATCGGTACCAAAGAATTTCCCACTTTTACCGGCAAACAGCAATGCAACACTTTTATCTGTAATCTCAATATCGCCACCGGTACGGTTCTCACGTTCGTCTTGAACAACCAGTTCTATCTTTGCCGCAACAAAGTTTAGCGAAACAGTAGTGCCACCATATATATAACCGTCCGGAGAAGTAGAAAAAGAGACATCATTCACTCCGGACATCCAAAGATTATCTTCCGTCTGAGTTGTCACATTGCTATTTTCCATTAAATCACCGGTAACTGCCAGAAGTTCTGCTTCTGTTTTTACATTGGCAAAGGGACTGTCGGCAAGAGGACCGACATTGGCTATTATATACACTTTTTTGGCAGCAGTTGTTCCAATACCAAGTCTTGGCTCCTCGGCGTCGCCGGGCTGATTAGGATCAAAACGCACATAAAAAGGGGTATTATCCAAAGCACCACCCTCACGGAAAGTAAATGCGACATAATCATTAATTACAGCATCGGTAGTGGCAGCAGCGCCCGCAGCTCTGGATTGTGCCAAATTGTTGCCCGCACCTACTACTTTAATCGAAATAACGGCTTTTTGTCCCGGAGCATTGTTATCCAAATCGATGATTTCTTCTTTGGAGCATGAGAATATGGCGAAAGTCGCAAAAGCCACCACTAAATAAATTGCATTCTTTTGTTTCATAATTTTCTTAATTACATATTTAATAAATTAATTTTCCCTTGCTGATCTTCTGATTTTTCACCTGTCTACGTAACACAGATGAAAATTGGAAATCAACTCAAAACAAACCGGACTTTTCTATTCATTTTCGCTATATATACTTTACCCATGTTTTTTTGATGTTACAAAATTAATATCTATATTTGAGTATCCAGTTATCCAAATTAATCAATCTGTTATCCAAACTAACCAATCTGTTATCCAAATTAACCACATGCCAAAATTTAGTGCTGTTTTTTACATTTTCTCCTCTATCTCATAGAATACAGAGAATAAAATGACGAAGAATCTCTTCGCTTGTTAAGGAAAAGAGGATAAAGTCCGAATCCACTTTGACAGAGAAGAAAATATCGGTATCTTTCCTCTATGAAAAGATAAAGATTACCCCTGTCTTTATGGCTCCTTTAC
>ERZ791914.1891-NODE-1891-length-12357-cov-2.394976_pt1 | contig 12357 bp, 19 predicted proteins | sample MGYA00510140_ERZ791914 | MGnify/ENA primary metagenome ERZ791914 (study PRJEB30046, sample SAMN00792079) | human gut metagenome | study: EMG produced TPA metagenomics assembly of the A metagenome-wide association study of gut microbiota in type 2... | reverse complement strand
TCTCGATCTTCTCCGCCGCCTCAATGACGATGGAGGGGTCGATGTCGTAGACCTCGCGCCAGCCGTTTTCGGTGCCGCCCGTCCACTGCCGGGCAGGCCAGGGGTGCGTACCGCAGAGGTAGCCGTTCTTCCATCCGTAGATGGGCGGGAGCGGGAGCTGGTGGTAATGGATATAGGCCAGGACGTGCTCATGGCTCCAGGCCGCGAGCGGGCTGAAGCGTGTGACGCCCTTGCCGTCGGTGTAGATGTTGGTGCCGCGGCCCACATAGTTCCCGTCCGCACGGCGGCGGCCCAGGATGATGAGGTCGAGGCCGTGGGCCTTGGCGTAGATGCGCTGGGCCCGGTGCTGCACGATGGAAAACCACCGTCCGGCCGCGGCCGAGTTCTGCGGGAACAGCATCTCCGGGTGTCTGGCCAGCCAGTCGAGCCCCTGGTGCGTGTTGATGACCTCGCAGCCCTCCGGCTTATTGGCCTCAATCCAGGCGGCAAAGGCCGGGTACTCCAGGTCGCACACGCCGATCATGCTGTCGACCACGCCGGCGGCCTCGCAGAGCTTGCCAAGGACAATGCTGTCCTTACCACCGCTCCAGGCATAGGCCGCCTTTTTGCCCGCTGTCTTGGCCTTGATGTCCTCGATGGTCGCGGCCACAAGTTCGCCCAGGGCCGCCTCGGAAACCGCGCTCTCGACGGTTGCAACGGCCTCCAGCCAGGCTTCATTGGTGATGCGTTGTTTCCTACCCAGGCTCATGTCCTCACCGCCTTTCTGGAGGCGATGACGGCCACGACGCCGCTCGACAGCACGGTCGTCAGGCTGCCAGCCGTTTTGAGGGCCGGAATGCCCGCGATGTTGCCGTAGGCAAAGATGGGGAGCCCGACGCACAGAGCGGTGAGGACGCCGGCGAACACGCCGCCGGCGGAGAGCTTCTTCCCCAGCAGCGTCATCACCGTGGGGAGCAGCGTGGAGGCCCGCAGGGTGCCGTAGAACAGGAACAGGTGCGTCACGGTCAGCCCCGGGATGTTGGCAATCAGGATGCTCACCAGCAGCAGGGCCAGCATGACGCGCCGGGAGGCGCGGATGTTGTCGGCCCCCTCGCCGGTCATCCAGTCTGTCGTGAGGGACGCCGCGGCGCAGAGGTTGCTGTCTACCGTGGACAGCAGGCCGGAGATGACCATGAACAGGAAGGGGACCAGCACCCAGGCCGGGAGCAGCGACATGACAAACTCGAAGTTCACCATGCCGGTGTCTGCCGCCTGAAAGCCGGTTCCGGCGGCCAGGAAGCCTATCGTGCCCATAGCAATAGGTACAAGGGCGAACAGCAGAGCCGCGGCGAAGAACGAGCGGCCGATGCGGTCCTCCCGGATGGAGAAGGCCCGCTGCCAAAAGCACTGGTCACCAAATGGGCCAGAGATAAGGCCGACCGCCGTCGGGAGGCCGAAACTCAGCAGCACCTCGACGCCGGAGGCCGAGGTCAGAGAGGCGTACTCCCCGCTGACAGATCCCAGCCCGGCCCGCACCGTCTCCAGGCCACCGGTCAGCCGGAGGCCCAGGGCTACCAGGAGCGCACCGCCCAAGAGGATGATGCCCAGCTGGACGACGTCCGTGGCCACCGACGCCTTGATGCCGGAGAAACGGGAGTAGGAATAGGCGATGGCGGCCAGGGCAAGCGTCATGCTCCAGAAAGGCAGACCTGTGAGAAGGGCCAGCGCCTTCCCGCCGGCGAGCAGCTGCACGGCCGTCGAGAGGACGGCCAGCGCGCCCAGCTGGAAGGAGTAGACGCCCTTGACCTTCGGGGAGCGGTACCGCTCGGCCATGTAGCCGGTGAGGGTGATACCCTCCGGGTACTGGCGGCGGATTTTCTTGGCAAATGGGATGAAGGTGATGAGGCACAGCACATTCGGCACCAGAAACCAAAACATTCCCGGCACGCCTCTTGTGTAGGCCATTTCCGATGATGTGAACAGGGACGGCGCCCAGACCCAGGTGGCGGCGATACTCATGGCCGCTACCGTGGCTCCGATGCGCCGGTCTGCCACATGGAAACTCTCTGCGCTGGTCGCCCTGCGGGTGAAGATAAGCGTGACGCCGATCATCAGCAGAGCATAGGCGGCCAGGACAATGATTCCGAACATTTTGCTTTTCTCCTTTTTTGGCGTCGCCGCTGCCCACGTTGGCGAACATGAAGCCCGGCGCACGACCGACGCGCAAGGAGTAACGCGGCGGCCTCAACCTCCTTTCCCAAAAGAATGGCGGCCCCTCCGAAGAAGGGCCGCCTGGCTTCATAGGATTTTACGAGTTTAAGCATATCGCACATAAAGGGCGTTTGCAAGCGTCGCACCGCGTCACGCCGTTGCAACTTTTCAGGAGGACAGGTATCGGTAGCAGGCCGACTTCACGCCGTCCTCCGTGTTGCGCCCGCCGATGACGGCAGCGACCTCGCCCCAGGTCAGGCACCGAAGGAAGCGGAGCCGGAAAATCATCCGCGTCTGGTCGTTCTCGATGCTCTCTACAAATTCCGTGACGGCCGCTTCCGCCCGGCCAATCTCCTCTTTGAGATACCGAATGCGCTCCGTCATGTCGGCAATCTCCGCGGCCAGATCCCCCACCTTGTCCCGGACGCCCGGCGCGTGGGGCATTCCGCTCAGGTTCTGCGCTCCGGGGCAAGCCGCGGCTCGGAGGGACTCCAGGATTTCTTCGTCCCTTTTCAGCCGCTCGCGCAACTTGTAGTACTGGGACAACTCTTGTAGCGTCATTTTTGGCTCACCCCCTGATTTTCCGTTACTTCCGCTTGAACTTCCCGGCTTGTGGGCAGGTGCTAAAATGGGACACATACCCGAAGTCCGTCAGGCGCTCCCGCTCGCCGGTGAAGTCGCAGCTCACCACCTTGCCGCGCATGGTGACGACCTTGCCCGGAGCTCCGGGGCGGGCCCAGAAGGGCACCAGCCCCGGATTACACGGAATACTCTTTCCAGCCTCGGTCTTTACCCACACGATCTCAGCGCCGCACCCGCGACACACGCTTCTTCTGCTGCTCATGGTACGCACCGCCTCCTATCGTCATTTGTTCCATCTGCCTCTGCGGGGTCTCCTCAACAGACACCACCCGCGCATCTCCGTACCGCTCCAGGTAGAGGGCAAGGTCTTCCTTGATACCGATGGCCTGGCCCGGCCGAGCGTTGACCTCGATGGTGATAATCAGCACGCCGACCCCGCCTTTCCCGCTGCCGCTGGTGGCGGCATATCCTCTGGTAACAACTGTAAGGCCAGGAGCCCCTTCTTTGTTTCTCCGGCCTCCTTGAATCCAGCGAGCTTATATGTATAGCCCCAGGTCTTTTCCCCGCGTATCATGGTTGGTCTCACTTTTTCGCGGTTGATAAATGTGACCATTCCAAGGGGTGGCGGCTCTCCGAAATAGGCCCTCGTTGCGGCAACTGCCTCTAAAATCATTTCAGAGGCTACTCCGGCGCCCTCGTTCCTAAAGGCGGAGCAGATCCACGCACCCGCCCACGCATGATGCACATATTGGGGAAACGGGTACGAGGTCACCCAAAAAGCTCGCCCGGTCTTCGTCTCTGCGTATAGCACCAAACACCGCCCAGGGGGTACAAATTGCCGCGTTCCTGGCTTTTGCCGATTGTAGTGCCTATCAGCAATTTCTCTCGCTCGCTGATCCGCTCGATTTGAAAGTACCCATATCATCGCCGTACCCCCATGAAGCTTTCCCGGACGCCCTTCTCGAACTCGACCACATGGAAGCGGCCGGCCGGGTGGACATAGACTACTACTCCATGGAGCAGGCGGGCATTCTTGGCGTCGCTATCTGAGAACGACACAGGTCTCCGCTGAACGGCATCGCCCACCCGGACACGGCCATCAAACTTTTCACGTACTTTGCCCATTGGCGATGCCCCTTTCTGCTATACCAAGTGCCGCCTTGGCGGCTTCTTGAGTAAGGAAGGCGATTTTCCCAAAATCATTCAAACTGAAACCTTTTGCGCAATCTGTATAGAAATAGGGATCAATTATGCGGTATATGGTATGTTTGGTTACCCCAAACCAGTTCGTCAAGTAGACAGCATCCCCAACCTTTCCAGGCAGCACCACGCACCGCCCCTCCCGGTCCGCCTCCACCAGATCACGCAGGCGACCAATTGGAATATTCTTTGTGATGCTGAACCGTTCCGCAACCTCCTCACGCATGGTCATGCGCTGGTTTACCAGAATCTTTATGCGTTCCGGATCGAAATCATCGCCCAAGATATCCTCTCGGAAATAATCTCCGTACGAGCAAGCGGCCATGCTTTCTTGCTTTTCCCACTCGCCACACACCGACTTGTGGATGCACTTTTCGCACTCCCATTTCATAATCTACTCCTCCCAGATCCAAAGCCCCTGCTTCCCCGGCATCTTAACCGGCGGGGCCACTGGGACCATCACATGAAACTCCCACGCATACCGGCCAATCGAAAAGTCGCCCAGGTCCAGCTCCTGGGGCGACAGCTTCCGCCGGAAGTCCTCTGTAATCAGATTGCAACGGGTCAGAATCGCCTTCCCGATGATGGCCCCGGTAGGTAACTGGTCGAGCGCCCCCGGCCGCATGAAGAGGCTGTCAAACCGCTCTATGGTGTTCCACCCGCTGCCTTTCGTGTCAGCGACCAGCGCGTCGATAGTTCGACGCACTGGCCGCATGGCGGCATGGATGGCGATGGGGCCTCGGTAGGTGGTGGCCCAGCTCCGGGTTTCGTATTTCTTCTGGCCGGACACCAGCAGCGAGGCCCAGGGCTGCCAAATGGTGAGGGCCTTCATCCGTCCACCTCCTGGAATAGCTCATGGGTGCCGTCCTGGAGGGCTTTTTCACCGTCGGACATCTCATACCCCATCCCTTGCAGCCACGCATAGAGTGCATCGAGCATGAGGTTTTCTTCGTGCTTGGGCCATTCCCATTTGTGATTGCTGTGGTACCCGTTCCCCTTGCTGTCCTGGAATATGGAATATATGACCTCTGGTATCAGAGTGTCGATGTTCATGGTGGTGATGGCTTTGATTGCGCCGGAGCGCACCTCGTCCCATTTTCCATCCGGGTCGACCCCAATGAGCTTCAGGAGGCTGCTCCTATCTGCGCTCTTGTAGAGGACAGTCGACGACACAATCCCGATTACGGCGCCGCACAGGAGTGGAGTAAGTGTCTTCTGCGAGACAGAGATGGAGCTGATGAACTTTTGCCTAAGCTCAAAGGCAACAGCAGTTTCCTCCTTGATGGCAGCGTGGGCGTTGGCGATGGCCTTTTCCCGCTCAACCTCGGCCTTGGACTTCTTTTTTTGTGCTGCCCGTTCCCGTTTCTTGTAGAAGTACAGGTTGCCCCAGTGGTCCAGGCTATAAAGTATTCCGGCCGTATCTTTGAGGCCCAAGCCGCTTTCCGGGTCCCATGTGTCAAGGTTGATGTGACTGACCGAATCGTACTTCCCGCTGTCGGGGATTTCTTTCAACCCAAGGGCCTTGACCTGCTTCTTGGCGGCCGGCGTGACTTTCTTTCGGTGTTCTTCTCTGATAGCCCTGGTCACGGCACCGTCAAAATTATAGGTCCCGATGTCCTTCAGGACTTTGTTCCGCGTCTTAATATCCTCGATCTGAGCCAGCCGGTCAAAATCTGAGAGGGAAATCTGCCTGCTCGAAACCTCTTTCAACTCGTCCTGGTCCAGCTCCATCATTTTTACGCGGCGGCGCACAGTCGTCTGTGAGAAGCCGGATTTTTTTGCGATTTCCTCTACGCTTGCCCCCATATCGAGCATCATTTGGAAGCCTTGAGCCTGCTCATAGATGCTGAGGTCTGAACGCTGAATATTCTCCATAAGCATCGTCTGCACCTGGGATCGGCTATCCATATCGGCCACGACACAGGGCAGGGCCTCCAGGCCGGCCAGTTTCGCTGCGGCCAGACGGCGGTGGCCGATGACGACGGTGTAACCGCCCTCAGCTCTCGGTACTACGGTCAAATTCTGGAGGACGCCGTTGGCCTTGATGCTGTCGGCCAGCTCGGTCAGGTCGCCCAGGTCTTTCCGGGGGTTGTCGGGATGGGGGTAGAGTTGTTCGATGGGGATATAGACCAGGCCGCCGTCGGCAGTGTCATCATCGTCATCGTCACCCAGCGAAGCAAGGAGGGCTTCATCCATCCGCTCCCGATCCCGCCGGTTACGGATTTCCTCCTGGTCGTCGATGTAATAATCCTTGCGCGCATTTGCGGAGTAGTAGGGACACTCCAGCTCGGTGTGGATAAAGTCACACCTTTTCCGCTCGCATTCGACCTGCAGCGGGCAGCGGTCATTGATTGATTTTTTCATACAAGCTCCTTTCGTTGGTCGACTTATCCCTCGGCCGGGGAATTTGATGTGATGCGGTCTTGGGGTCCATGTGCCGGAGCAGAGCCTCCAGCGGCCACCGCTCCGGGCAGGTGTATATCGCTTTCCATCGGTATGTGTGGACCGGCTGGCTGGTGTTGCCGAGGATGTTCGGCATAGCAACCGGCTCTTTTCGTTCCAGGAAAAACATTTCAGCGTTCCTTTCTCATGTTTCCGTTTATCCGGCACCACCGGCGCTGTGCCTGCTTCTTCCTGGCTGTGCGGCAGGCCGAGCAGAAGCGATTTTCCTTGCGCTCATAGAAGGTGGCCCCGCAGCGGGCGCAGTATTGCGGAGGTATGCGGCGGAACTCCGTGCAGGAATCACAATCCTTACAACCAGCGGAACACCCGCCGATGTCATCCCAGTTCATGCACATAAACCGCTGCCAGTAGGGGTCATAGCCGAGGTCGTTCATCCTTTTGCGGAGCAGTGCCGCCAGTGCGGAGAGGTCGCGCCGGACCTGCTGCCTGGTGCGCGAGATGTAGAAGCCGTGTTTGACGTCCACCTCCGGGGCTCCAGATCCCCAGGGCCCGTCACCGAGCATTTCACGCACCTTGTCCATGTTTTCGGTCAGGTAGTCGTTGTAGACCTTGGAGCGGACGCATTTCTCCGACCGGCCCACAGCCTTTCCGATGGCGGCGTAGCTGTCGCCGTTCCGAATTCCATTGGCCAGGGCCTTAAAGTCATCCGGCGTCCAGGTGCCACGTTTCCCGGTCAGCTCCATAGCAACGGGCCGGTCCTTAATGCCGAGATCACGGCAACGGCGGGAAATCGCCCCGTGGGAGCGATGCATCATGTCGGAAATCTCGGCCCACGAGTACTTGTGCAGGCTCAATAGCATTTTGAGGCGGGAGTCCTCTGCAGGTGTCCACAGGTCTTTCCTCTGGAGCGCATAGGCCTCGTGGTCTTTTCGGCGCTGCTCCGGCACCCAGTCCGGCTCCGCGCCCAGCGCCAGAGGCTCCATCTTGGAGAAGTCCAGGAAAGAACGGTTTTTCTCGGCCCATGCCCAGAACTCGTCCAGGTAGACCACGCGGATCGTCGCCGTCCCCCGCCGCTTGTAATGCAGGGGGAACCCCCGGTTTTCCACCCAGCTTTTCAGGAAATACTTATCCGACGTGGCGCCAAATCCGAGCGCGCGGGACAACTGGTGCAGGGTGATGTACTCTCCGCTCTCCAGGTAGGGCGGTAGCCCCAGCCGGTTTACCCTTACCATGATGGCGTTTTTGGTGCGGTTCAAGTGGCGGCAGATCCCATCGACCGTCACGGTGCCCCAGCTCTCCCGGAGATAGTTTTCTTCCTCCGCCGTCCACGTCCTTTTCCCAAGCGGCGGCGATGCGTGCATTTTCATCCCTCCCATCAAAACAGTGTCAGCTGGCCGCCTTTGCCCTCGGACAAGGCGGGCCCACTTGTGCCTGGCGGCTCCGGGGCCGGCGTTTCCGCCTGGCCTTTCGGAGCCGCCGTGAACAGTAAGCAATCCATCTGCACCCACAGCCGGCGCCAGTGCCAAACGTCCCGGAAGTACATGGGTGTGTACCAGACATTTGGGCCGTCGCGAGGAATGAGTCCGCGAGGGTCAATCCCCGTTATGGGGTGAGAGATGCTGTCGTCTATGACCACATACCCAGGGCAGCCCATAAGGCTCAGCTGGATATAGCACATCATCCCGGCCAGGAAGTCGATGTCCTGGGCCACGAACAGCACCGACGTCTGGAAGTTGATGTCGTTTCCAGGGCGGCGGCACTCGTTGGCAAAGGCAATCAGCAGGGCCCCTGCGCCGCAGGCCGGGTCATTGACGGCCACCCATCCCCTCTGCTCGATGCGCGCCTTGAGATCGTCGCCGTAGGTCATGCCGGACATCGCCCGGCACACGGAGTATGGGGTAAAGAACTGCCCCTTCCACTCGTTGCTGAGGCCGAGGGCCATAAACAGCTCCCCGAGGAGGTCTTGGTCGGGCTCTCGCTCCATTTCCATAGCCACCTCCGCCAGCATCTGCGCGAATACCTCCAGCTCCTTCGAGGAGTACCGGGAAGCGTGCTCCATGTACTCGCGCTCGCGGGCCTCTCGGTGAGGGCCACCCAGGACGTTCGCGATGCTGATGGCGGACATGATGATGAAGTCCTGCCACACTTCCCACCTGGAGTAGCGGCCGCACAAGCCGTCCAGCAACTTGACGATATTCTTTTGGCACTCACCACGGAGACGGATGGCCTTTCCCATGGCTTACCCCTCCGCTTCCGGCACGCTGCTGGTGGCCTTCGCCTGGATGGCAGCCTTGGTCTTGGCGATGACAGACTTGACGCCCGCATCGAAGCCGCGCTGGTAGACCGTCTGAAGATATTTCTCCATCTGGGTCTTATCCATGTGTTTCACGGCCTTGTAGTCCTCACGCCTCATCATCACTCTCACCCTCCTCGCCGTCATCGTCATCGGGGAGATCGCTGGGGAGTACCTCTCGCGGGTCGGAGCCGTTGTAGGGGCCGACCACGCCCAGCTGCTCCAAAGCGTCCAGGAGGCGGGCAGCCTTGGCATAGCCGATGTTCATGCGCCGCTGTAAGAGGGCTGTGGAGGCCTTGTTCTCACCCCGGACGATGCGGGTAGCCTCCTGAATGTCCGGGTCGTCCTCGTCGAGCTCCTCGTCACCAGGGATCTCGCCGTCGTCCTCGTATTCCTCCAGGGGCTCGGCGCCCTCCGGCATGGTCGTGACCTCGCTGTCGTCGGCCTCGTCCTCGTCGATGACAGGCATTACGCCGGGGCGCAGGGCGTTCTTCTCCATCACGTCACGGAAGAAGTACTGCTGCCAGTAGGCGATCATCTTCACCAGGACGTTCTCGATTTTCCCCCGGAGGGTCTTGCTGATGGTGAAGGTGCCGCCGGTGACCTTCGTCTCCAGCACCCCGTCCTCGAAGATCCAGGTCATGGAGGCGTCCGGGCTCCGATAACCGACTTCCTCGACGTTCTCGAGCATAGAAATCTGTGCGTCCATTCCCTGCACAGGCTTGATGGTGAGGGTGATGGGGTAGCGGTCTTTGATGAAGCGGAAAACAAGGTCGTGCTCGTCGCATAGGCCCTGCATCTTCTTCTTCTGGGCCTCATACATGGAAATCTCGCTCATGGTAATCTCCTTTCTTTCAGTCGAGCAGCTGCAGCGTGGCGTTCCACGCCGTATGTACTCGGTATTGCTCCAAGTCGGCCTCGGTGACGTACTTGCGGCCGAAGTGCTCTTTCATGTTCCGCCAGACAGCCCAGGGCACACGGTAAACCTCGCCGGAGCCAAAGCCGGCCAGAACATAGCACCGCGCCCCCAGGCGCTCGTGCCGGTCCAGGTACTCACCCTGCTCCCGTTCCACGCGGTCCTGCTCCATCCGCTCTTTCGCCGTGAACTTCGCCTCAAACATGACTGTGCGGCCACCCTTGATGGTGCCCTTGTAGTCAGGCTGGGCCTTCTTCTCGAAGAAGGCGATGAACTTGCCGTTGCCCAGGTTCTTCGTCGGGCGCATGGGCTCCGGGGTCTTTTCGATGATGGCGTACCCACGGTCGCGGTAGTAGGCAAAAGAGGCGTCCAGGCGCTCCTCGAAGTGTTTTCCCTTGGCCTTGCTGATTTTCCCCATCAGCTGGCGGCGGGGGTCCTTTTCCTTGGTCATTCGATGTAACCTCCCAGATAGCATCCGCCGGCGAAAAGCCCAAGCCCCAGGAGCGCCATCCAAAAGATTTCCCGGAGGTCAAGGGTGCCGGCGTCACTTCCTCCGGCCGCCCCAAGCATGAGGAATAATCCGGCGCAGGCCACGATCCCGCAGATAGTTCGGAATTTCTTTGCTCTCATAAACTCACTCCCAGACATAGGCGTAACAGAACACATGGCCGCCGATCTTGCCCCACACCCGGTCATTCTCTCCACTCCGGGAGAAGAACACCACATCGACCGGCAGGATAGACGGGCCATACAGCGCCGCGTCGATGGCGTCATACTGGGCCTGTCCCGGCTCGGCCGCAGACAGGAGGCCGATGGTAGAGAACTGCGGCACCGCAGTACCCTCCCCCTGGTGCAGCACATCGCTCACGCTGTCCGGGAAGTCCGGGGAGATCACCCGGTTCAGGACGACCTCAGCCACCGCCTGCTGCCCCTCGGCTGGCTCTCCGCGAGCCTCCAGGTAGATGATCGCTGCCAGCTCGTCACGCTCCGCCTCAGTCATGGAGACGCCGGCATATCGAGCCACCACCGTCGGTGTCGGCTCCGGGGTCGGAATGACCTCTACGGTATAGGTAGGCTCCGGCCGCAATACAGCCGTTTCCTGGGGCGTTGCCTCCGGGGAGGTAGATACCTCGCCCACCACCGGCTCCGCCCCTATGCGGGCGATTACCAGCGTTGCAACGACCGCCAGAAGCAGCACCAGTGCGATGCGCTGCACCCAGGCCCGGCGGCGGTAGCTCCTTCTCGTTCTCATGGACTCAACTCCTTCTTTTTCCCGGAGGTCAGCTGCGCCACCGCCCCGGGCACTTCTTTTCGTATCAGCTTTTCGTACATATCCCGGAATTCGTAGTAGTTCCAGCGTTTTCCGTCCTCGGAGACAAGCCCTTTCGGGCCGCCCAGGGCGTCGACTACGGCCTTGATGTCGCTCCCGGGCGGCAAACCTTGGTACCACTCCTCCGGCGACTTATCTAAGACCCGGGACCACTTGATCTCGTTCCAGGCAAGGTTAATACGGCTTTGAACGTCCTGGTTCACGGTGTCCGCCTGCTCCTTGAACTCCGCAATAGAGGGCGGGAATTTGCATACTCGGCACAGCCTGATGACCGCCTGCTGCGCAGTCCAAAAGTCCACGTCGGAGAGGCAGGCTGCCCAGAGCTCGATAGTCGGCCCCAGTTTGGCGACGCCACCCTTGAACATTTCGGCATTGGGCCACGCCAGGAGCATGACGCTGAATATCTCCGTCATTTCCTTCTTGGTCACAACATCACCCCTCGCCGAACAACTCGTGGAGCTCCCGCAGATCCTCCGCAGCGCCCTGGGACGCGCTTTTCCTCGTGCCGCCCGCTGAAGCCGACGTCCGCTCAAGGCCCCAGCGCCCCTTGCTGCATTTCCGAATGACGAGGTTCCAGTCCTTCCACTTGTTCTTATTGCCGGTGGTCTGGGCGGCCTCGTCTACGTAGGTAATGCACCGGGCCAGCTCGTCCGGCCCCAGGTCGCGGGTGAGTCGGTCCATCTCCTCGTCGGTGAGGCGCACCCACCCATACTGACCCCGCTTGTGGCGCACCTGCCTTTCCGGGAGAGGTTTCGCGCCGCCGGGCGGCACTGTGCCGGTGTCGCTTTCTGGATATGATGAGGACGGGATTCTTCGCTCCACCCGATAATCGTAAGGTGCCGTCACCGTCTCGCGCCGGTTGTACTTTTCGGCCAGAAACCTGCGGAAATCGCCGCATTTTATGGCGCTGATTTCTGCCAAAAGGGGCTTATCCAGCTTCTCTGACCGTGACCAGTTGTACTTGTCCCAGTTGATAATCAGGAGTTCTTTGGTCGGCGCGGAGTATCGAATAACCTCATGGGTCATGTCCAGGCGTTTCAGCAATCGCTCCACCGAATCGGTGTTGTAACCCGTTTCATACGCGATCTGCTTCAGGCTAATTTCATAGCAGCCGCAAAGGTTGGTGTGCGGATTTGTCATGCAGTAAAGGTAGATGTACTTATCTTCCGGGGTGAAGTCATCAACGATCTTGTTGTCCTCCCAGAACGAGGTGCTCACATTTCTGTACCTTGCCATTGAAATCACCCCCCTTGTGGGAAGCGGGCCGCCGCCCGAAGGGACGGCCCGCGCAGGTCAGAACGGGAGCTCCCCGTCATCGTCATCGCCCAGCTCCGTGAAGTCTCCGCCGCCGTAGTTGGAGGACGGATAGCCGCCAGCCGGCGGGCCAGACCGCCCAGCCTGGGGCGGCGCATAGCCTCCGCCATACCCGCCGCCATAGGCGTC
>ERZ791914.1808-NODE-1808-length-12962-cov-4.228636_pt1 | contig 12962 bp, 8 predicted proteins | sample MGYA00510140_ERZ791914 | MGnify/ENA primary metagenome ERZ791914 (study PRJEB30046, sample SAMN00792079) | human gut metagenome | study: EMG produced TPA metagenomics assembly of the A metagenome-wide association study of gut microbiota in type 2... | reverse complement strand
CTGAACCAGCCCGGCTGCTACCGCGACGTGAAGGACACGACCTGCACGGCGCAGTTCGAAGTCATCCGCGACCAGAAGAGCGAGAAGCTTTTCGCCGGCGTCGAGGGGCCGCTCTATTTCTTGGCTTGGACCACCACGCCGTGGACCCTGCCCTCGAACACGGCGCTGGCCGTAGGTCCCGCGATCGAATACGTCAAGGTCAAGTGCCGCAACCCCTATACCGACCGGCCGCAGACGGTCATCCTCGCCAAAGAGCTCGTGCCCGCCTACTTCACCAAGAAGATGGAGGGAACCTATGAGATCACGGGCGAAAGCTGGAAGGGTCCCGAACTGGAGGGCATCCGCTACGAGCAGCTCATCCCGTGGGTAAAGCCGATGGGCGACGCATTCCGCGTGATCGTCGGCGACTACGTGACCACTTCGGACGGTACGGGCATCGTGCATATCGCGCCGACGTTCGGCGCCGACGATGACCGCGTAGGCCGCGCCGCAGGCATCGCGCCGCTGTTCATGGTGGACAAGGCGGGCAAAAATCAGCCGATGGTCGACAGGCAGGGCAAATTCTTCCTGTTGGAAGACCTCGATCCGGAATTCGTGAAAAACAACGTAGACGCCGAAAAATACAGGGAGTATGCGGGCCGTTACGTCAAAAACGCGTACGATCCCAATATCGCCCCCGACGCCGAGACAACGCTCGACATCGACATCGCGGTGATGCTCAAAGCCGAAAACAAGGCTTTCAAGATCGAGAAGCACACCCACTCCTACCCCCACTGCTGGCGTACGGACAAACCGGTGCTCTACTACCCGCTCGACTCGTGGTTCATCCGTACCACGGCCCTGCGCGAGCGGATGATCGAACTGAACAAGACGATCCGCTGGAAACCCGAATCGACCGGCACGGGCCGTTTCGGCAAGTGGCTCGAAGGATTGGTGGACTGGAACCTTTCGCGTTCGCGCTTCTGGGGAACCCCGCTGCCGGTATGGGCTACGGAAGACTACTCGGAGCTGAAGTGCATCGGCTCGGTCGAAGAGCTGATGGGCGAAATCGAGAAGTCGGTCGCCGCAGGCTTCATGAAGGAGAATCCCTACAAAAATTTCAAGGTCGGCGACATGTCGGCGGAGAACTATTCGACCAAGAATATCGACCTGCACCGTCCTTATGTGGACGGCATCGTGCTGGTCTCGTCGAAGGGCGAGCCGATGAAGCGCGAAAGCGATCTGATCGACGTGTGGTTCGATTCGGGAGCCATGCCCTATGCGCAGCTGCACTACCCGTTCGAGAACGGCGGCGAGCATTTCAAGACGGTCTATCCGGCCGACTTCATCGCCGAAGGCGTGGACCAGACGCGCGGCTGGTTCTTCACGCTGCACGCCATCGCCTCGATGCTGTTCGACTCGGTGGCTTTCAAGAACATCATTTCGAACGGTCTTGTGCTCGACAAGAACGGCAACAAGATGTCCAAGCGACTGGGCAACGGCGTCGATCCGTTCGAGGTGCTGGCCACCTACGGAGCCGACGCCACGCGCTGGTACATGATCTCCAACTCGCAGCCGTGGGACAACCTCAAGTTCGATAGGGACGGCGTGGACGAAGTGCGCCGCAAGTTCTTCGGAACGCTCTACAATACCTATTCGTTCTTCGCCCTCTACGCCAACGTGGACGGATTTACGGGCCGGGAGCCGGAGGTTCCTGTGGAGAAGCGTCCGGAGATCGACCGCTGGATCATCTCGCTGCTCAACACGCTGGTAAGGGACGTGACGCGTTCGCTCGAAGATTACGACCCGACGCCTGCGGCGCGCGCCATTCAGGAGTTCGTGGGCGAAAACCTCTCGAACTGGTACGTACGCCTCAACCGCAAGCGTTTCTGGGGCGGCGGCATGAACGAGGACAAACTGGCGGCCTATCAGACGCTTTACACCTGTCTGGAGACCGTTTCGATGCTCGCGGCGCCGTTCGCACCGTTCATCTCGGACCGCATTTTCTGCGACCTGAACGCCGTAAGCGGCCGCCATACGGACGAATCGGTACACCTCTCGACCTTCCCGAAGGCCGACGGAAAGCTGATCGACGCCGATCTGGAAGAGATGATGTCGCTGGCCCAGCGCGTATCGTCGATGGTGCTGGCCCTGCGCCGCAAAGTCTCGATCAAGGTGCGCCAGCCGCTGACCAAGATCCTGATCCCGGTACTCGACCCGGCAATGGCGCAGCATATCGCTGCCGTGAAGACGCTCATCATGAACGAGGTGAATGTCAAGGAGATCGAGCTGATCGAGAACACGGCGGGCATCATCACCAAGCGCATCAAGCCCAACTTCAAGACGCTGGGACCGCGCTACGGCAAATACATGAAGCAGATCGCCGCCATGACCGCGGAGTTCACGCAGGAGCGGATCGCCGAAATCGAAACCGCTCCGGAGACGATCCTCGACCTCGGCGCCGAGAAGATCGCCGTAACCCCCGCCGATTTCGAGATCACCTCGGAGGACATGCCGGGCTGGCTCGTGGCGTCGGAAGGCAAGCTGACCGTGGCGCTCGACATCACCGTAACGGAGGAACTGCGCGCGGAAGGCGTGGCACGCGAGTTGATAAACCGCATCCAGAATATCCGCAAGGATTCGGGATTCGAAGTGACGGACAAGATCCGGGTCGAGATCGAGCAGAAGGAGCTTGTGGCCGACGCAGTCGCCAAATACGCCGGTTACATCGCATCGCAGACGCTGGCCGTAGAGGTCAAGGCCGCGGCACAACCTGCGGGCGGAGTGATCGTCGATTCGGATGTCGATGACGAGCCGGTACGGATCGCCGTAACGCGGATTTAGCCCGTCCGGAACGTCTCCGAGTCCCTTTTTCGGTGAATTTGGAACGGCAAGCGTTTCATGCTGAGCACGATGCGCGGGTATGTCCGGACGGAATCGTATAATGAGATGTAAAATTTGGTATTTCCGAAAAAAATAGTTAATTTTACATAAAACCTAATTAAGGAGAAGACGACTATGGCAGACGAAAGAACGAGATACAGCGACGCCGAACTCGAAGAGTTCAAGCAGCTTATCCTGAAGAAGCTGGAGAACGCGCGTGCGGACTACGAGCTGCTGCGCGCCACTATCACCCACACGGCAGACAACGACACGGAAGATACCTCGCCGACGTTCAAGGTCCTCGAAGAGGGCGCGGCGACTCTCTCGAAAGAGGAGAGCGGACGCTTGGCAGCGCACCAGATGAAGTTCATACGCAATCTGGAAATGGCGCTCGTGCGTATCGAGAATAAGACTTACGGCATCTGTAAAACCACGGGCAAGCTCATTCCCAAGGAGCGCCTGATGAAAGTGCCCCACGCCACCGAGTGTATCGAGGCCAAGGAGGGACGCAGGTAGAACCGGAAGGGCGCGCAGACGGACTCCGACGCGGCGTCACGGCCCCGGTACGATTCCGGAAGGCGGAAAAATCACAGACCATGCTCGGAGATAACATCCGCAGAGAGTGTATATTGAGGAAAAGACGACCGTCACGGCCGTCTTTTCCCGTTTCGGGGAAGCGCTTTTTTATACGTTTTGCCGAAAAATTACGTTATCTTTGATGACATGTATCGCCGGATCTGCATACTCGTACTAACCGTCCTCGCGGCAGTGAGCGTTTGTTTCGCCCGAACGGCCGGTCCCGGCATGCGCGGTCCCGAAATAACTTCGCCCAACATAAACTCGCCCGACGGGTTCAAGCCAGACAGCCTGAACACCGCCACCTCCGAGCGCAATCAGAGGCTGTATGACAGTATCCAGTCCAAGACCAACCGCCGCGCCGTGCCACGCATGCTCTACAGAATGCTTTTCGTAAAGCCCGTACTGGACACCACATTCAGCGGCCGCGTACTGGACGAAAGCCGTCTGCTGGAACCCTATGCGGGAAAAACGGTAGGCGACATCACCATCGAGCGCCGGCATCCCTTCGATTCCGACGGCAACTGGCTCGAACGCACGGGCAACAAGATACACATGCTGACACGCGACCGGGTCATCCGCCGCGACCTGCTCTTCAAGCCGGGCGACAAGATCGACCCGCAGCTGATCGTGCGCAACAAGCAGCTGCTCCGCTCGCGGCCCTACATCTCCGACGTCGATATCACCCTGCTGCCCGACTCGCTGGATTCGACACGCGTCAATATGGTCATATGCACCCGTGACAGCTGGACGATCAGCGTCGACGGCGCCATCCACGGCGAGGGGCGCACGATGGTCGGACTGTCGGACGCCAACATTTTCGGCTGGGGCAACACCCTGAAGTTCAACACCAACTTCAGCCGCAAAGACTTCTCATACGGCGGCAACATCGTCGAATACGAAATCCCCAACGTTCTGGGAAGTTTCTACACGGCGGATTTTTCGGCCGGACGCGACTTCTACAACTCGGAGCTGAACATGGGGCTGCGCAAGGAGTTCATACGTCCGACGGACTATGAAATCGGCCTTACGTACAGCGACGTCAAGTCGAAGCGCTACATGATCGACCTCGACACTTCGCTGCTCATCAAGGTCCGCAATCTGGACGCATGGGGCGGCAAGTCGCGCTATATCCGCTCCATCAATTCGAGCGTATATTTCACGGGACGCTACAGCTACGCCCGTTTCAGCCGGCGGCCGCTGGTCGCCCCCAACCACAACCCCGCGCTGCACGACTACGACGCCATGCTCTTCGGGGCCGGTCTCTACCGCGAGAAGTTCTATTCGGCCAACATGATCTACGGATTCGGCACAAGGGAGTACCTCGCGACGGGTTACAAGGCCGAGCTGGTCGGCGGATACTCGTGGGGCGAATTCAACGACGAAATGTATCTGGGCATGACCTATACGACCGGCGGATTCCGCTCGGTGGGCTATGTCATGGGAAGTATCACGCTGGGAAGCTATATCGACCTCGCAACCGGCATGTGGCGCCATAGTGCGGTGGACGTAGACCTGAAGTGGTTCTCGAACCTGTTCATGTTCAAACGCAGCCGCATACGCCAGTTTTTGGCCTTCAACTATACGCAGGGCTGGAACCGCGGCACGGGCAGCGACGAAATAATCCGCATGACCCGCATAAACGGACTGCAGGCGCTCAAGGAGCATGTCACCGGCACCAACCGCATGATCCTCAACACGGAGACCGTATTTTTCACGCCCTATCAGCCCCTCGGCTTCCGTATCGCCCTGTTCGGATTCGCCGACTTCGGACTGATCGGCTATTCGCCCAACATCTTCAAGAACGACTTCTTCACCTCGTTCGGTTTCGGCGTGCGTATAAAGAACGAACGGCTGATTTTCAACACGGTCCAGATACGGCTGGGACTCGCCTTCGGCAAACGCGGACTGGTAGAGAGCGAATATGTCCGCGTGTCGAACCAGACCCGCATCGAACAATACCGCTACCGCCCGACCCGGCCCGAAATCGTGGGATTCAAATAAGCCGGCGACCGGACAGCAAACAAAAAAACGGAGGTTCGAGACCTCCGTTTTTCTATTGTCCTTCGACGATCTGCCCCTTGTCGTCGATCGTCATCACCCGGTCGTACTGTTTCACTTTCGCCGTAAAGTCGTGGAAATCTTCGGCTTCCTGATACTTGCAGGGAACGACCTCTTCGCCCTTGCGGTTGATATAGCCGTACCCCAGCCCCTTGACGAAAACGCGGGCCAGACCGCAGCTGAAAGGATATGCCTCGTGGTATTTGAAAGGCACGACGAGCTGCCCGTTCGTGGCGATATAACCCCAGCGGGCGTCATAGAAATCCTCGGAATTGACGCCGAAACGCATCACCGGGGCGCGCATCTCGCTGAACTCGCCGGCATCGTCCCACTTGGCGGGAAGCACTTCACGCCCTTCGGTGTCGATATACCCGCAGCGCGGCTCCATCCCCTGAAAATTCATGCCGTAAAGGTTGGTATTGAACGGCGCCAGACCGTCATGGAACTCCCCGATGCGTTTATAGCGGAACGAGCTGACTTCATTGCCGTTGCGGTCCACAAGTCCGTAATTGACATTGTTGTAGCTCACCACGGCGACACCGCCCGAAAAGGGCTTCGCCACGGCGAAACGGGGCGAAATCGCCACATTGCCCTTTACGTCCACATAGCCGAAATTGCCGAACTGTTCGAGCATAAAGGCCGCAAGTCCTTCGCCCGGCGTATCGAGGTAGTAGTACCGGCACGGAATCGTCTCGCGGCCCAGCGTGTCGATCAGTCCCCACTGCCCGCCGTAAGGCTCGTCGCGCAGCATCATGCTGCCTCCGTAGTTGGTCCGGGCATAGCCGTCCTTGAAATCGGAAATGTAGGTGAAGAAGCAGGGAAGCACTTCGCGGCCGTCGGCGTCCAAGAAGCCGTGCTTGCCGCCGCTCGTCACGGGAATCAGGCCGTATGCGTTAGGCTCGCCGATCAGGTTGTAGTCGCACGGCACGACCACTTCGCCGTTTTCGCGCAGATAGCCCCACTTGCCGTCGCGCAGCACGCGCATCCAGCCCCGCTCGTCCGGCTCGCCGATTTCGGAGTACAGGCAGGGAATAACCATCTTCCCCGACTTATCGACGCGGCCCCAAAGCTCGCCCGCGGCCTGCACCCACGCCATGCCGTCCTCAAACGGTTCGGCAAGCACGAACTGCGGAGCGATCACGAGCCGTCCCACGGTGTCGATATATCCCCAAGCTCCTTCGGGGACCTGCACCGCGGCCAGTCCGTCGGCAAATCGGCGGGCGTCAGCATAGCGGCATTCGATCGCCAGCCGCCCCGTTCCATCGACATAGCCCCAGCGGCCTACGCCCTCGTTGATATCGAGCACGGCCGCGCGGTTGTCGCTCATCTCCCCCACTTCGGCATATTTGGCCGTACGTTTTTCGAACGACCGGCCGCACGAGACGAGCGTTACGACTGTAAGAAAAAATAGCAGGCGTTTCATAGCTTCTGTTTTGTGTTTCACATGCAAAGATAGCGCAAGCCGGGCGCAGAACCAAATTTTTCGGTTTCGCCCGGAACGGTTCTCCGCAGGGAAGGCGTCGTCCCGGCAAAACCGACAGCGGCCGAGCTGAAAATTCACCGCGCCGACGCCCGCCGAGACTGCCGCCAACCGGAATTTACGCAGGCAAGGACAACTTGTCACGGGCGATTTCCGCAAGTTTCGGGCCTGCATTGCCCGCACGCCGAAAAAACCCGGAACGGCAAAACCGTTCCGGGCGCGAACTTTTTATGCTTATGGCGGTTGGTTTTCGTCGTATACAACCGGACGGCAACGGATTTTATCGTCTCAACCCGGCAATCCGCCCCCCCTCCGGCTGTCTGCGGTTACCTGCGGCTATCTGCGCGTCGTAATCTTGATTACGCCCTCGCTGCCGGCGCCGTATTCCTTGGCGGCCTCCTTGCCCCGCAACACCTCCATACGCTTGATTTTCTGGGGTGCGAGCCGAAGCACGTCCGCTTTGGACGCTTGCTCGCCGTTAATGAAAATCACGTAGTTATCCGGTATCTCCGAAGGATTGTGCAGCGTGACGCGGCCCGTAAAGACCGTTTTGCCCGACTCCGTTTTCGAATGATCCACGCGCGTCGTGCCTTCGCCGGTCGTAATGCGCCAATAAGACGGCGTTTCCGACGCCGTCCCGCCGACCGCACCCGCGACGACCGCCCCGCCGTCAGCAGTATCGGCGGAGGAGTCCTGCATATCGACTGCGATCGCCTCGGAGAAGGAGATTTCCGACTTTGCCTGCGCGCGGGCTTCGTCCAGCTGCTTCTGCGCCGCTTCGAGCTGTTTCTGCGCCTGCTTCCACTCCTCGGCCGACATATACCGGCGTGCCGCATCCAGCCCGGCACGGGCGGCCTGCATCCCCGCTTCGGCGGCTTTCAGGCCGGCGTCCGCAGCCTGCATCGTCTGTCCGGTCATAATGCGAATCATCCCCTCCGCAGCAGCGGAGTCTTCCCCCTGCACGGCGGCGTCCTTGGTAATGCGGATCGACCGGACGTTTCCGGACAACTCTTCCAAGTCGCCGGCATCGACGTCCCGCCCGTTTATTTTCCAGACCATGTCTCCGCCGAGCGAGTCGCGCCTGCCGTCGATCCTGTAGGTCATCGTACGCACTCTCCCCGCAAGGGAATCAGGCTCCGTCCCGGCGCCGCGCACCACGACGGCAGTCGAACTGCTGTTGCCGCCGTACGTGAACGTCTGCATCTGCGAGTCGGCACCGTCCTCCTTCGTCGTGACGATAATCACGCCGTCCCGGCCCTTTTCGCCGTACGAAACTTTCGACACGGAATCCTTGAGCACCGAGACCGAAGCGATCCGGTCGGCGGGAAGCGAATCGATCGATTTCACTTCGCGGCCGTCCACCAGAATCAGCGGATTGCCGGATTTTCCGTCCGAAGGGTCGATTTTTGCGTTCCGAATGAGAATCGTAACATTTTCTTTTTTACCTTTGTCATCAGGAAAAACATAGGCGGTGCGGGCGAAGGCTCCGAGGGCGAGTCCCGCAAGCGGCAGCACGAAAAGCACTCTGGCTACGGCCCACCGCGACGATCTTTTACGTAACATCATGGTAATACGGTTTTTAAGTTTACTGTGATTAAAGCTGTTGGCGACTGAGTACCACCTCCCGCCGGCAGCTTTCCTTATTAATAATAGTTGATAATGTTTCGCATCGACGCCGCTGTCGAGGACAGCCTCGTCGGCTTCGTATTCGTGAATGGCCCGCAGTTCGCGGCGAAGCAGCCACATCGCGGGATTGAACCACTGGAGGCAGCCCGCGAGATCGGTGAGCAGCAGATCGACCGAATGGCGCAAACGCAGATGAGCCTTTTCGTGCAGGACGATCGCGTCGCCGTTTTCGGCCAAATCCTTCTCTGACAATACGATATAACGATACCAGCTGAAAGGCGTCACCGAGCGGCCGATACGCACCAGCACCGTTCCGTCGGCCAGACGTTCACGACGTCCCCGGCGGATCATGCGGATCACGCCGAAAACCGATCCGAACGTCCAGAGCAGCGTCGCCCCCGCTCCGGTCAGAAAAACAAGGGCCGCGGCCTTATCCCACGGAAACGGTTCGGGCTGCGGTTCGGCAGGCGCCTCGAAGAGCTGCTCCGCAGCCGGCATCTCCGGTGCGGCAGGCAGTTCACGGTAGATCGTAATGACGCAGAACGGCAGTATAAACGACAGCACCATAGCCGCCAGCACCACGATACGGTTCAGGCGGTGGAAGGTCTCGCGGCTCAGCAGCAGTTTGAAAAAGAGGTAAAACACCGCCAGACAGGCGCCGACCTTCAGGCTGTAGATCATCAGGGCGTACATGGCTACCGGCGGTTTTGATTTTCGATGCGGTCGATCAGCTCTCGAAGGTCCTCGACCGAAATCTTCTCCTCCTCGACCAGCGCGGAAACCGCCCCAAGATAGGAATTCTCGAAATACTTGCTGATGACACCGCCAAGCGTGCGGCGGGAAAACTCCTCTTCGGTCACCACCGGATAATACTGATAGGTGCTTCCGAAAGTCTTGTGACCGACATAGCCCTTGGCTTCGAGAGCGCGGACCATCGTCGAGAGCGTATTGAAATGGGGTTTAGGCTCGGCGGCCAGCGCGACCAGTTCCCGCACGAACAGCGGGCCGTGTTCCCAGAAACAGCGCATCAGTTCCTCTTCCCTGCGTGTCAGTTTTTCCATAGCGTCGGTTGTTTTTAAAACCGGGCAAACGAGTATATCCCGGTGTCCGCCAGCAAAGGTAACTAAAAAAAATTCACATCCAACTATTTTACATAGTTTTTAAACTAAAAAACATAGTTTACATCTGACAAACAGAAATTCAATCCCCCAATTCGTCGCAAACAATACCCGACGGACCGGTAACCGTACCGGCGCTTCGCCCCACTGCATCATAACACGGATACAAGAGCATTGAGAAAATTGCTAAAAATTTTTTATGTTTTTGGATTTTATTGTATTTTTATTGCACATTTTTCTTCCAACCAAGGTGTACAGTATAGATTTTCCCGGAATGTCAAATTTACGCACAGCAGTCATATGAGAATAGAATTGTCAATCTTGTTCTGTCTGATGTCCATCGGCGCTTCGGCACAAGATGTCATTATCAGGAAGAATGGCGATGAAATTCAAGCCAAAGTGTTAGCCGTTTCCGATTCGGAAATCGACTATAAAAAATGGTCTAATCAAAATGGGCCGACTTATACCATGTCTAAGGACGATGTATTCATGATTAAGTACATCAATGGCGACAAGGATGTATTTAACGATGAATCCCGGTCTGTTGTTCAAGAAGAAAATTCTTCGTCCAAATACATCGCAAAATCACCCGCGGCAAATAATGCGGAACTCATAAGAAAATACAAGCCGGAGATACGTGTAACGACCAAACTTTCAGAAAAACCCTCCAAATGGTTTTTCCCGATCATGGCAGTAGCGGACTCATCGGTACTTTCAAATGAAGATATCGAAGTTTCGATAATTCCCGTTACGGTCTGCGATCAGGATCAGACCGCAACTTATTTGTTGCGCTATTATCTTGAGATTAAGAACAAAACCAATAACACGATATATATAGATAAAGCCAATACATTCAGAGTATACACGGATGGTTCGTATAAAACCTATTTCGATGCTACCCAAATCAACATAACAACAGGCAGAAGTTCTGGCATAGGAATCAACTTGGGCGGCATAGCCAATGTATTAGGTATCGGAGGAACCGTAGGAACGTTGGCCAATTCGACATCCGTTGGCGGTACTTCACAAAATGCAGTCGCAAAAACTTATTCGCAGCAACGTATCATAGCAATACCACCCCATGCTACGGCAAATCTTTCCGAGTATAAACAAGAGCATGTGAAAGGTAAGCATTATGAAGACATATCGGATGCCGAATTTTGGAAATTTTATTTACATGATCAGAGAGGCTTTGTAAAGAAAGGTGAATGTATCCATTATAGCGAGGCGGAATCGCCTTATGCAAACAAATACTATATAACCTATTCGTCTGATGCTGATTTCTCTTCTTATTCAACGTTAAGTTTTAAAATCTATACCCGATATGTTATCGGTGAATTTTGGTCTTCAGTGCTTCAATACAAGCAAGCCAGTCTCATAAAAGATATTCAGAAACACATTCCTGACTTTTGGAACAATCCCAATATAATCATAGGGGATTGCAGCTATGTCAGCAAACCTTAATAAAAGAGCTCATACTAACCGAGCATTAAACCGTTGCCTTCCGTTACCTACTCTCCTATACAAAAATGTAACGACCTGATAAACCAAGTCGTTACATTCTTCAAGCCCACACCTTTCGGGCCGGGGCATATATGGTGCAGAACACCGGAGGACTAGTCCTCGTCGCGGTACATGTTCTCCACGTAAATGGCGTGCTGCTTCGCCACGCGCTTCGCGATCGAAGGCTTGGTGAAGTACTGGCGGCGGCGCAACTCCTTCAGGACGCCCGTGCGCTCGTATTTACGTTTGAACTTTTTCAGGGCGCGCTCGATGTTTTCGCCCTCTTTTACCGGCATGATAATCATAATATTCTACTTTTTTATTGTTTTTTTAGTTCTTTCGTTTACTTAAAACCTTCCGGGACGCATATCTTCCGATATCTTTTCCCGTGCAATGATGCTTCGTCTACTCGTCGTCAGGTCCGCTTCGGGCACCGAACCGCAGATAGGGAACCAGCCGTGCTGCCTCCTCGCGGGTCATTATGTCGTCTTCGATCAATTCCTCAGCGGTACTCCAACCTCCTTTCAACTGTCTTTTTTTAAGTAATTTCCGAAGGGTATGCGGCGGAATGTACGGATGCCGTCCCAACTCTTTCGGGGTTGCAAAGTTAATATCAATTTTCCGAATTTCACAACTATCGCAGTAAATTTGTTTCAAAATTTTCTCATAATTGCGTTCCGTGACTCCCGGAACCTCTGCGAGTTGCTCCGCACGGAGGAATCCGCCGAGCCGGTCGCGGTAGCCGATAATCGAGACGACGGTCCTCTCGCCGATGCCCGACACGCTCCTCAGCGCGGCCGAGTCGGCGGTGTTGATCTCGACGGGAACGTCGATCGGCTCCGCTTTGCGTTCGGGGAAAATAACGTAAGGTTCGAGCGCCGAAGCGACCGAATCGCTCACCACATAGCATGCCCGCAGTTCCTCCATGTCGTAAATGCCGCTCAGGTCGCGCCAGCGGACAAAGGCTTCGGCCTGCCGTTTCGACAGCGCGCCGATGGCCCGCAGATAACGGACGCTCACCGTGTCGATACGGAATGGCGCGGGCGGCATCGGCTCGGAAACGACGCGTCCCGTACGGTACTCCTGCGGGGCGATGGCATATTTGCGTCCGATACGTATGTAAGGTTCCAGCCGGAAAAAGAGCGAATCGCTGATGCCGTAACAAAGCGTCACGTCTTCGGGAATACGGAAAATCTTGCCTGCGGCGCGGTATTTCAGCAGGCTCACGGCTTCATGTTTCGAGAGACCCAGCCGCCGCAGCCCGTCGTAATCCACGGTGTTCGGATCGAAGGGCCGCATGACGACCGTATCGGTCCGTTCCTCCATTTCGGCTTCGACCCGCTGGGCCGCCGCGGGATCGGCCTTCGGACGCACGAGGACGATGCCGAAGACCAGCAATCCGGCCAGCGGCAGAAAAACCGCCACGGCCCGAATCTCACGTTCTGTAAAAAACTTTCCCATATGCAGAGACTATTTACATACTTCCCGACAACCGCCGGACCTCACCACTGTGCGCCCCCGGAAAGCAGCAGACGGCGGTAACGCCGCGAGGGCGATTCCACGAAAGCGCCCAGCCCGTACTCCGCCCAGCGGCGGTCGACCAGCCCGACGGTCGTTTCCGATGCCGTCACGACGTTCGGGAAACGCACCGGATTGCCGCCCTCGCCGGGACGTTTGCTCCGCGCGTCGATCACGAGCGTCGCACCCTCCGTCCGCACGTCGCGCCGCGGATCGGT
>ERZ791914.1807-NODE-1807-length-12974-cov-7.401966_pt1 | contig 12974 bp, 10 predicted proteins | sample MGYA00510140_ERZ791914 | MGnify/ENA primary metagenome ERZ791914 (study PRJEB30046, sample SAMN00792079) | human gut metagenome | study: EMG produced TPA metagenomics assembly of the A metagenome-wide association study of gut microbiota in type 2... | reverse complement strand
GTGTGATCCAGCACATTGCGGCTCTCCGGCACCCGCAGGAAGCCGGCGCACTGCTGAAAGGCCTTGGGGCCTACCTTGGGTACCTTCAGCAGCTGCCGCCGGGTGGTGAAGGCGCCGTTCTCCTCCCGGTATTTGACGATGTTTTTGGCGGTGGTGCCATTCAGGCCCGCCACCCGGCCCAGCAGGCTGGCGGAGGCGGTATTCACGTCCACCCCCACGGCGTTGACGCAGTCCTCCACCACGCCGCCCAGTGTCTCATCCAGCCGCTTCTGGGGCATATCGTGCTGGTACTGCCCCACGCCGATGGCCTTGGGGTCGATCTTCACCAGCTCCGCCAGCGGGTCCTGCATCCGGCGGGCGATGGACACGGCGCTGCGGAGGTTTACGTCGTACTCCGGGAACTCCTCCGCCGCCAGCTTGCTGGCGGAGTACACGGAGGCCCCGGCCTCGCTGACCATCATATAGCTGACGCCGCCCCCTAAGGTATGGATCAGCTCCACCGCCATCTGCTCCGTCTCCCGGCTGGCGGTGCCGTTGCCGATGGCGATGTGCTCCACGTGGTGCCGCCGGATCATGGCCCCCAGCCGGGCGATGGCCTCCTGCTTCTGCCGCTGGCCATAGGTGGGATACACCACCGTGGTATCCAGCACCTTACCGGTGGCGTCGATGACCGCCACCTTGCAGCCGTGGGCGTAGCCGGGGTCCAGCCCCATGGTGACGTGACCCTTCACCGGCGGCTGCATCAGCAGGGGCTTCAGGTTCAGGGCAAAGGTCTGGATGGCCCCCTCGCAGGCCCGCTCCGTCAGGTCGCTGCGGGCCTCCCGCTCCAGCGAGGGATAGATGAGCCGGTCATAGGCGTCCTCACAGGCGCTCTTGATAAACTCCATGGCCGCAGAGCCGGGCTTGACCACCGCCCGGCGCAGGGCGGTGAGTCCTGTCTCCCGGTCCAGCAGCACCGTGACGGAGAGGAAGCCCTCCTTTTCGCCGCGGTTGATGGCCAAGATCTGATGTCCTGCCAGCTTGGGAAGGGGCTGCTCAAAGTCGTAGTACAGGCGGTAGACGGAGTCCTCCTCCCCGGTGGCCAGGCTCCGCAGCCGCCCCTGACGGCGCAGCAGTTCCCGCAGGGTCTTGCGGATGGCGGCGTCATCCGACAGCAGCTCCGCCACGATGTCGTTGGCCCCCTGCAGGGCGTCGGCTACGGTCTCCACCTCTTTCTCCGGGTCGATGAAGCCCTGCGCCGCCTGCATGGGGTCGGGGCAGTCCCGCCGCTGGGCCAGCAGCAGCTCCGCCAGCGGCGCCAGTCCCTTTTCACGGGCCACGGTGGCACGGGTGCGGCGCTTTTGCTTATAGGGGCGGTACAGGTCCTCCACCTCCGCCAGCGTCCGGGCGTGGTCAATGGCCTCCGCCAGCTCCGGCGTCAGCTTCTCCTGTCCCTCGATGGCGGACTTCACCTCCTGCCGCCGCTGTTCCAGATTCCGAAGATAGGTGAGCCGGTCCTCCAGCTTCCGCAGGGCGGTGTCGTCCATGCTGCCGTGCAGCTCCTTCCGGTAGCGGGCGATGAAGGGGATGGTGTTGCCCTGATCCAGCAGGTCGATGACGTTCTGCACATGGACAGGAGAGGCTCCCAGCTCCTGCGCCAGAAGTTCCGCAATGGTCTGCATAGCTTTGCTCCTTTCGTGGGCGAAAACCGGGACGGAGGTCCGTCCCGGTTTTGCGCTGCTTACTTGTGATACAGCTTCTTGATCTCGTACTTAGGCTCGCAGCTGACGTGGATGCCCAGCCGGTTATACAGCTTCGTGTCCTCCTCCGACAGGATGATGGAGAAGTGGGCATCGCAGCCCCGCAGCTCGTCCAGCTTCTTCAGCACCAGCTCCGCCAGAGGGTTGGTGACGGCGGAGATGGACAGGGCGATGAGCACCTCGTCGGAGTGCAGCCGGGGGTTGTGGTGGCCCAGATGGGAGATCTTCATGTCGCTGATGGGGGCGATGATGGAGGCCGGCAGCAGGTCCAGATCCTTGTCAATGCCGGCAAGGGCCTTGATGGCGTTCATCAGCAGCGCCGCCGACGGCCCCAGCAGGGAACTGTTCTTGCCGGTGACGATGCGGCCGTCCGGCAGCACCATGGCCCCGGCGGGCATCCTCGTGGACTCCGCCACCTGCAAAGACGCCGCCACCGCCGGGCAGATGTCCGGCGTTACGTCCGCCTGCTGCATGACGATCTCCAGCTTCCGCACCACGCTGTCGTCGGCCTTGCCCCGGACCCGGTCCACCATGCCGGCGTAGTACCGCCGCAGGATCTCCATGCGGCTGGCCTCCCGGCAGGCCCCGTCGTCTACGATGGCGAAGCCCGCCATGTTCACCCCCATGTCCGTGGGGGAGCGGTAGGGGGAGGAGCCCTGGATGCGTTGGAACATGGCGTTGAGCACCGGGAAGATCTCCACATCCCGGTTGTAGTTCACCGTGGTCTCGCCATAGGCCTCCAAATGGAAGGGGTCGATCATATTCACGTCGTTGAGGTCTGCCGTGGCGGCCTCGTAGGCCAGATTCACCGGGTGCTTCAGCGGCAGGTTCCAGATGGGGAAGGTCTCATATTTGGCATAGCCCGCCCGGATGCCCCGCTTATGGTCGTGGTACAGCTGACTCAGGCAGGTGGCCATCTTGCCGCTGCCGGGGCCGGGGGCCGTCACCACCACGATGGAGCGGCTGGTCTCGATGTAGTCGTTTTTGCCCAGGCCCTCGTCGGAGACGATGTGGGCCACGTCCGAGGGATACCCGGCGATGGGATAGTGGCGGCAGCTGCGGACCCCCAGTGCCGTCAGCCGGTGGATGAAGGCATCCGCCGCAGGCTGCCCGGCGTACTGGGTGATGACCACGGAGCCTACGTAAAATCCCAGCCCCCGGAACACGTCGATGAGCCGCAGCACGTCCTGATCGTAGCCGATGCCCAGATCGCCACGGGTCTTGTTCTTTTCGATGTCTCCGGCACAGATGGCGATGATGATCTCCACGTCGTCCCGGATGGTCTCCAGCATCCGGATCTTACTGTCCGGCTGGAAGCCCGGCAGCACACGGGAGGCGTGGTAGTCATCAAAGAGCTTGCCGCCGAACTCCAGATATAGCTTGCCGCCGAACTGGCTCATGCGCTGGCGGATGTGCTCGGCCTGCAGGGCCAGATACTTTTCGTTGTCAAATCCGATCTTCACCATAATATCCCCCTTTTTACATAACCATATCATTATACACCGCTGCGCCCTCCGGGAAAAGCCTTTTCGGAGATTTCCCTTTTAGGATTTCTTCCGATTTTTGCGGCGGAATTTTGGTAAAACCCGCCGTTGCTTTTTTCCCGGCGGCGGGGTATACTAAACAATACACCCCATGAAGGAGGAACCCCACCATGCGTTTTCAGGTGATGTGGAAAAAGACCCACCTGCCGCCGGAGGCCTACCGGCCGTTCTTCGAGACGGACAGCATCGACGAGGCCAAGGACTTCGCCATGCGGCTGGCCTTCGACGAGACCAATCACGTCTACGTGCAGGATACCCGGCGGGATGAGATCGTCCGGGATTTCGACGCCCCGGTGTACCGGGACTGACCGCAGCCCCCCTATCCGTCCGTTTGCCCCGTTCTCTCCGTGAGAACGGGGCTTTTCATCTGTGTTTAAGTTTGGTATAATAGAATAATTACAGGGACTTCTAAAAACACAAAAGGAGACTTTTTATGATGGATATACGGAGAGCGACTGCACTGCTGCTGGCGCTGGTAATGATCGCTGCGCTGACGGTGGGCTGCGGCAAAAAGCAGAGTGACACCCCCACGGATACACCCGCTGCCGGTGCGGACGGCCGGACTCCCGCCCAGCAGCCGGCGAAGCTGGTGTGCTACAACGGGTCGGTGACGCTGCGGTTCGTGCGGGAGGAGGATACGTGGTACTGGGGTGACGACCGGGATTTCCCGCTGGAGCAGTCCATTGTGACGGAGCTGCTGGCCACGGTGCAGGGCTACGCCGCCCTGTCACCGCTCCCCCATACCGATGATCTGTCCCAGTTCGGGCTTTCGGACACCAAGCGCTACATCAGTTTGACGGACACCGAGGGCAATACCCGCACCTACTGGCTGGGGACGCAGACCGACGAGGGACAGTACATCCAGCCGGAGGACGAGACGGATGCCGTGTATCTCTCCCCCGCCGGGGTGGACGGGACGTTGAGCATGGGCATCTATGACATGGCCCGGCTGCCCAAGCTGCCTCAGCTGACGGCGGACAATGTCAGCGCCCTGACTGTCACCGCCGCAGACGGCAAGAGCCTGAGCCTGACGGCGTCGGAGGGCGTATGGCTGCGGAGCGGGCAGGACGTGACCCAATGGAGCGGAACGCTGACGGAGGCACTGGGACAGCTGACGCTGCTGCGGTGCATCGACTATCGGCCCAGCACCGGGGTGGCGGAGCTGTGCGGGCTGACGGAGCCGGCGGTGACGCTGACGGTCACTTACCGGGCTATTGCCGGAGAGACGGAGCTGACGCTGCGGGTGGGCGCCCAGCGGGACGGAGGGTATTATGCCACGGTGAATGATGACGACACCATTTATCTGCTGCCTGCGGCCCCGGCGGAGGCGCTGGCGGCACTGGCGGCCAACGGTTTGAACGGATAAGCTTATTTCAGCCCCTCCCGCCGGGAGGGGCTGCCTGACAGGAGAAACGGACGCAAGGAAAGGAAGTGATCCCATGCGGATACTGGTGGTGGAGGACGAGGCCCGGCTGGCCCAGACGCTGGCGGAGCTGCTGCACCGGCAGGGCTACACGGCGGACATCAGCGGCGACGGCCTGTCGGGGCTGGACAACGCCGCCTCGGATATTTATGATCTGGTGGTGCTGGACGCCATGCTGCCGGGGATGGACGGCTTCACCCTGCTGCAAAGGCTGCGGCAGGAGGGGCATACCGTGCCGGTGCTGATGCTCACCGCCCGCAGCGGCGTGGAGGACAAGGTGCGGGGGCTGGACAGCGGGGCGGATTACTATCTCACCAAGCCCTTCGAGCCACAGGAGCTGCTGGCCTGCGTGCGGCTGCTGCTGCGGCGCACCGACGGTCAGCCCCGGCAGGAGGACGCCGTTACCTGCGGCGATCTGCGGCTGGAGCCGGGGACCTTCCTGCTGCGCTGCGGCCAGCGGGAGGTGCGGCTGAGCCGGAGGGAGTACGACCTGATGGAGCTGCTGATCCGCAGCTATCCCCAGATCGTCACCAAGGAACAGCTGATCCTGAAGGTGTGGGGCTATGACTCCGATGCCGAGGACAACAACGTGGAGGTCTACATCTCCTTTCTGCGGCGGAAGCTGGAGCATCTGCACTCCGCCGTGAAGATCCGCACCCACCGGATGGTGGGCTACTGCCTGGAGGTGGGGGCATGAGCGGTATGATCCGCAGGCTTCGGTGGAAGATCGTGGGCATCAGTATGCTGTTTGTGACGCTGGTGCTGGCGGCGGTATTCACCGGAGTGATGCTCACCGCCCACAGCAGTCTGGAGCAGAGCAGCACCCGGCAGCTGGAGGAGGCCCTGCGGGGCGAGGGCTACGACGGACAGAACGGCCAACCCTGCTTCGTGACGGAGGTCTATCCCAGCGGTACGGTGCGGGTCATGGGCAGCAGCTACTATCAGATCAGTGAGGAGGACCTGCTGGCGCTGGTACAGGAATGCCTGTCCCAGCAGGAGGAGAGCGGCCTGCTGACGGACTATCATCTGCGCTATCTGCGCTATGACGGCGCTCTCTCCATCCGCATCGCCTTCACCGACAGCACGCTGGAGCAGTCGGCGCTGCGGGCCATGGCGGGGAATCTGCTGCTGATCGCACTGGCGGCGCTGGTGGTGCTGCTGGGGTGCAGCTATCTGCTCTCCGGTGTGGCTGCCCGGCCGGTGGAGCGGGCGTGGCAGGAGCAGCAGCGCTTCCTGTCCGACGCCAGCCATGAGCTGAAAACGCCCCTGACGGTGATCCTGTCCTCCGCCGACCTGCTGGCGGAGTCCGCCCCGGCGGAGGAGCAGACGTATGTGGAGAACATCCGGGCGGAGTCCCGGCGGATGAAGAAGCTGGTGGAGGAGATGCTGACCCTGTTCCGGGCGGAGAGTGTCCGGCGGGAGACGGCCTTCTCCGAGGTGGATCTGTCGGACGTGGTGACGGACGCTGCCCTGCGGTTCGAGCCGGTGATGTTTGAATCTGGACGGCGGCTGCTGTACACCATCGACGAGGGGCTGCAGGTCTCCGGCGACCGGGACGCTTTGGAGCGTCTGACGGGTATCCTGCTGGATAACGCCGTGAAGTATGCGCCCCAAGGCACGGATATCCGCCTGACCCTGACCCGTCAGGACCGCACCGCCTGTCTGGCGGTGGAAAACGGCGGCGATCCCATCCCGCCGGAGGTGGCGGCCCACCTGTTCGACCGGTTCTACCGGGCCGACAGCAGCCGCACCGGCACGGGCTTCGGGCTGGGGCTGGCCATTGCACGGGCCATCGTCCAGAACCACAGGGGAAACATCATCTGCCGCAGTCAGGAGGGCTTGAACCGCTTCTCCGTGACGCTGCCTGTTTTACGCCAGAAGGAGGCGCAGTGACCATGCTGGATCTGTTGATCCGGGGCGGCACCGTCATCGACGGCACCGGTGCCCCCGGTTTTTCCGCTGACGTGGCGATAGAGGGCGGCGTCATCGCCGCCGTGGAGCCGCTGCCGCCGGATACCCCGGCCCGACGGGTGATGGATGCCGCCGGGAAGCTGGTGACACCGGGCTTCATCGATATCCATCGCCATGCCGATGCGGCGGCCTTCCGTCCCGGCTTCGGAGAGCTGGAGCTGCGGCAGGGGCTGACCACCATTGTAAACGGCAACTGCGGTCTGTCCGCCGCCCCCTTCGGCCCGGCGCACCGGGAGGAAATATTGGCCTATCTGGCCCCCATCACCGGGGAGGCCCCGCCAGAGCTGGAGACGGAGACGCTGGCGGGGTATTTTGCCTCCCAGCCACCGGCCCCTATCCACACGGGGATGCTGGTGGGGGCCGGCGTCCTGCGGGCGGATGCGGCGGGCTACGCCCTCCAGCGATTGGAAAAGCGCCATTACGACGCCATCCACCGCAGCATGGAGCGGGCGCTTTCGGACGGCGCCGTGGGCGTGTCGCTGGGGCTGGGCTATGCCCCGGAGTGCTTCTATACCACCCAGGAGCTGATCGAGGCCCTGCGGCCCCTCAGCGGCGGCGACGTGCCGGTGACGGTGCATATGCGGCAGGAGGGGGCCGGGGTGGTGGATTCCGTCCGGGAGATGCTGACGGTGGCCCGTACCCTGCGTATCCCCCTGCAGATCTCCCACCTGAAGGCCATGGGCCGGGACAGCTGGGGAAAGAAGATCCCGCAGGTGCTGGAGCTTCTGGAGGAGGCCCGGCAGGAGGGGCTGGACGTGGGGTGCGACGTGTACCCCTATACCGCCGGCTCCACCCAGCTGCTGCACATCCTGCCGCCGGAGTTTCTGGCGGGAGGCATGGAGGCGGTGGTGCGCCGCCTGTCGGACCCGGCGGCCCGCCGGGAGCTGGCGGAGCGCATCCAGAGCGGGGCGGGCTTCGACGACATTGCCAGACTGGCGGGCTGGGACGGCATCTATCTGACCAGCCTCCACTGCCCGGAGGATCACCCCTATCTGGGGAAGAGTCTGGCGGAGATCGCCGCCATGACGGGACAGGATCCCCTGACCTGCTGCTGCGACCTGCTGGTGCGGGAGCAGGGGGAGATCACCATGATCGACTTCATGGCCTCGGAGGAGGACATCACCGCCATTCTGCAAAGCCCCCTGTCCCATCTGATCTCCGATGCCACCTATCCCACGGAGGGGATGCCTCACCCACGGGTGTACGGTACCTTCCCCCGGCTTTTGCAGCACTTTGTCCGGGAAAAGGGTGCGCTGACGTGGGAGCAGGCCATCCACAAGATGACGGGCCGTCCCGCCCAGCGGCTGCGGCTGGCCGGAAAGGGTGTGCTGGCGGCGGGGATGGACGCCGATCTCTGCGTATTTGACCCGGAGGAGTTCCGGGAAACAGGAACGTATCAGGAGCCCTGCCGCATGGCGGCGGGGATGGACACCGTCTTGGCGGCGGGCGTGCCGGTGCTGGAGCAGGGTGTGCTCACCGGCGCCCGTCCGGGACGCATCATCAGGAGGTAAGAGCTATGCTGGAGAACATCATCGATATTGTGCGCCGGGCCGGGGAGCTGGTCCGCAGCGCCCACAATGTGACGGCGGCCACCCATGAGAAGAACGGGCCCGCCGATCTGGTGACGGAGTACGATCTGGCGGTGCAGTGCTTTTTGCGGCAGGAGCTGCTGGCCCTGCTGCCGGAGGCGGATTTCTTTGGGGAGGAGGGGCAGCACGATGCCCTGACGTCGCCGTGGACCTTCATCGTGGACCCCATCGACGGCACCACCAATTTTGTCCGGGGCTTTGCCTACACCAACATCTCCGTGGCGCTGGCCAAGGATGGGCAGGTGGAGTACGCCGTGGTATATGCGCCGCTGGCCGGGGATCTGTACGCTGCCCGCCGGGGCGGCGGGGCCACCCTCAACGGCAGAGCCATCCACGTCAGTGGCCGGGATCCCGGCCACTCGCTGGTGGTGTGCGGCTCCACCATCTATGACCGCAGCTATACGGAGCGGCACTTCGCCATCATGCGGTATCTCTACGACCGGGGACTGGACTACCGTCGGTTCGGGGCGGCGGCGCTGGATCTGTGTCAGGTGGCGGCGGGCCGGGCGGAGGTGTTCTTCGAGTGTCGGCTCAGCCCGTGGGATTTCGCCGCCGGGAGCCTGCTGGTGCAGGAGGCCGGGGGCTGCGTCACCACGCTGGAGGGGACGACCATCGATCCCCTGCGCCCCGGCTCCGTGTTCGCCGCCAACGCCCTGTGCGGCGGGCTGACGGCGGAGCTGCCCCGTGGATAAGGGGATATTTTCCGCAAATATTTGAAAATTGTGTAAATTCCTGTTGAAAATCGGCCGTTTCTATGGTGGAAATGCAAAAAAGTCTTGACGTACCCGGAAAATGTGGTATGATAGGCTTTGTAACGAATTTGTAACCTTTTAGCAAGGATCGATCATATGAAACAGGAATTGGAAAATAAGCGTCCCGATTCGGAGGAGCGCCGCAGCATCTGGCAGCGGTGGAAGCAGAATCTGAAGGATTGGGTCTGGTTTTGTAAGGAGCATCCGGACTGGCTGGATCTGGATGTGCAGACGTGGGTATCGACCCATATCGGCCAGCCCCTGCGCCGCCGGTGGCAGCGTCTGCGGGAGCTGCGGCACCAGAACCGGCAGCGGCAGCTGCCGGAGACGGAGTGGAAGCTGGGTCAGCTGCTGCTGTTCCTCTGGGGCAGTCTGCCCCGTATGGGCTCCGACCTCCGGGAGCGGCTCACCCGCCGCCGCAAGGGGGCCATTCGCTCCGGCGGACGGATGCGGGCCTTCTTCGAGGGCGTGAAGCTGCACCCGGCGGTGTTTGTGGCCGGCGCCGTGGCGGTGACGGCCGTGGCGGTGTGCCTGTCCATGTATACCATCGGCGCCACCGCCCGCTATGACGGCGTGGAGCTGGGAACGGTCCACAGCGCCCGCAGTGTTTCGGCGGCAGTGGATCAGCTGGAGGAGATCACCCGGCAAACGCTGTCCGACACCGATTACAGCATCGACAGCGCCAAGCTGGAGGTCCGCACCGGCATCGTGGCCCGGAAGGAGCTGGAGAGCACCGACGCACTGGAGGAGAACCTCACCCGGCAGCTGGGGCTGGTGGATTATGCCTATGTGCTGTATGTGGAGGGGGAGCCGGTGGCGGCCACCACCTTCCCCGGCGCCATCGAGCAGCTGCTGGAGCAGCTGAAAAAGGGCTACATCACCGACAGCACCGTGGACTGCTACTTCGTGGAAAACGTGGAGGTAAAGCAGGAGTACGTGGATCAGTCCCTTATTATGAATCTGGGCTACATCGCCGAGAAGCTCAACGCCACCAAGGCGGGTGAGGTGACCTATACCGTTAAGAGCGGCGATGTGTGGTCCCTCATTGCCGAGGACAATGGCATGACCAATGAGGAGCTGCTGGCCCTGAACCCCGGCTATGACATCAGCGTCCTCCATACCGGCGATGTGCTGACCATCTCCCGTGCTGTGCCGTATCTGACGGTGGTGAACGTGGAGCGGCAGAGTTATTTGCAGGATGTGGCGTACAGCGTGGAATATGTGGACGACCCGGATATGTATGAGGGCGACTACGAGGTCCTCAGCAAGGGTGTGTACGGTAAGGCGGACATCACCGCCAACGTCACCGTCATCAACGGCACGGAGACGGCCCGTGAGGTGGTGTCCTCTGTGACGCTGAAGGAGCCGGTGGCTGAGCGGCAGGCACGAGGCACCAAGGAGCGGCCCACGTGGTTCCCCACAGGGTCCTTCCGCTGGCCCTGCTACGGCGTCATCACCTCCTACTTCGGTGGGCGCAACACCGGCATCAGTGGCGCCAGCAGCTACCATGAGGCCATCGATATCGCCAACTCCTACGGTACGCCCATCTACGCCGCCGACGGCGGAACCGTCATCTACTCCGGCTGGAACGGCGGCTTGGGTTACTGCGTGAAGATCGATCACGGCAACGGCTTTATCACATGGTACGGCCACAACAGCGACCTTTACGTCTCTGTGGGCGACCACGTGTACAAGGGCCAGACCATCGCCGCCATGGGCTCCACCGGTATTTCCAGCGGTTCCCACTGCGACTTCCGCATCCAGCGCAACGGCACCATGGTGGATCCCCTGAACTATCTGCCCTGATGAAAATGATCCATGAAAAGCTCCCCGGCTCATGCCGGGGAGCTTTTTGCTGCCCGCCGGGAGCGGCGCAGGCAGCTGCTAAGGAATCGTGGAAAACCGAAAGCTTGTTGGCCAAGGGCGTCAGCCCAGCGCCCACAGCACCACGCCGTACACCACGCTGGCCAGTGTGCCATAGACGATCACCGGGCCGGCAATGACGAACATTTTGGCCGCCATGCCGGTGACGAAGCCCTCAGCCTTGAAATCCAGCGCCGGGGATACCACGGCATTGGCAAAGCCCGTGATGGGCACCAGCGTCCCGGCCCCGCCGAACCGGGCCAGCCGGTGGTAAAGTCCCAGTCCCGTCAGCAGCGCCGACAGGAACACAAGGGACACCGACGTGGCGGTCCCGGCGTCCTCCGTATTCAGGCCCGCCGCCCGGAAGCCGTCTCCGATGGCCTGTCCCGCCACACAGATGAGCCCGCCGATGACGAAGGCCAGCGCCATATCCTTTCCCAGCGGGGACTTCTTCTGCATCCGCTTCACATACGCCTGATACTCCTTGGGCGTCATGTCCATCCGCACCACATCCTTTCCCCCGTAGTATGGCCCGCCGCACCGGAAAAATGCGCTTTGGCTTGCCAAACGGCGCAAAACAGGCTATACTGAAGGGACGGAAAGGCGGGTGTTATCATGTACGATCCTGCACATCCCTTCGGGAAAAAACGCTATGACCGGGCCATCATCGACCCGGTGAGCTGCACCGGCTGCGGCTACTGTACCATGTTCTGCGTCATGGACTGCATCCTTTTGCAGCCGGACGGCTTTTATACGGTGGATCTGGACCGCTGCATCGGATGCCGATCCTGTAAGGTAAACTGTCCCTTCGAGGCCGTTATCATCCTGCCCCCCAAGGAGGACGCATGACCATGGCCAAGCAAGCGCATCCTCTGGGGCTGTATCTGCACATCCCCTTCTGCAGGTCCAAATGCGCCTACTGCGACTTCTACTCCCTCTCCGGGCGGGAGGATCGCATGGACGCCTACACGGCGGCACTGGAGCGCCACCTGATCGAGGTGGCCCCGCAGGCGGCGCAGCATCTGGTGGACACGGTGTACTTTGGCGGCGGCACCCCCAGCTATCTGGGGGAGAAGCGGTTGGTGAAGCTGCTGAAAGCCGTAAAGAAGTACTATCACGTGGATCCCCACGCCGAGATCACACTGGAGGCCAACCCCGACAGCGCCGGGGACTGGAAGGCCCTGCGGGCGCTGCGGCGGGCGGGCTTCAACCGCATATCCCTGGGGGTCCAGTCCACGGACGACGCCTGTCTCCGGGCCTTGGGCCGCATCCACACATGGCAGCAGGCGCAGGAGGCTGTGGCCGCCTGCCGGAGGGCCAAATTTCCGGACGTGAGTCTGGACCTGATTTACGGCCTGCCGGGGCAGACCATGGAGCAGTGGGAAAAGACCCTCTCCGACGCCCTGACCCTCCAGCCGGAGCATCTGTCCTGCTACGGGCTGAAGCTGGAGGAGGGAACGCCCCTCTACCGGCAGCGGGACAGTCTGACCCTGCCGGACGACGAGGCACAGGCGGATATGTATCTCTACGCCGTGGAGTATCTGCGGCAAAACGGCTATGAGCAGTATGAGATCTCCAACTTTGCACGGCCCGGCCACGCCTCCCGCCACAACCTGAAATACTGGACACTGGGGGAGTATGCGGGGTTCGGCCCCGGCGCCTACTCCGACTTCGGCGGCGTCCGCTACGGCTACATCCGGGACTTGGATCGGTACATTGCCGGGGAGCTGGTGCTGGCGGAGTCGGAGCACATCCCCGCCTCGGAGCGGGAGATGGAGTACATCATGCTGCGGCTGCGTACCACGGAGGGGATGAACATCCGGGAGTTTGAAAACCGCTTCCGCCGGCGCTTCGACCCCTTGGGCGCACGGCTGGAGGTTTACGCCGGCCACGGCTTGGCCCAGCGGACGGAGCAGGGCTGGCGCCTGACGCCCCGTGGCTTTCTGGTGTCCAACCAGATCATCGGGGAGCTGCAGGAGCTCCTGAACCGGGAGAAGCTGGAGCGTCTGCGCCGGGCGCAGGAGGGCGACTACCGGGTGGTATGAGGGCATCAGAGAGTGCCTTGACAAAATAACGGACAGGAGGGCCGCACC
>ERZ791914.1805-NODE-1805-length-13011-cov-5.797314_pt1 | contig 13011 bp, 19 predicted proteins | sample MGYA00510140_ERZ791914 | MGnify/ENA primary metagenome ERZ791914 (study PRJEB30046, sample SAMN00792079) | human gut metagenome | study: EMG produced TPA metagenomics assembly of the A metagenome-wide association study of gut microbiota in type 2... | reverse complement strand
CTGCAGGTGCCAACAAGTTTCTAAGAATCTACTACGGACGAGTGAAAGAATATCTTTCATCTCTTCCAGAATCTTAATTATCCACTAATATTTTCAGACCAGCACTGGTGTGGTGGTCTTATTTTGATACCCAATTTTCAACCTGTATAAAATTTTCAATGTTCTTTCAATTTAGCCTTGACTTTTTATTTGCAGGCTATAACTAAAATTATTCCCGGAAAACCATTGACTTTTCCGTATTCCTGTGTTGTAAGGACATCTCTTTTTGACGCCAATGCCTCAAGCATATCTTTCAAAGTAGGATCATCCGTTCCATATTTCTCTTTACAATTTTCTATAGTCTTAAGTACTTTCTTATCAGCTGTCCATGTTTTCACAGCTTTTATATTTTTTAGCCAATCATTATCATTTTGATTACTCATAATGTCTCTCTATTCTTTTTCATTTATGTTCAAAAAGTCTTGGTTTCGTCAACTTGCTTCGTAATATCTAAGATAGAATTTGGAATATATGAAGTGACCTAATGAATTTAATTTTTGATGATTTTAAGCATAAGAAATAAAGTATTTTTCCTATGACAGCTTTTTTATTTTCCAATCACTTAAATCAACTAACGGTCTATGCGCCTACCAATTGCTTATTTCTTTATTCAATAAAAACAAGCTACTTCTTAATCCATACCTGTTTCTAACCTTTCGTCTCTGATGTTACATTATTGTATCTCCAGATCCTCAAAAAACTCTCATCTCAATATTTTTACTAATCGTCTTCATCCTATTCATTCTTTTGAGCACTCCACTTTAACTCTAATTTTTCTAAAATTTCATCAAATTTTTTAAGTCCATCCCTTTTTATTATTCCATCTTTAATATATTCCTCATAAATCGGCTTGATCTGATATTTAATACGATATTCTAGGTATCCCTTTTCGTCTTCTACTGCTTCATTTTTCCTTCCCAAGAAATATGTATGTCCAATCTTGATATCATTCACATCCATATCCTGATCTTCTAAATATTCTTTGCTAAAAATACCATTCTTTTCATCCATCAGCTTATCATATAGCTCTTTCACCTTTTGTCCTACTTCAATATTCCAACTGCCTGCAATTTCTTCCCCATTCGATTTCACTTGCACAAATGCAAATCTTCTCCGTACCGCATAATCTATAGATCCAATGGATCGATCCGCTGTGTTCATAGTTCCAATAATATATAAATTATCTGGTATAGAAAACTCCTGTTTCCCATTAATCGCATATGGGGTAGCTATCGACGATTCGCGATATTCAAGACCATATATTAATTCTCCAAGTACAGAAGCCAATGGTGCTCTGTTAATTTCATCGATGATTAATACATACTTTTGTTTCTTATTACTTTGTGCTTGTTTACAAAATTTTTCAAAAATTTTGGACTCGGTCACGTAAGTAATTCCATTATTTCTTTTAGCTGGTTTTACTGTAATTCCTCTTACAAAATCCTCATAACTATAGGACGGGTGAAATTGAACAATCTTGTAATTGTCTTTATATTTTTTTTCAATAATTCTTGGGCTGAATTATAAGGATTTTGCGTATCAACACAGTCACTTCCTGCCAAAAACCTTGCCGCAATAATAGTTGCCGAATACGTTTTGCTTGTTCCTGGAGGGCCATACAAAATAACCTGTTTGTTCCATCCCTTCTCAAATATTTTAATTACTTTTTCTACCACTCCCTCATTCTTTTGAGTATTGCCTTCATCATTTGAAGTCATATTTTCTTCACTCATTTTTCCGTTCCTTTCGCAATTCTTTATTTTTTCCTGGTGCCTTATTTATTCTTTCTTTTTTCAGCACTCACTGAATGTGTAATCACATTCCACTCATTAATGTTCATTATACCATGTGTTTTTGTTACTGTACATATTTCAGTATATATTTTTTATGTAAAAAGCTTATATTTTTTAACTATTTTTCACTTTTTATACATATTTTGCACAAAAAGATTGTCTCAATTTTCTGTCTTCTTTTTCTATAGTATCAGGCCTGCACCTGGCTTCAACCGTTTTCCTTTTCACTTCTATCTGCAAACCACCCTCACCGCCTCCCGCACTTTCCCATCCTCCACCGTCCCATACAATTTCATCACTTCCATTTTCTGATCCCGATCCAACCCCCGCTTTTTCGATACATATATTTTACACTGCAGTTCCCCTTCCTCATCCCACGCTTTTTCATTTCTCGGACATCCATTCAAATAGTCCCATTTTTCTTCATAAAACTCCCGCAACACTGCAAACGCCGTATTCCAGTCCATCAGTTCCTTTTCCTGCATATCTGGAGCTGTCCTATTTTTACTGTTTCTCTGCTTTCCTTCCAGATTTTCTTTCTTCTCTTCCTTTTCTTCCCTCTCCCACTGTCTTCTCACAGCGTTTTCTCTTCCATAAAACTCAAAAACTCCGACAACTTTCGCCAGTACTTCGTTTTCCCAAAACAACAAAAAACTGCCCAGATAAACCAGCACTTCCGGAAGGAACAAAAGAACATGTCTCACAGCTTCCTCCCAGCGTGCTGTTTGATACTTTTGCACCAGCTGTCCTTCCATTTCTGTTTCTTCTATCGCTTCTGCTTCTTCCGTCAGTTCTGTTTTATCGCGCAGTCTTTCCCCATATCCGTTTCTTTCACTGTCCAGTTCTTCCTGTCCGAACCAGCTGTTCCGCGTCCCCCTGAACCGATTTTTCATGGTTCGACTTTCCATAATTCGACTTTCCATGATTCGACTCTCTATAAATCGCTTTTCCAATTCCGGTTTTCTCTTTACCGGCTGAAATGTTAATGGCTGTCTTCCCATAAAACTGCACACACCATGCCGGCAGAACCGCCCTTCTCCTTTATCCTGGCCTTTCAGTACAATTTCCAGCCATTCCTCTGCCAGAAATTCTTTTGATCTTTCCGTCTTTTTTACATCTGTCTTTTTCATCGTCACCTTTCCATCCTTTCCTCAAACATCCATTTCCAGAATCACCCGAATAGCCTCACATACCTTTGGTTCCATGTCTTCTTCCAGCAGCCACTGCAGAATCATTTTCTCCTGGTGATCCAGCTTATATCTTTTTTGGATGATTTTTTCCAGCTGCAATTTTGTAAATGCTACATCTAAATCGTAATCAATCCAGTTATCATCGTACATACCGTAAATATTCTGATAATAGTTTTCTAAAATTTCATATGATTCTTCTAATGTCATGTTTGTCCTCTTCTCTCTTCCATTTCATTTTGCTTTTCTTTAAAACGCATTTACCCCGGAAGAGAAATTTCTTTTCTTCCGGGGTAAATGCGTTCTTCCTATACCTCAAGCGGGGCATGCAGACTGCGGAAATGATTTTTCAAACACGCTCCAGCGTCCACTACAGAATTCTTTTTCTCTGTCCCTGTTGTTTTTTCAAAAATTCTCAAACAGCCCATCAATTAATCTGCTGTTCTCTACGCGATTGGCTAATTTTTCAAGTTCTTCTGTTACTTCTCCGCCCAGTTCCTGGTAGAATTCAAGCAATCTTTCCTGGCGTTCCTCGCATCCTGGCACTTTTTCCCATTCACGCGCCATTTTTTTGGAAAACAGACCGTTTACGTTATAAGTTTTCTGTATCTCCTGTTCTCCGTAATACTTCAGATCAATTTCTCTTTCTGCCGGCTTTGCCAGTTCCGCGCGCATCTGGCCGATAATAAAGTCCATGGAAAATGCAGGACTCTCCCATTCCAGAAAAGCACGGTACATTTCCACATCGGTATCGACGTCTCTTGGAAATCCCGGTGCTGACATGTATGGTGTCCGGGTGTCTCTCAGATTGAAAAACAGAGTTGCATACCAGTTCAGATGCTCGAAATGTGTCTCTAACAGATAACGCAGCAGCGGCACATTTCCGGCTTTCATCACCTGATCCGGCTCTGCAAGTTCGATTAATCCTGTGTAGTGTTCCAGCATGTATTCTGTCAGCTCTTTCCCCGCACCGGCAACTGCCTGACCCAGTGCCTCTTTTTCTCCGTACGCCAGGCTTGCGCCATCGATATCATAATGGTCGATGCAGTAATCCAGCATCTCCGGACTGCCGGACAGAATCGCCGCTGTGAGAATACCCGGGATATAAAAATCTCCGACAATCGTTTCCCGGCGAATGCTGTAATAGGTTTTTCTGGCTCCCGGAATACGATCCCATTCACAGGTGTATTCCCAGTACTCCATATTTTCTTCCGTCATTTCCTCGTCTTTTGCTTCAAACATCTGCAGCAGGGAAACGTTTCCGCTCATCACAGCCGCCAGATAATTGGGCGCATCGGTCCAGCACAGTTCTTCATGAAGATACATCTTTCGGAACGCAACGACACCGTATTTATCCATGCTGATAAATTTCTTTGCAATTTTCTCCAGATGGGACGGCTCCTGTACCTGAAGAAGTCCGTCAATCGTTGTGGCAGATTCGAGTGCCCACAGGCAGACATCTTCCCTGCCGCAGCCTCTTCCATACCAGTAAGTATAGGCGGCCAGCGGAATGGCATTTCGGTTATACTGGTCTGGTTTCAGTTGATTTTCATCAAAGAATCTCTTGATTTCTTCCAGTTCTGCGTCCTGATCCAGGAGTTCCCGGATCTTTTTCGTATCCCAGACTGTTTTTCCGATATCATTTAAGGCTGTGGATTTTTTCAGGTGTACTTTCTGCAGTTCTTTCTCAAAAATCTCTCTTTCTACTGGGTTCATTGCATTTAAGACTGTCTCTTTCATTCGTTTTTCCTTCCATAATAATCTCTTTTTTCTCTTGTTAATTTCCTGTTCTTTTTGTTTCATCTCCATAAAGAAGCGCCTCTCCCAATGCTTCGATTTCGCCCCTGCAGACTACCGGGTTTTCCAGTTTGTAATGGTCGAAACCATATTCCAGCATTCCCATATCCCCTGAGAGAATGAGTGCGGTGAGTACATTTGGAATACAGAATTTTTTCGAAACGTTTTCCCGGCCTATCGTATAGCAAGGCAGCTTTCTGCTCCTACAAGGGGCAAATTCTTCCTTCCAGCCAAGGTCTTCTTCTTCATCCTCTTCTTCCATTTGTCTTTCCTTTTCAAATGCCTGCAATAGTGCAATATTGCCACTTAAAATAGTAACCAGCGTATTCGGTGCATCCGTCCAGAAGTTCGCGGATTCCTTTTGTATTCCAGACCGCTTTTCCTGCATCCCGGAAAGAGTGCGTCTGTTTTGTGTACACTTTCTGCAATTCTGCTTCCAGGATTTTTCTTTCCTTCGGATTCATTTTGTTTAAAACAGCTTCCTTCATCTTATATCTCCCCTTCCAATCTTCAGCGCAAGGCTGCTTTCCTTCGCTGTTTGCTGTTTTTTTCGTCAGGTATCCTTAAAACAAGGGTACCACACTCCTTACCTTTTCGCATTCATCCGTCAGATGAAAACGGATATTTTTCATTCATCTGTCAGATGAATTTTCTCGTTAATGTTCACTCAGTACCTGAACACTTGCTGTTCAGGTACGTAAGAATGTGATTCAGGTGTGAGCAGCCCTCCTTTTGCGAAGCAAAACTCTAAATGAGGGCTGCTTACGTTACTGTTCGCAGGACACCTGTGAACAGTAACATTTTCTCCCTTGTAATCAAATGCCCTTTATGATAAGGTTAAGATATCTTTAGATTTGACTTTTATTCGTAGCTATGTCTGTAAATCATGCAGACACTTCCATTTAGAAAGGAGCAAATACCCCCGATGGGAATCTATCTAAACAGCAGCAGTGCTTTTGGATTATTTCGCAGAGATTGTCTATCAACCTATTTCATAGATAAATCTTCTATCTTAAAAGAACTTGTTCCACTCGTTGAATCAGATGATTATGATCCGGAAAAAACCGTTTTGAATTCTCAAAACAGTCAAAAATATGTGGCGATTACCAGACCGCGCAGGTTTGGAAAAACCGTCATGGCCAATATGATCGCCTCCTACTTTGGCAGAGGAATTGACAGCAGTAAAATTTTTGATCGATTAGCTGTCTCTCAGTATCCCTGGTATCAAAAGCACTTAAACCAGCATAATGTGATTCATATCATGTTCAATGAGATTCCTGCTGAAATCACCGATTATAACCATTATATAAACCGCATAAAAAAAACGCTGCTTCTGGATCTGCAAAAAGCTTACCCAGATGCTGCGATTGAAAAAGAGGACTCGGTATGGGATGCGTTGACCAGAATTTACGAATATTGTAACCAGGAACAATTTATTTTTATATTAGATGAGTGGGATTACATTTATCATCAGCCTTATATGACCGATGCAGATAAGACTGCCTATACCAAATTTCTGAGCAATCTTCTGAAAGATAAAGCTTATGTAGAAATGGCCTATATGACCGGTATTTTGCCAATTGCAAAATATTCCAGCGGTTCTGAACTAAACATGTTTTTTGAATATTCTATGGCAACCCGCGCAAAATTCAGCGAATATTTTGGGTTCACGGACGATGAAGTCGATCTGTTATATCAAAGATATTTGCAAATAGAAAAAAATCCTTCCGTTACGCGGGAAGGATTGGAATTATGGTACGATGGCTATCAGACCGCAGGCGGGAAAAAACTCTATAACCCACGCTCTGTCGTAGGGGCTTTAAGTGACAATCAATTGGGAAATTACTGGACAAGTTCTGGTCCGTACGATGAAATTTTCTATTATATCGGCGCAAATGTAGATGCTGTAAAAGATGATATTGCTCTTATGGTCGCCGACATTCCCGTTCCTGCCAAAATTCAGGAATATGCGGCAACGTCTATGGAACTGAAAACAAAAGATGAAATTTTTTCTGCCATGGTAGTCTATGGATTTTTAAATTATTCCAAGGGCTATATATCCATACCAAACAAAGAGTTGATGGACAAATTTGCCGAAGTAATTCAAAGAGAACCATCCCTTGGAAATGTTTACAAGCTTGCGAAAGAATCCGGCCGAATGCTTGCAGCTACAAAAGCCGGCGATACGAAAACAATGGCCGAACTGCTGGAATACGCACACAACACCCACAGCCCGCTGACACTGTATAACAATGAAGCGGAACTGGCTTCTATCATTCGCTGGGTATATTTGAAGGCTTTAGATTTTTATCGTATTGAACGGGAAGATAAAGCCGGTATCGGTTATGTTGATTTTATTTTCTATCCATTTCAAAAAAATGATGATGCCATTATCATAGAATTAAAAGTTAACCACTCTGCTGATGAAGCCATCCAGCAAATCAAAGACCGGCAGTATGCATTACGTTTTGAAGGAAAATTTGGCGAAAAAGCGGAATATACCGGTCGTATTCTCGCGGTGGGTATTGCTTACCATAAAGACGATATCAAAAAACTTCATGAATGTAAGGTGGAGGTTCTTCGCGAGAAAATTGTCTGATACAGTTTTTCTGCCTATGATATTTATAAATTTTTTCTCTTCCTTGATTTTTTAAGAGCAGGCGGAAATTCGCCTGCTCTTTTACACGCAATTTTATTCTTACCGTCATAGAAATTCTTACTTGCAAGTTTTCTCAGAGCTTGTTGGGGTACGCTCTAAGTTCTTTCCAAATTTCATGCAACTCTATCGTAATTTACAATTTTTCTTTCCGCTTTCTCATCTCTTTTAGTTTCTGGTTCATGCTTTCCGCCACCATATGGTCATTTACATATACGATCAGATTCACCATAACATAAACTCCAATAATCAAAACCTCCATCAGCACGACCATTTTAGCTTTATTGAAGTAAAACCATCCGAACGCTCTGCCAAGCCCCAAGACAGCACAGTTGATATAGACAAAATAGATGATCTGCCTTGCGATCATGCCCTGTTTGGATAATTCTTTTCCTTCCTCATCCGGGTACATCAGAATCGGGATGGAGCATACAGCGGAAACCAGAAGAATCTGCCAGAGAATCATGACACTGATCTGGGCATCCAGACCGCACATCACAGTAATATAGATCGCGGATGCAAGCAGAACGCACACGGTAATTTTCGAAAAAATATTTGCAAGAATTTTTATTTTATTCATCATTGTTTTCGCCTCCCTACAATCCCAGTCGTTCTTTCAGAACCGGCACATACTGCCGGGAAATAATCACTTTTTCCTCATTTTCGAGTAACGCTTCAAATCTGCCGCCAAAAGCAGGCGACAGATGCCGGATTTTGTCCAGATTTAGAATCATGGATTTGGAGGCCCGCATAAATGGAAAAGACACCAGCTGTTCTTCTAACTGATACAGTTTTTCTTTAACTTCATAAACATTCTTTTGTCCATAGGCAAAAACCTTATTGTCCGTTGCCTCAAAATAAAAAATATCCGGAAGTGCCAGAAGAGTAATTCCTTTTGCATCGTATCCCGTAATTTTCCGATCCCCGTTTTTCAGTTTGCAGATCAGATGGTTGATGTCATCCGTCAGCACACGGCATTTGATGATGATTTCTTCCTCTTCGTCCGGAGATGGATTGATGATCGTTATTTTCACATTGGCCCCTCTTTTCTTTTTCCTTATCCTCTTTTATATCGGATTTTCTTGGAGATGTCTATCCCTTGTATGGTATGCTGTATAAAAATTTTCGAATCAGTTTCAACTTTTTTGCTGTATACGGCTGATAGCGGATCGGAAAATCCATCCATGTCTTTTTATCCACGATGCTGCGCTTATGTGTGAATTCCGCAAATCCGGCCTCACCGTGATAGCCGCCCATACCGCTTTCTCCTACACCGCCAAACGGCATCTCACTGGTAGCAAGATGAATCAGTGTGTCGTTGATGCAGCCACCGCCAAACCGGCACCTCTCCAGAACCGTTTTCTTCACCTTTTTGTTTTCCGTAAAGCAGTACAGGGCAAGCGGTTTGGGGCGTTGATTGATCCAGGAGAGTGCATCCTCAAGTTTTTCATACGTCAATACTGGCAGGATGGGACCAAAAATCTCCTCCTGCATGACCGCATCTTCCCATTCTACGTGATCCAACACAATAGGTTCGATCCGCAGTTGATAAACTTTCCAAAGACAATGCGTCTTGCCGCAAGCCGGATCTTACTGCTTTTTTCTACAATGCATGGGCTTTTTCCGCCAAGTTCCAGTGTCACGGGCGTCAGATGTCTTGCAGCACTTTCCATGACCTGCTTTCCGACCGCTACACTTCCTGTGGAAAAAATCTTATCAAATTTTTCCTGTAAAAGTGCCTGATTTTCCTCCCGTCCGCCTAAAACAACGGCAACATATTCTGGTGGAAAACATTCTTCTAACAGATCTTTCAGGACATTTGCACTGACCGGTGCATAAGCACTTGGCTTTACCACCGCAGTATTTCCTGCCGCAATGGCATCTACCAGCGGTTCTAACGTCAGCAGAACAGGGTAATTCCACGGGCTCATAATCAGCACATTGCCATAAGGAGAAGGGCTTTGATAACTTTTCGCAGCGAACTGCGCCAGCGGTGTTCTGACATGTTTTTGTCTGCAAAGCCGCCCTAAGTGCTGCTTCATCCAGCAGATTTCCCCCTGCACCAGTCCAATCTCACACATCACACTCTCCGTCTTGCTCTTTCCAAGATCCGTATGCAGCGCTTTGCAGAGGATCTGCTCCTGTTTTTGCAAGGCCATTTCCAATCTGCTCAAAGCCTCCATCCGCACATACAAACGCCCATTTAATGCGGTACGAACCGAAACAATACGATCCGCATTTACAATCGTTGTCTTTGATGCACGCTTCATACATTTTCTTGTTATTTTCTCTTCCAGCTGATACAGTCTGCTTTTAATTTCATAAAACTTATTTGACGTATAAGCAAACACCTTGTTTTGCACTGCCTCGAAATATAAAATATCTTCTGTTCTTATGGAAACACATTCTTTCTTTTCTGTGTATTCCCGGATAGATTCCCCTTTGCTTCTTACATACTCTTTTATTTCTGCAAATTCTTTCGTAAAATTTACATATTCGAGTATAACGCCCTCTTTTTCCGGGTCATCGATCTCTCTTTCTGCAATATTCATAACTGTCTCTTTTCTCATTTTTTATTCATTCTATAGTCGAAGGATATATTTACTTCCCATCTTTCTCCGGAAGAGCTGTCATGCACAAAAAAATAATTCCAAATACCACAACACATCCCACCATAAGCATCACCATCTGATTTACACTTACTACAGACCCCTGGAACTTCGGGTTACAATCCAGTGTATCACGAATCGCAGTAATCATTTCTTCTGGCAGCTGATTGTTCTCCATCTCTTCGAAGATTCCACGGAGCATATGATTTTTCAGCAGAGAAGTTCCGTAGGTACTTGGCAGATACGACAGTACTTTCTGCAGGCCGCTGCCGAAATTTGAAATCGGCATGTAAGCTCCGCATAAAAATCCATACCCGGCACTTACGATCGTTCCCACTGCGGATAACTGACCCTGGGTTGTCAGTGGAAAACTGACGATGCTTGACAACGTGCTTCCAAAGAGTACCAGTAAAATTTCATCGAGAAGAACCCAGAGTACATCTACAGCGCTCATATACCAGCCCATTTTGTACATATAGCCAAGGCATAATACAAGCGCAAGCCCATTCACCAGCAGGGAATTGACTACAGTAGATAAAAAATACCCAAGATAAAGCTGTGCTTTGCTGATTGGCGATACATTAAAATCTTTCCTTGTTCCGTTTGCCCGGTCCTGTACCATCGTAAGATTCACGCAGAATGTCACAGTCACACAGCTGACTGCCAGAAGAGCCGCGGCAAGCTGTGCGGCCACCGTTCCATCGATCAGTTTGTCTGAGATTGTAATCATGTCCGGGATCGCGGACACAAAGGAATCTCTGTATACGTTTGCCAGAAATGTAGCATACAGCAAAATCAGAATTCCCGGAGTAATTAAAGCTGAAAAAAACATTCCTCTGTCTTTAAAAAACAATTTTTTGTTTCGACTTATAAGTGCAAATACTGCCTTCATCTGTGCTCACCTCCCAATGTTTTTCCGGTTACAGCAAGAAATACATCATCCATTCTGCCCTTTACCACTTCATAATCACGGAATATTTCCTGATGTTCCACGATCAGCCGGGTAGCCTCTGCGGTATTTTTTACTTTTAACTGATAGCCATCCCGGATCTTTTTATACTCTCTGCCCAGTGTTTTGATTTCTTCTTCTGTCACACCATAAACAGACATAGTGTCCTGCACATACTCATTTTTCAGCTCAAAAGGAGTTCCTTCTGCCACGATGCTTGCTTTATCCAGAATCACCACATAACCGGCATTTGCAGCTTCTTCCATGTAGTGCGTAGTCAGAAAAACTGTCAGCTTTTCTTCCACTCAAAGTTTTTCAATGATATCCCAGATCAAAAGCCGCGTCTGTGGGGCAAGTCCTGTCGTTGGTTCATCTAAAATCAGAAGTTCGGGCCGATGCAGCAAAGCTCTTGCAATATCAATTCTTCTTCTCTGTCCGCCGGACAGTTTTCCGACCGGCCGGTTCAGATAATCTCCGAAATCAAAAATCTCCACTAGTTCCCGCAATCTTTTTTCAAACGCTTTTCCTGTTATTCCATAAAGCGCTGCTCTGTTTTTCAGATTTTCCCTGACGGTAAGTGGCTTGTCCAGCACACTGTCCTGAAATACCACGCCAAGCATTGTTCCAACTTTCCTTCCGATCTTATCCAGATCTGTGCCCTGGATCTGAACCGTTCCGCTGTCTTTGCGAAGCTGCCCGCAGATGATCGAAATCGTTGTGCTCTTCCCTGCCCCGTTTACACCAAGGAATGCAAAGAACTCTCCTTTTTTCACCTGAAAACTCAGATCATTGACTGCTTTTACATCACCAAAGCTTTTCTTTAAATGAGTGATTTTAATCATATCTGTTTCCATTACGCCTGCCCTCTCCTTTGATTTCTTTGCTGTTCCACATAAAAAATATCAGACAATTTCAATTGATACAAAACGTGATTTTTATATCCACATACCGATGTTTGTCCAAATACAGCTTCCCGAACATTCTGCACCCAGGATGCTTCCCTGTTGTGGCAATATACCATAACATGTTCTTCCTGCTTTGGATCAATCTGTTCCACCTCACATGTCATCCATCTCACCCCCAGTTATTCCTATTTCTTTTATATATGATTTTACAGCATTCGTCCAGTCTGCATGATGTAAAATGCAGAAATTCGCGGGTAAGATGCCAATTTCTGTTGTCTGCTCGTCTGGCGCATAGGAATTCATAAAAATAAGTGGAAAGCCATGTCAATGGACATGCAACTTTCCACTTATTCATTTTCATAAATTTTTTAATCACTTGAAACTCCACGTCATGAATTCCCGCTTATCTTAATACTTCATCTTTAATCTGTTGTCCTTCCATCTTTTCAACATTCCTCTTCTCAAAATGAGTTATGAATACGAAATCCTAAAATAGTCTAAATATGCCTTATACCGATCCTGCGCTGTCAGACAGGTATCCATCAGATAACCTTTTTCATTATTCCATTCTTTCAGACCACGATAATAAAACATCTTCAGATCCTCTTCGATCATGAATGGAACGATATTGTACTTCAGGCATTCCTTGAACATAAGCAATCGGCCTACACATAATTTCTTCTCATCTTCAACAACTAATAATCTCAATTTATTTTTCTCCATTTTCTTAACAGGAATTTTACACCCTCTATTGTACAATGCAAACATCGAAAGGTCAATAAACGGACTTTGAACATTGAAAGGAGTATTTTAATGAAATCTGAACAAGCAACACAGATTCTTTTACTTGCAGCCGGTCTGGTGTTTTTCCTTGTCGGGATCTTCCGCGGAGAAGCAGCGGTTGTTCTTAGCAAGGCAATAAAATTATGTATGGAGTGTGTAGGAATTGGATAAGAAAATGAAATCAAACAAAAACTTTCTGGCCCGCTTCCGCGGATGGATTCAGGCAGCTGCTACACTGCTGACCAACATTCACATCCCGAATCTGTTTAAAGGGAAAATTTATCAGGGAAATG
>ERZ791914.1795-NODE-1795-length-13042-cov-2.645107_pt1 | contig 13042 bp, 6 predicted proteins | sample MGYA00510140_ERZ791914 | MGnify/ENA primary metagenome ERZ791914 (study PRJEB30046, sample SAMN00792079) | human gut metagenome | study: EMG produced TPA metagenomics assembly of the A metagenome-wide association study of gut microbiota in type 2... | reverse complement strand
ATAATATTGGTCTGACTTCGCCGTTGATGTTGTCCGGCACATTGATGTTGCTGACGGCGTTATTGGTCACCGCAAAGGTGAAAATGAAGTAACGTATTTACAGGAGGGTTATTGCTCTGGCGGGAAAGCTCTCCTGTTCTTCCCCCTGATAACCCTTGATCAGGTATTGTTCTTATCTTGTTGTTATTTCCATTATTCCGCCTGTATTCATCATTTGCTAATCATGAATCATCATTTTCCCTCATGTTAAAGAAAGGTCATTTAATCTGAACGCATAGCGACAGGGATGACAAATGGCAGGGAAAGCGCATGGGAATGGCGATCGTCGGGGCGATAACACCATATGTGGATTGGGGGATCGTTTACGTCGTCTGACCGCCGGTATTTGCCTGATAACACAAACTATATTCCCTGTTATGGCCGCTGCCCCTACGCATATTAATCATGCGCGTTCGGATACTGCCACGTCCCTGATCCTGCCGAACGTTAAAACTATTCCATATACCCTGGGGGCATTGGAATCGCCATCAACGGTCGCGGCACGCTTTGGTATCACCGTTGATGAGTTACGTCGCCTGAACCAGTTTCGTACCTTTGCGCGGGGCTTTGACAATGTGCGTCAGGGCGATGAAATAGATGTGCCCCTCATTAACAGTAATAGCCCTGAAGCGCGCAACCTGAAAGCAATGCAGATGGAGCGCGACGGCAAAGATCCGCAAATGCAGGTCGCGGAAGTGGCGCAGCAAAGCGGAATACTTTTAGCTCGCGATATGGACAGCGAACAGGCGGCGAGTATGGCGCGTGGCTGGGTGGCTTCTTCTGCATCTGCGCAGGCAACGGACTGGCTCAGTCGTTGGGGAACTGCCCGGGTATCTCTTGGTGTGGATGAAGATTTCAGCCTTAAAAGCTCTTCATTCGAATTTCTCCATCCCTGGTACGAAACGCCGGATAACCTGGTCTTCAGCCAGCACACACTTCATCGTACGGATGATCGCACTCAAACCAACCACGGTATCGGCTGGCGTTATTTCACCCCGAGCTGGATGTCTGGCGTCAATATGTTTATCGATCATGACCTGACCCGCTATCACACCCGAACCGGGATGGGCGTTGAATACTGGCGCGATTACCTGAAACTGAGCGGCAACGGTTACCTGCGACTCAGTAACTGGCGTAGTGCACCGGAACTCGACCATGACTATGAAGCACGTCCGGCGAACGGGTGGGATCTTCGCGCCGAAGGCTGGTTACCGGCCTGGCCGCAGCTGGGCGGCAAGCTGGTCTATGAACAATATTATGGCGATGAAGTGGCGCTGTTTGGTAAAGACGAGCGACAAAATGATCCTCACGCGATTACCGCAGGTTTGAGTTACACCCCTGTTCCTCTGATCTCCTTTAGTGCCGAGCAACGGCAGGGCAAACAGGGAGAAAACGACACCCGAATTGGTATGGAGTTGACGTTGCAACCTGGTCATTCACTGCAAAAACAGCTCGATCCGGCTGAAGTTGCAGCACGACGCAGCCTTGTGGGCAGTCGCTATGACCTGGTCGATCGTAATAACAATATTGTCCTCGAATATCGCAAGAAAGAGCTGGTGCGGCTGACGCTGACCGATCCGTTGAAAGGCAAGCCGGGTGAGGTTAAATCGCTGGTTTCTTCCTTACAAACCAAATATGCGCTGAAAGGTTATGACATTGAAGCCGCCTCCCTGCAATCAGCGGGCGGAAAAGTAGCTGTTTCCGGCAAGGATATTCAGGTCACTATTCCTCCCTACCGATTCACGGCAATGCCTGAAACCGACAACACTTACCCGATAGCGGTTACAGCGGAAGATTCGAAAGGAAATTTCTCCCGGCGTGAAGAAAGTATGGTGGTCGTGGAAAAACCCACATTAAGCCTCGCCGATTCAACGCTTTCTGTCGATCTGCAAATCCTGCTTGCTGATGGAAAATCAACCTCAATGCTGACCTATACCGCGCGAGATTCCAGCGGCAAGCCAATCCCAGGTATGACGTTAAAAACACAGGCGAAAGGTTTGCAGGATTTCGCCTTAAGCGAATGGAAAGACAACGGTAACGGAACCTATACCCAAATAGTTACCGCCGGGAAGACGTCTGGCGCGTTATCGCTGATGCCGCAATTTAACGGCGACGATATCGCTAAGACGCCAGCGCTGATTGCTATCGTGGCGAATACGGCATCCCGCGCTGACTCCACGATTGAGACAGACCAGGATAATTACGTCGCGGGTAAGCCGATAGTCGTTAAAGTGACCCTGAAAGATGATAACGGCAACGGGGTTACCGGAAGAAAAGAACTTCTCAAACAAGCCGTTAAAGTAGACAACACGAAGGCTGATGCCGTTAGTGCATGGACGGAAGAAAGTGAGGGAATTTACAAAGCAAGCTATACGGCCCATCTCATTGGCGACAAATTAACGGCCCAGCTGACGATGCCCGGCTGGCAAACCAAACATTCGGATGCGTTCAGTATTGCGGGTGATAAAGATACCGCCAAAATCGCTGCGATACAGATCACCGCGAATAACGCAGTTGCCAGACGCGATCACAATACCGTCGCTGTGACGGTCAGGGATGTGCATCAAAATTTACTGCAGGGACAAAATGTTACCTTCACGGTCGTGAATGGTGCGGCGGTTTTTGCCGATCCAAATGGCGGTATTGTGACGACAGATAAAGACGGGATTGCCAGCGTTAACCTTGCCAGTGACCAGGCGGTAAACAGTCTTATCAAGGCCGAGATCAATGGCAGCAGTCAGTCTGTGGAAGTGAGCTTTATCACTGGCGATATCTCTCAGCTGACTTCCATCATCAAGACGGACGATGTGTCATACACCGCGGGTGGCAAGATAAAAGTGTCAGTCACCCTTATGGATGAGCAGAAAAATCTGGTGAAAGGGATGGCTTCGCTGCTGGCGGGTAGCGGTGTGGTCGAGGTGAGCGGTACAGATAAAAATGAAACGGGTAACTGGAGCGAAGAGTCTGACGGCGTTTACACCACCACCCGAACCGCGAAGATTGCTGGCGATCGCCATTACGCCACGCTGAAACTATCGACATGGAGTAGCGCGCAGCAATCCGATGCGTATGCCATCCGCGAAAGCGGAGCTGTGCTGGTTTATTCCTCCATCGTTACCGACAAAACGACCTACACCGCGGGCGGCGTGATAAAAGTTACGGTAACACTCAAGGATAGCTATGAAAACCTGGTCGGGGGGCAACGAGACGCTATCAACCAGGCTATTCAGCTGCCAAATACAAAAGCGGAAAGCATCGCCTGGAATGAAGATCAAAAAGGAATTTATACCGCAACGTATACCGCCTTACTCCCTGGCACCGGTTTAAAAGCACAGCTACAGATGTCCGACTGGGCGAGCGCTCTGACTTCAAATGATTACAGTATTAGTGGCGATGCCGCCAGCGCACAAATTGTCGCGATGCAAGTGACAACGGGTAACCCGGATGTGCTGGCGAATGGCAGCGATCGACATACGGTGAATGTCCGGGTGGAAGAGCAGTTTGGCAATGTGCTGCCGGAGCAGACCGTCACCTTTACGGTGACGAAGGGGGCTGCTGTATTTGCCAATGCAGGGCAGAGCGCAGATATCAGGACGGATGCGCATGGTATGGCAGAGGTTGATCTGAGCAGTACCGTAGCGGATGCCAGCACTGTTGAGGCTAAGGTCAATCAAAGCAGCGATAGTAAAACGGTGAACTTTGTTGCTGATGTCAGCACGGCGCAGATCGCTGATCTGGTGGTCATTAAGGGTGGTTCAGTGGCAGACAGTTCGACGGCGAACACGCTGCGGGTGAGGGTGACCGATGCGTTCGGTAATGCGCTGGGCGGGCAGACGGTCAGCGTGTTGGCGGACAACGGCGCAACGGTGTCTCCGACGGTCATCACAGGCCCGGACGGCACGGTGGAGATCTCTGTCACCAGCCAGACTGCCGGAATCAGTGCGGTCACCGCCAGCATCAACAGCAGCAACGCGAGCAGGAACGTGACGTTTATTGCGGATGTCAGGACGGCGCAGATCGCGGAGCTGGTGGTTATTAAGGACGGCTCAGTGGCAGACGGCGCAATGGCGAACACGCTGCAGGTGAAGGTCACCGATGCGTTCGGCAATGCGCTTGCCGGGCAGACGGTCAGCGTGACGGCAGGCAACAGTGCAACGGTCGCTCCGGCGGTCACCACAAATCCGGACGGGACGGCGGAGATCAGTGTCACCAGTCAGACGGCGGGGATCAGTACAGTCATCGCAACCATCAACAGCAGCAGTCTGAGCCAGAACGTCACCTTTGTACCGGGTGACGCATCGCAGCTCACTTCAACCGTTGAAACAAATAAGTCTAACTACACGGTTGGAGAGACCATCGCCATCACGGTAACGCTCCGGGATGCGTTCGATAATCTGGTAACCGGTGCAGCTTCACAGTTAGCCGCTAATAGTGTGCTGACGGTGGATGGCACCGACCCGTCAGAAACGGGAAGCTGGGTTGAATCAGGTGGCGTGTATACCACAACCCGAATGGCGACGATTGCCGGTACCGATCAGCACGCTAACCTGCAACTGCAGACGTGGAGTGATGGTGTAACGTCAGATCGCTATGACATACAGTCCGGTTCTCCGGCGCAAGCCACATCAACTATCGCCACGGATAAAAACGCATACACCGCTGGCGAGACTATAACCGTCGCCGTGACGCTGAAAGATGCGCACGGTAACCTGGTTGAAGGGGGCGAGTCCTTACTGTCTGGTGATAACGTAACAGTGGAAGGAGCCGTACGTTCAGGAGAGTGGTCTGAAACTGCCGGTGTTTATACTGCTACATGGTCGGCGCAAATGGCGGGAGACTCTCACCACGCGACGCTGACGTTGCCCGAGTGGGGCAGCAGTAAACAATCAGAGAGTTATTCCATCCACAGTGGTGCTCCGGTGCAGGCAAATTCTGCTATCAGGACAGATAAATCGGCATATATCGCCGGGGAGCCATTAACTGTCACAATAACGTTGCGGGATGAGTTTGGTAACCCTGCTTTAGGGCTGACATCAGAAGTCATCGAGTCTTATATCGATAATTTCGCGGTAGGTGGCGCAACTTCCGATTCTATGCAGTGGGTCGAGCAGAATAATGGTGAATATACCATTGTCTGGACAGCATGGGTTGCCGAGGAAAATCTGGTTGCCAGTCTGAAATTAAAAACATGGGCAATGGAGATTAAGTCCTCGTTATACGGAATACAACCAGGTGCGGCGGCAAAAACTCAATCCACGATTGTCGCGGACAAAACGATATATATTGCTGGGGATAGCATAACGGTGACCGTTGTTCTTAAAGATGCCCAGGATAACTTTATTACTGATGGCGTTGTTCAGCTTAATGAGGAAAACGTACAAGTCAGGAATGCGGATCCTATCCAGGGCAATAATTGGGTTTACAATGGCAATGGTATATATCAAAGACAGTATATGGCGCATTTTGCGGAAGCGAACTTGGATGCGCAATTGAAGATGACTGGTTGGAGCGATGCCAATTATTCAAATAGCTACATGATTAAACCAGGTGAAGTAAGTATGCTTCGTTCACAGCTTCGTATACGCGAAGTTTTAGTGGTAGCTGGGGCGGATATACCTGTTAGTGTTTTATTATCTGATGAATTTGGTAATCCGGTTGATAACGGTCTGGAATTGCTGACAGAGGATGCCGTGTACTTACAAAATGTGGAAAAGAAAGAAGGGGCTAAATGGGTATCTGTGGGTGAAGGCAGATATGAGCGTACCTATAGGGCCTACAAAGAAGGAGAAAACTTAAACTCTTATCTACATATTAATGGTTGGTATGTAGACGGGCAACCGTCTTATACCATCCTTCCTTTTGTCGAAGTCGAGTCGCTGAGTGTTAATGGTGTAAGATTCAGGGCGACAGATGGTTTTCCAGAAACAGGGTTTGATGGTGCAAAATTCACGCTGTTACTAACCCATAATATGAGAAATACGGATTATAATTGGACGGCTGGGATTTATGGAATTAATGTTGACAGTAATGGAGAAGTAACATTATCTCTGCTAATAAGAAGTGAAGTTACTATTACCGGGAAACCCAAGAATGGTAAAGGGAATGATGTTGTATTTAAATTCAAGATTAAAAAATGGTTTACTAGTTTAGGTGCTGCCAGTAGTAATACCTGGGATATCATAAATGCTTCATGCAGCTATGGTCAAATGCCGTCATCTTTAGAATTAGCGCAGCGGCCAAGCGGTGGGGTAGTACCGCGAAAAGTAGGTACGTTGTGGGGCGAATATGGTAATTTGAAAAGTTATGGGAACGCTTTTAGCGGTACGGATTATTGGACAACCACTCAGCTCTTAGGGGTACACGAGAAATTTAATCCTGAAACTGGTATATCAGAACTTGGGACAGGAAAGTCTTCTGGCTTGTGTGTAGAGTATTATTAACGAAGTAATCACTAAATTGCCCTGCATCTGCAGGGCAATTTATCTTCGCTCTTACGCTGAAGTACGCATCACACCAATAGTATTAAATTCATTTTTCACACTGAGCAAACGGGGGTCATGAAGCAAAACATTTGACCATAAATCATTTTCTTTAATTAATTGTTGCCAACGCTTTTCATATTCTTTTTTACCATAAACAGTGTAAATTAACGGCAAAATAACACCATTGATTTTGTTGGTATTAATATTTGCCAGTAACTTCATAATGTCATTTTTTATAGATGCGCCATAGATCAGAAACTTCGTATAAAGCGAGTTAACACAGGTGTAATCAAGACCATGTTCAGGCTCAAGTTTAAGCAATAAACTTTTGGCTTTGTCATTATGTCCTTTCAGTGCCATGAACATAGCCAGAATAGAGGTAATAATTGGATTGTTACAGGTGTTTTGACTGTTAAGATTTAATGCAAAAGATATCGCGTTATCGAGGGGGGATGTGTAATAAAGTATAATTAATTTAAGAATGCTTATGCCCATTTTATTGGGTTCAAGAGCAATGCTTTTTTCTATTAGATTAAATGCTCTTGCAAGGTCACCATTCAAAAAGCATAGCAGAGACTGATAATAATAAACGTCTGGCGAATTAGGTTTGAGTAAATGTGCTTGTTTAAACAGCACATTAGACACTGAATGTTCGTCTTTGAGTCCACTGATTAAGCCTAGCAATCCTAATGCCTGAGAATTTGAAGGGTTAATTTCCAGAGCCTTTTCAATGGCAGTTACTGCCGTAGTTATTGCTTGTTTTTGTTCACTGAGTCCAAGGAGGGCTAATGATATATGGCATTCCGCCAGGCAACAGTAGGGCAAGGTATTTTGCGGTTGCGTACTCACACAATCTCTAAATATTACTAATGCTCGTTTCAAACTTTCTGGTGTATAACGGTACATTTCCATTCTGCCATTCATATACATAACAGCAGAATCCAGAGATGGCATTTGTTGTGTATTAATAGATTTAAAATTAATGTTGGGTATTTTTTCAATAAGAATATTAATTACTTGTGATAATAATACGGAAAGAGGATTGTCGGGGTTGAAATCAATACTTTGATGATCAATCAATTTATGCGTTCTGGCATGGATTAATTCAATAAATAAACGCCAGTTTTTACCATAGTGAACGACCTGACCCATAATATAATATTCTGGGCCTGTTTTATTGATAAACTGATGGATAGTGGAGAAATCACTGGCTTCATTCGTTACCGAAGCGGGTAAAATATCTAAACCACAAAAAGCATATTTTGAAAGGCCCTGGACCAGTTCGTAATGGAGTTTTAGAACATTGATCGAACCTTCAGTACGAAAGGGAAAAACGGCAAGAGTGGTGGTCGACTTTACCGGTTCATTATCGGTTACAATCACAATGGGGACAGTAAAACGGTATCCACGACCATAGACCGTTTCGATATACTTACACTGTTTATTCTCATGCAAAAGTTTACGCAATGCATAAATACACCGTGTTAAAGATTCATCGCTGGCAACATTCGCGCTCCAGACCTTATCGATAATCTCTTCTTTACTAACAATTTCACCGTCAGCATTAAGTAATAGAATGATAACGCCAAGTTCTTTCGGGGGAATATGATATTCTTTGTTTTTGAATAATAATATTCCATTGTTTTTTAATACAAAGTCGCCAAATATATATTGTTGTGTATTATTTTTTCCATGTTGCAGTTGCATAGAACGCTCCTTCCATTTTCTCTATTCATAGTATTAATTTGATCTGTCTAAAATAAAGTATTGGCAGAATTGCTCTATCAAAAAACGCTCATTTTGTAAGATTGTGATGAAAAAATGAATGAAAGGTGATGCTTAATAATATGAAACGCTGGTCCCATTTTACGGGACCAGATAGTGGACGATAATTGTAGGTGTTACTTAATCAGAAACGTAAATAATCTTTCGCTGAATCAAACAACGCAGTAATGGTTGAAGATAATAATTTTATAATTGTATTGTAGGTGGAGTTGGCTGTACTGTATTTAGTCGTTATAACCTGCACGTCGGTTTTCATGTTTTCTGCCTGGCTGTTATAACCCGCCAGCCATGCCTGGTATTCAGCCGTGCTTATTTCGTAGCCGGTAAATTCTTTAGATATATTTTTTTCCTTCCCTTTATCATCCCTGTGTACCATTGAGTCTGAAGACTGACTCATACTGTCTATAATCTGAGGGTTGGGAATAATAACATACAGACCGCTACCTTGCGGTTCAACTTCGACTATAGGAGAAGGTGTGCGGTGTTTTGGGTCGGGTGGAATAACCGGAAGTCCTAAAGCGGCGCACCATTTTTCTGCTTCTTCCAGTGGAACACCAATTTTGTCAGCAGGTGCCGGAGGGTATAGAACATAGTCTGGATTATAATGATAATGGAAATCACCATTAGGATATTTATCGATATAATAAAAATGCATCAAGGCTTTTTGGAATGCATTGACATCAAAAACTATCGCATCGCCTTTTTTATTAGAGTGAGTCCATTTCCCCATATTACTTTGGATATGTTCACTGAAGTCCTGCCAGTATGCGCTCATTATCTCAACGCTATTTGCATAGATTTCGAGGTAGTCGCTACCGAGCACACTCATCAAATCAGCAATATCACTGCATATATATTTATCACTTTTAAATTCGCTTGAACTACTGGCAGTTAAAGTACTGCTGGTTGCTGAACTTCTCATTTCAGGCGCAGAACTATCTAAAGAAGCGATAGCGTGAGTTAAGGTTCCTTTGGTCGTTGCCATTGCAATTGACCCGGTTGTGTTGTGAGCAACGTTAGCCAGGGTTTTTCTCACAGAGTTATGCAGGGTCAATATTTTAGCGGGATCCTTTAACTTTCCGTCAATAGTATTAACATTTTCTGTAAGCTGCAGAACGTTTTTTATCAGAAAATAACTTTCGTGTAAGAGCGCGGATCCTTTCTCAGACAGGTTCTCAGTTGGAAAATTCCTGAGCATGTTTTTAACGAAGTTAAGTTGTATGTCGTGCTGGCATTTCCAGTCTTCATTTCGCGGGCTACGTTCACTGACTAAAGTTGATAGTTTCTCAACATCTTTCTTGAGCATAGCGCCAATATTATTATCCTTACTGGCGCTGTTATGCAAATTACCCTCGCTTTTGCTGTTTCCCAGTTGATGAGGCTCCTCACTTTGCGAGGATGCCTCTTTAAGAGGAATGTTTGCATTCTGCTGACGTAAAATATCTATATTTAAATTATTATCTTTATTAATCATGTGCCATTCCTCCTTAAATGTAATTAACTATTATTGCAATAATTTATGAGCGAATGCCTTGAACGATAGCGCTATCAGTATCAATAATGGTTTGTATTATTTGCTGTAATAAATTGAGTGCCTGATCTCTTCCTTGAACATCACGATTAATTTGATCCAGGTAGCTACTCATAACTGAATGCATGACATTTTTAGCTTGCTCAGCCAAGTCTTTTTCTGCACGAGTATGTTCCGATGCCACTGTTCCGCCGTATTGAGATAGATTTCCAATAGACTGAAAAAGATTATTGGTATGGGAAATAGAACTGGAAATACTATATCTTCTATTGTGACTATTAATTTTTTCTTTGTCTTTAATTTTATTAGTGATACTTTCTTTTTCTTTTTGTAACTTACTTGATTGCTCTTGTTTGTCATTATCCTCAATATCCTGGTTCGTTGATAATTCTTTTTGTTGCGTTTCTATTTGGGCAAGTCTGGTTTTCGCATTTGCCAGATCTTCTTTTGACTTTAGCCGAGGTTGGTCATCTGGTTTGTCTGTATTTTGTTCCTGGTTTTCTGCGATATCATCTATCTTTCCCGCAGGCTTCGCAATTTCTGCACCTGCCATAACTACAGCTCCCGTAGCATTAATAGCTGAGCCTACTATTGCACCTGTTAAATTTGCCCAAGAAGCATTTTTTGTTTCGCTACTCTGAAGCTGGACAAGCTGTTCAAAAACGATGCTCATGCTAGCATCAGACTTGGCAGAGGCATTGTACATTGATGTAAAGACTCTTAGAAAGGCCTCCATAATGTTCTGTTGTCTCATCGTCAAATTATCTAACATATCGAGAATATTAAATGTTATGGTTTTCTCTATTGACTCGGTAGACTGACAGGATGATTTTGTTGCTATAGCAGAATTTTGATTTATATTATGTAGTGTATTCTTAGCATAATTAAGACCATCTAGTACCTTACATTGTAATTCAGGTGAGAGAGCACGGACAGACTCTATCAGACTAATAAATTTAGTATTTATGTCAACTTTAATATCATTTGGCGCAAAACTTTGCAGTATTTTTTTAGCTTGTGATACTCTTGCTTCATAACCAGTTTGTTCATCGAATGTTGTTTTATCGAGATTCTTATTATGAGCTGTATTGTTTATATTGCTAATATTATTGGTCATTTTTGAATCCTCTTATACGATAGAATGGGGAGCAAATTTCAAAGCTTCAGTTCGGTGTTGTAATACACGCACCATCTGAGCTACCTCTTGTTCGACGGTTTTATCTATCCTTTGCATCACTGTAAGCATTTGTTCGCGCGTTTTTGATAGATTGCTTATATCTTGTTGTAGAATTTCGATATCTGCAGACTTACTGGCAGCGTATTGATTCATGCTCGATGTAATTATTGTACAAACGCCCGCGGCAACTTTTTCAAGAGCAATAGTTATTTTTGCAAATATCATTATAAACTTTGATGATGCTTTTATTTTGTCACCGAGGAAGTTCAATGCTGACATGATTTTTTTTGAAACTGACTTGATCATAGATTCCACGGTGGATTTTATACTGTCAGTTATTTCTTTTGTGATTTCTTCGGCGGCAGTTTTTGAGAGTGCCTTTACAAGTTCACTTATTGCTACTGAACAAATTAATGTTGCACCAATCATTAATGTTACCATAACAATAGAAGCGGCTGCAGATGAGTAAATATCTTGTACTAAATCAATAGTCGTTTGTTGGACACCCAAGGCGTCCAGAAGAGCGCAGATTGCGAGTAGTGTGGGGTCATATTTTGAAATAATACCCGAAAGACCTTCAGTAAGTTTTCCTAAAATCCAACCGGTAGCCGTGATGCCCAGAGTGATTTGACAAATAATATCAACACCTAATACTACTGCCCCCGCTATTCCTCCAATTAGTGCCAGCGCTCCAGCAAAGCTTGCCCCAGCACTTGGAACTGCTGCGACAATACCAATCACAATTAAGGCTGCGCTTACGGCAAAGGTAACTACAGTAACGACATCATTAATAATGTTTAAAACTTTTGTCCATGTAGTATAGCTACGCGCTGTTTCATTAAGTTTATTTTCCCTGACATGGTTAATCTCTTTCATTACCTCAGATTGATTTTTAATGGATTCGCAATTGGTATCACCAATAACTTCCATTACTGAGGTAATCAAAAGGATAAATGTGGCTGTCGCGTTTCTGTTTTTCTGGTTTTCCTGTGTCAGGCAAATATTGGTGGTGAAGTTATTAATCTGTTCTTGCTGTTGAATTTCGTCAAAAATTTCCATACTTTGGCCGATCGCAGCATCAGCATCCATAATGGCTGTATTTAACGATTTCTCAGCTAACGATTTTTTTTGTAATGAAAGCGTGAGTGTTTTCTCAGCCGCATTTTTTTGCGTCAGTACTTTATTATATTGCGGATCGCCAGGTTGCAGTTGCGACAGCTCTTGATTCAATGTATTGACTTTTTTCTCCAGCGATTGCACCTTTTTATCGACCGCATTGTAATTATTATTGGCCTGATGCATGATATCGTCGGCTTTTTGCGCATCATCTAATGATGAGGAGTAAGCGTCACTTAATTCACGAAACTTATTATGTGCCATTTCGTGTCGAAGCAGGGTGCTTTCAAGGTTATTATGCAATCGTGTTGTAATATCCTGATCGGCAATGCCTGTTAAATTACCCAAAATCATCGTCAGGCGGGCATCATTCGTCTTTGCTGTAGTGGCGTTGTCTGAATCTGAAACCTGTATTGCAGGCGAAGCAAGCATCGGTTTGTTTTCAAGACGAGCGCGAATATCGTTATCAAGGGATTTCGGGTTTTTATTAAGCCGCATGGGATCAACTTGCGTTTTGTTGCTGTCCTGCAGTCTTTTTTCCGCATCGCTATACTGTGTACGCAATGTTTCGCTGATTTGTTCAAACGTGATCGTTTGTCCCGTAATCGGTGCCGACATAATTCACCTCCTTTTTAAGCTATCATCGGGTGTAATTAATTCTTTTTTATTTAACTTATGGCAGATGTTTATTCCCATCTAAAATGGCATCAACGGGAAAGTAAGTAATGTGTTTATTGTTGTTCTTCTCATTTATTTTATCGCCATGGTTATTTTTTAAATCAACCGGGGCTTCCTCATGATATTTCCTGGTTAACTCTTCAGGCGTAAAAGAAGATTTTTTCCCGTTTATGTTCATTTTGCCGACTCACTCTGTTTGAACTTCCTCTTCGGTATTGGCTGTCAAAAGTTCAA
>ERZ791914.1762-NODE-1762-length-13308-cov-2.646872_pt1 | contig 13308 bp, 6 predicted proteins | sample MGYA00510140_ERZ791914 | MGnify/ENA primary metagenome ERZ791914 (study PRJEB30046, sample SAMN00792079) | human gut metagenome | study: EMG produced TPA metagenomics assembly of the A metagenome-wide association study of gut microbiota in type 2... | reverse complement strand
AATACAGGGTACGGCGAAAATCAATATCACCGGGCACACTGTTGCTGTGGTTTATATGATAGAACTTTTTCACTTGTGAATAACCGTAATAGAAAGTATGACGGATTCCTTTCTGATAGCCATCATGTAAACCATCATTGTATGGATGAACCATAATGATGACAGGAGTGTTGGGCAATGAAGCTACTGTTGCCAGATCTATATCTGACGGAGAGGCGGCTTCTATTCCTTCTTCTTTTATTTTCTTGACGGCCCAAAGTTGTGCGTAACGATCATAAAGAGTGATCTGTTTGATATTCTCAATAGGCATTTGTTCCGGAGATAACCCTCTTGCCGGGTAGCGAGTCGCTCCTTTCTCTATTTCGAAAAAGTAAACGATGTTTTTACCGGCATATTGAAAGGGACCATCTGCGCTGTCTCTTCGCAAATGTGGAATGTAATTTTCCATATATTCTCCCAAAGTGCCGGGATAGTTCTTACCTAAATCAATCAGTTCGTTGACATCTTTTTCCACATCATAAACGAACTCCGGAGATAATTCTTTTTTGATTCTCTGTTTTTTAATGATGACTTGCGGCAGATATTGCATTTCATTAACAAAATGTTGTTTTAAGCTGTCCTCATACTCGTCCGAGAGAACTGTAACCGTATCTTTTACCAATAAATCAGAGTAGGAGTAACTACGTGGAACAGGACTGAAATGGCGGTCCAGCATAATCCGGCAGTGTTTCAGCTTTTTTTTCTCTGTAACAGACAGGCTGAGTTGCCATTTGCCTTCAAGTTTGGCACTGTCCGGTAGCATGAAGTAGAAAAGGCCGTTAGCATCTGTTTTGCAATGGCTGTGAAAGCTGGACTTGTCTTGGTTCATCCAGAAGGTGACATCTGCGTATGCTTTTGTCTTGTTTCTGAGCATCTCCATTATTTTACCGTTTATCGGAAGGGCTTGTTCAATATAATGTTTTACCCTGAAAGGTGATACATCTGCCATCGTCTGCCAGTCATAGCGACACCAACCTTGAACCATCATCAGTAAATCCAGCTTTATTCGGGTGGCGCGATCGTCTTTCTCAAAATATTGCATAGGATTGGCTACATATCCTTTTATATCAGAAGAAAGTAGCAAGTCGGTTAATATATTGTCTTGATACGAAGTGTAAATCTCCGTACCGGCATCACGTACAGAGATGGAAAAGGTACTTTCAACCGGATTCCCGTCGGAATCATTAAGTGAAAGGGACATGTTTACTTTTTCGAGAGGTGCATAAGTCGGCTTCTCTGTCTGAGCGGACAGCTGATGGAATTTTAAAGGATGTGTATTGAATGAGAGGCGTTCGGCAAGGATATTCCCTTTTTTGTCGTATAAGGTGAACTGTATACAACCGGCCGGAAGACGGGATTTGGGCAGTTGGAAAACGTAAGGAGCATCTGCCAGCCTCATGGCCTCTACTGCATAGACTGTTCCACGACAAGATACGGATACTGCAATGGTGTCACGGGGGAGGACAGGGGATTTGGATATTTCTATCTGGTATGCTTCTTCATTGCTATCATTTATGCGCATTACATAGCCAACTGGAAGTATGTCCGAGAAATTAAAGTCATACTTTTTACCTTCATGTTCGACAATTACTTTGTAGGAGGTCGTTTCCGGCAATAGCTCAAAGAAGCCCATGCCTTGATTATAGGTGGACAGGAAGGAAACTGAGTTGCCTGATGAATTATAAACAGCGCCTGTTATGTGGAGATCTTCCCCTTTTTCTCCCCATGCTTTAAAGCCGATGCGTGAAGCTAATCCGACGACTGCATTGCCGCCTTCTGGAAAAAAAGCGATATTGACTTTATCTCCTTTCTTTTCTATTTTACGCTTATTCTTTACTCCAAAGCCGCTATCCATTGCTTTTTCAGAGTAGTCACCGTCTTTTTCCGGTTCATCGTAAACTGGGAAGACGCGGGAGAAGACACAATCATCTCCAAAGTTCAGCATACCTCGTGTATAAGCACGAACTTCGTAGAAACCACTACGGTAAATCCTTTTTAATGGAAATTCGCCATGACATTGACCATTTTCTATCATTAGTTTCCGATTGGCTATCACTTCTCCCTGTGGGGTCAGAAGCTCGACATGCAGTACCTTACTTAACGGACTGAAACGGTGGTGTGCTGCTAAAACATTGTATGCTTTAAACCAGATGGTATCGCCTAAGAAGTAGCCGGTATTATCGAAATGCAGATATACTTTTTCCTGAGGGTTGCGTTTGTTGAATTGATTGATCTCTTTGATATAGTCAGACAGGACCTTTGTCGATTGGGATTGGGCAACTAAAGGCAACACTAATATATGCGCCAGTAATAGTAAAGCAGATATTTTTCTCATATTCCAATAGTATTAGTGTTCGTTTTCTTGCTGATTGCTTTGTTTGTATCAGTTCTTATGCTTGCAGTATTTAATAGAGTGGGGCTGACTAAAAAGTCAACCCCAGCTATAATTAAATTAATGAGTAGAAGAGGTACTATCAATGTCCCAATGAACAAAATAGTCGCCACTTTCGATCTTAGCACGAACTTTGGCAGCTGTTGCTGCATTTTCTTCGCTATATTTGGAACAAACTAAATCAGAGATGATAGTAGGGTCATTATAGCGTTTTGCCATACGTATCATGACCGGAAGCGTTTTGCCTTCACATGGCATTTCCAGACAGATTTCTTTCAGGAGCTCGATATCATTATGACGTTCATTACCCGGTTCTTTTTTCATGTCACGGCATAATAGACCTTTACTTGTACTGGATGCTCCCCATGTTCCACGCATGCCGGTATCAGCATAAGCATGTGTGACGGCACCACCTACACGTGTCCAGTCATTGGTGAATCCCGGATAAGTAACTCCTCCGTCCGGATAATAGCTGCTCACTCCTTCGTTCATTAACACATATCTTTCTTCAGAACGTTCGGGAAGATGGTTGAATGCTTCGATCAGCATGAAGTAAAGTTCTACGTTACGATAAATATAAATAAAGTTATCGGCTGCGTAACTCCATTTCTGCATTCTCCAGTTGCCATATGAATCCTGACTGAAGTGAGTGTTGAATCGTCCGTCACGGGAATCTTCCGAAGTGAAAGCGTTCGGATTAAAATTCTTGTCAGAATAACGTGCTACGCCTAATTCTGATGGTCTCAGGATAGGAGCGGAATAAAGATTCTGCTTGGTTGCATTGGTCTGATTCTTTTTGTATTCATACGTGATTACTGAAACTGCCGCTTGTCCATTAGGATTATCTCCTCTGAACACTTTTGAATAAGCGTTGTGGTAGTTGGCCTGGCACATCCATTTGGTGTAACTAGAGGCAGAAGCAAATGCTTCATTCATTTTAGGCAGAATCAGATCAATGACATCTTGCCATCTTCCTTGCCATAAAGCGAGTTCTGCTGCCAGTGCGAAATATTCCGGGGTCATAAGGTCCCAATAGGTATAGTCACCTGCTGAAAGTGAACTGTCCGAGGCAATCCATTCAGTCCATGGCATGGTATGATTTCCGTCGATTCCGTCGAAACCTGTTTTCAGATACTCTACACATTTTACTATTGTCTGATCTAAGTTCAGTTTGGGATATTGGGAATAATCTTTCATTTCGTGCATCGGATCGTCAAACCAGACTACTTCGTTGTAGATTTTCGCCATAGTAAGATATACCCATGCTTTTACTCTTACAGTGCTGGCAACTAATCCTTTGTAGTGTTCCATATCGATGCTGTAGAGATGGGCCTGTTTGAATTCATAGATTTTCTGAAGATAATCGTTGCATGAGATGATCAAATCATAATATTTGGCCGGATCGGCATATTTATTGCCTGTCAGGTCCGATTCATAATTGGATAACGCATACATGTCGACATCTCTGTCGGTAGGGATCATCATTTCAGCCCGGGAATCGGTCAGGTAAATGGCTTTGTCGCCAATAGCCTGCATTTTCGTTGCGACTCCCAGAAAGCCTGCATACATTTCACTGGCTTCCTTTATATAGTCATCTCCTTTCAGCATTGTGTTGTTGTCCGGTTCAAAGAAGTCGGAGCAGGCACTAAGCCCCATCATGGCTATACCACACAACATGCTTTTTAATAGTATATTCTTTTTCATTGTCGTTAGAATTTCAAATTAACACCAAATTTTACAGATTTCGGTTGCACCATCTTTGCATAATCCAGTCCTTGAGACATTTCGCCGTAAGAGTAAGAGAATTCCGGGTCTAGTCCCAGGTATTTCGTTGCTGTCAAAAGGTTTTCACCTGATACGTACAAGGTACCTGAACGGAAGAAGTTAAGTACGGTTTTATTGAAACTGTAACTCAAAGTCACGCTCTTCATACGAAGATAAGAAGCGTCTTCTAGCCATCTTTCAGAGAATGAAGTACTGCGATAAGGGTCATTGTGCTGTACGCGTGGCATATCGGTTACTTGTCCGTCCAGTGACCAGCGATTCAGTACGGCGATACTTTGGTTGCCCAGGGTATTCATGCCTTCCAGCTGATTTCGTACGGCATTGTATGCCATGTTACCTTTAGAATAGCTAAATTCGGCACCAAGTGCAAATCCTTTGTATTTGAATTGAGTATAGAAACCTCCGAAGAAATCAGGAGCAGCACTTCCCAAAGCGACACGGTCTTTGCTGTCGATTCTATGATCTCCATTCTGGTCTACATAATGCATGTCTCCGCCCCGGAAATAGTTACCGTTATCTGCCATTAAATTAGCAGCTTCAGCTTCTGCCTGTGTGGAGAATACGCCTACTACCTGATATCCATAGAACTGATAGGGAGACTTTCCGACTTCGGTTATCCAGTTTCCGTTAATGATTCTTTCTTCACCGCCCAGCGAAGTGATCTTGTCGTCGTAATGAGCGATATTGCCTCCTACAATCCATTCGAAGTCCCGGGTACGAACCAATGAGGCCTGCACGGAAAGTTCCACTCCTTTATTGTCCATTTTGCCGACATTTGCGTAGTAAGGTGCGGAACCGTATATGGACGATGTAGGCTGCATACAGATCATATCACTGATCTTATTATTGAAATAATCAAAAGATACATTTAAGCGGTTACGGAACAATGACAGGTCCAGTCCTAAATTAAGGGAAGCATTCTTTTCCGGTTTTAGATGTGTGTTCGGTACATTGACGCGTGCAATGGCGGAGATATCCTGATAAGCGGCTGATGAGTAATAGAACGTACCCATGTTGCTTGCGAAGCGGGTATTACCGGTCAAACTATATTCAGCACGTACATTTAGCTTGTTGATCCATTCTGAATTTTGAAGAGGCTTCCAGCCTTTGCCCAACAAGGTTACCCCTGCTGACGGATACACATAGAAACGGTTGGCACTTGTTCCTGTAGACGATGCTCCGTCTACTGATACATTGACAGATGCCTGTACCAGATTGTTGTAAGTATAGTCCGCATGTCCGTAATAGCTCATCCAGTTCCACTTATTCAAGTAACCATAAAAACGACGTCCGTCGGCTTGTGTATTGCCCAGTGTCTGATAAAAGTCATTATCCGTGTTACGTCCTTCACCCACATCAAACTCGTTTTTGGTGGTGAGGATCTGTGCACCGGCGATGGCATTCAGCTGGTGGATACGATTGAACATTTTAGAATAACGCGCATTCAGATTCAAATACATATTGCTGGTTTCACCCACACCGGAACGAACCATGTTGTTTGCTGTACCATAAGTGTCTGATATCGGAACGATTGTTTTGTCCGTCAATCCGGGGATAAACATAGACTCATTGTCATAGTTGTAGTACATTCCTACCAATCCGGTGAATACCAATCCGGGCAGCGGGGTATAGTTTACACCTGCTCTCAGAGTTAAATCATATTGGCGGTTGTGCGCATCTAACGTATTGACGATGGCCAATGGGTTGCTTATTGCAAAATCCATGGTTGTACATTTACCGAAATAGTAAGGTGAATACGTACTTAATATATTTCCATCCTTATCCTTGTTGTACGGACTTAGTACCGGTGATTGTGCATAGGCGGCCAGGATAGGATTGGTTTTGATGTTCATCCCTTGTTCCTGAAAATGTCCGTTTAAGTAAGCTAGTCCGATAGTGGCAAAGATATCCACTTTCTTGCTTACGAGGATATTACCGTTCAGTTGGGTATGGAAACGTTCTGTACTGGTGCTTTCATATAGACCGTTTTCTTTGGAATATCCTAATGAGAGGTCATATTTGGCAATTTCGTCACCACCTTCCACACGGAAAAGATGATCGGTCGCATACCCTGTGTTGTACATCAAATCCTGCCAGTCAGTCTGATTATTATAAGTGTTGAGATACAATGGGTTATTAGGATCTTTCAAGAAAGGAAAGTTGCTATAGAATTTATCCATATCACTATAATATGTCATACCCGCGTCTGTCAGGTAGTTCAAATAATCTTTTCCACCCAGCAGAGGAATGCGTTTGTCACTCCAGGTTACACCGTATTGTCCGTAATAACTAACTTTGGTTTCCATGTCGTTGGAGCTGGCACCATCTGTCTGGATTAAAATAACTCCGTTCGATCCCATTGAACCATACATGGCGGCTTCTGCTCCCTTCAGTACTGTGATATTCTGGATATCATTGATATTGTATGCCTGAAAGATATCACGTGTTAAGCCTCCGATGATCGGTGATTCATTTTTGTCCGGCAAGTAGGGTACACCATTGACTACGATCAATGGTGCGTTGTCACCTGTCAGTGAACGGATACCCCGGAGATTATAATAACTGCCTTCGCCCGGCATACCGCTACCGCGTTTCACTTGTAAACCTGCTACTTGTCCTGCCAAAGCCCGGTCAATCTTAGCACTTCCTAACAGGAAATCCTTCTTTGCAATATTCGTTGCAGCAGTATAATCGGAAATCTCCGTATTATCTCCCCGGAAGGGTAGCACAACTTGCTCGTTGTGTTTGTACTGATTGTCTGAAATCATCATGATCACCACTTCCGTTCTTCCGTTCAGCAATTGCCGAACGGGAAGATAGCCGGGTGCCCAAACCGATATAACTCCGGATTTATCTCTTAATTTAAAAGTGAATTCCCCATCGGCTTTAGTAGTCGCATTCAAGGTGTCCTGTACAGACACTACGGCATCTGCTATAGGTGTATTAGTGGCAGAGATAATCTTACCTGTCAGTTTGTAGTTTTTCTGTCCGTACATGCAAGTTGCAAACAACAATGGTAATGCAACTGCAAGCATTCTTTTTATATTTTTCATATCATTCCTTATCTAGATTAATAACAATTTGCAGTCGGGCGGATACACCAATGTTCAGGAGTAAAAGCTGTTCCTCCATTGTGTGTGGCCACGAACTTCAAACGAAGTTCCACGGGTTCATTTCCTTCAATTGTAAATACACCGACTTCTCCACCGTCTCTGTCGTATTTATTATTCAGACTTGACGGGTAAAACTCTGGAGCTCCTCCACCTCCACGGTCATGAGAGTAACTACTCCATTTGGACCTTACGATTGTTCCTACAAGTTTGTCGTTAACATAAATGCTGCAATCATTCTTCATATTTGAATTCTTTCCAACTCCGAAATGAAGAGTATACTCACCTGGAGGAATCATATATGGTTCAATGTCATAAGTATTATCGTTATGTAAATCAAATTTAAATGTAGTAAAGTCTAATATGGTTTCCAGATTATTTGCGTCTTGACGTACTAACCATAAATATTCATTGCTAATTTCCGGCCATCCGTATCCGGGTGTCCATGCTTTTACTTCAGTACGTGTGGGGCCGCCACTACCATACGGAGCTAAATTTGTACATGCAAAATATTTGTCTTTGTCGTTTTGATCCATGTATTTAAACCATTTGAACAGGTCTTTAAAACGCCATATTAACACGTCTTTTTGTGGTAATTTCAGAGAAGTGACATAATAAGCAATACCATTACTCATTCTCACTGGATTATCAAGGTCTACTTTATTGACGGTAGTTCTCCACTGTTTGCCAAAAGCGGAAGTTAAGTCCGGTTTTTGCGGATCATTGAAAACTTCGGCGTCGTATTCCACATCTTTGAAAAACATTGCCTGAAAACACCAGTTCTCCAAGATTGAGTCTGGACGTTCGATTTTCCATTTTTTTAGTTTTGCTTTGCCTTCATCTAATGCTTTCTTGATTAACTCATCAGATGGGATAAGAACAGTTATTTTCTTGCTTTCAGATGCTAAATCTAAACCTTTATCCAGGAAGTAGGGATTCTTTACAGTGAATACAGAGTCATAAACTGTATTTCCGGATTCATCTACTCCAATACTAAGACTGTTATTTCTGTCAAAGGTCTTCACATTCCTTGAAAGAATTGCATTTTTGAATATGGAATATTCATCTGATAGCCCTTCTATGGTTTCCAGCAAAGATTTAGGAGTAACAATAATGTTGTCTAATTCATAAACATAACCATTGTTCACCTTAACTACTTTCTTTACTTTACAATTGCTGTTGAAAATAATTTCCTGTGATCCGTTTTCTTCTGATGTTGTTTTGTTAATCATCACATATTTTCCGTTCCACATCATCAGGCGTTGACCATCTTCGATGGTATTTGGAGAAAGGGAGGCAGTCGTTATATGACTTTTTGCCATGTAGGCTTTCTCTTCGTCGATGCCGTCGTCCGAGCTTCTCACGGTAGTCATGAGTGTATTGTCAACGACAAAAAGGGTGTAAGATACTCCGGCAGCTTCCATTTCTTTAAAGATTCCTGTCTCTTTAAACAGATTGCATATAGAGCTATATGATTGTTGTGACTCTAAATATTCAATAGCTGGTGCGTCCACAATAGTCATTTCCTCATTATTGATGACAGCTGCTTGCTTATTGTAATGGTTATCCCATTCGTCCGTACAAGAAGACATCAATCCTCCCCATATGATTGCAGCGGATAAGATATATTTATATACTTTCATAATCTGATTCAATTTATTGGTTCAAACAAAATATAATCGACCTGGATACGGAAGTCTTTTGAAATACTGGCCGCCGGATCATTTAAGGTGATTCTCATCGTATATTCCTTCATATCTGGGATTTCTACTACATCGTATAACACTGTATCAAATAACCCCATAGTTACCAGATAATTGCCATTAGCGTCTGTGTCACTCGGAAGACTGGAATACAGAGGGTAAGATACGGAACTTACATTCTCCATTTCGGGGAATTCCACATCTATTTGTCCTCCATTACTTCCACTACCGTAGGAACGGAAATTCTTCATACTGTTAGCATAAAAATAACGTAAGGTCACTTTATATTTTCCGGGAATCATAACAGGAGATTTCATTTGTACCCATCCTTTATAACCTAGTGAAACTGTCAGTAAATCACCATGTAAGAATCTTCTTGTTTTATCCTGGTTATCATAGTTTGCATTACTGCGCAGAGTTCTGTAGGCCAGGTTTCCAAAGTTACTAACCGGCATTCCTTGAGAACCTACTTTATATTCATAACATGCCAGTTTGGCATCCTTCAGTTCTGTTGACGGTTCTGCTTTTGCATCTATCTCTTGTTGGAAAATCTGCCCATCTACTCCGTTAGAACCAATATAGTTGGCTACTTCCGGATAGTCGGCTAGGTCCCAGTAAATGATAAATGGCTTAAGATCCTTGCAAATAGGAAGCAGGCCTTCCAATTGTTGTATATAACCGTTCTTAGTCTGATAGTCGCAGTCGCTTTCACGGAAAACGGTTCTCATTTCACTGCCGCCATCATAATTTAAGTAGTAATTGTCATCTGCCTCCTGAGATATTTTAATAGCTGCATTTTCGCAAGCGGTTCCCCATATCTTACAAGTGGCTACTGTATCTACATCAAACTTTTTGAGATTATCGACCTTGTAACGTCCGTTCAGAATGTGATAAGCTGCATAGCGGTTTAGTGCATTGTTCTTATTCTCATAGTCTTCGCCGGCTCCCAGCTTCTTTACCAAATCGTCACACGAAGAAATCCCTTTACTTTGGAAAACGTCATCGGGTACTCCCAATATAGTATAGTTCCGTCGTACTTCCTGTTTGGTCCCGTCGGGCATCGTGATTGTATCGGCAATGATATTCAAAGTGTCATGCCATCCGGTTCGTTTCAATGCTTCTGCAAGAATGTTATTCTTATTATTCTCGAATAATTTCTGATAAACACTTTCAACCATCGGACGCATTACATCATCCAATACATAAACAAAGCCGTTGGAAGTATGTATCGCCAGTTCTTTTACGTGCGCTTCTCCATTCATATACATAGCGTTAAATCCTCCTTCGGATGAATCATCTGCATTAAAGGTTACTTCCAGTATGTCATTGGACAGGGTTTTGTCTTCCAACTCTCCACCTTTGGAAAATTCTTCCAATGTGATCGTATCATTCACCAAATGGTATTGTACGAGTTGTCTTACATAGACTTTTCCTAATTCTTCGACCGAAGAAACTTTCTTTTCCTGATAGAAAGCTTCCATAGCCTGATTGGTAGGAGCGAACAGGGTTAACTTGGCAGTTGCTTGATTTACTGCATTGTACATATCTGCATATTTCATAACCTTAATCCATTCTGAAAAATCATCGGGACGGGTGCTCAGGTAAGATGAAATGGGTTGCATGTCATATACTGCAAAAGTTTCATCCTTATAAGGATCGTCGCAGGAATAAACAGCAGCGACAATGATCAATATACAAATTCTAATCAAATTTTTCATAGCAATATAATTAATCGGTTACACCCGCATAATACGGATTTTGAACTAACAATAAATTGGCATCAATTTCACTTTGACTGATCGGCAGATACCAAGCATATTCATTACTCAATACAGAACGCAGCCAAGATACGTTGGCGGTTGAATTGTAGGTTACAATCATTTCAATAAATGAATCCTTATATCTGTAATTTTTCATTTTACCGAAGCGAACCAGGTCATACCATCTTTTTCCTTCTGCGGCAAATTCTATATTACGTTCATGCAGTACGGCTTGCAGCATTTCTTCTTCTGTTGCAGATTCAGCAGTTAAATCCAGGTCCTTTAACCGGGCACGGTTGCGTACTTTATTAATGATTTCCAATGCCTCTTCATAACCGGCAGCACCTTTCCAGATGAGTGCTTCTGCTTTCATTAATAAGATTTCGGCCATACGGTAAATGATGTAGTTGGCATCGTCATTCGGACGTACCTGGCTTAAATCCTGATATTCCGATCCTTTGTATTTCCAGACGCAATACTGTTTTTTATCTGCTGTTCCTGTTGCATCCAAGTCTGCATATGCTCCCCATTTAGCACGTACGGAAGCGGTAATATCACCAGCGCCATTCTCGATACTTTCATTATATAAATCTTCGCACATGGCTTCTGTATATAGATATGGTGCGGTAGTGCTGAGTGTAAAGTAGTAAGAAGGTGAGGTCCCTTTGTTTTCTTCCTGTTGGGCAAAATTCTTTTCGTCCCAATTGATCTCAAAGATGGATTCATTACTGTTTCCTTGAGTAAAGATAGTGATCCACTGTTCAGGAACTGCCATGAATACGGGGCGGCGTGTAGCTGTTGCATTAATCAGCTGATTGGCATATTCTATACAGCCGTCGTAATCTTCGCTCCACAAGCAGACATCTGCCATCAAAGCGTACAACGCCCATTTAGTAGCACGTCCTTTACTGGCACCTTCCCATTGGTCATCTTCAAAAAACTCTTTAGCAGCTCCGCTATCCAGTGCGGTTTGAATGTCCGACTTAATCTGAGCGATTATATCTTCTTCTGAAGATTTTGCAATATCATAAGGAGCAGAATCGTCTACATAAGGTTCTGTTACAATCGGAGCTTCCTTAAAGTTGCGAACCAAGTAGAAATGGCACAATCCGCGTAAGAAATAAGCTTCGGATAAATGTGAATTCCATGTAGGTTTTATCTTTTGCTTGTACTTCCGGTGCATATTTAATCACAGAATTGGCCATATTCAGTATTTTGTATATGGATGCCCAACTGCATAAAGCGTCGGAAGCTGTAATTTGGAAATTTTGCAATTTCTGTTTTTTAGTATCACTGTAGGCGTAGATAGAAGCACCTCGTAGCTCTCCCCAATCAACCAGTGTCCGGGTACAGGCACGCAAAGATGAATATCCTGAAGCTAATACCGCTTCTACGTCTTCTTTAGCTTTCCAATAATTAGCTGTTATCTGCTCATTTTTAGGATAAACTTCAAGCCAGTCACTACAACTGCCACAAAGTAAGCTCCCGAAAGCGAATAAACATATTAATATCTTTTTCATATCTGAATAGTATTAGAAACTCATATTTAAACCGAAAGAAAATCTCTTAGCAACAGGAGTCGTAGCTGTATCTATGGCCAGATTATCTTTTACAGATACTTCCGGATCCTGTCCTGTATAGTTAGTCCATGTAAACAAGTTATATCCCGTTACGAATACACTCAATGAATTTACATTAAATCTATTACAGATCTTTCTTGGGAATCCGTAACTTAATGTCATTGATTTCAAACGTACGAAAGAAGCTTTTTCTACAAAGCGGTCTGATCCCAGATAGTTTCGTCCTTCATTGTATAATGCACGAGGTATATCCGTATTATCCCCTTCGTTTTTCCAACGACGTAGTACGGCTTTACTTTGGTTGTTTGAACCAAACATGGATTCGTTGTTCATACGAGCCATATTGACGATAGATTGTCCAAAACGTCCATGGAAGAAAGCGCTAAGAGTCACTTGTTTGTATTTGACGGTTACTCCTCCACCTCCGGTTACTAATGGTTGGGTATTGCCGAGGTAAACAATATCGTATTTGTTAATAACACCGTCATGATTAATATCCTCATACATTGCATCACCGGGATAGCATAGATAGGAACCGTTTTTCATCACAATGGGGTTACCTTTCAAGTCATTCATGACATTACCTTCTGCATCTCGAGCATAAGTAGCGTCTTTATTCTGATAAACACCTTTATAACGATAACCGAAGAATGAACCGATAGGACGGCCAACTTGTGTGATATATGCATATTCTCCATTTTTCACTTCGTCGGCATTCTTTATACCTTCTGTTGCACCAGACTGTAATTCAGTAATTTTATTTTTGTTACGTGATACATTAAAATAACCGCTTATGCGCCAATCTTTATTTTCAAAGAAAACCAGGTCTGTGCGGAATTCCCATCCTTGGTTTCTGGTAGATCCCGAGTTGAAGTAGGCAATATTAGAGAATCCTGTTGTAGAAGGTATTCTGTAATTTTTGTTCAAGATGTCCTCTCT
>ERZ791914.1734-NODE-1734-length-13497-cov-4.933641_pt1 | contig 13497 bp, 6 predicted proteins | sample MGYA00510140_ERZ791914 | MGnify/ENA primary metagenome ERZ791914 (study PRJEB30046, sample SAMN00792079) | human gut metagenome | study: EMG produced TPA metagenomics assembly of the A metagenome-wide association study of gut microbiota in type 2... | reverse complement strand
CCCCTGCTTATCGGTGCCATCTCGCAGGCGTTCGATATCCGTATCGCTTATATGCTTATCGGCATATTGGGCGGATGTATCGTATTAATAGTCAGTTTCAGTAGTGCTTTCGATATTCAGGAATCTGGCGAGAAACCTGAATAGAACAAATAAAAAACGCAGCCTTTCACAGTGTTTAAAATTAAACCTCCTGTGAAAGGCCGCGTCAATCTTTTAATGCCTTAACTAACCTAACTACTTTATCTTAACTATACTAACCTATCTACAAAATACCCGAAAAATCTTTTATACTACTAATAATCCTATCTTTCAATTCGTTATTTTCAACTATTGAGAAGTCACAGTCTACATTTGCCGGAGCCAATAATACAGCTTTAGCTTCTTCTGCATCTGCCATCTCTTCCGGGTGCTCTCTGAAATAAGTTTCCCATTGGGAAGCTGATTGCGGAGTTACACCCAGCACATAGTTGATAAAATCATCATCCGTCAAAAAATCCATTACCTTTGAGCACATATCGCATCCTTTTTAAGCGTTTACATAAGTAGGACGGCGTTATCCTGTCTATGTACTCAACCCATTTACCTTTTTACTAAAATTAACTTGCCAGACTACGCAATTTTGTCAATCCGCGATGCATCAAGTTGCGTACAGACTGATAATTCATATTCATAATCTCGCAGATATCCTCGTATTTCTTTTCTTCTATATAATATAATGTAAGCGCTTCACGTTGGCGGGGAGATAATTGATCCAGCAGACGTCTAACCAATGAAAATTCATTCTTGCGTTGCTCTTCTTCCATATAATCATCTTCTACATCTGTAGGAGTGGATATGCTAACTTCTTCTACTGCCGTATCAGACATATACATACGTCTGCGAAGTTCATCACACAACTTATTCTTTAAGGAGATGAATAAATAAGATCTCAAATTATCAATGGTGCCTAATTCATCTTTCTTTGTATAGAGTTTCACGAAGATGTCATGAATACAATCTTTCAGTAACTCTTTATCAATGGTCAACTTCAATCCGTAATTAAAAAGGACGTTGATGTGCAAGTTATACAGCTGTGAAAAAGCTGCCATGTTTCCCGCTTGAAAAGAAGCGAGTAAAGTGTCGGTTGAATGATTAGTCTGTTCCATCATAGCATTAATTCGATTGATTTGATGTTGCAAAACTAAGCAGTATCGACCGCAACGTTAGGTAAAATCTGGTTTGTGGATTGAAAAAACAAGTATCATGTTTTATAACACTCTTTTACTAGAAATTACCAATAAAAAGCAAAAATCCCGCTGAATGGTCTTCAACGGGATTCTCTGCTTTATAACTTATGGAACCAATAAATGCCTTCTTTCTTGTCTGGCACTTTTAGATTGTGTAAACCGTTTATTTTCAGTGATTTATTTATCGTTTCAATCTTTCCGGAAGCAGGATGAATGTACTTTAATACATACTTTCCGGACGATAATTGAACAGGAATTTCTGTTCCGGACTTGGAATAAATGATACTTCCAATATCAGATTTTACCATTTTCTTGTACTCATCCGTATTTGTTTCTTCCACTTCCATTGCTACTGCATCCTTCAGGAACGCTTTATCTGTACACGGAATTACAGGACATGAACCTCCTGCCATGAATACAGCCCATCCCATAGCCGGATAATTCTGTGCGTAGAATGTCACTGCCTTTTGAGGAAATTTCTGACGATACTCATTGACAGCTTTATATGCTTCTGTGAAAGTTACCTTTCCCACTTTCATCTTCCGCATGTGCTGACGTGGCGCCATATTCTTTCCACCTTCCGGCGCAAAGATTCCGTCCGTCTTATAATGCCAGTATCGAATATCAATAATATCTACTACGGCAGCGCGTTTAGGATCTGCAAGGATTGCATCCTGTACGTCTTTCGTTGTACTCAATGCCACTTTTGCTTTCTTCCCGGTTTCAGTTTCCCATTCAGCTATCACGTCCAACCAAAATTGTACGAAGTGCAACGGGCCTGTAAATTCGGCGCTTGTCAACTGAATAACATTCGAATTGTCCGCGAAGTTATTCAGGCACTGACGGATATATTGTCTGTGCAGTTCACGACGGACAGGATGAGTAATGTCATAGAACATATCCGCCACAAAGATTCGTTTGTCTCCGGCAAATGGGGCAGGTTCAGGAAATCCGGTCTGATTGATGTTATTGCTGCTTCTCCATGGAGAATCTACCCAATGCGCACCGGCTTCCAAAATATTATGCTGGAAATAGTTTTCATGGAACAACAGCAGTCCGTCCTTATTTCCTTTTTCCGCAAATTCTTTTAGGCGGCTCCAGTACCATGCATTAGGGCGTTTCAAATCATATTTGCTCAATCCTTCCCATGCTGTTCCCTGACTGCTACGACCAAAAGGCTGTTCATAGAAAGGTCCCCATACATCACCATCGCGACGGCGAATCCGTTCGTGGTCATCCCGGCGACGGTCATACCAAAGACCATAATTCTGATCGAAAACAAGAATGTTTTTCTGTTTCATAAAGTCGACTACAGAATCAATGCGGTCGGTTAATCCCAATCCCTCGCGTCCCGGCACAAAGCGGGTGATGGCCGGACTTGCCTTTTTCAGATAATTGGTTTTGAGCTTTCCGTTCCACCAAGGGGTGGTATGACTGCCTCCAACCAATAGAGCACCGTCCATCTGAATACGTCCATTGGTTACAGTTACTTCCGGTTGGGTTAATGATTTAGCTGCAGAAGAAGAAGAATTTGCAAGCGCAGCGCTCTTTTTCTCTTTAATATCATCGATTGATTTTACTCCGGTTGATGCCACCGAAGGAGCAAACTTATTATCACCTATCCAATGTTCCAACGTCAACCGTGGATTATATGCTTCTTTAGCGAGTTCCATAGCTACTTCCACTGTAGGACTACTGGTTGCACTTGTATTTCTGGGCAGAATACGTGCACGTTCTGCACATTCTTTGTTCAACCGTTCTTCCAATTGAGCATAAAAAATACTGCGAGGTTGTACATGATTGTTGGACTGTGCCCATTCACCGTCACCGGAGAATTGTGCCCAACAACCGTATGCACGGTTCATCGCATCTTTTGCCGGGGCATAACATTCGATTTCCGCTGCGGTACATTGCCAAAACAAGCTGTTTGCCGTATTCCAACCAGCTCCGTTTTTATCTTGTCCCAAATTCTTGAAAGTCAGGTTATGACCGTCGATATTTACTACGTCAAACAACAGTCCGCATGCCCAGGCATCAATAGAACCGCTGAATCCCAAAGATTCATACGAATCACATTGTACAAAAGCATTGGGACCGGCTGCACAATATCCGGCAGCAAAGTCATGAATACCCTGTTCCGAATAGCAGCGTTGAAATAAAGTTTGTTGTCCCAACGTATGGAAAGTGCAACGACGCATCCCTCCGATTTCTGAAACGGGTTCTTTCGAGATACAGTCTTCAATGGTAATTTTGGAACCTGTACGCTGAACAATTACAGCGCTTCCTGCAAAATGCTTGAAATTAACCAGTCTCACCCAACAGTTTTCCGCATCTTCAATGGAGATACCTGTCCAGCAATGATCCTCGTCTTTAGGATAACGCTTGTCGTAATCAGAAATCAGTGTCATATTTTCTACGCCACAATCGTGAATACGTCCGTTCCATTGATAAGTCAACAGGGAAGAAGTTCCATAGTTGGCATCCAAAGCCACGGTCAGTGGAGTATCCAATGTTATCTGGTTGCCGTTTACTTCGCAGACTGTTCTGTCCCAAGTCAGATCCATGTCACCTTCTTTCCATCCCAAAGCGCTGATACCTCCTCCAAAGATATCACAACCCAAAGAGGCAATCCATTCTTTGCCGGAAGGACGGGTAACCATGACACGATCTCCTTTTTTCAGAGAAACACCCGAAGCGACTTCCAATGTTCTCGCGTTTACCGGAACATAGTTGGAAAGTACCTTCAATGTGTCTTGCACATTCAGGTCGTCCACTCCTTCCATGTAGATAAGCGCACCTCTGTCTACGCCCTTTTTCAGCAGTATTGTTTTTTCTTTATCCGTTCCCCGCAATACAATTCCGGATGCGGAGATACGAATACTGCCGGACAGGGAAAACTCTCCCTGATCGAGTAATACGGCTCCCCGAAAACCGGAAGCGTCAGGGGCCAGCGAAGCTACATAATCAATGGCACGTTGAATACGCGCAGTATTATCTCCGGCTTTCCAGGGTACAAACACCACATTGCGGACAGAAGGAATATCCTGTTCGGAGGATTTATATCCGCATGTAGAGAAATCGAGAATCCGGTTTCCCCGATCATCATTCAGGTAAGTGATCTGGTCATTCTTAACCTGTAAAGCAAAGGTTTGCGCATAACTTTGCACAAACCCAATGCTCAATAATCCTAAAAGGATCGTTCTTACTTGTATATTCATTACAATAAACTTTAATCTCTTTTCATCCGGTTACAACAGACTTTTCCGTTTAGACAATGTATCGTAATTGTTCTTCAAGTCTGTCCAGTCCACTTTCTTTCTGGTGTCTATACCATTGATGTATTTTTCAATATTGGTATATCCGTCACCGTTGCAGTCCATGTTGGCGTCGGTCGGGTCGTTCGGATTCAATCCGTTGGCAATTTCCCAAATATCCGGCATACCGTCGCCGTCCGAGTCTACTACCGCTTCACCTTTATATTCGGGCAGTCCGCCTACCTGACGAATATCTGTGATGATACCTTGCTTGTAAGAATCAGCCGGTAACCGTCTCTTCACGTAAGGAGAGACAAACTCCGGTGCATCTTTCGCATAAATGGCCTTTCCTGTTTGTACGGTTTTAATGACACGTGCATCTACTGCGTCACGTTTCGGAAAATTAGCTCCTACATTATCTAATACAAAGGTATAAGCTTTTTTGGTATCCATTACAGTTACCGGTGGCATTTTGAAAGCCTCGTCCGATTTAATTAGCGGCAGAAACTTTGCGGCGTCCACCTCTTCTTTAAGTTGTACACCTCCGTCCCAGTTATCTTTTGTAACTTTGGCATTGCCATGGATAATATTTCCGTTTACGTATGCTTTTCCGAATGAAAGCGGTCTGTTTTTGTCACGTCCCGCTTCCGGTTTGAGAATACGATAAGAGATCGGTTTACCTATCGGAGTGATCGGACCGGGTTTGAAGTAGTTGTTTATCATATTGTAGAAACTGTTGTGATCGCCTCCGTCTACGGAACGGTTCCACCAGTTGAAAACAACATTATTGACGAAGTTAAAGTCGCCGTCCATACCTACCGAACTATTCCGGCTGATGTTGGAAGCAAAGAGATTACGGCAGAACATACTGTTATGCCCACCGATGGTTGCACCGAAAGCATGATTGTAGGTATCTAATGCTTCAGAGAAAATAGAATTTTGAATGGTAATGTTTACTGTCGGAAGTTTCAGCCCGTGTCCGTTTGCCCCTCTGTTGTATACATGACGGTAGATAGACATATTTTCATCCAATCCCCAACTGGCGGAGCAATGGTCAATCATGATATTCCCCACTGCATTCCCTCCTACTGCATCATCACGGAAAGCTACGTCCTGCGCACCGCGGCGGAAGCGCATGTGACGAATCACGACATCGTGTGTATCGATCAGGAAAGATTGTCCGGTGACGCAGATACCATCTCCGGGAGCCGTTTGTCCGGCAATGGTTACATAAGGGGCACGTACATTAATCGGGCTTTTCAAACGAATCACTCCCGCTACATTGAATACAATAATACGTGCACCTCCCATTTCGCAGGCTTCGCGTAATGTTCCGGGACCCGAATCTTCCAGCGAAGTGACCACAATCACTTTACCTCCACGCCCCCCGGGAGTATACATGCCTCCGCCTTCCGCGCCGGGGAAAGCCGGGATATTACTTTTTATCAAATCTTCGGGTTTGGAGGCCCAAGGCTTATAGGGACGACCTTTCTTTGCTTCTTCTAACACTGTCGGCAAAGCTTTTTCCCATGCCGCATCCGATTTCCGTTCAAACTCCGCTTCTTGTTTTGCTCCTCTTGCTTTTACCGAGTCCGGAATTACAGGATACTGGGCTGCCACAGGTAGTACACAGGCAACCAGCATCCACGCTGATAATACTTTCTTAATGTTGTTCATTCTTTCGAATCTTAATTAGGTTTCTAAAAGGACGATTAAGAAAGCATTTTGTAATCGGTTATCTCTCTCCTTTCCGCCATTCATTCATATATTCGCGAGGGGACTGATTATATTTTTTCCGGAAACACTTACTATAATATCCCGAATCCTTGAATCCGACAGCAAAAGCAATTTCGGAAACACTTAAATCCGTATTTTTAATCAGTTCGATAGATTTATTCAAACGAATCTCTTTTACCAGGTCAACGGGCGCCAGGCCGGTAAGACTCTTCAGTTTCTTAAAGAATGCCGAACGGCTCAATCCGATACCGGATGCTATGGTGTCAATGTTAAAGTCACTGTCGTCCATATTTTCTTCAATGACCTGATGTATCTTTTCGAGGAACTGTACGTCTTTCTTTACCAAAAATTGTTCGTAGCTGTCTTCTTCGGTCGTTGTCTGGTTTTCCATTTGCTGACGGATTCGTTCACGGAACAGTTTCCGTTCGGCAAGTAACTGGTCGATGCGTGCCAACAGATATTCCTTACTGAAAGGTTTGGTAATGTAGGCGTTCGCCCCTAAAGTGATCGCTTTGGTCTTGGCGCCTTCATCATTCTTCGCTGTCAGGATAATGACAGGGATATGACTGATCTGGAAATCTTTGCGGATGGATTGCAACATTTCAAGCCCATCCATTTCGGGCATCATCTGATCAGTCACCACAATATCCGGATGATACAGATGTACTTTCTTCAAACCTTCCACTCCGTTATTGGCAATATGGATATTGAACTTGTCTTCCAACTGAAGCTTTATCAACTGGCAAAGGTCTTTGTTATCTTCCACCAACAGAAGGGTCGGTAATGAAGCGTCGATTTCCGGTTCTTCTTCCGTACCGTCTTCGGATATGGCATTTGCAACAGGATCTTGTTCTACCGAAACAGGGGCTGTCTCTGTATCTCCCACATAGAAGTCTACTTCCGACGGGCGGTAATGTTCCTTATCCATCAGAAGTTCCACAATAAACACCGCCCCTTGTCCTTCGGGACTTTCGGCACGAATCTGTCCATGATGCAGATTGACGATCTCTTTTGAAAGTGCCAATCCGATACCCGTGCCCTGATAATAGGAGTTTTTCGCGTTCTCTCCTTGCGAGAAGCGTTCGAAAATCTCGGTCAGTTTATTTTGTGGAATACCTACTCCGTTATCTTCCACCCGTACATAACAACGTTTACCGTCGTCTGTCAATCCGGTAGTTATATAAATACTTCCTCCGGAATAAGTGAATTTGAATGCGTTGGATATGATGTTGCGGATAACAATGCTCATTTTTTCCTTGTCCGCCCATACCATAATCGGTTCATCCGGCAACTGGAAAGTAAAACTGATCTCGTTTTCTTCGGAAAGTACCCGGAATTCTTTCTGGAAAGAAGCTATCATCTCATTAAAATCAATTAATGACACATGCAAACGCATCTTGCCGTTCTGAATCTTCCGGAAATCAAGGATCTGATTCACTAATTGCAGCATTTGATTGGTGTTCTTCTCCATCAGATCCACATATTGCAATCCTTTCGGAGAGAGCTTTTCGCGTTCTCTTAGTTCCTGTATCGGACCTTTTATCAATGTCAAAGGAGTGCGCAATTCATGGGAGATATTGGTAAAGAACTTGATTTTCATCTCCGATACCTTTTGCTCGATATAAATATCATTCTTCATTTTGAGCATGAAGAAAGCCAGGCGCAGGCTGAAATAGAGAGCTGCCAAACCTAGAATTACATAAATAAGGGTTGCCCACCAGCTCAACCACCACGGTGGAAGGATAGTAATAGCCAATGTACAGTTGGAAACCAGCTCCGGATTGGCTTCATCTACGGTTTCTACACGGAATGTATAGTCTCCGGGAGGTACGTTGGTATAAGAAGCGATACGGTTCTTTCCGTTATAATGCCATTCTTTTTCATATCCTTCGAGTATATATCGATAAGATACCCGGTTCTGATTATAGAAATTCAATGCGGCAAATTCAATCGTGAACATGGATTGATTGTAGTTCAGTTCGATTGCTTTGGCGTATGTGATGGATTCTTTCAGGATCGGACATTCGCGGAAACTACGCAGATCGCGGTTGGAAACTTTAAAGTCAACAATACGTGTATCGTAGTTCGTATGCAATGTTTCCAGTTTGTCGGGAGAGAATGTCAGGATTCCCTGCCGGGTACCAATCCACAAGTCTCCATTCAAGGTACGGAGGGCACTACCCTCTTCCAATTCCACATTCAGGAAACCGTCGTATTTGTCGTAGTTACGAAACTGTTCGGTAGCTTTATTGAAGCAGGACAAGCCAATTTCCGTTGTAAACCACAAGTTGCCGTTTTTATCTTCTACGATGGATTTGACTACATCGTTATTCATTCCTTCGCGTATGCCGTATGATTTGAAGATCGGTTCACGCTTTTCTTTATCATAGCGGACTAATTTATTCAAACCGCCTCCGAATACACTTACCCAGATTTGCGAATCAGTATCTTTGTAGAGTACATAAATATCATTATCCGCTACGTTTGAATTTTCGCTGACCTGGCGGTACGTTTCAAACTGGATCTGTTCGGGGGTAGTGAAATGTCCGTCGAAAGACATCAGGCCATCCATTGTTCCTACCCAAATACGTCCGTCTTCATCTTCCGTCATGGTACGCACCTCCATATAAAGACCGTATGCAGGATATTGTTTCAAGCCATTGTATTTATGGATAAAGGTAATTGCTCCGTTCTCTTCGGAAATTAGATTCAGACCTCCTCCCAGTAATCCTACCCAAATGCGTCCCTGGCTGTCCTGATAAGTAAAGTACACATCGTTGTTACTGATAGAATTCGGATTCTTGGGGTCATTGATATAACGGGTAAAACGCAACCCGTGCGGTGAATTCATGTCCGGTTCGGCTTTAACAAGCCCGTTTCCCTTGGTGGAAAACCAAAGATTACCGTCTTTGTCTTCCATAATATGATATACGGCTCCTAACAGATAGTTCTTATCCGAGAAGATTTGTTTCACTTGTCCGTTACGATCCAGGCGATACAGAGCTTGCCAGCGGGTTCCTACCCAAATATCCCCATTTTGCGCCTGGAAGAGAGCACGTATTCCCTGGTTCCAGGAAGTCGATCTCTCGGGCACTACCGGAGATGGAGAAACTTCTGTCAACAGTTGGAATTGCTTCTTGGGGAAATTAAGCCTGTATACTCCGCTGCTCGTAGATGCCAGCCAAAGGATACCATCTTTATCCAGCAGAAGATGGAAGAAAAGCTGATTGGGAAGATCATCGGAGAAAGGCTTCAATTGGTTGATACGGGTCATTTCCAGTTTCTCCCTGTCGAATAGAAGAATTTCTCCTCCCGGAGTCATAAAGAACATGCCCTGTTCGCCGGCATCCTGCATTTCAAAATTGCCGATTGCGTTCTGATTGGGGAATGTAAAGCGGTGATGGCTCCTGTTCAGGGGATCATAATAGGTCAATGCCTGGTTACCCTCCTGAAACCATACCTTATCATATTTATCATAGAATATAATTCCATTGTCCTTTTCGGGGATGGTAAAGGGGAGCTTGGTCAACTGCTTGTAGCCGATATTATACTCGTATGCTCCTTCGTTAGTGGTAATGTACATCAGACCGGATTCCGTTACCAGCAAATTAGAAACCGGCTGTTTAATTTCCGGTATCTCGTAACGGTTGACAACTCCGTTTTGCGGATCAATGCTATAAATATGCCCTTTCTTGTCTCCCAACCATAAGAATTTAGAATTATAGGAGGCACAAGTAAACTGATCCGGGTTAGCAGATACCTTTTTCTGTATAAAGTCGGCAGGTTTGTCTTTCAGCGCTTCCCCTTTCCGTAGGGACAGAATCTGATAATCCATACCGATCCAATTGATAAATTCGGCTGTTTCGCAGAATATGTTGTGTTTCAGACGCATGTCGTACACGTTCACGTTAGGACGCGAATCATGCAATTGTTTCATCGTTATTTTACCTTCCTTGTCGGTGTACGCACGCAAAAGGCTTTTATCTTTTGTCAGCAACAATACGTCGCCGTCTTCGGTCGTCTGAATCTTGATAATCTGAATGTTTTCGGAATATTCTTTCACATCGTCGTAGACGGCATGAAAGCTCTCATGCCGTTTATCGAACAGATAGAGTTTACGGTCGATAGTTTTAATCCACAGAAAACCATTCTTATCTTCTACGATACGCTGAATTTTACGCGGCGGAATATCTGTGGAATAAAAGCCGTCATGATTATCGTAGGAACGGAATTTACTTCCGTCAAAGCTGCATAGTCCATACCAGGTACCAAACCAGATAAATCCGTCTTGTCCTTTTAATGTACAGTTTACGATATTATTAGGCAAACCACGTTCAGCCGTGTAGTGTTCTACAATCATATTTGGATAGGCAAAAGCATACATGCCTATCATGGATAGTAATAGTATTAGAATATTCCGTTTTCTCATTGATGGCTATAATTGGAATTAAACGTACTCAAAGATAGTCTTTTTTTTTGAATAGTGCTTTAGTAACATATAAAAAACAAGTTGGCAGGTCACCCCGCTAATCACTAATCACTAACCTGCTAATCACTTTATCGTACTATTTTTCAGTTCCAAATTCAGTCTGTTGACGTTCTACTTCATCCAACACTCGTTGGCGTTCTTCTTCTGTCAGTTGCACTTTTCCTTCAGATGATTCTTTGCTCGGGTTTACATTGAGAGTGGACGGTGTTGTCCTTTGTATTTCATAAGTCTGTTCCTCATAGCAGAAAGGGAATTCTGCAGGAACGCTTTCCAGTTCAATTTCAGTAGCTGTCGGAGCTTGAGTGCCCTCAAACTGTACGCGGGCTTTCACCTTTATTTTTCCGGCTTTCCGGGTAGAACGAATCAATACCGGAGCAGAGCCGAACTCCACCGCACGGGGATTAGCGCCAATAGTAGCATCTCCGATGATTTCTCCTTCACCTTCTACCGTGAAAACGATATTCTCTTTTGCCAGACGGCGCACATTTCCACTATCATCGGTTACTTCAGCAACTACGACGATAAAGTCGGAGCCATCAGCTATCAGGTTCACTTTTTGAGTATCTACATAAAGACGTAGTTTGGTGGAACGTCGGGAAGGCATTTTCTTTTGAGTGCATACCACTTTTCCGTTGATGATTCCTTCGGCAACCATGTTCACTTTTTGCCAGTTTTTTTGAGTATAGCTATATCCGCGTGCTTCCCAAAAGTCCCAGACATTCTCGAATATAACGGGAGCATTCGGCATGTGCCCTTTGGCATGAACCACCGGTTTCGTCCAGGTTTTCGTTCCATCATAAATAGAAAGACGGACTGAATCACAGTTTGTGAATACAACTACGTCCTTATCGGAGAACTGTGACATTTCATGAGCAATGAATATCATCGGGCCACATTCTGCCAATGGGTGTTGAAGGCTGGCCGGCGACTGGCTGCGAAATACTTCATACGCATATTTCTTCTGACGGAAAGCATCATAAATACCACCCCAATAAGGATCCGGATGGTAACCACGCTGATGATCGAACGGATGCCATTGAGCGCCACCGATAAACAAACCGGTCGTGCGGTACATCTCGTCATAGCTCTTTGCCAAGGACATAGCCTGTACCAGTAACGGGCGTTCTCCCCAACTGCGGCTGGCACGGTTATTATTGTTGTGAGCATACCAGTCGTCTACATTCTCCCCGAATTCACGGGTAAAGATACATTGCTCCGGCTTGTCTTCCTTTTCATCATCACCCGGCCAGCCATAAACAACGTCATAATGCTCTTTCACTCCGGCCGAATGGACATCGGCAGCAGCTACCGGACGTCCCGGATAGGGATATTCTTCTTTGGTAATCTCAAGAGCTTTCAAGGCAAAATCGAGCGGATAGCGGGTTTCATTCAAGATGGGTTCCCACATCAATACGGAAGGGTGATTACGGTCACGACGAATCATTTCGCGGGTATTCTGATGAACCAACTCTCCGAATTTCGGGTCTTTGTTCCAGTACTGCCATCCCGGAGTAGCGACAATCACGAACAGACCGAGCTCGTCACAGGCATCCATAAAGGCAGGGTCTTGGGGATAGTGGGCTACACGAATAATGGTGCATCCGGCATCACGCAGACGTTTGGCGTCACGCCATTGCTGTGAGTTCGGCAAAGCATTGCCTACGTATGCAAAATCCTGATGGCGATTGGCTCCTACCAGTTGTCCGAAAGGTTTGCCATTCAGCCAGAATCCGTCTTTACCACGGAATTCTGCCAGACGAATACCGACACGGGTAATGCCTCCGTCAATGGATTTATTTCCTTTTTTAATACGTGATTGTACCCTATATAAATAAGGTGTATCCGGTGACCAAAGAGTAGGATTCTTTACTTCCATCTGTTGACGGATGGATTTTTTCTCTCCCGGCTTTAAAGAAAGTTTTCCTGAACTGCGTTTGATTACTTTTCCATCCGCGTCTGTCAAAGTCGTTTCTACAGTGACTGACTCGGAACGGGCGTCGTCATTCTGAACTTCGGTGTTTACATATACCTGCGCACTCTTTTTACTGATCTTATCAAAATGAACGAATACACCTCCACCGCCAACGATTTGTGAATCAATAGCGTCAGTAATAGCTACCGGAGATTTGGCAATCATCCATACATCACGGTAAATGCCACCATGATAAGCAAAGTCTAATGTATATTGACGTTTTCCGGGAGGATAGGATTTGTCATCACTGTTGTCCGTGAAAACAGCGAGCAGACAGGAGTCTCCGGCTTGTACGCCATTGGCGGTCAAGTCTAAAGTAAAAGGCAGATAACCTCCCAGATGTTCCTGAATGCGTTTACCATTCAGATAAAGAATCTGTTTGCCCATAGCTGCTTCAAAATGAAGTACTACCCGTTTCCCTTTTGTTTCGGCGGGGAGGACAAAGTGTTTACGGTACCAGGCCGGTCCCTGATAATTGCGGCATCCGCTTCCTTCGGCCGGCATCAACTCTACGGTATGAGGGGTGGAAACGACATTCCAGGAACGGTCATCAAAGTTTACCGCTTCTGCTCCCCGGACATCGCCTCTGAAAAAGCGCCATCCCGGATTGAAATTATAGACTTGTCGCCCGCTACCGGGAAGCTGGATGAATCCGGCAACCGATGTCTCGGGACGGTAAGTTTCTGTAGCCTGCCCTTTTTCTATCAAGGAAAATAGCAACAGAAAAGCTGATAAGATGATAAATGGTCTTTTATTCATAATTCTTTATTTATATATTTCATTCGTTAAATGGGAATTTAGCGGTTAAATGGGACTTTT
>ERZ791914.1723-NODE-1723-length-13623-cov-6.752432_pt1 | contig 13623 bp, 10 predicted proteins | sample MGYA00510140_ERZ791914 | MGnify/ENA primary metagenome ERZ791914 (study PRJEB30046, sample SAMN00792079) | human gut metagenome | study: EMG produced TPA metagenomics assembly of the A metagenome-wide association study of gut microbiota in type 2... | reverse complement strand
AAAAGGGCTGCAGCAGAATGTGAAATCATCCTGCTGCAGCCCTTTCTTTTATTCTTCTATGCCCATATGTTTCAGGACTCTGTCCATGAAAGCGCGGAAGAGGGGGTCCATGGTTTCCGGGTCCATGTTTTCCGGATGCCACTGGACGGCGGCAATGAGGTCGCCTTCTTCGCTTTCGACGGCTTCGATGACGCCGTCTCTTGTCCTTGCGGCCGGGCGGAGGCCCTGGGCGAGTTTCTTGATGCCTTCTCTGTGGCGGGAGTTGACGTAGAGGCCCTCGCCTAAGATGTCCATCAGTCTTGTATCTTTCTCAACTTCGATATAGTGCGTCGCGATATTTCCCGGTGCTCTCTGCATGTGCTGGATGAAGGCGCCTGAATTCTGCGACTGCATGTCCTGCCAGAGGGTGCCGCCCAGAGCGACGTTCAGGATCTGCAGGCCGCGGCAGATGCCGAAGATCGGTTTTCCTGCCTTGATGCATGCCTGTATGAGGTCGATTTCGAACTTATCTCTCTTCTCATACGTCGGCCCGATGCTCCAGATCGGATCTTCATGGTAGAAGCGCGGCGTCGGATTCGGGCCGCCTGGAAGGACGAGGGCATCGAAGGTGCCGACGAGTTCTTCTGCTTCCGCATAGTCATTGTATGGAAGGATTACGGGAAGGAATCCATTGCGTCCCAGCGCGTCGATCAAAGGTCTTGGCGCATAGTCCGCCATTTTCTGATTGATTGGCTTCATTTCAGCCAGAAGTGTATCGGCCGTAACGGCCACGATTGGTTTTCTCATTTTAACCTCCGTTCCCTTGTAGGGGGCTTTTCCGTTCATTATACAGCAAAACGAAGAAAATGAAACTATAACTTGCGCAACAAAAAATGATGCACCGCAAATCGTGTGCATCATTTTCCCGCTTCTTATCAAACCATATCCAGATTCTTCGCAATCTGGCCAAGAACGCCCTTGAAAACTTTCAAATCGCTCTCTAATACGCCTTCATAGAAGGACTGGTCGAGTGTCTTGGCAGCCTGCAGGCTTGCCTTTTCGACCTGTTTTGCCTTCTCGGTCATGTACAGTCTGTACTTTCTTGCATCTTCCGGCACGCGTTCCTTGCGGATCAGGCCGTTGTCGATCATGGATTTGACCATGACAGTAATGGTCGGATTCGTCAGGTGCAGATGTTCTTCCAGTGTCTTCTGGGTGACAACATCTTTTTTATGCGTGGAAAGGTAAGCGATAATCAGCGACTGACGTGCGGTCAGGCCGAACTTCTTCATGATGCCCGACTGACGAAGAAGCATACGCTTGTGCACCTGACCCAGGTTGTAGGTCAGCCCCAGCTTGTCGCTGTTGTTCAGATCTTCCGCTCTTAAATGAATCTGTTTCTTCATAGCTCTCACCCTTTCGATTATTGATTAACGCTCCATAAGGATAGGTATCCGGTCATGCGCTCTGGTCCATAGTCATGTAAATATGCAAATCATTCTTATAAAACAATTACAATTATTATACTACGTTCCCCCGAATTAAAAAAGGCGGATTTCATGATTGTCATGAAGTCCCCTGTCACCGGGCCCGGCTTTTGTCAGGCATTCCACGATAATTCTATGGGATCCGAGGCAACGGGAAGACCGCCTTCCGTAACGGTCCACCGGTCATCACGGCCGATTTCAGCGGAATACTCATGTTGACCCATGCGTATCTGAAAATAAACACGTCCATTCGATTCCCTTCTATAGACTGAGAACCGGTGATCCGTGACGTGGCAGCTTCCCTGCCAGACGACGTTCATGTTCTGCCGGATGATCAGAAACATCCTCGCGCCTTCTGTGTACTCATGAAATTCCGTCAGACGGCCGAAACCGTCATTAAAGAAAAACGTAGTCTCCTGCTTTCCCGTCCCGTCTTCCGTGAAGAGTGAACGAGTGCTGAATTCCTGATTTCCTTTTTCTTCCAGATCGTAAGCGGAATGAGCAATCACCGCCCTGTCCCCCGCCGCTTCTGCCTGCGTCCCGGCTGCTGCCAGGCCAAGTATTAGCACGATGCTCCATACACAGCAAAATTTCATGCATACCTCCTGCATGATTGGTATATAAGTATACTGTATATATTATAAAACATCGAACGCGCTATAGGAAGAAAAATATACGATTTATTCACAGCGGATAAAAACCGCCAAAACATAGCTATCTATTATATATTTCACGTTTTCTTGTAATGGGGTATAAATAGATTTTATACAATGTGAAATCCTTTTGCACGTGATATCCTGCATCTTGCCCCTTGATCGTTGACAAATTTAAATTTCCCTAAATTGAGTCATTGTCAACACGGTCAATTCTGTCATTCTCAAAATGTGAGGCGCATCTGGTACCAGGTGACATTCCCGTGGGAGGAGTTTGATTTTCCTTCATTTTCAAAGCCGAACTTTGCGTAATAGTGAATGAGCTCTTCCTTGCAGGTGAGAACGATTCCTTTCCTGCCCTGTTTTTTCGCATCTTCTTTCATGGCTTCGATGAGGCGGCCGGCAAGACCAAGTCTCCGATAGGATGGGAGTGTGTTCAGCCCGAATATCATCTGCCAGTCCCCCGCTTCATCATGGAGGGAGGCATCGGCATACATCTCATCCCTAAGGTCTTTCTCATTTGTCACCATGCCGTCAATGAAGCCGGTCAAAATTCCGTCCGCATAAAGAAGGAAGAAATGGGAAGGATAGACGGAAAGGCGCGCAGCGATTTCTTCAGCCGTGGCAGCTTCTGCCGGCGGAAAGCATGCAGTCTCAACGTCCGCTAAATCCGCGGCATCGTCTGCTTTCCCTTTTCTTATCATGATTTCCATCATTCATAACCTCCGCCAAACATTAATACATCTCGTATTATAGGTATGTATTCAGATACCCCATGGGTTATAATATACGTTTCATTTATATTGTATAAAATTTTATTATATCGCTTATGAATTTTTGCTATTAAAAATCATCCATTTTGAGTTTGTGGGTTTGTGCTTTCGTCACTCAAATTTCTCTTTGTGTGACGTTCCGTCAAAAGGTAAATCAATGGTACGACGACGAGTGTCAGAAGCGTCGAGGTTGTGAGACCACCGATCAAAACGACGCCCATGGACTGGCGGAGCTCTGCGCCGGCGCCAAGGCCGAGGGCGACAGGTAGCATGCCGAGGATGGTCGAGAGTGTTGTCATGCAGATCGGACGAAGACGGAGCGAGCACGCTTCAAGGATCGCAGACTTCACATCCTTGCCCCTGTCTCTTGCCTGGTTGGCATAGTCGACAAGGAGGATGGCATTCTTCGTGACAAGGCCGAGCAGCATCGTGAAACCGATGAGGGACATCATGTTTGCCGTCTGGCTGGCCAGAAGGAGCGCAAGCACGGCACCGATGACCGCGAAAGGAAGACTCATCATGATGACAAGCGGCTGGCGGAAGCTTTCAAATTCTGCACCGAGCACCATGTAAATAAGGATGATGGCAAGGATGACGGCTTTTGCAATTTCTTTGAAGACGCGGCCCATCATGTCCGAGTCGCCGATCAGCTTGTAATTGTAGCCGATTTCCATATTCATATCCGGAATAATCTTGTTCTGGATTTCACTCAGCAGTTCACCGGAAGAAATGCCGACAGCATTCGCATAAACGGCAATCTGTCTCTGGCGTCCTTCGCGGCCGATACGGGTCGGGCCCGAGGAGAGCGTGACATCGGCAATATCACCCAGGCGGACGAAGGTGCCGTTCGTCGTGGAGACGCGAAGGTTCTGCACGTCGGAAAGCGTCCTTCTGTCGTCCTTTCCCATCTGGAGGATGATATCGTAGTCATCGTTTCCGATCGTGTAGGAATGACTCGTGCTCTTGCCCTGGAAGGCATACTGCACGACTTTGCCGACTTCTGTATTATCAAGGCCCAGCTGGCTTGCCTTGAGCTGATTCAGGCGAACAACGATTTCAGGCTCCGGAGAGATGCCGACGACTTCGACATCCGTTGCACCCGGCACCTGGCGGATGCGTTCGGCAAGATCGTTCGCATACCCCGTCAGTTTCTTCAAATCACTTCCGCGAAGGCCGATCTGGACAGGACGCGGATCATTGCGGCCGCCCTGGTTTGTGACGACACCGACCTGCATCGTGCCGATGTCCGAGAATTTCTTTCTAAGGTCTGCCATGATTTCCGTCATGGAGCGGTCTCTTTCATCGAGCGGCTTCAGCTTGATATTGATGCCGCCTTCATTGACAGGCGTTCTTGTGCCGCCCAGCCACATAGAAGAAACGCGGACTTCCGGCTCTTCCAGAATCGTTTCTTCCAATGGCTTGGACCATTCCTCCATCTGGAGAAGGCCCACGCCCGGAGGCGCTTTCAAGTTGACACGGAATTCACCCGAGTCATAGACAGGCTGCAGCTCAGTCCCTACGAACGGGATGAGGAGCAGGTTGAAACCAAGCGTTGCCACGGCGATGAGGACGATCTTCCACGGACGCTCGACGGCATACATCATGAAACGGTTATAGACAAGACGGATTCTCTCAAACCCGAAATTGAACTTGCGAAGGATCATGCTGACGATTCTCGGCCGTCCCTTGGTACTCACATCAGGAAGCTTCAGCCAGTAGGCGGAAAGCATCGGCGTCAGTGTATAGGCGCAGATCGTCGAGAAGACGACGGCGCAGGCGACGGTCAGCCCGAACTGCTTGAAGTACTGCCCGATTGTCTCACCCATGCTGCCGATCGGCACGAATACCGCCAGAAGGGACATGGATGTGGCAAGGATGGCCAGCATCAGTTCCTTCGTCGCATCGGCAGAGGCAATCTTCGGCCGCTTGCCGAGCTCCATGTGGCGGAAAATATTTTCAACAAGGACGATGGCATCGTCGATCAAAAAACCCACGGCCAGCGAAAGGCCCATGAGGGACATGTTATTCATCGTGAAATCGAGCGTCCGCATCAGGAAGAAGGTCGAGATGACGGACACAGGGATGGCGAGGCCGCCGATGATCGTCGCGCGAAGGTCCCCTAAGAAGAGGTACGTGATGAGGAGCGCGAGGAACCCGCCGAAAATGATCGTGTTCCATACGTCCCCTACGTTCTCGCGGATGAAGAGGGACTGGTCATTGATGATATTGACTTTGATATCCGGAGGGAGGTCGCTCTTCTCGATGGCAGAGAGCTCTTCATTGACGCTGTCGATGACATTGACCGTATTCGTCCTCGACTGCTTCCTGACAGACATGAGGACAGACGGCACACCGTTCGTGCGGGAGTACGTTTCTTCGTCTTTCCAAGCATCTTCGACATCAGCGACATCGGTCAGGTAGACCGGCTTCCCGTTGATATTGGCCACGACGATGTTCTTGAAATCATCGATCGTATTGAGCTTGCCCATCGTGCGGACGGTAATTGTATTGTGGTCGTCACGGATCTTGCCGCCCGGGGTATTAAGGTTCGCATTATTGACCTTGGCCAAGATTGTCTGGAAAGAAATGCCGTATGCTTTGAGCTTTTCCGAATTGACATGCACCTTCACTGCGCGGTCGGATGCACCGTGGACATTGACATCAGCAACGCCCTCGACCATCTGCAGGCGGTCGACGACGGAATCATTCAGGAGGCGGCGGATTTCCCCCGTACTCCTTGTGTCCGAAGAAAAGGAATATGTAGCGACAGGGCTTGATGCCGAATCGAAACGCGCAACGACTGGTTCATCGATGTCGTCAGGCAGACGTTTCCTCACGCCTGCCACTTTTTCGCGTACTTCGGACGCCATCTGTCTTGGATCCGTACCAATCTCAAATTCCAGCACCGTCTGGGAATATCCTTCACGGATGGTGCTGGTGATCGTCTTGATGCCAGAGACCTGGCTGATGCGGTTTTCTATAGGTTTGGTGACGAGCGTCTCCATTTCCTCCGGCGCCGTGCCTTCGTAGGTGACGGTGACGGCGACGAGCGGGAGATCGACGTCCGGATAGAGGTCGACGCCAAGCTTCGGGTACGACCACAGCCCGAATACCACGAAGACCAGGATGAACATGGTCGTGAATACGGGCCTGTTGATGAATGTCTTGATCATAGGCTCCCCCTGAAATCAGCCTTCGCCTGATACTTTGACCTGGCCGCCTTCCTTGAACTTATTCTGTCCTCCCGTGATGACCTGGTCCTTCTCTGAAAGGCCCGACAGCACTTCGACAAGGTTCTCTCCGATATAGCCCGTCGTGATGACCTTCCTCACGGCGCGGCCGTCTTCAATGGCGTAGACCGTCCTCTGGTCGTCTCTCATGACGATCGCAGACATCGGAATCGTCAGCGCATTGTCCTTCGGGTTCGCCGTGAGCGTCGTATCGGCATACACGCCGCCGCGGAGCCTTCCATCCGAATTGTCTACGGAAACTTCCGCTTCAAACGTGCGGGCAGGCAGCGTCGCCACCGGGCTAATCCTTGTGATGATGCCCTGGACAGTCTTATTGTCCCCGCTCATGGACGGGATATGGATCTCGACAGGATTTCCGACAGCAATGCTCTGGACGTACCCTTCCGGCACATCGATCTTGGCAAGGAGCGTCGAAATATCTGCAATCTGGAAAAGGGCTGTGCCGACCTTGGCATAGTAGCCCTCCTGATAGTACCGTTTCTGGATGATGCCCGGACGCGGCGTCGTCACCCTCGTGCCGCCTGCCTGGGAGTCTGCGGAATTCAGATTTCCCTGTGCTGCATCCAGCTTGCCCTTCGCATTCTCCAGGGCGAACTGCTTATTGTCGAGGCTTTCCTTGGAAATAGCGCCTGCTGCGTAGAGCTTCGTATAACGCGCAAGATCTGCCTGCGCTTTTTCATAATCCGTCTTGGCATCCGCATAGAGCCCTTTGGCATTGAGAAGCGATGCATCCGTATCTGTCCGGTCAAGGATGGCAAGGACCTCGCCCGCGCTGACAGCATCGCCTTCATTGACGAGCACCTGTTCAATGCGTCCGTCCACCTTGGCGGCGACATCTGCCTGCCAGACAGGATCAAGCGTCCCCGAGAAGCGGAACTTCGGGACGATCGTCTTTCTCTCAGGATAAGCCGCCGTCACGACAGCGACCTTCTCCTTGCCGCTTCGGTTCGCCTCGGCTTTCTTCGCCTGGATATTCGCCCAGACGCGCCAGCCGATCAGCGCCAGAATGACCGCGCACACGATGAGCGCAATCGTTGTCTTTTTATTCTTAAAGTCCATGGTCATGCCTCCAGTCAAAAGGCAGCAGCCCGGAGCTGCGAATGCATCAGTTTTATTTATTGTACTATACAAGCCCCTTCTTCCATAGAAGGAAATGGAAATTATTCCATAAAAATTCCATGAAAAAAGAGGATGCACACTTTTCATGCACATCCTCTTCTATTAATTACTGATTACTCTTCGTTACCTCTCCAGATTAAGGGGTGGTACGTTCTTGACTGGCTGGGGAGCGCCCGGTGCCGGAGCATCCTCTTTGGGAGCTTCAGCGGGCGGGGTTTCCGGGACAGATAAAGCAGATGGAGCGGAAGGAGCGGATGGCGCGCTGCCATTTCCTTCGGATGCTTTCTTCTGTTCTTCTACGATGCCCATGAACTGTTCGCCAGTGATGGTTTCCTTTTCATACAGGAATTTCGCAAGAGCATCGAGTGTTCTTCTGTTGTTTTCCAGAATCTGGACAGCCTTTTCGTACTGCTTCTTGATGAGGGCAGATACGGCTTTGTCGATTCTTGCCTGAGTTTCAGGCGAGCATGCGAGTGTCGTGTCTCCGCCGAGGTACTGGTTCGTGACGGTTTCCATAGCGACCATGCCGAATTCATCACTCATGCCGAAGCGTGTGATCATGGCTCTGGCAAGGCGGGTAGCCTTTTCGATATCGTTGGAAGCGCCGCTTGTGGATGTATGGAATACGACTTCTTCAGCTGCGCGGCCGCCGGTCAGGGTAGCGATCTGGTTTTCCATTTCTTCCTTGCTCATGAGGTAATGGTTGCCTTCTTCGACCTGCATCGTGTAGCCGAGAGCGCCGCTTGTACGAGGAATGATTGTGATCTTCTGGACAGGAGCGGAATGTGTCTGCATGGCAGCCACGAGAGCGTGGCCGATTTCATGGTATGCGACGACGCATTTTTCCTTGTCTGTCAGGATCGCATGCTTCTTCTGGTAGCCTGCAATGACGACTTCGATGGATTCTTCCATGTCTTCCTGCGTTGCGACTTTTCTGTGGTCGCGGACAGCGCGGAGGGCTGCTTCGTTCACGATGTTCGCAAGCTCAGCGCCGGATGCGCCGGAAGCCATGCGCGCTACTTTGTCATAATCAATATTCGGAGCTGTCTTGATCTTGGCAGCATGGACCTTGAGGATTTCCACGCGGCCCTGAAGGTCTGGGAGGACGACCGGCACCTGGCGGTCGAAACGGCCCGGACGGGTCAGTGCGGGGTCGAGGGATTCCGGACGGTTTGTTGCCGCCAGAATGATGACGCCTGTGTTTTCTTCGAAGCCGTCCATCTCGGTGAGGAGCTGGTTCAGCGTCTGTTCACGTTCATCATTGCCGCCGATGGAGGTCGCGCCTCTCTTCTGGCCGATGGCATCGATTTCATCGATGAATACGATACATGGTGCTTTTTCCTTCGCCTGCTTGAAGAGGTCTCTGACCTTGGCTGCGCCCATGCCGACGAACATTTCTACGAATTCAGAACCGGAAATGGAGAAGAACGGTACGTTCGATTCCCCTGCGACTGCCTTGGCCAGCATGGTCTTGCCTGTGCCTGGCGGTCCGACGAGGAGGATGCCCTTCGGCATCTTCGCGCCGATTTCCTTGTACTTGGACGGATTGTGGAGGTATTCGACGACCTCCTGCAAGCCTTCCTTCGCTTCATCTTCACCGGCTACATCGGCAAAGCGGATGCCGTCTGTCGGTTTGACGAAGATCTTCGCATTGGATTTGCCGAGGCCGAACTGCATGGCTCCCGGTCCGCCTCCCATGTTTTTCATGAGACGCTTATTCATGTACTGGCCGATCCAGAAGAAAATCAGGATCGGGAGTACCCAGCTGAGCAGGATGGAAAGGATCGGGTTCATCTTGTCCACGATCTGTCCGGTGAATGTGACGCCGGAATCATGCAGACGGCTGACGAGCTGCGGGTCATTCATGAGAGCTGTCTTGTAAGTCTGCTTCGTGTCGCCCTTTTCCGTAAAGAGGATCTGGTTCTCATCCACTTCGACCTTGTCGATCTTCTTCTCATCCGTCAGGTTCATGAATGTCGAGTAGTCGACTTCCTTCACCTGCTGTTCACGCCATGCAGGCATGACCGCGGAGTTGAACAGAATCACCAGAAGGAAGATGATGACGTAGTACATCAAGACTGGCTTCTTCGGTGATTTCACCTCATTCATATTATTCATGGCTTTCCTTCTTTCCTTTACCTTCCACACCGAACAGGAATATGGTCTCCCAATAATCCGCCATCATCGCCGAAGCGATCCGGCCCCGGCTTTCTGCTTCAAACAAAGCGGCCATCTCGCCGCCGAAAATTTCCGCCATCACAGCGGCCGGCACATCGACGCGGAATTCGCCTCGCTGCTGGCCCTTCAGGAAAAATGCTCTCATCCTGTCGTCATACGAGCAGCGGCATGTGTCCACGCAGCTGTCGCCAAGAAGAGCCGAGCGGCAGAGGAACATCAGGTACTCGCGGTTGTCGCAGCACCAGCGCATCATTTCCGAAAGCGCATTGCGGCTCGTGATATCCTTCTCCGTAATGGCAAAAAGGCCTTCGACGACCTCTTCGGCCCTTTCCGTCAGGATTTCTTCTAAATGGTCTTTGGATGAATACACCCTGTAGAATGTCGCTTTGCTGATCCCGGCCGCCGCTGCCAGATCCCTGGCAGAGCCTCCCGGTTTCATACAGAGCGCGGAAGCCAGCTTCTTCAATTCGTTTTCTCTGGTCCCCGTTTCCATAAAACACCTCTCTCATTTGCAACTATACTGTATCAAATAAGACACTTCTGTCTTAGATGAGACAATCATATCATACACATTGAAATGAGTCAATAGTGTCTCATGTGAAACTTGAGAGTCTTTTTTGAGACCCTCAGCTCTTGATGTGGAAGAAGTCTTCTGTGTTCTTTTTCGCTGCTTCGAGAAGCGGATCGAGGCGCACCTGCATGTACCTGGCAAGCGTTTCTGCCACGTAGGTAATGTTCTGCGGCACGTTCGTCCTTGGCAGGTGGTAGCCCCTCGGTGTGAGGTACGGCGCATCCGTCTCGATCATCACGCGGTCCAAAGGCAGGATGGAAACAGCGTCCTGCAGAGCCTCCCCGCGCCTTTCATCGCAGATCCATCCCGTGATGCCGATGTAGAAGCCCATATCGAGGAAGCGCTCAAGCGTTTTCTTGTCCCCCGTATAGCAGTGGACGATTGCACGGCGGCAGAGATCCTCATGGCCCTTGAAGCAGGCAATGAAATCATCCGCTGCATCCCTTTCGTGAAGGAAGAGCGGCTTTCCCGTTTCCTCAGCCACATCCAGAAGCTCTTTGAAGAAATGGATCTGGTTCTCCTTCTTCGAATACATGTGATCGTAATCAAGGCCCGTCTCTCCGACAGCCACGATTTTCGGATTCGTCATGACAAGCTCTCTGACGCGCTCAACATCTTCTTCCTTCGCCGTATCGGCGCTGTGCGGATGGATGCCCGCCGTGCCCCATACGTCATGATTTTTCACAAAATCTGCCACCAGCTCATTCTCACGCGCTTCCGAGCCGGTCAGGATGCAGCGCACCCCGGCCTCTTCCGCATTCCGTATGATCTTCTCCGGGTCCGGGAAGGAACGGGTGAACAGGTTCAAACCGATATCATAATATTTCGTTTCCATAATTCCTCCTTTTTTATTATTTTACCATGACATGAGGAAATCGTAAGAAACAGAGCCTTGCCGATTTGTATGGAAATAAAAAAGAACTGCGAGAAATGGTCATCCCATCTTTCACAGTCCTTTTATTATAAACTACTTATCATCTTTCTTTTCATCCGGCTTCATTCCCACATGCTTGTTTTTGCAGGGGTGCTTGTCCGAGCTCAGATTTTCAAGCTTCTGCTCGCGGTCATAGAGGGTTACATAGTACAGGTTGCCGTAGAATGCATTGTGGCGCAGGCGCCCGATGATTTCCACTTCCCTCACTCTGCCGTCCTTCGTGACGATGCGGTGGTTGACGAAGTGAATATTGTTCTTGTTCTTCTCAAGATGCGTCTGTCTCTTGATTTCCGAGCGGACATACTGGAGGTCTTCGGTATAGATGAGCTTCCAGACAGTGGTCCTGGTGTACTTCATGAAATCGTCCCAGTCCGTGCATCCGAAGAAATCGATGGCCATGTGGCTCGCAAAGAGAAGCTTGCCGCTCTTGTCTGCCTTGTAGACGATCATGGCACCAGGCATGCCGTTTGCCATATCGCTCAGGTTGAAGCCGAACTGGAAACGGTGGCGGAGTTCCGTCAGGGAAGAATCAAACTTCCTCCAGCCGGACTTGCCGTCGATCTTCGCGCCGTAGAGGGCGAAGTCTGCCTTGATGCAGAGGTTGCCGTAGTTGCTTCCCTGTTCAGGGTATGCAGCGCAGCCAAGCGACGAAGTGAAATGGATTTCCTTGTCGTTGAAACCGAAGATATGCGGTTCTTCCGTGAAGCGGCGCATATCATTGAAAACGCCTTCCTTATTATTGTAAGGACAGAAGATGACGAATTCATCGCCGCCGTTTCTGGTGATGATCGCATTGGCGCCGAAGATGCGCTTCATGTCGCGGACGAGGGTCTTCAGTGCAAGATCCCCTGCCGCATGACCGTAGACGTCGTTGATGATTTTGAAATTATCCACGTCGACGGCAATGACCATCGCCGATTTTCTCGGGTTCGTACGCAGGTACTTGTCGACGGCGATGTCGCCGCCCTTTCTGTTGAATACGCCTGTCAGCGCATCTGTCTCGCCGATGAAGCGGAGACGCTTATTTCTCTGCCAGAGCCATGCAATGATGAATGTGGTGATGAGGCCTGCCCATGTGGAAATGAAGAGCAGCCAGAAGTTCACCCATCCGCCTGTCGGATGCATGATGAGGCGCCATTCGTCCCCATCGACGGTGCCGGAGGACTGGATCGTGCTCCATGCATCGATCGCCCTGTGCGTCGAGTTCTGATTCGTGTCGATCAAAGTGTACTCGGACTCACCATAGCCTTTTCTCATCAGCGTATAGACGATGCCCATCTGGTCGAGGCGGTCGATATTCGCCTCGTGGACGAGCTTGTCCTGGTCGACTGCTACCACGATGTAGCCCCAGAAGGATTTATCGGCAGTCCTGTCCATGAAAACAGGACGGACGACTGCCATACCCGTCGTGCCGTCTGCCATAGGAACGCCGGATTCAATGACGACGACATCCTGCGCTCTTCCATAAGCTGCGCGCTTGGCAAACTGGTTCTCTCCGAAAAGGTTGAAACCGGAAAGCACACTGCCGCTTTGCGGATAGATTGGGCGCACCTGTCCGTCCGGCGCCGTCTGGATCTCTATTTCACGCAAAGACTGGCTCATCGAGTAGAAGTAGAGATTACGCATGTAATCCCCCGGGGGAAGTCCCCTGTTCTCCATCAAATGGTCCTCGATGGCCGCTGAAATATTGATATACCTGTCCATGGCGCGGTTCAGATGCAGGATTTCTGCATCCGCGATCTGCTGCATCCAGTTCTGTAGGGTTTTTTCCTCCTGGACATAGAGAGCCCAGTCGAAGACAATCGTGCAGAGCAAGCCGATAATAATGACCGGCAAGTAAAAGAAGAAACGAAACCTTTTGAATTTGTCCATTTCTCTATTCTCCGCTTGTCAATTTATCAAAAAGGAATACTCCGTATTGCTGAAATAATAAACAAAAATATACTGATTTATTGGAAAATATTATATCAGTTTTTATCGAAAATTGCTATATGTTAGATTTTCTTCAATAAGCTCTACTATGCTTAAAATTTTATAGATTTCTATTAATATAGATTTGAGTTTATTGTTAGTTTATATTTGGAAATAGTATGAATTATTATTGATTTTCATAATTTTTGTAAAATCGTATTCACTTTTCTGAATTCGCGATATATAGATTTCTCGCGTTTTCCGGGACTTAATGAAAATTTTTAGCGCTTTAAAGCATTCCCTGAAAACTTCGGTTTCTTCAAGCTTTATCGCAGCTTTGAGAGTGGGACTGGAAATTTTTCACAAAAAATGATATGATTACTTAGTAATTGAATATGCGGGTGTAGTTCATCGGTAGAACGCCAGCTTCCCAAGCTGGACAGGAGGGTTCGACTCCCTTCATCCGCTCCATGAAAAGCCAAGGAGGGCCTGACGGGTCCTCTTTTTTCTGTTATATCTATCTTGCAATTGTTCAAAAATAAATTGTTAACTCTTTATTCTTTGAATCTGATGAGAAAATACATTTACAATTCTTGTCAGCCCTGGAAAATATACTTTTTCTCAAAGAAATGAGCAAAAGCTGCTCCTTTTCTCCTTACAGAAATTTGACAAAATTTTTCTTGACACTTTTCGGTGATAGATGTACACTATTTTTATAGGAGAGCACTCCTTAGAGCATTTCCATAAGTACATAAGAGCGACAAGGG
>ERZ791914.1722-NODE-1722-length-13627-cov-28.145004_pt1 | contig 13627 bp, 8 predicted proteins | sample MGYA00510140_ERZ791914 | MGnify/ENA primary metagenome ERZ791914 (study PRJEB30046, sample SAMN00792079) | human gut metagenome | study: EMG produced TPA metagenomics assembly of the A metagenome-wide association study of gut microbiota in type 2... | reverse complement strand
ATTGCATCCGAAGTAGTTGTTCACCGCATTACTCAGGTAGGTCGTATTCGTGCCGGAAACGAAAGGATATTATTTTACTGATTATCAATATGATTACTCTATTGTCATGAACAGACATCCCATATTGTTATTTGAATCAATTCTAGATAAATTCAAATATCTCCTAGAATTTATATCTTGAATAAATACCTTTACATATCACCTAAAGAACTTACTAAATAAACCTTCCATTCTTTCGTTTGTTTCATTTAAATTGTTATTTTTGTAACCGCGGTTACAGTAACACAGATTACTAAAGCTTATGAAATTCTATAATAGAGAAAATGAACTGGCAGAGTTGAAAAGGATACAACGCCTGTCTTTTGAAGAAAATTCACGCCTCACAGTTATAACAGGAAGACGTAGAATAGGGAAAACCAGCCTTATAATGAAGGCTGTGGACGAAATGCCTACTGTATACCTATTTGTAGGCAGAAAGAATGAAGCTACTCTCTGTAGTGAGTTTATCCCCCTCATTTCGGGCGCTTTGAATATCTTTGTACCAGCAGAGATACGGTCTTTCAGTTCATTATTTCAATATATGATGGAAATAGCGGGACAAAGGGCATTCAATCTGGTTATAGATGAATTTCAAGAGTTCTATAATATTAATAATTCCATTTATAGCGATATACAAAACATTTGGGATCGTTACAGAAAAGAGACCAAAATGAACCTGATTGTCTGTGGATCCATTTATTCTTTGATGAATAAGATCTTTCAAAATAATAAAGAGCCGTTATTTGGGCGTGCCGATATTATTATAAAGCTTTCACCCTTCAGCCTCCCTGTACTTAAAGAAATTATGTATGATTATTATCCAACATATACGAATGACGATTTGTTGGCATTGTATACATTTACCGGAGGTATACCCAAATATGTTGAATTGTTTTGTGACAATCGTATATTGAACATCAATGGAATGATCGACTTCATGGTCCGTGATAACTCCCCGTTTACAGATGAAGGAAAGAATCTTTTAATAGAAGAATTCGGCAAAAATTATGCGACCTATTTTTCTATTTTAAGTGCCATAGCAAATGGCAAAAACACACAGGCAGAAATAGAAGCGGCTTTAGGGAATAAAAGCATTGGCGGTTATTTGAGAAGACTGATTGAAGATTACAATATCATTGTACGCCAACGCCCTATTCTATCAAAGGAGGGAACACTGGCTATCCGATATGAAATACAGGATAACTTTATCAGTTTCTGGTTTAACTATTTTGATAAAAACCGCTCTCTCATTGAAATAAAGAATTATATGGCATTACGTTCCATTATCAAGGCTGACTATCCCACTTATTCCGGAAAAATGTTGGAGCGTTATTTTAAGCAGAAGTTTGCAGAAAGTTTCCTTTATAAAGATATAGGCTCTTGGTGGGAGTTAAAAGGCGATGCATATGAAATTGACATTGTAGCCCTATGCCTGGAAAAAGATAAGGCGGTTGCCGTAGAGATCAAACGCCAGAAAAAGAACTATAAACCGGATTTGCTGGAGAAGAAAGTGGAACACCTTAAACATAAGGTACTTCCACATTATGCGATAACAAAAATGTGTTTGTCCCTGGAGGACATGTAGTTTCCCTTGTAAAAAGGGACGGGGCTGTCCATGAGAAAGATACACTCTAAAGATACTCATTTTCTGCGATATACAGAAAACCTATGCTTTCTTAGGACACTCTACGAAGTGTCCTTATTAAATTGAATTAGCTTAATATTTTATTTAATAATTGGAACAGAACTCGGCTTTCAGGAGATGAATATTCTTTTTTACTGGTCAGATTTTCTAACAGAATATATTGTTTTAGTACATATAGATAATAGAAATCATGTAATGCTATTATAGTGGCATTGGTTAATGTGTTTTTAATGTGTTGGATGACAGTTGATTTTCCACAGTAATTGCTATTTTAATATCAACACATGTTTCATAAACAGGCCTCGCAATTGTCATATAATAAAATTGTTCATTAGATGAATTCCTAAAAAGAAAGCGAAGAAAGAATTACTCCGTTGCCGGAAGCATCATTTGTATATTTTGCAAATATACCTTCTGTTTGGAGCAGCAAGAATTGTGATATAATTTATCTTGAGTATAGAAATACCGGGAGAATTATTGTTACCTAGTCTGAAAAATATAAATCTTTCGTGCCGATAATAAATCAGGCTCAAAACATGGATGATCATCTGTTCATTCGCAGGTGGAAATGCTGAGATTATCTTCATTTTAGAATGCCTCAGCGATAAAATCCGGTTGTTCCTTTTCTCCTTTCATCTATCGCTGAAACTCCCTGCCCATAGGCGTTCCGGCTATGAAGGGGCTTCTGTCATTGCTCTGTCAGCCTCCTTTCAGCCTGCTCTTTCACATTTTTTGTGAAGGAACAAAACGATACGGGCTGAAATGGAAGTGAGGAGAAATGGTTTCAGATTTAACCGGCTGATTTTCTGTGCATATTACATAAGATGACAGGATGAGGGGAAAAGGGAGCGTATCGGATTAGTGGGGGAGTAATACACGGAACAGACTAGGTCTGTAAGCTGAACAGGCTAAGTCTGTGCACTGAACAAGCTGGCGTGTTTTAAAAACGTATAGTTGTTTTTTAAAAGCCTGAAGATGTTTTCTTAAAAGTTGAAGACGTATTTTTTAAAGCTCAAGGTGTATTTTAAAAACATAAAGGCGTATTCAACAATAACATTAGTAACGTATAAGCCCCAACATTAGTAACGTGTAAGCTCGTATGTTAGTAACGTGTAAGCTCGTATGTTAGTAACGTGTAAGCCCACACGTACATAAGCATCGGGTCACACATACGCAAGCATCGGCCTACACATACGTATGTATTGCGCCCTGTATCCATTGAATTTTGCCCCAAGTTCCATTAAATCTTGCACCAAGTTTCATCGAATCCTGCACCAAGATCTGCCATATTTCCGCCCCCTCTTGACAAACGCCTTTTTATGTTGTATATTTGTAGTTTGCCAAACTTAAAAAAGTAACTCATGAATGTATTCGCTACTCTCAAAACAGTCTTCTTCGGAAGCAAATTCCTGTCAAGCCCTGTTCCTATTGACGGAACACCGCGTCGTGATCTCGTATCCGCTCTCAACGGGCTGATGCCGCTTTGCCGGACTATACCCGGCGTGCGTCTGGCGCTGGATATCCGCGAGGGTCAAGTAGTTCTGGCATTGAACTGGACTCCGCGCACCGACGGGAATGCTCCCACGGGCAGTTACCACTACATCGTGTCGGACGAAGACGGAGTAAGAGAGATGGCCGACTCACAGGTTCTTCTCACTGAAAACGGTAAGGATAACCTGCCGGGGAGTATGGACGATTCTCGGACACATCCGACAGTCTCAACTGAAAAGACAGAGAAGGATTCCGCTCACTTGAAAAAAGATGTTCAGAAAAAAGCGGAACCAATCTCCTCAGAAGATACTGGCAAGAAAGCGAAATCACATACCCTGATGCAGGAAGTGACCGCTTTCCTCACCTCCCGCTACCGCTTCCGGTTCAATGTGCTTACTGAAGAAACTGAAGTGGCAAGTGTAGAAAACAACATTCCCGATACTCATCTGCGTTACACCAAAGTGGACGAACGATGGATGAACTCACTAAGTCTGGAGGCTATTGAAACGGGCATAGACTGTTGGGACAGGGACATTCAACGCTTTGTGCGCTCACGCCGCATCAGTGAATACCATCCCTTTACTGCCTATTTTGAGCAGCTTCCCGAATGGGACGGCACGGACCGGGTGTCCGCGTTGGCACGCAGGGTGTCCGACGACCCGGTATGGGTGAACGGTTTCCACCGTTGGATGCTGGGACTCTCTGCCCAATGGATGCAGCTCAATCCGGATAACAACCGCGCCAACAGTGTGGCTCCCCTGCTGGTGAGCAGTCGCCAGGGATTGGGGAAAAGTACGTTCTGCCGTCTGCTGATGCCCGATAGGCTGAAATCCTACTACACGGAAAGTTACGACCTAAGCTCCCCGGCATCCGCCGAAGCCAAGCTGGCTGCCTACGGATTAATCAACCTGGATGAATTCGACAAACTAGGTGCGTCCAAAATGCCTTTGCTGAAGAACCTGATGCAAGCTTCCGCACTGAATATCCGCAAGGCCTACAAACACAGCGCTTCATCGCTTCCCCGTATTGCCTCGTTCATCGGCACCAGCAACCGAGAGGATTTGCTGGTAGACCGCACCGGCTCACGCCGCTTTCTTTGCGTCAGTCTGAAGCATGCCATAGACTGCACCACGTCCGTAGAGCATAAGCAATTGTACGCCCAGCTTAAAACAGAACTTCTATCCGGTGAACGAAGCTGGTTCAATAAAGAAGAGGAACAGACTATACAGCAACATAATGCCCTATTCTACAAGCATGTACCCGAAGAAGAGGTGTTCCGCCTTTGCTTTCGCTTTGCTACAGAAGAGGACAATCCGCAGGAAGTGCTTAGCCTCTCCGCCACCCAACTGTTTGAACATATGAAGGCAGCCCATCCTTCGATCATGAGAGGGATGACTGCCTACAGCCTGAGCCGTATCCTGCCCCAGCTGGGCGAACGGGTACATACCACCAAGGGAAATGTATACCGGGTGGTAGAATGTTAACTTTCAATTAATTGAGAATTTATCTATGGAAATGGGATTCCCGGTATGGAAATCGATTAGACGCATTCACACTCTCAAGCATATATTGTCAAGAAGTGTGAATGCCCTTTTCTAGTATATGAATGGGTCATCCGGCATCATAATGAGCGCTGCATACCAAACGTATTTTGTATTTCACCGTACTCCCTGCCTGTAAAAATTTGGATGAGGTTTTAAATCCGAATGCATATATGCTCCCGTTATGATCATATACATATCGTTTCTCAATATCCAATAACGGGTCTCCGTTTCTTAATCCCTCTATGGTTTCATTCAGTTCATCCAGTGATGATCCGCTGAACGTCTTATGCAATATTTTTGCCTCCTCTTCAGTCGGAAGATGCCATCCGTCTGCTTCCTCCTCCTGTATGATATTCCGCACATCGGAAGCGAATCCACTCCACTCATCCAGACTCATCAACAAAATATCCGCCCCTGTGGAACTTGCATTCTCTATGCCAGCTACAATACCGCCGTTCCAGATACCGCCAATTTCGGGTAGCCCGGAAAGATCCGGATTAATGGAAGGCGGCTCACTACCGCCATTACCTTCATCAGCACCGCCAAAATTGAATTTGATGTCTACCGGAGCCTTCCATTCACCTGATATCAAACTGCCCCCTACCGTGACATCACCCGAATAGCTACCCCCGATATTCAATGGCACGTTCGCTTCCGGCTTTCCTTTGAAAGTGTATCCAAACGTCTTTGTCTGACTATTATCTTCCAAGGTTATGGAAAAAACAGTCTGAGAGCCGCTCCCCGGAAAAATATAAAAAGGCTTTGCACTCCAAATTCCACCCGGCTCAGACTCACAAATAATTTCCGTACTCTTGTCTTTGCCGGAATACTCCCTTGTAAACGACAGGGAAGAATATAAAGGCGAAATCTGCAAACTCACCTTTTTAACGTTTGCCGGTATATCTTCCAAACTGATATTGACTAAAGATACAGCATAATAGAGGGTTACAGAAACAGATATATTTTTCTTATTGGCAATTGTCACAGTTGAAGTGCCCATCATTAGCGCGCGTGAGCTTCTGTTATTTTCTTTCATAACAATTACATCATCAAGGCTAGGATCTTTCGGAACGATATATTCTTCTCCCAAACCGGCTATTGCAACAATAGTATATCGGGCAGGAGGTAACTTCATTTCAATCTGGGCGTTATCTGTCATTTTCAGACTGGCAGAACAGCTGCCGTCCTCTGCAAACGCATAGATATAGGCCGGATAATTAATCTGGGATTCTCCGCTAGACCTGGCAGATATCTTTAAAGGAAGATTTGTTTGCGAGACTCCGTCTTCATCGTCTTCTTCATCATACATCGGGCGTTGGCAAGAAACAGCAGACAGCAGCAATAGAAACAGAAGCACCTTTAATTCGGTTAATCTATAATTCATAACATATTATTTGTTTGTGGGTTTATTTCTTCTCCATTTATAACTATATCCTCTTCTTCATTTCCCGGAGTCCAACCCGAAATACTTCCTCCCGTTATAATTACATTTCCGTCTTTTACTACAATATTGTATTTATGAATACATCCGGACAATAAGCCCGGAGACAGGTCGTCTCGTCGTGTTATGTAATATTTGTTGTTACGGGTATATTCAATGGTGAGATTAACAGAATGGTTTTTCACAGCTTTCGGATCAATGTTTCCGTCATTCTCGTCCCCGTTCAGGATAAAATAAAAAGAAGCATCCTGATTGTTCATGGTGTGTGACGGAGTAATCTGGAAGGTTTCCTTGGGAGTTTCGCTGATGGTGATGCTGTTCGTTTCAAAGGAGTAGTATCCTTGGGTCGTCAACCCATTTCCTTCAAGTCTGATTTTGTCAATAACGGCCTGTGCCATATCTCCTTCACCCTTTATGTTTATCTTTAATAGTGACAAAACGTGCTTAAATGAATAATCGCCCGAAAAGGCCACATTGCCAAGGTCGGTATCGTAGGAAAGCTTCCTGGATGCTACTAGAAAGTCATATTGGTCAATATTTTCCCAAGTCCCGTTCTGGCTGTCGAGAGAAGGCATTTTTATATTTTCCTTACTTTCGGCTTTGGAACCGGAGTGGGGATAATATGCGTAAAAAGTATGTTCCTGGTTTTTATCTTTCCAAAAGACACTCTTTTCTGTAGTCCAGGAAGTTCCATCGAATATCCAGCGGACGGCACTGTCATTGTCCATAAAAACACCTATATCATCGGTTTTACTAAAACTAGCGATGGCATTTTCATGATCTTGCAAGTAGCGTGCTCCGGAAACTGTTTTCCCGATTCTTGCCATAATGGATACCGTGTACTCTTTTTCTTGTGATTGCTCTAATTCCTCACTACCTTGGCAGGCAGAGAAGTACATGATCGTCAATAGCGATACATACAGTGATCTTTTCATTCTTTTATTTTATAATAGTGAGGGACAAAACATCAGCTTATCCGTTAAAATTAAAATGAGGACAAGTTGAATTGGTCGAGGATTAAAGCATGTCTGCTTATTGTCGGTAAGAAATTAAACTTGTGTTCGGCTGCGAAAATAATTCATTCTTAGCAAAAAGAAAAACAAAATGATAAAAAGATGAAAATTAAATGTGTTATGCCGGCAACAGCATAAACATTCTTACCGGTATATTCCCATAAAAAATAGTGGAAGGCAATCTTTTGTTTAACGCTTTAGGCTGACTATGACTAAATCTTACCTGTAAATTATTTCCTTCCATTCTTCCACAGTACGTGTAAGGGAAGAAAAATTCACCCCGATACAGACTATTTTACGGTTATCGGTCAAATAAGATCGGGCATAGCCTTTCTCTGCTATTTGCTGTAAAGCCTCCTCTGCTGTTCCGTCCATCTTGAATTCGAAAATGTAAACATATTCGTCCATTTCCAATATGCAGTCCACTCGTCCGAAGCTCTGGCGATTCTCACAATGGATTGCACGGCAATAAACTCCTATCAAACGGAGAATCAGATAAAAAGTGTATTGGAAATGTTTCTCAGTCATATCCAATTCCTTCAAGGAAGCGTGAGAGTCATACGGGATGCTTGCAAGAAAGGCGGTCAGAGAATCACAAAAAGCTGAGGTGTTCCCTTGCTCAAGGCAAGTAACAGCATCGATAATCCAACTGTTGACCTCTCCACCTCCGGGTTTCAAATAATGTGCTGCCAATACGGACAAGAACCCTTTACGCACCTCATTATTGGGAAAATCGAGCAGATAAGTTCCCATACGTCTATTATATTCTTTAATAGTGAGATATCCGCTCTGATAAATCATGGGTAGAGGCTGTTCCACATCAGCCTTATAATCCACAAACAAAGAGGGAACATAATAACGTCCGGCAAGTTCGTTTATCTGCTCGCGGCTGTGTTGCAGCAGACGAACCAAATAGGTGGGAGTACCTGTAGAGAACCAGTAATCACGAATTGCCATACTGTCAAAAGCATTAAGAATGCTGAACGGATTGTAAATGTCGGTCATCCTCTCTCCAAAATGATATCCGTCATATTGCCGTCTGAGAAGTTCCTTCATTTCTTTCACTGTGTACTGATATTTAGCAGCCAACTGTATGGTGGGTTCTTCGAAAAATGCTTCCAGCTCATTCTGGGTGATACCGCACAAGGCTTCGTACCGTTCATCCATACTGATATCCTTAGGCTGGTTAAATCCACTGAAAACACTTACTTGGGAAAACTTTGTTACTCCGGTCAACAATACGAATCTCAAGTATTGATCGGCTCCTTTAAAGGTAGAATAAAAGGATTTCAATATTTCCCGGTTATGGTTCTCCAACAGAACTTGCTTTCCATAATCATCATAAAAACAAGCTTCCGTATCTAATACATCCAAAATAGGTTTGTCATATTCATCAATCAGAACCACCGCACGCCGCCCTGTCTGTTCATAAGCCCGGCGAAGTATTTCAATGAAACGGGTTCCTATGGTTGTATAATTGGGATTCTTGCCATAAATATCTTCCCAGTTTCCTAAATAGCCTTCAATGGTAGCCTCCAGAATTCCGGGTTGTGTATACAGTCCTCCATTAAAGTCTATACGGAAGATAGGATACTCATACCAGTCCTTTTCCAATCCGTCGATTTCCAGTCCGGCAAACAAATCTTTGCGTCCCTGGAAATAACAGGCAAGGGTACTTACCAGCAGGCTTTTGCCAAAACGGCGTGGACGGCTCAAGAAATAAGTCTTGCCTTGTGTTACCAAGTTGTAAATCAAACCGGTCTTATCCACATATACATAGCCATCTTCACGGATTTGGTCAAAACTCTGTATTCCAATAGGGTATTTCATATTTTGTTGCGGTTCTAGAATGAATGATAAAACAAAGATATTAGTAAATGACAAACAAAGCAAATAAAGGATTTGTTTTTTCTGCTTATGACAAGTTTTTCCGTTTCCTATTAATGGATAATCACCTGTTTCTGTCCATATATATTGGCATTCTGTCCTTTAAAGGATACTTTGAAAAGTATTTAGAATCTATCTATTCTGCAATAAGATATACTTCTTCTACTGAATTTGCTATATCATTGTTTGTCAGTGTTATACATATTATCTAATGTGTATTAATATCTTTATACCATTGTAGTTTTGTATATTCTTCATTCAAGTCATTAAGTTCTCTCTGCATGATAAAAGTGGTCATACCTGAAAAGGCGGTGATAGGGAATGTTCCTTCTTCCGTAGCATAAAAAGGAGTATTTCTTTTGTAAACCACACATTGGCTGATACACTCTTGAAGTGCATTGTATGTATTTTCATCTGATAATGATTGATAATATTGAGCGAAATCAAAAAAATAGAATGGGGCTTTTAAAACTCCATCATAATTTTGAAGGTTACCGACTGGGAGAAAAGAGCCGGATGCTTCTGTATTGATCTGTCGTATCAAATTCGCTAAATTTGATAATCCGGCAGTTTTTATTATGCTAATGGTAGCAGAACGTTTATCGCCTTCCATCAAATTCCAATAATGAAAATAATTTTCTGCAAATTTTTGCAAATCAGCATTTTCTTCAAGCAGACAGGAAATACTGCCGGCATAGATAGGAGTAAATCCCGGAGATACTACTGGGGCAGAGGAAGCCATGATATATGCTGCTTTATTTCTTAATTCATAAGCCACCTCAATACCTGCCATATTACATGCTTCAAAGATTATGAATTCAAATAAATGGTCCGGGAGGGCCATGGCAAAATCTGTTATTTCCATTTCATTGTCATTATCGATGATGATAGACCGCGAGCCATTAACCAATGTATGTGGAGGAAGCCAGCCACTGCCATGGGAAAACACGATTAGACCGTAGCTTTTAGCAGGATAAAGCCGAGTTACGTCGTTTATAACTCGTTTAAGCACTTGGGGGGAGGCTGAGTTTTCTTGGTCATAGGTATGTATGGTAATATAGCCTTTCTCACTTTTTCCATCAATTTCCATCAATCGTGGAGAGTCCTTAAATGGTGTATCCTGATACACTATTATATTTCCATCTGTCCCGTCTTCCCATCCATTTTTAATTTGAACAAGTTTGTCATAGGTTTCGGCATCAAGATTATTATCTCCTCCCAGATAAACCAATAGTGTCCGTGCAGGTAAAACAACAGGGATGTCATTTTCTTTATGACAGCCACATACTAATAACAGAAAACAGACAGCATATATATACTTCATACACAATATAATTGGATAAACGATTATAAAAACTAAAAGAGGGGAACATTTTGCCCCCCTCTTTTTTTATAAACAATGAGCGTATTAATTACTTGTCATTGTGCTTCTTAACTTGGATTTGGATAGTTCCAACAGAATGTCCACGATCATTCTTCCAAGTATGGTCGCAGATACCGCCCCACTTGTGATTTACACAAACTTCTACATCAATAGTAAATGGTTGAGCAATATCTTCACCATTGTTGATCCATGTGATAGTCTGCTTAGCATTATCAAGTTTGATCTTCTTCATGTTTTCAGCATCCAGTTCACTTCCGTCAGCAAAGTATGCCTTAGAAACCTTGAAGTTAACAGTTGTATTAACATCGAATACATTATGGTCAACTACCAGTTTCTTTGACCAACCAGCTTGATCACCTGTCTGAACCAAAGTATTATTCTTAGCCATATCTTTGTGATCATAGATAACATGGTTGTTATTGAATTGTGCCTGAGCACCTTCAGACCACAGATAATCTGACAAGAAGAATGCATCCTTCAATGATACTGTATTTTCAGCTTCCTGATACTTGTCATACAAAGGACCTGCTTCGTAAGCGTGGAATACCATCGGAGTTACAAATGCAACTTCAAATTCATCGATAACCACTGTAGAACGTCCATTTTCAGGAGCAGGAGCACCAGTATACTTAGTAGTATGGTTATCTTCAGCCCAAGGAGTATTGTTTATCATATTGATAGTATTGCAAGAGAAGTTATTGTAATCTTCTTTAGCATACTTGTGATGAGCATTGGCTTCCTTGTTGCAAGTACCATACAATCCGTCAATATCTTCATTGAAGCTTACTACGGCACGCATTTTGATCTTCTTCAAATCCTTAGCGTCAGCAGCATTGATCCAAGCACGTCCTGCGTCTGTAGCCTCCAAAGCGATATACCACTTGTTGTCTTCACCTTGATACAAACGGATACCGGAATCGTGACCGTCACCTATCTCAGATGCGTTATTATGCTGGTCAACCAATTCGAATGACAAGGTAGCTCTAGCCCAATCCTTATCATGAGTCTGACCCTTATAAGGATTATAGTTGATCAAATCGAATTCGTCATTCAATGCTGCAACCATTTCATAAGTTTTAGGATCATCAAAGTTATCGTATCTACCGTGAGCAATGAAGTAAGAATCATCTACCCAGTTCAACTTAGTCTTTTCAGGAGCAACTACATCCGGATACTTCACATTGATAGTATAAGTAACATGGATGTCAGGTAATCCCTTATGATCAGCATTTGGCGTGTATGTACCCTTAACAGTGTAAACGTCGTGATCGTCATGACGAGAGAATGCTGTATTCTTCACTGTAACGAACAGCTGATTGTATTCTTTAGCTTCAAAGTTCAGATCGAATGAATAGTCTTTATTATCTTTTCCATCCCATGCATATACAGCGCGTTGTTTAGCCTCATCTAGTGTAAATTCAGGAACGAATTTATAAGTCTTACGGAATTCGTCTTTACTCAACTGTACATCTTCATGGTTGAATATCTTATCCATATCCATGTCAAGAACTTGATTGATATGTTTCAGAGTAACATCTTTTGTTTCTGTAATATTAATTTCAGGAACAACTGTCTTGCGTACAATGTGAATCTTGATGATTGCTGTTTTAACTACATTACCATTGTCTTCACCCGGTGCTACCAGTTTCACACGAACAATAGGAGTTCTGTCTATAGCAGCTGTGTGGCTGGCATCAGTTTCTGCGCCCCAAATCGGGTCCGGAGTCTGTTTTACTGTAGCAACACCATCTTTGGTAACATCCAAATAACGTTTTGTCTGGTTAACGCCATCATAATAGAAGTCAACCGGTTCAAACACCAATGAATAGTCATCAAAACCATTCTCCATCAAAGGATACTGAGCGTCTTGGGCTCTATCCATACGTCTGTCAAAGAATGAAGTTACGATGTCCTTCAAATTTTTTGAATGTCCATCACCTGTATAGTTCAATTCTACAACAATACGTTCTGCATCATCTTTAGATTCAGCATCTCCTTTTCCTTTATATAACTGGTTTTCAGCATTGGCTTCGAACTTAGCTTTATCTGCTTGATAAGCCTTCAATTTAGCCTCTTCAGTACCGGTCGGATTCAAGGTGTTAAGATAATATTCATCTTTGATGAATTCTCTATAATTTACCTTGTTAGGAGCAATTGCATTTTTAATCTGAGCAGGAGCGTTAGTTTGGTCAAATGCATCAGCTACTTTAACCAAATGTACGTTTTTCTGCAAAATTACTTCATGCTTGGCGGGAACAAAATCAGAATGAACGATTTGGTCATTGTTCTTAATTCTCAATGAATATACTGTTCTTTCGTCCAGATTAGATTGTTCAGCAAAAGCCCAGTCCTTTACACGGAAGTTTAACATACCATGTCCTTCTTTATAAGATTCAACGGTAATTTTTCCATCAGTGTACAGTTTTTGTCCAGCGTTGAACAATTCCCAATTCTTGTTATTCGTATTGTAGTTCCATATTTCAGCAGTATCACGAACAAATCCTACCACTTCCATATCTTTGAATGATACGCTGTTAGGATTTACCTGATACTTCACGTCTGCCTTACCTGAGTAAACGATTTTAAATGTGCTAAAGTTATTTGTACCCCAATCTGCACCTGTAATCTCTGTTTTACCTGCCACACTATCAGTAACGATGGTAGGGAAATGGATTCTGGCAGCTTCACCTTCAGAAAGGAAAGTAGGGATAAACTTAACTCCGCTAACTACAGAAGTAGCTTTAGGCATACTGATAGTCTTTTTAGTGCCATCAGCATAAGTAATAACTAATTCATAAGCTGATTCACCTTCTTCTACTGATACTACATAATCATCAGCAGAAGTACCTGGAGTACCCGGAGTACCTGGTTTGCCCGGTTCACCTTGTTCTCCTTTTGCACCATTGTATAATTTAATGGTCTCTCCATCACTGAATTTGATTTCATAACCACCATTACCATCAGTGAACGGAGTACAGCTTTCGACATATTTGCCTGAGCCTACTTTGTCTTCAAGGGCCTTGATTGCATCTTTCACATTGGATATTTCTTGATCCAAGCGGTCGATGTCGTCATCGTAATCCTTACAAGATACAAATGTTCCTGTTGAAGTGACCATAAGGGCTCCAAACAGGATTGCACTTAAAAATTTTTTGTTCATAATAGAAAAACTTTAAATTTATA
>ERZ791914.1719-NODE-1719-length-13666-cov-6.521196_pt1 | contig 13666 bp, 11 predicted proteins | sample MGYA00510140_ERZ791914 | MGnify/ENA primary metagenome ERZ791914 (study PRJEB30046, sample SAMN00792079) | human gut metagenome | study: EMG produced TPA metagenomics assembly of the A metagenome-wide association study of gut microbiota in type 2... | reverse complement strand
TACGCTCTGTGAGACGTGCCATAAGGCCCTTCATCGCGGTGAAATCACGCTGAAGCCAAAGCGCGGACAATCGTTCCGCGCGGAAGCCTTCATGGGAATTATGCGCTGGGAGGTTTTGGGCCGCCTGAAGGCGTCGCATCCTGAGCTGGAAGTGAACAACACCTACGGCTATCGGACTAAGCACGCACGGATTGCGAACGACATCGCTAAGTCGCATTGTGCAGATGCTTTCTGCATCGCCGGCAACCTCGGCGCCGAAAGGCTCGGCGAATTCTTCTTCCAGAAGCAGACGCGTCGGAACAACCGGCAGATTCATAAGCTTTCCATCCTCAAAGGCGGCATTCGAAAGCGCAATCAGGCACCCTTCGAAGTGAAGGGCTTCCGTCTTTTTGACAAAGTTGCCTGCCAGGGAGAAGAAGGCTTCATTTTCGGCCGTCGATCATCGGGGTTCTTTGATGTTCGAAAACTTGACGGAACCCGCATTTCAGCCGGCATCAGCTGCAAGAAGCTGCATCTGCTGGAAAAGAGACGAACCTATTTAACAGAAATTCGAAAGGAGGAGGTGCTTCCTCCCCTGCCTGAAGGCAGGGGTCTCCGCGCCTAAATTTGATGAAGAAGAATTTTGATGTCATCGGAATGACGTGTTCAGCCTGCTCTAATCGAGTAGAGAAGGCTGTGTCGCACGTACCCGGCGTTGAAGACGTGAACGTCAATCTGCTGAAAAACAGTATGACCGTCGATTACGACGAAACTAAAACCGGACTGGAGCAGATCATTCAGGCGGTGACGGACGCAGGCTACGGTGCGAGCGAAAAGCAGGCTGCAGGTTCTCCTGCTGCTAAATCCGTCGATCCCGCGCTGGCGGCCAAAAAGGAAGCCGCACAGATGAAGACTCGTCTGTACGTTTCGCTCTTTTTTGCGGCCATCCTCATGATGCTGGCAATGGGTCCGATGGTAGGGATGCCGCTTCCGGAAGTCATGTCCGGAACAAAGGGTGCACCGATCAATGCTCTGACACAGTTCCTTTTAGCTCTGCCGGTTGTCTTCGTGAATTTCAAGTATTTCACGGTCGGATTTAAGACGCTCTGGCAAAGATCTCCGAACATGGATTCTCTTGTGGCGATCGGATCTTCGGCCTCCATGTTGTTCGGACTCTTTGCGCTTTACATGATGCTCTATGCATTAGGACAAGGCGACGAGGCAACACTTCATCATTACGCGCACAACTTGTACTTCGATTCTGCCGCGATGATCCTTACCCTGATCACATTGGGCAAGTACTTCGAATCCAGAGCTAAACATAAGACGACGGACGCCATTTCCCAGTTGATGTCCTTGGTTCCTGATAAAGCTGTCGTTTTAAAGGATGGCAAAGAGACGGAAGTTCCGGTCAGTGCCGTTCAAGTCGGAGATATCGTTGTATTAAAAACCGGCAGCCGAGTTCCGGTCGACGGAATCGTCGTTAAAGGCTCAGGTGCGTTGGATGAATCTTCCCTTACCGGCGAAAGCATTCCTGTCGATAAAAAGGAAGGAGAAGAACTCTCTGCTTCAACGCTCCTGACACAAGGCTATATCGAAATGCGGGTCACGAAGGTCGGAGGCGATACGGCTTTAGCTCAGATCATTAAATTAGTGGACGAAGCTACTTCCACGAAGGCGCCGGTTGCCCGTTTGGCAGATAAAGTCAGTGGAATCTTTGTTCCGACTGTAATCACCATTGCTGTTATAGCTGCAATCGTGTGGATGCTGTGCGGGTACTCCTGGGAGTTTGCGCTTGAGATTGCCGTATCGGTTCTTGTGATTTCCTGCCCGTGTGCTTTGGGTTTAGCTACACCCACCGCCATTATGGTCGGAACCGGCCGCGGTGCAAGAAACGGCATTCTTTTTAGAAGTGCGGAAGCGATAGAATCCTTAGAAAAAGTCGATGCCGTGGTTCTCGATAAGACCGGAACAGTGACTTCCGGCAAACCTTCTCTGACGGACGTCATAGCTTTCGGGAACGTAAAACCTGAAGAACTTCTCACGCTTGTCGCTTCTGTTGAGCAGAAATCCGAACATCCTCTGGCGACTGCCATTGTCGAAGGTGCTAAAGCGCTCAATCTTTCTTTGAAGGAAGCTTCTGACTTTGTCCAGCAGCTTGGCAACATTTCCGGGACCTGCGACGGCAAATCAGTCCGTATCGGCAATAAGTCGGTGATTTCTTCGGAAGATGCTAAAACGAAAGAACTTGCAGACGGACTTGCCGACGAAGGAAAAACGCCGCTTTACGTCATCGCTGACGGCAAAATGGTCGGACTGTTAGCGATCGCGGATCCGATTCGTCCGGACAGCAAGCAGGCGATTGAAGCCATGCAGGCTAAAGGCAAAGAAGTTTGGATGCTGACCGGCGATAATGAAAAAACCGCCCGTGCCGTGGCTACTCGTGTCGGTATCAAGAACGTTCGAGGCGAAGTCAAGCCTGCCGCCAAAGAAGCCGTTGTTCGCGAACTTCAGGCTCGAGGAAAGAAAGTTCTTATGGTGGGCGACGGCATTAACGATGCTCCCTCACTGGTTAGAGCAGATGTCGGTGCTGCTATCGGCGCCGGAACCGATGTAGCAATTGAGGCGGCGGACGTTGTGCTGATGAAGAGTCGTTTGTCTGACGTGGTTAACGCTTCGGCCTTGTCTCATTCGACAATGCTCAATATTCGTGAGAACTTGTTCTGGGCGTTCATATACAACATCATCGGCATTCCGGTTGCTGCAGGCGTTTTCTACACGGCTTTCGGATGGATTCTGAATCCGATGATCGCGGCAGCAGCGATGAGCATGAGCTCCGTGAGCGTGGTAACGAACGCGCTTCGTTTGAGAGGCTGGAAACCGGTACTGAGAGATTCAGGAAACAGTGATAAATCTTCTGATCAAGTATTGCTTCCCTCACTCCGGCAGCTGGCCGATGTTGCTGTTGAGGCTGAACAAAAGGACGCAACGGGCTTCGTTTATAAAGTAGGCGTCGAAGACATGATGTGCGAACACTGTGTCAAAGCAGTTAAAGGCGCATTAGAAAAAATTCCGGGCGTAGTTTCTGCCGATGTTTCGTTGGAACAGAAGAGTGCCGTTGTCCGCGCAGATCGTGCCTTGTCTCAAGAAGAGGTAACGGATGCGATCAAGGCAGAAGATTATGAAGTGACGTCTTTTGAAGCAGTTTCCACTCCGAAAGAAGCCGTCGCAATCAAGATTGACGGCATGATGTGTGAACACTGCGTGAAAGCTGTAACAAAGGCACTTTCCGGGATTGACGGCGTTACGGTGCTGTCGGTTTCTCTTGAAGACGGATTGGCCAAAGTAGCTGTTCCGGAAGGTTTTGATACTGAAAAACTGAAGGCTCCGATTAAGGACGAGGGTTACCAAGTCGTCAATATTGAGTAACTCATTAATTAAGTAAATTTATTGGGCCGAGTAAGATTTAATTCTCCTCGGCTCTTTGTTCAACCGGATTAGCCAAGATCGTTTCAAAAGCTCGCTTAACGTAGGTAAGAAGTTCTTCAGTGAAAGGCGGTTTATGCGCGGAAGATGCATAAACGGCCCAAATATCAACGAGGATGCCTCGATATTCAGGAAGAACGACTTCCAAGCGGCCTTCAAGAACATCAAGAAGGGACTCAGAAATCGGAAGATAAGCAATTCCCTGGCCCCGCAAACAGGCCCGGAAGAGAGGTTCACTGTAATTACAAGCAAACTTAGGTGCGACTTTAAGTTTTTCTCGTCTATCGCCATGCGTGAACCACCATGTGTAGACTCCGCGTCCTTTGACATGAAGCAGCTCTTCACCTAAGTCCTCGTCAATCACAAGGTTGTGCAGAAGGTCTTGTCTGAGTAGGTCTTTGATCGTTTCCGGTCTAGAGTGAGTGTCTAAATAAGAGGGTGAAGCACACATCCATGAATTAGATTTCCCGAGGCTTCTCTTGATATAGAGAGGATTGACTTTGCCCCCTATCTGAAACCTCAGGTCAATTCTATTTTGAACAAGCGGCAGAGGAGAGGCCGATAGCAGCAGCTCTATCCTTAGATCCGGATGTAACTTCTGAAATTCTTCGATTAGCTCGGGAAGCTTGAAATTCGCATACGTTGTCGCGATATTGATGCGGTAAAGACCGTCGTATTTTTTTGTGTGTCGTGGAGAATGGAAAATATCCGAAGCCATGTTCAGCAGTTCGCGAGCTCTCGGCAAAAAACTTTCTCCTGCAGAAGTCAAAGAAACTCTTCGTGTATTCCGGAACAAGAGCTTTTGATTTAAATCCTTTTCCAGCTCTGCCATTAATCGGGTGACCGTAGGTCTTGAGAGGTTTAAAGAACGTGCCGTCTCATAGAAGGAACCGGTTTCTGCGATCTTGGAAAACACTTCTAACTTTGTTAGCCGATCCATTTTCTATTATTCCAAAAAATGAAATAGTCTTATTACTTTCCAATCGAATTATTTAATTAATTTTACTTAGTATTTCCGACAGAAAGGCAACTTAATTTTTACCGTTTTTCTGGTTTAAGACGCAATTTCCATTTAAGGAGTAAAAATGACATTCACCAGACGGAAATTTTTTACTTTCAGCGGATCTGTGGCAGTCCTCTCTTTATTCAGTCAAGCAGAGGCAATGCCCGTTGAACCTCCGACAAAATACGACGGGGATTTTGATATTGTTATTGTGGGCGGTGGGGGCGCCGGTTTGTCAGCAGCCTGCGCGGCATCAGAACTAGGCGCTTCAGTTCTTGTTCTTGAGAAAAGACCTTTTCTTGGCGGATCCTCTCTTATTACCGACGCAATGTTTGCCGTCGGAGGAACGAAATTACAAAAATCCAGAAATATTAAAGATTCTCCGGAACTCTATGCGAAAGATTTGTATGAAGTCGGTAAACATTTCAATCAAAAAGGACTTCCGGAAGCTCTTTCCCAAGCAGCGTTAAAACAGTATGAGTGGATGGAAAATGTGTTAAATGTCCATCCCTTCACGCTGGAGCATCAGGGCGGCCAATCAGTTCCTCGGTCACATCAATTTAAGGCACCGGAAGTTATCGAAGCCATGACGAAATTTGCTCGAAGTCACGGTGTGAAGATCTTGACCGGAGTTTCAGCCAATCGTTTGTATTGGGATGAAAAGGGAAAAAGAATCTGCGGTGTTAAAGCGGTTAATGCTAAGAAAGAGATTCTGAGTTTTCATGCCAAACGAGGCGTTATTGTCACTTCAGGCGGATTTGCAAGAAATCCGCAGGTCCTTCAGCGTTTTGCTCCGTATCTTAAAGATGTCCAGGTACTTTCAGGCACAGGTTCTTTAGGAGAAGGAATGTTAATGGCGCAAGCCTATGGTGCCGATGTTAGAGATACTTCCTTTATCGCTGCTACCTTCGGCGCCAAGAAAGGCATGACAGACATAAGTGAATTGTCCTTCATCCAATTTAACGGAGGCGTTGTCGTCAATAAAGAAGGGAAGCGATTCGTTGATGAATCAAAAACCTATATGGAGATCAGCGAGCAGGCGGTCAAACAGCCGGAAGGCAAAGCCTATACGGTTTTTGACAGCAATATTGTTAGAGAAGCAGTAAAAGATACTCCGGCACTTTCGAGGATGTGGCTCGCGATTCCCGAGGGCCGGATACCCGATTACGTTTACTCAGGAAATACATTAGCGGAAGCAGCGAAAAAGGCTGGTATGGATGGCGCCGAACTCGAGAAAACAATTAAAAAGTACAACGAAGACGTAGCAAAAGGCACAGATTCAAAGTTCGGTCGGCAGTATTTAGAAGGAAAGGTCGGGAAGCTCGTAAAGATCGAGAAAGCACCGTTTTTCGTATTCCCGACATCAAGCGTTATTTTCGGGACCTACTGCGGCTTGCTTATCAATGCGTATGCACAGGTTATAGATGTGTTCGGAGATGTTATTCCGGGACTCTATGCGGCAGGAGAGGTAACGGGCGGTCTCCACGGAGCGGGCTACATGAGTGGTTCAGGGTATGCAAAGGCTCTCAGTTTCGGAAGAGTGGCCGGTCAAAAAGCTTTTCAGGCTAACTGATCTAAACAGGAAGAAGTTAGCTGTTGTCAATAGTGACTCGCAGAAGCTCTTACATTGGTTAATTCGGAGCTTCACTAGATTCTCGCAGGTCCGCATTATCACATAGGAGAAAGTGATGGAAGTTTCAAGAAGAAACCTTTTCAAGGGAATGACCGTCAGTGCATTAATGATGAGTGCACCGGCATTTGCTCAACTAGAAGTTCCCCAAAAATGGGATGCTGAATATGACATCGTGATTGTAGGCGGAGGTGCGGCCGGTTTATCTGCTGCAGCTGTAGCAGCGGATGAAAAACTATCAGCTGTTTTATTTGAAAAACAGAGTTTTCTCGGAGGATCTTCTGTCTTAAACGGCGGTATGTTCACGGTTGCGGGAACCAAAGAACAAGAAAAACAAGGCATAAAGGATTCTCAGGATCTGTTTTATAAGGATATGATGAGAGCGGGAAAGAACAAGAACAATGCTGACGTTGTCAAAGCCTTCGTTCAAACCGCAAATGAACAATATGACTTCATTCTGGGTAAGCTTAAACTTCATCCAGACATGGTGGCACACCAAGGGTATCAGAGTGTGCCGAGATCGCATCACTTCGTAACTTCACAAATCTTAACTGCCATGGCTGCCTACGCTAAAAAGGGCGGTGTAAAGATTGAAACGGGAGCCAAAGTTCTTCGTTTAGTCTGGAACAAAGATCACAGCAGGATTGCGGGCGTTGAAATTGAGAAGAAAGGCAAGAAACAATTTGTTTTGGCGAAAAAGGGCGTCCTTTTGTCTGCTGGAGGTTTCTCTCGAAACCCCGAGCTTCTCGGCAGATATAATCCTCCGCTTGAAAGTGCAGTTTCAATCGCCGGTGCCGGGACACAGGGAGACGGAATTTTGATGGGTCTTTCGGTGGGGGCAGACATGCTTGATGTGGCCTATATCAAAGCGACTTACGGATTCAGATTGAATCCCAAGCATATTGATGAGCAGTCTCAGCTGTATTGGTCCGGCGGCATTATCGTTAATAAAAGCGCCAAACGATTTATTGACGAATCGCAGTCCTACAAAGTTCTTGCGGACTACGCTTTAGCTCAGCCGGAGGGGAAGAGCTACATCGTCTTTGATCGCCAAATGGCCGAAAACGATTACAAGAATAATCCTCAGGGAAGAATTTTGATTGAATCTATCGTCAAGGAAAACAAGGTTCCTGAATGGATTTTTGCTGGTGAAACGGTCGAAGAAGCAGCAAAGAAAGCCGGGCTTGACCCTAAAGAACTGGCCAAAACGGTTAAAGAATACAATGAAGGAATTAAGAGTGACTCCGATGCTTTCGGGCGCAAGACTTTGGTTGATACCAGCGGTAAACCGATCCCGTTAGATAAGGGACCATTCTACATTATGCCCGCTACTGCGGCCGTTATCGCAACATATTGCGGTTTGAAGATTAACAAAGATGCGAAGGTCCAAAACGTATTCGGTGAAGTTATTCCGGGTCTTTGGGCAGCTGGGGAAATGACCGGTGGAGTTCACGGAGCGGGCTATATGTCAGGCTCAGCTTTTGGTAAAGCAATGACTTTCGGTCGAATTGCAGCGAAAGATATCGCAAAACAGAAATAAGTCACGCGGCTCAGGTAGGGATAGTGTGATATCCCTACCTAACCCATTTGTTGGAGGAAAAATGAGACACCGTGTAAAAGTAACAGTGTTGGATACGCTGCTTTATGAAGATCTTCAGCATCGATATTGTCAAAATCCTTGCTCAGGCAAATGTCCCGTTTATAACAAGGGCGACGTTTTTATCTTTTACCGTGAAGACGGCAAAGACAGCTTCTGGCAGTGCGGTTTGAATACTTTAGTATCAACGGAAGGTGATCCTAAAGAAATTGCAGGCGGTCCGGATAAGCCCTTTTGTTCTGAAGCTTGGGATGCAATCTCAAGGTACATCTACACGGGTCTTCAGGGCGGTTCGATTATGAAAGGTTGGATGAAGGAAGAGAACACAATGATTGCGTGTTGTTCGGATGGGACGAGACCTGTGATTTTCAAAATAGAAAGAGTGGATTTACCCGAATAGAGAAGGAACTAAGTTTAGGTTTCGGGCTGTTGGATTATATTTAAAAAGGGTGAGCGTTTAAGAATAGGTAAATGCTGAAGACTTGCTTATGATGCTCAGTTGCCAAACTTCGAAAAAAATAGATTCATTTCTATCTTTTTTTTCTTGCCACCTCGATTCTGGTGGAGATTATTGGGTTGTTTTTGATGGGGCTTCTTTGGTGTTATGGTTGGGGAGATATGAGCGCTCCATTTAACTTTTCTGACTTCCTAAAGCTCCTTTTCCAGCCGGAATAGCATTATGAGTAGAGCGGGTGCCAGCTTAAAGTATCGATCTACTATCAAATGAGATGCAGATATTTCCCGCGCTAGAGGCGAATTACTACCGCTGTGGCCAAATTTTAAGACTTGAGTTTCCGCAGGTTCAGAAGCCTTTCATCTTATAAAGCATTCAACTTCCAAGAAATTGAGTGTTCATTAATATTCACGATCTTCTCTTTTGGTTAAGAGTCAGATAAAACTTAAAGAGGAGAATTCGCCATGCAAGAGTTGAGTTCTACGGTCTTCCCTCCGGACAAATTTGCAGGAGATTATTGCTTGCCAATTAGTCTTGACACGTCGATCAGGAGCAAGCCGGTTCAACTTAAAGCAGTGTTGAAATAATCGAGGCCACCATTCGTTTAGCTTGGTGATCATAAAGATTTTTAACTTTTTGCTTTTTTGATAAAAGAGCAGTTTCCAGACTCCGTCCATTCAAGATCTTTTACGAACGTTTTATTGGTTCCTTTGGGAGAAGCGCCGGCGCGGAAAAACGAGATCCTTATAATGCACCTTCCTAAATTCTTGTGGACAAGCTCGATGAAGCCTTTGATTTCATTTTTTTTAGTTTTGACGCTTTTGGTTGACCTTTCAGTTGCATTCGGACGCGAGGAACCGGCAGGAAACCTTACGTTCCAAAGTTTTAACAAAGCTAAGAAAGCACTAGAACAATTTGTTGTCCCTGGTCATAGAGTTACGCTTTATTGTCAAGCACCCTTTGATGAAAATAAAAATATCCGCCTTCCTTTGGGTTTTGAGACGGCTGTTCATCAAAAGCGGGCCTCACGTGTTGAGTGGGAACATGTAGTGCCGGCGGAAAACTTCGGAAAATTTTTTACTGAATGGCGTGAGGGCTCTCCTAGGTGTATCGACAACAGGGGCAGGGCGTTTAAAGGAAGAAAATGCGCAGAGAAAGAAAATGTTATGTTTCGGTTCATGCAAAGCGACATGTATAACCTTTATCCGTCGATCGGAGCTGTCAATGCAGAAAGAGGAAATAAGAACTTTGAGATACTTCCCAGCAGCATTCCCAATACATTCGGTTCCTGTGCAATGAAAATTTCAGGCAATAAAGCAGAACCTCCTCAAGCTTCAAGAGGAGTAATTGCAAGGACTTATAAGTACATGGCCTACGCGTATCCCGATTATTTCCGAATGAGCCCAAGGCAAGCGAGATTGATGGATGCTTGGGATAGATCCTATCCAGTCCAGAAGTGGGAATGTGAAAGGGCTAAGAAAATACAGGCGCTCCAGGGTAACGAAAACCCGTTTGTTTCAACTCACTGCAAGCGCTGAAACGAAAGTTATCTGAATTTTCACGGCTTGGTCTGTACCAAGCCTTTTTTACAAGCTACTTTCTTTTGCTTTAATGTCTGAAGCAAGCGGTCCCAACTAGGCCCCTCCTGCTTAGTCTTCAATTCTTTATGGTAGAGATGAAAAACTGTTACAGCGAAATTTCCAGCTTTCCTTCTAACGCCAGCGTTAATTAGTCTGACTGCGAAATCAGAATCTTCGAAACCCCAGCCAGTGAATCCTTCATCAAACCCATTTACCTTAAAGAGGTCTTCACGCCAAACGGCGAAATTACACCCTCTTAATTTTTTCCAATTATTTTTATCAAGTTTTCTCGGGAAAAGTGGATTATAAAAAACGGAAATGATTTTATTAAAATGGTTATCGAAGAAATGACGAAAAAGTTTAAAAAAATTGTTTGTGTCCAATCTCGTTACTTGATTCTCTAAATCGAGTGAAAATGTCTGAGAGAGGAGCACACGCGTGCCTGTAACAAAAAAACCTTTTTCAGCTAATTTGCGATGCTTTTCCACAAAATCCTTTTTTGGAATGCAGTCCCCGTCAAGGAAAATTAAATAGTCGCCGGAAGACATCTTACAGGCGTTATTTCTTGAAGCCGCTAGGCGGAACCCAAGATCTTTTTGCCAGGCGTGAATGAGTGGTACCGGAAATATTTTTTGGAAATCCTCCACTACCCTTTTTGTTTCAGGACCGCTTCCATCATCTGCTATCACTATTTCGTATTCTCCTGCATTCACTTGATTTTTAAGAGAATCTAAAACCAAGGTCAGATAGCTAGGATGATTGTAAGTTGAAACAATGACTGATATCTTCATTTGTGCAGAATGTGTAGTGCAAAGTTCTTGGAAAAATTGGCTCTGATGAGTAAAGCAGTTTCAGACACTCTTGGAAAGAGTATAAGAAAATCTTCAAAAAAAATGTAAACAAGGGTAAGATACTTCAGTTCACGTGAAATTTTTATCTCGTAAGGAGAATCCCAATGAACAAGACTGAAATGATTGAAGCGGTCGCTTCTGAAACTGGTCTCGCTAAAACAGAAGTGGCAAAAGTCCTCAACGCTTATACCGCCGAAATTATCAAGGCAGTTGCAGCAGGCGGGGATTACACAGTAATTGGATTTGGAAAATTCTATGCTTCACAACGCCAAGCTAGAACTGGACGCAATCCTTCCACTGGGGCCGAAATCAAGATCCCTGCAGCCATGGTACCGAAATTTACAGCAGGGAAAGCTTTTAAAGATGCGGTTAACGCTCCCAAGAAACCTGCTCGCAAAGCCCGTGCAAAAGCGAAGAAATAGCCTTATTTTCTAGCGAGCAACAAAAGGCCTGGCGAGGATGTCAGGCCTTTCTAATGTCTGGGTCTCTAGTTTTCCTTGAGATAAGGACTAATATCAATCGCCTTGTCTAGGGGAGTTTTGATGGATTTAATCTTTTCTTTCAACCCGTAGTCTTCAGGATCGTTTTTGCCATCAAACAAGTCATATTCCGACAATTGGTCATTTTTGATTCCCATCCAATGGGCTAGTCCTTCCGTAAAATTAAGTCCCGATTTCTGGGATTCTAAAGTGACAGACTCCCCCTGCCCAGAATCAATCTTGATTAAAGGAATGTCATAATGAAGCTTACTCACAGCATTGTTGTGAATTTTAATTTGAGACGATGTCTGGGTATGGACTTGACCATGATCGGAAAAATAAATAATTGAAAAAGGATTGCCTCCATCGTCTTTTTGTTTTTCCAATATTTCATAGACTTTTTCAATAAATAAGTCAGTCTTTTTTATGGAAGTTACATAACAAGCTACTGTATCTAAGTTTGAATCCGTGACTAAATAGGGGTCTTTAATATCAAGAATGCGTCTGCAGACTAAAGGATGGGATCCCATGGTATGGAGAACTATAAGTCGGGGTTTATGTGATTTGATCTTCACTATTTTTTGAAACTCTTTCAGAATATTTAAATCACTGACATTCCTCTCTTCATAATTACTGTTCAAGAAGATAGAGTGATCGGATTTCTTTGCGATAGCAGTAACCGGAGTATCAAATTGCCCGAATACTCCTTGGGTGGAAATCCAATTAGTTTCAATTCCAGCGCTTTTGGCCAGATCTATGAGAGTGCGTCCATAGTCAGCTTCCCATTTTTGTTTATTTGGAAGCGTTAACATTCTCGTGAGGGATGCGATGGTGTAAGTACCAGCTGACTTCATTCCATTTACCACAGTCGAATTGATCCTGTCTAGAAATGGCGTATTTGGAACCGGGTAGCCATATATATGAAAGTAATCTTTTCGTGCGCTTTCTCCGATTATTAGGACATAATCTTTAGGAAGAGAAGTAGTTTCAGTTTTACCCCACAAAGGATTTTTAATGTACTTTTGCAACATTGCGAGTTGCTCTTTTGTTTCTTCTCCAGCATTGAATGTCTTTCGGAAAAATAAAGTCGGTTCTAGCGAAATGATTAATAAAGAAAAAGAAATAAGAACGAGAGTTTTATTTTTCCAAGGCTTGATTCCGGTCAATCTAGCGAGGTAGTAAGCAATAGATGCAGTGACTGGAATTAATAAAGACTTAAGATAGAGAGAGGCAGGTATGAGACATAGGAATTCTTTAGCTTCAGAAAAAGTTGTTGAAAAGGCCGATACCATAGCTTGATAGTCGGGGGGACCATAGATATAAGCTATGGGCCTATACACTGTCGCGATCAAACTTAGAGGAAATACAATTGTCCAAAAAGTAATTTTTGAAGGGATCAGAAAGAAAAGAAAGATAGCAAATAAAAAGGTTGTTATAGCTCTTTGAATTCGGGGGGGGGTAAATTAAAATTTGATAAATTTGCGCCGCCCAGGCCCTCGAGGATAAATTTGGATAGGAGAATCGTCGAAAAGATTAGGAGCGAGATTAAAATTATTCTAGTTACAAAATTTAAATTTTTTGGCATTTCACTTAGCGGGCTCTTAATGGTGATATTTTAAATCAAACCACTTTTGTCGAACATAACCATAACAAAACGCATAAAATTTTTCAAAATGCGTCATAGTTGGAAAATAATTAACTTAGAAAAACGATTTTTTCTATAAGTCGTCGGTAAATTGTTTTACGATATCTCCCAATTATTCACTCATCGACTTCCCAGGCTTGAAAAAGATGTCCGTTCAAGTGAAAGCTAAAGTTACTGCCTACATAATGGCTAAAAATGAAGAAAGCAGGATTGCTCAATGTATTGAATCGCTTAAATGGTGCGACGAAGTAGTTGTGGCGGATACCGGTTCTACCGACAATACAGTGGAAATCGCCCGAAACATGGGGTGTTTAATTATGAAAATCCCATTTAAGGGTTTTGGGCCGACTAGAAACAGTATCATAGATAAGATTGAATCTCCTTGGATTGTTTGCTTTGATGCTGACGAAGTGTGTACTCCGGAGCTGGCTGCAGAAATAAAACAAGCTGCTCGGACTGACAGAGCAAGCGCGTTTCTAGCTAATCGCTTGACTTTTTTAATGGGAAAACCAGTAAAGCATTCTGGCTGGAATCCAGATTTTAGGCACGCTGTTCTGTTTAAAAAAGGTGAGTATCGCTACACCGAACGAAATATTCATGAATCTTTTGAGTGCCTCGGAAAAGTTGAAAAATTAAAGGCCGTTTTTTACCACTACTCATTTCCCTCTTTATCTGATATGTTAACTAAGGAGAAAAGCTACTCACAACTAGGAGCTAAGGAGCTTTTGAAGCAAGGTAAAAATGTGAGTGTAGGGAAGGGAGTTGTACACGGGATTTGGGCCTTTTGCCGGCATTTTTTTATTAAGAAAGGATTTTTAGACGGATGGAGAGGCCTCCTTGTGGCGTCTTCATCTGCCCATGCAACCCTTTTTAGATATGCTCTCGCATACGAAATGAAAAGGAAAAGAGAGCCCAACGAGACACGTTTGAAGCAAAATCATGAAGGAACTTAAAGACTTATA